>ODAK010000222.1_pt1 | contig 65087 bp, 61 predicted proteins | sample 1539591 | NCBI WGS metagenome assembly ODAK01 (sample SAMEA3539303, study PRJEB22396) | soil metagenome | biome: tundra; feature: field; material: soil | place: USA | collected 2010-05 | depth 0.15 m | reverse complement strand
CGACTCCCTCGCATGGTGCGAGGGGGCTCGGGAGGGGAGCGCCTTCGAATCGAATGACCTTCAGCTGGACCGAGCAAGCCAAAGAGGGACGCTGCCATGGCGATACCGGCTAACGTTAAAGCGATGAACGCGACCTCGGAGTCGAAGGCAACGAGTTGTGCGGCCAACTTGCTTGTGGACCTCGTGCGGAATCCCGTTCGCGACAACGGAGTTGTACTCTCGCTCCACTTTGGTCGACTCGCCGTGGTCGGAGCGAAAGTGCACGATCGCGCTTCGCGGCCTCCTGCGCGGCGGAGGCGAAGCGCGCCGGGCACCCGAACGTGACGACGCGCGCAATGGATGGCGAGCGGCTCGAACTCGAGGAGGCGACGTTCGACGCGGTGGTCTCGCGCGTCGGGCTCATCTACTTCCCGGATCAGCAGAAGGCGTTGCGCGAGATGCACCGAGTGCTCGTCCCCGGCGGGCGCGTCGCGGCGATCGTCTATTCGACGCCCGACCGGAACGGCTTCTTCGGCGTGCCCGTCTCGATCGTACGGCGCCACGCGAAGCTCGGGCCTCCGCTGCCCGGCCAGCCCGGGCCCTTCAGTCTCGGCGGCGCCGGGGTGATCGAGGACGCCTTCACACGCGCCGGATTCCGCGACGTGCGGGCCGAGCGAATCGCCGCTCCGCTACGAATGAAGTCCGCGGACGAGTGCCTGCGCTTCGAGAAGGAGTCGTTCGGCGCGCTCCATCAGATGCTGTCGTCCCTCGACCAGGCCGGCCGCGACGCCGCGTGGAACGAAGTCGCGAGCGCGCTCCGCGACTTCGAGCGGGGCACCGACGGCTTCGAGGGTCCTTGCGAGCTCGTGGTCGCGGTGGGCGCGAAGTGAGGACCGCGGGTCGCCCGACGACGAAGCGCGGCCGCGAGGGTGGGCGAGCCAGCGGAGGATCTTCGACATGCGTTTCGGGTTCCTGGGCAATGGTCGGGTCACCGCTCCCGACCTGCGGTACAAAGGAAGGCGATGAGTCCGCCGCTCCGCGGGTCCAGCGTCGCCGCCGTGCTCCTGTCGAGCATCGTCACCGTGGTCGCCGCGTCCGGCGCGGGGTGCGCTGGCGGCACGCCCCCCGCGACGCCGGTCGGGCTCCGCGCCGTCGCCGCGAGCGAGCTGCGCACGCCCGCCGACTTCCTCGGCATCGCGGACCGCGACGAGCGCTCGCGCGCGCTCTTCCTCGAGGCGACGCGCGTGATGTTCCATCCGCGCTGCCGGAACTGCCACCCCGACGGCGACAGGCCCGCGCAGGGCGACGAGGGGCGCGTCCACGATCCGCCGGTCGCTCGCGGCCCCTCCGATCACGGCGCGCCGGGCCTCGAGTGCACGTCGTGCCACCAGGACCGGAACGTCGAGCTCGCGCGCGTCCCCGGTGCGCCGAAGTGGGCACTCGCGCCGCGCGAGATGGCCTGGGTGAACCGCACGCCGCACGCGCTCTGCGAGCAGATCAAAGACCCTGCGCGCAACGGCAACAAAGACCTCGCGCACATCGTCGACCACAGCGCGCATGACGAGCTCGTCGCGTGGGGCTGGTCTCCCGGCCACGGTCGCGTGCCTGCGCCCGGTACGCAGCAGCAGTTCGGTGCGCTGATGGCGGCGTGGGTCGAGAGCGGCGCGGAGTGCCCGCGCGAGGAGACAACCCGATGAGCATCCGACTGCGCGTGAACGGCACCGAGCACACGCTCGACGTCGATCCGGAGATGCCGCTGCTCTGGGCGGTGCGCGACGTCCTCGGCCTCACCGGCACCAAGTACGGCTGCGGTCAGGCGCTCTGCGGCGCCTGCTCGATTCATATCGACGGCGAGGTCGTCCGCGCATGCGTCACGCCCGTGCGCCGCGCCGACGGAAAGGCCGTCACCACCATCGAAGGGCTTTCGGCCGACGGCAGTCACCCGCTCCAGAAGGCCTGGCTCGAGCTCTCGGTTCCGCAGTGCGGCTTCTGCCAGGCGGGGCAGATCATGACCGCCGCCGCGCTCCTGGCGAAGCGGCCGAAGCCCACGGAGCAGGAGATCGACGAGTCGATGGGCGGCAACATCTGCCGCTGCGGCACGTACATCCGCATCCGCGCGGCCATCAAGAAGGCCGCCGGCGTGTCGGAGGAATGAGCGATGAGCGACCCACCCGTTCGCGTGCTCCGGCGTTCGTTCCTCGCAGGGCTCGGCCTCGCGGCCGGCGGCTTCGCGCTCGGTGCCTTCGAGGGCGACGCGTTCGCCGACGACCGCAAGATCCCGCAGGTCGACATCAAGCCGTCCGATCCCGCCACGGCCGCCAAGACTGCGGCGAAAGGCGCCGGGCTCAGGCCGAACGTGTTCGTGCACATCGGCGCCGACGACGTCGTCACGATCGTGTGCGCGCGCTCCGAGATGGGGCAGGGCGTCCGCAGCTCGCTGCCCGTGCTCGTCGCCGACGAGATGGGCGCCGACCTGGTCCGCGTCAAGGTCGCGCAAGGCGACGGGGACAAGGCCTACGGAGATCAGAACACCGACGGCTCGCACAGCGTCCGCGGCATGTTCGAGGATCTCCGGCGCGTCGGCGCCGCGGCGCGCATCATGCTCGTGGCCGCGGCCGCCAAGCGCTGGAAGGTCGCGGTCGCGTCCTGCACCGCGCACGACGGCGCGGTGTTCCACGACGCGACCCAACGCACGCTGCGGTTCGGCGAGCTCGCCGACGAGGCGGGCGCGCAGCCCACCCCGAAGAAGGAGGACATCAAGCTCCGCCCGCTGTCGGAGCTGAAGCACCTCGGCACGGAGCTGCCGCTCCTCGACGGGCCGGACATCGTCGCGGGTCGCGCGGTCTTCGGCGCGGACGTGAAGCTCCAAGGCATGCTCACCGCGGTCGTCGCGCGGCCTCCGGTGGTCGGCGGCAAGGTCCTCCGTCACGATCCCGCGAAGGCCCTCGCGGTGAACGGCGTGAAGAGGGTCATCGTGCTCCCGGAGGCGAAGAGGCCCTTCGCCTTCAAGCCCGTGGGCGGCGTCGCGGTCGTCGCCGACAACACGTGGGCCGCCATGCGAGGCCGCGCCGCGCTCGACATCACGTGGGAGCCCGGCGACAACGCGACGTACGACTCGCGGGCGTACCGCGAGGGGCTGCTGACGGCGGTGAAGTCGCCGGGCAAGACCGCACGAAGCCTCGGGGATGTGGACGCCGCGCTCGCCGGCGCAAAGACGCGCGTCGAAGCCGTCTACTACGCGCCGCACCTCGCGCACGCGTCGATGGAGCCGCCGGTCGCGATCGCCCGGGTCGACGGGAACGGCTGCGAGGTGTGGACCTCCACGCAGAACCCGCAGGCGGCGAAGACCGAGGTCGCGAAGGCGCTCGGCCTCGACGAGAGCCAGGTCACGATCCACGTGACGCTCCTCGGCGGCGGCTTCGGTCGCAAGTCGAAGCCCGACTACGTCGTCGAGGCCGCGCTCGTGTCGAAGGAGATGGGCGCGCCCGTCCGCCTCCAGTGGACACGCGAAGACGACATCCAGCACGACTACTACCACTCGGTCAGCGCGCAGCGGCTGGTGGCCGGGCTCGACGACGCCGGCAAGGTCGTCGCGTGGCGCCACCGCATCGCGTTCCCGACCATCAGCTCCACCTTCACGGACGCGAAGGAGCCGAGCGAGAACGAGCTCCAGCAGGGCGTGCTCGACACGCCGCTCGCCGTGCCGAACGTGCGCGCCGAGGGCTGCGAGGCGATCGCGCACACGCGCATCGGCTGGCTGCGCTCGGTCGCGAACGTCTACCACGCGTTCGCGATCCAGAGCTTCGTCGACGAGCTGGCGCACGCCAGGGGCGTCGACCCGCTCGCCATGCAGCGCGAGATCCTCGGACCGGCGCGCATCTGGAAGCCGGCCGACCTCGGCGTGCCGAAGCTCCCCAACTACGGCCAGTCCCTCGACGAGCACCCTGTCGACACGGCGCGCCACCATCGCGTCCTCGACCGCGTCACCGAGCTGTCGAAGTGGAGCGACCGGAACACGGCCGGGCGCTCCCTCGGCCTCGCCGTGCACCGCAGCTTCCTGAGCTACGTCGCGGTGGTGATCTCGGTGGTGAAGGGCAAGGGAGAGAAGATCGCGGTCGACGAGGCCTGGATCGTGGCGGACGCCGGCACCATCGTGAACCTCGAGCGCGTGCGCTCGCAGCTCGAAGGCGCGGTGCTCTTCGGCCTCTCGCACGCCCTCTACGGTGAGATCTCGATGAAGGACGGCGCGACCGAGCAGTCGAACTTCCGCGACTATCGCCTCATGCGCATCGCGGAGGCGCCGCGCAAGGTGCACGTCGAGGTGGTGAAGAGCGAGGGACCGCCGGGGGGCATCGGCGAGCCGGGCGTCCCGCCCGTGGCGCCTGCCCTCGCGAACGCGCTCTTCGCGCTCACCGGCCAACGCGTGCGGGATCTGCCCATCGTGAGGTCGCTTTCGGTATGACGACGCTCGGCGGCATCGTGCTGGCGGCGGGCGAAGGCCGGCGCATGGGCGGCGCGAAGGCGCTGCTCGCGCTCGAGGGCGCGACGCTCGTCGAGCATCACGTCGCGCGGCTCGTGCAGGTCGGCTGCACGACGATCGCGGTGGTGGTGCGGCCTGACACGGCCGAGGTCGTGCGCACGCTCCTGCGCGAGCATCGCGAGGCGCGCGTGGAGGCCGTGACCACGAGCTCGCAGGCGGAATCCCTCGCGGCGGGCCTGCGTGCGCTCGACGAGGCCGGCAGCACGCGGCACGACGTGATCGTCGTCACGCCTGTCGACATGCTGCCGGCCGAGGTGGCGACGCATCACACGCTGCTGGCGCACCTCACCGGCGCCGCGCTCGCGGTGACGCCCGTGTACGGCGGGCGCGGAGGGCACCCGGTCGTCGCGCGCCGCGTGATGTTCGCGCCCTACGAGGCGGCGGGCGCGGGCGCGCTGGCGCCTCTGCGCGAGGTCCTGGCGGAAGCGGCCGAGTCGCGACGACGCGTCGAGGTCGACGACCCGCGTGTGCTCGGTGATCTCGACACGCCGTCGGACGTGCGGGCCGTTCATACGGGGACGTAGGGCTCTCTTGCGGGCCGGCGCCCCGTAAACTCAGCACGATGTTCCGCCACTGCAATCGGCGCCAGCCAGGCCGAGCAGGGGAACACGGCCTACCCCACTACGGCTTCCCGACGAACGTCGTCACGCTCTGAGCGACCAACGTGGTCGAGAAGCGGGCACCTGTCAGCGAGACCGCCGTCTGCGCGACGAGGTTGGCGCTATTCGACGTAATCCAGGGCGTGAACTGGCTCGGCCACGAGGTACCCGACACGAAGAGCGGCAGCGCCGTCGAGCTCGTGTTGGCGTTGATGGCCACGATGGCGATGGTGTCGTCTGCCGCGTTCCGGAACGCGATGACCGACACGCCCGAGGGCACGGGGCCGGACACGTCGATCCGGTCGAACCCGGGCCGCACGAACCGGCTGAAGTTGCCCATCACCCAGAGGCGCTTGGTCGGCCCCTTCGTCGCAGAATCCCACAGCGCGCCGTTGTCCGTGGTCGACGGGTAAATCCACCAATAGTGCCACGCATTCATGTTGGCGCTCGCCAGCGCGTCGTAGATCAGGTTTGCCACCACGAGGCCGCTGTTCATCGTCAGATCGGCCGTGTTGTTGACCTGGTCGTAGATCTCCGTCTCCCAGAACTCCTTGCCCGCTTGCTGCGCGGCGGGGAACGGCTTCGCTGGTGTGCACCCGTACTCGTGGGTGGCGATGATCGAGATCGACGACCACGCGCTCGCGTTGCTCTGAATCGCGCTCGAATACGTCGGGAAGCTGCACCAGTTCTGGGTCTCGGGCCCCATGATCTTGACCGATGAGCCGGCGAAGGCCGGCCCCATCGAGCTGCCGATGAAGGTCGCCAACGACGCGCCTGTGTAGACGCACGATTCGTACGTCACATTCGCGTCTGGCTCGTTCTGCGCCGAGACGGCGTACAGGTTCACGCCCGCCGCCTTCATTGCGCTCACGTAGTTGACCAGGAATGTCGCGAAGGCGGAAGGGTTCGAGAGCATCCCCTCGACGGCGTTGCTGTTCGACTTGTCCGCGATGGGAGGCGTCCACGGCGTCGCCCATACCTTGGCACCCCGCGCTTGGGCCTTGAGCGCTGTGGCCGTCTCGGTCGCCGATGTACCGTCCCCTTGGTAGTTGATGCGAATACGGTCGAGCGACAGACCCGCCCCCACCGTCGTCGAGAACGCCAGATCTGCGTCCACGTCGCTCATCGTCGTCCCCAGCCATGCCGTCGACGCCCCGAACCCAGAAATGCGCTGATGCACCGTTCCTGGATTCACGATCACGTCGGTCGCGGTGGGGCTTCCGCCATCCTTGCGCGCCGTCCCCGAGCCGGAGTCGGCCAACCCATCCACGCCTCCGTCCGATCCGGAGTCGGCCTCTGTCGACGAGTCCGGCTCCGCAGAGTCCGGCGTCGGCGCAGAATCGTTCCCTGCCTCCGCCCTCACGCCTTCGTGCCCATGCCCGGAGTCGGTGGACGCGGCCGACGCGGCGTCATCGCCGCTGGGGCGGCCCGGACTGCTGGTCCCACAAGCCGGGGCCAGCGACGCAACCATAACGGAGGCGACAAGTCCAAGCGCCGACCTCGAGCGAACCGTCATCGGGAGGGGCTCCGCCCGGTGTTGAGCCGCCATGGATTCACCCTCTTGCTCGTCGTTTTCGAGCGACGCGGCGGGTCATCTTTCGGGCGGGCGAGGCCACACGCCGCGCCAGGTGTCCGAGACCGAGTCGCGCGATCCGATAGCCAGCGGCCCCAATCGGCATGGTCGGGCAAGATAGCGCTTCCGCACGCGTCTGGGTCACCTCGGCTGGATCGGCGGCGTGTACGCCACGTACTGTACGACCCACTGCGGGAATGTGATTGCCCGTCGGGGTGCCGGAGCCGTCGCGGACGGTTGCAGTAGACGGATGCATCACCACCTCGCCAAGGATCCGCGGCTGCCACACGCCCAGGGCGTGGCCGTTCTTTTGCGAGGAGAATGTCGTTAGGGCGCGTGCCTGCGCAACGGGCGTCGAGTCATGCGTGGACGTCCTTTCGGGCGCCAATTGGTAGTACGGTCAACCGACCTACAGAAAAGGAGCGACCGATGAAGCTCGACGGGAACACGATCCTCATCACCGGCGGAACCAGCGGGATTGGTCTTGAACTAGCGAAGGAGTTCTTGAAGCGCGGCAACGTCGTCATGATTACAGGGCGCGACAAGGAGCGGCTCGAGCGGGCCAAGACGCAGCTCCCGCAGCTCCACACGTTTCAGAGCGACGTGAGCCGGATCGAAGACATCGACGCGCTTCACGCGCGCGTCACCAAGGAGTTTCCGGCGCTGAACATCCTCGTCAACAACGCGGGCGTGATGCGCACGATCAACCTCCACAGCGAAGAGCAGAGCCTGGAAGAGCTGACTCGAGAGATCGATATCAACTTCAAGGGGCCGGTGTGGATGGTCAAACGCTTTCTCCCACAGCTCAAGAAGATGCCCAGCGCCGCGATCGTCAACCTCTCTTCAGGGCTGGCTTTCGTGCCGCTGCCGAGCGCGCCCGTCTACTGTGCGACGAAGGCCGCAATGAACTCGTTCACTCGGTCGCTCCGCGTCCAGCTCAAGAAAACGGCGGTAAAAGTTTTCGAGCTTGCGCCGCCGGCTACCGAGACCGAGCTCTTCGACACAAAATCCCCAGATATGGAAGGGGTGGCCGTCATGAAGGTCGACGACCTCGTGCGCCAGTTCCTCAAAGGGTTCGAGAAGGATCAGCTCGAGATCCGTCCCGGCCAGGCCAATTCGCTCAAGTTCATGAACCGCGTGGCGCCGGAGTTCATCCTGGCGCAGCTGAGCAAGCCGGTGGAACGCATGCTTGGAAAGCTCAACTGACGGGCTCAACCACTCACTCGGGGAGGAGGACGGACCCATGAAGACCCGCATCACCGAGCTGCTCGGCATCCGCCACCCCATCATTCAAGGCGGAATGCACTTCGTCGGCCTGGCCGAGCTGGCGGCGGCCGTCTCGAACGCTGGCGGCCTGGGGATCATCACCGGGCTGACGCAGCCCACCCCCGACGACCTGGCCCGCGAGATCGCGCGCTGCCGGGCGATGACCGATCGGCCTTTCGGCGTGAACCTGACGTTCCTGCCCGCGGTGAAGCCGCCCGACTATCCCGGCTACGTGCGCGTCATCGTCGAGCAGGGGGTGCGGGTCGTGGAGACGGCGGGGAACAATCCGCAGAAGTGGCTCCCCGAGCTGCAGAAGGCCGGGATCAAGGTCATTCACAAGTGCACGTCCGTGCGCCACGCGAAGAAGGCCGAATCGATCGGGTGCGACGCGCTGAGCATCGACGGCTTCGAGTGCGGCGGCCACCCCGGCGAAGACGACGTGCCGAACATGATCTTGCTCCCCCGGGCCGCCGACGAGCTCCGTGTCCCGTTCGTGGCCTCGGGTGGAATGGCCGATGCGCGGTCGCTCGTCGCCGCGCTGGCCCTCGGCGCCGAGGGGATGAACATGGGCACGCGCTTCATCGCCACGAAGGAGGCGCCCGTGCACCACCACGTCAAGGAGGCCATCGTTCGCGCGACGGAGCTCGACACCCGCCTCATCATGCGGTCGCTGCGGAACACCGAGCGCGTGCTGAACAACGCCGGCGTCGAGCGCCTCCTCGAGAAGGAGCGGACGCTCGGAGCCAGCCTCACCTTCGCGGACATCGTACCCGAGGTCGCGGGCGTCTACCCGAAGGTGATGCGCGAAGGGCTGGTCGACGCGGGCGCCTGGAGCTGCGGAATGGTCGCCGGCTTGATCCACGACATCCCGACGGTCAAGGAGCTGGTCGACCGGATCATGTCGGAGGCCGAGGCGCTCGTTCGCGGGCGGCTCGCCTCGCTGCTCGATCGAGATTGAAGGCAAGGTCGATACGCGGGCCGCCCCGGCCTATGGTGACGCTATGATGGGGACGTACCCGACCGGCGCCCTCGCTTCGGCGGTCTGGATCGATCTCCTCGATCCGTCTCCCGAGGAGGTGCAGCAGGCGCACGAGGCGACGGGGCTGCACGTGCCGACCCGGCACGAGGTGAGCGAGATCGAGTCGTCGAGTCGGCTCGGGTTCGACGAGGGGGCGTACTACGTCTCGACGCCGCTCGTGGCTCCGAGCGGCGATGGAGAGGTCGTGCTCACCCCCGTGGGGTTCGTCCTGGCGGCGCGCGTCCTCATCACCGTGCGCTTCGCCGAGGTCAAGGCGTTCGACGAGGCGCGCGCGGCCTGCGAGAAAGGGCGCGAGGCCACGGCCGAAGAGGTGTTTTTGCGCATCATGGAGACGGTCGTCGATCGCGCCGCCGACGGGCTGGAGCACGCCGGCGGCGAGTGCGACGCGCTCTCGCGCTCCGTCTTCCGCCTGCAAGAGTGGAAGAGCGAGGGCCTGCGGGGAGCGCTGCAGAAGATCGGTCACATCGCCAACAAGACGTCCCGTGTTCGCGACGAGCTCCTCGGCGTCGGGCGCATCGCGACGTTCGTCACGGAGTCGGGCTTGCGGGGCGCGCCCCCGGTCAACGCAGGGCGGATGAAGGCCGTCCGCGCGGACATCGCGTCGCTCACAGACTACGAGACGCGGCTCTCGGGGAACGTGCAGTTCGTGCTCGACGCCAGCCTCGGCTTCATCAACATCGAGCAGAACGAGATCGTCAAGACGCTGACCATCGCTTCTGTCGTGGGCATTCCGCCGGTGCTCATCGCGGGCATTTACGGAATGAACTTCCACGTCATGCCCGAGCTGTCATGGCCCCTCGGCTACCCCATGGCGCTCGTGGTGATCGTGGTGAGCGGGGCGATTCCGCTCATCTGGTTCAAGAAGCGCGGGTGGATGTAAAGACGCCCGTGAACGGCGGTAGAATCGCCGCGATGAAGAGCGCGTCACGCCGCCACGCGAGGTTCCTGGGCGCCCTGGTCGTCACGACGTTCGCCTGCGGCGGAGCCCCGTCGGGGGGGGCCTCGTCGGCGGCCTCTGCTGCGTCGACATCGAGCGGCCAGAGCGCGGTCGCGTCGTGTCTGGCTGCTGCCGACGCCCGGCGGGCACGGAAGCCCTCCGAACCGGACCGGATCAGCGTGAAGCACATCCTGGTGAAATACGCCGGCGCGAAGAACGCGCCCGCGACCGTCACGCGCACGCGCGAACAAGCGTGCCTTCGCGCAGAAGAAGCGCTGACGAAGCTCGAAGGCGGCGCGTCGTTCGCCGACGTCGTGGCCCTCTACAGCGATGAGTCCGGTGCGGCGACCCGCGAGGGGAGCCTCGGCACCATCGAGCGCGCCGACGTCGCGCCGGCCTTTGCTGACGCCGCGTTCGAGCTGAAGATGAAGGAGGTCAGCGCGGTCGTGGAGACCGCCTTCGGCTTTCACCTGATCCTGCGCGTCGAGTGACCTGGCCGTCAGGAAGGACCACGCGCCCCCTTGCGCAACGGGTCGCATCCCCTGATCATCCATCCCGCGATGAGCACAGTTCTGGTGACGGGCGGCTCGGGCTTCATCGGGAGCCATTCCATCCTGCAGCTCCTGGCCGCGGGCCATCAGGTGCGCACCACGGTGCGGAGCCTGAAGCGCGAGGCCGATGTACGCGCCGCGCTGAAGGAAGGGGGGGCCGAGCCGGGCGATCGCCTGTCGTTCACTGTCGCCGATCTCGAGAAAGACGCCGGCTGGTCGGAGGCCGTCACCGGCTGCGACTACGTGCTGCACGTGGCGTCGCCCTTCCCGCCAGGCCTCCCCAAGCACGAAGACGAGCTCATCGTGCCCGCGCGCGAAGGCGCCCTCCGGGTCTTGAGGGCGTCGCGCGACAGCGGCGTCAAACGCGTGGTGATGACGTCCTCGTTCGCGGCGATCGGCTATGGCCACGCGCCGCAGAAAGCGCCGTTCGACGAGACCAGCTGGACGGACCCCAATGGCGACGACGTGCGTCCGTATGTGAAATCGAAGACGCTGGCCGAACGCGCGGCGTGGGACTTCATCGCCAAGGAAGGCGCCAACCTCGAGCTCTCGGTCGTCAACCCGGTGGGCGTGTTCGGTCCTGTTCTCGGGTCCGACTACGCGACGTCGATCCTCCTGGTGCAGCGCCTCATGGACGGCGCCATGCCCGGGTGCCCTCGGATCTATTTCGGCGTCGTCGACGTGCGCGACGTCGCCGATCTGCACATCCGGGCGATGACCCATCCCGCCGCCAGGGGCGAGCGCTTCCTCGCCGTCGCCGGAGACTTCATGTCTGTGCTCGACATCGCCAAGGTGCTGAAGGCCCGCATGGGCGCGTCGGCCGCGAGAGTGCCGGCCCGTCAACTCCCGAACTGGCTCGTGCGCCTCGCCGCAATGCGCGACCCGGCGGTGCGGCAGATCGTCCCCGAGCTCGGCAAGGCGAAGAACGCCACCAGCGCGAAGGCCCGGCGCATCCTGGGCTGGGCGCCGCGTTCGAGCGAGGATGCCATCGTCGCCACCGCCGATAGCCTGGTCCGGCTCGGGCTCCTGAGGGACAGCCGGCAGAAGGCCGCTTGACGGATAGGCCGCCGTGGCCAATCTCGGCATGACCCGGAGCCTTGTCTTCGGGGCGAACCGTCGTCAACATGTTTCTCGGGCCATGACGTTCCGATGCGCGATCTGTGCGGAGGAGCACGAGGGACTTCCCGACATCGGACTGCACGCGCCCGACCCCTACCTTGACGTTCCGGAGAACGAGCGCGCCGAGCGCACGACCTTCACGTCGGATCGCTGCACGGTGCGTGACGGCGACGGCGAGCAGTACTTCGTTCGCGGCGTGATCGTGATTCCAATTCACGGGCAAGACGAGCCGTTCGGCCTCGGCGTCTGGGTCTCGCAGTCGCGCGCGAACTACGAGCGTTACGAGAGGAACGAGGAGATGGCGCCGACGTTCGGCTGGCTCGCGAATCGCATCGCGCACTACGAGGAGAACACGTTCCTCCTGAAGACCCGCGTGCACTTTGGCGTCCAGAATCACCGGCCAACGATCGAGCTCGAGCCGACCGACCATCCGCTCGCGGTGGAGCAGCGGAGAGGGATCACGCTCGCGCGCGCCTGGGAAATCGTACATTCCCATATGCCGAGCTGACCCTGACGCGCCTCGCCTCTGGCGATCGTGTTCGTCACGTTGGCCCGCCGTGACCATCCGTACGCACCTGCGCGCGGCCCGACACCGCGCGACTTCGCGGTGGTACATTGCCCGACTGTGCCCGCGCGTTTCGCCCTCTTCGTAGCCCCCACCGACCCTCTGATGAGCACCGCCCCGGCGCGTCTCGAGGCGCTCGGCTGGCTTCGAAACCAGCTCGTGGGCAGGGGGTTCCAGGTGGCCATCGTGGGGAGCGGCTCCGACCCCCTCGAGAGCCTCCGGCGCGCCGCCGAAAACCTGTCGCCCGGGGACAGCGTCTTCGTTCACGTCAGCGGGCGGCTCGTGGGCAGCGATTCCATCGCCATGACCGGAACGACGCAGCTCGCGCTTCCCGCGCTCACGGAGCTCTTCGCCGCGCGCGACCCGGGCTACGTGTCGCTGGTCCTCGACCTCGTGCACGACGAGCCGCCGGGCGCGCCGCGCGAGGCCGAACCGGCCACCGACCTCGCGTCCGAGGTGGCCCGGTCGCTCGGCGCAGCGGATCACGGGTACTCGGTGCTCGCCGCCGTGCGCCCTCTCGCGGACGCTTCCGACCGCATCGCCTTCACCCGGCTTGCGATGCCGCCCGTCGACGACGGCGGTCCGCCGTCGACCGAAGCGCTCCTCTCCGCCATGCACGACCGGGCGGTCGCCGCCCACGCGAGCGATGCCAGCGGCGCGGGCGCACAGAGCTTCAGCTGGCTCCGCGGCTCTACCGACCCTACGATCGACGGCCAGATCGAGCAGGCGACGGCGGCCTGCGACTGGCCGCGCGTCGTCGAGATGCGCCTCGATCGGGCCGAGACGCTCGCGACCGTCGCGCAACGGGCGCTGGAGCTCACGGGCGTCGCGAGGATCCTGCAAGTCCACCTCCGGGACGCAGACGGCGCGGTCGATGTCCTCGAGCACGCGCGCGCGCTGGACCCGAAGCGGGCGACCGTCCTCGAGGCGCTCCGCGGCGCCTACGAGGCGAGCGGTCGCGCCGCTCCGATCGACCCCGCCGACTACACGAAGGCGTTCGCGGCGCACCGGCGCGCCGGGCAGACTGACGCGGCGCTCCTCGACGCCATGCTCCTCGAGGAGCTCGGTGTCGCGGAGCCCGAGCACGTGGCCGTGGTCGAGCAGTCACGCTCCGTGGGGCCGATGCAGGTGCTCATGCCGCTCGACGCCGCAGCCCTGAACGCTCTTCGCGCCCCCGGCTTCGACGAAGCCGTTGCCGCCCTGCTCGCCGCCGTCCATGACGCCGCGGTCGCCGTGCGCCTCGAGCAGGTGCAGTCGAGCCGCCGGGTCCCGTCGCTCGATTCCGCCGCGCGGCTCGACGCCGAGAGCACCGTCTCCGCCGTGAGGACCCTGCACTGGGCCGCGCGCGTCCTCGGGGTCGGCTGCCCCGAGGTCTACGCGGGGACGGGCGACCTTACCGACGCCAGCGAGGCCGTCATGCACGTGCTGCGCGAACCGCCGTCGATCGCGCTCGCTCCGCACGTGCTCTCGGGCACGTCCGCCAAGCAGCTCGCGTTCCTGGCCGGACGGGCCCTCACCTGGTACCGGCTCGAGTATCACTGCTTGCTCTACTACCCGAGGCTCGAAGACCTCCGCGAGCTCGTCGAGACCGCCCTCGAGATCGCGGGCTTCGACGGGCGCGCCACGGATCCATCGACCCCGTCGACCGTCGAGACTGTCGAGATGCGACGCGCCCTCGCGCGTCACCTCGGCGAGAACGAGCGCGCGGCGATCGGCGAGGCGGCCGCCCGGCTCGGTGCGCGGGGCGGCGAGCTCGGGCTGGAACACTGGATCCGCAGCGCCGAGCTCACCGCGGCCCGCGTCGGGTTGTTCCTTTGCGGGGAGCTCAAGACGGCGGTGGCGGCCGTGCGGTCGCAGCCGCCCGCTCCCGAGCGTCCATCGGCCGAGCGCGTGGCGAGCGATCTCATGGCCTTCTGTGCCTCGCGGGCACACGCCGAGCTGCGTGCGCAGTTCCTGAGGTTGCCCTCCCAGAGCGTCGCACCTGCGTCGGGCGCATGAGGCTCGACGCGGCCGAGGGATCGGGTCCGCTCCGGGGCGACTAGCCTTCACACACGCCGAGCTCGTGCGCAACGACTGCTTGGGGTGCCGTCGGCGATGGTATTCTTCAGGCGGTTGTGTCCTCGGGGATCGCGCCGATCCGTGAGGAGCTTCGCCCTGCTGGCGGCCTGGCTCTCGCGGCAGCGGCGCGAAGAAGCTACGGGCCACGTCAGCGGCGATAGAGCGCGCCGGCCGCCGTGAACGCCCACGCCAGATAGACGACGACCGTGGCCGCCAGCGCGCTGGGCATCGCGAAGCGCGCGAGCAGGCGTTGCCCCGGCCCGCGCGACGACGACGATGCGAGCGCCGCCAGCGCACGCCGGCGAACCCGTTCGCGGACGAGGGCCGGCGGCTCTTCGACTTGCAGCTCGCGCAACGCGGCCAGCTCGGGGGGGGGCGGCTCGGATCCGTTCACGCGATGGCCTCCGTGGGGTCGTTTCGTTCGAGCGCGCTCGCGAGCTGTCTGCGTGCGCGGCCGAGGCGCTGGCGCAGAGCCTCGTGCGATACGCCGAGGATCGCGGCCGCCTCGTCTTGCCCGAAGCCCTCGACGCCCACGAGCAAGAGCACCTCGCGCGACCCTCCGGGGAGCGACGCCAGGGCCCGCTCGACGCGCGCGACGCGGAGCGCGGCCTCGACTCGGTCGTCGGCCGGCCCCTCGGGCGACGGGAGCTCATCGACCGCGGCCATCGCCACCTGCCCGAGCGCGCGGGGATCGGCCCAGCGGCGGTGGCTCACCCACAGGTTGCGCGCGACGGTGAAGAGCCAGGCGCGCAGATCGGTGTCGCTGCGGAGGCGCGGCGCGTGACGCGCGAGCCGGAGCCACGTCTCCTGGAACAGGTCGTCGGCGACGTCGCCCCGCCGGCAGAGGCGACGAAGGAAGGCGTAAACCCGCGCCCGGTAACGGCCATACACGACCTCGAAGGCCGCGGGCTCCCCGCGACGGAGCGCCGCGACGAGCGGGCCTTCGGTCGGATCGCGCATCGCCTTCTCGAGCATGAACGCGCGGCGCGGCACCGTGTGACAAAAACCGTGACGCTCACGTTCTGACTGCCCCGGGTGTCACGGAAGTCGGCGGCGCGCGTTGGATCGGGGGGAGAGGTGATCCGATGCTGACGCTGTTTCGTGCAGGCGGTTTTCCGATGTTCTTCCTCGTGGGGTTCGGTCTCCTCGCGCTCGTGGCGGCGGCGCAGTTCGCGGCCCGGCCCGTGCCTGGCAACGAGGCGGTCGTCGCGTGGCTCTCCCGGGCGACCCTCTGGGCGACCCTCGTCGGGATGGTGTCGGACTTCGCGGCGACGTTTTACGCCACGAGCGCGATCGCCGACGCGAACGAGCGAGCCCGCCTGACGACGCAAGGCCTGGCCGAGTCGATGAGCCCCGCGATCCTCGGGTTCACGATGCTCGCGCTCGTGGCCCTGCTCGCCGCCGTCGGCCAGCGCGGGTGCCGGACGGGAGCCGACGTCTAGTCCATCTCCGCGTCCTCGCGCCTTTGCGGTTCTCCTCTGGCTACGAGGCGTCGACCCACTGGCGAAAGCGCCCGTCGCGGAACGCGAGCAGCAGGTCTCTGACGCGGCCGTGGTCCGTGAAGACGTTCGCGAGTTCGAAGCCTCGGCGGAAGAAGTCGTTGAAGCCGGGCACCCGAGACAGCTCTTGCTGCGCACCGTCGACGAAGCCCATGCTCCAGTCGCCGAACGTCCGCTGCGAGACTTCCCGCGTCGAGAGCACCGCCAGCCGGTGATGCCGAGGGTCTCGCTCGATCCGCGCAAACAGTTTCTGGACCACCGCGGGGTCTCCCTCGAGCGTCTGGAAGAACGACCCGAGGTGGTGAAGCAGCATTCCGCTCACGCCGAGCGCTCGATTGTTCGCGCGAGCTTTGAGCAAGAGGTTGGTGAGCTCCGCAGGCTTCATCGGAGCCTTGGCCGCGCTGACGTACACCAGTTCTGTAGCCACCATGTTCTCGACCCCCAGGGTCTCCGAACGGCACCGAACGCCGAACTTTGAGGGCTCATTTCCGCTCCCGTTCGGTTCGGGCCGACGCTCGCGACGGCGTCACGCCAGCGGCCCGATCCCTGCGCTGGCCGGCGTGTCGCCAAGCGCGGCAATACGGTGTACGCTACGAAAGGTCGATGAGAGGGGCCCTATTTCGCCCGTGGCTATGGGTCGCCGGCGCCGTGCTGGCGCTGACGCTGCCGGACGCGTGCAACCTCAATCCTCACAACCTCAATCCTCAACCACTGCCTCCGGAATCCGACCAGAGCGCGTCTGGCGACGACGCCTCGGCCTCCAATGGCGGGGCGGGCGGGCCTGCAAGCTCGTCGGGTTCCCCGTCCAACCCATCGAGCGGCGGGGCCTTCACGTCGAGCTCCGGCGCTGGATCCGGTTCCGGGACCTCGGTCGGAACGGGCTCCACCGCCGATGCGGGGGAGCTGACCGTGGAGCAGGATGCGGCTGCATCGGCAGAAGGCGGCACTATTAGCCCCGTCGACGGGGGCGGCGCTGACGCCGGCCTCGAGACCGACGGTGGCCCCGACAGCTCCCAGCCCGACGCGGCCCTCGACGGCGCGTCTACGGGTGATGGCGGCTGCGTTCGTCAGTGGGACTGCTACGCGAGCCACCCCGGCATGTGCGCGATCTGCAAGTGGCCCCTGAACTACGCGGTATGCGTCCAAGGTCAGTGCGGCTGCGCATGCGACGATCGGGACGCTGCGGGAGACTGAGCCGTCCCGCGAGTCGCACGCTCGGGAGGGCTGCTATCCTGTCGGGGTGCGTGAACCGATGCGGATCGGACAGTACGAGGTGCACGAGGCCATCGCGAGCGGTGGGATGGCGAGCGTCCACTTCGGTCGGTTCGCGGGGCCGGGCGGGTTCGCTCGCTCGGTGGCGATCAAGCGGATGCACGCGCACCTCGTCAGCGATCCGGAGTTCGTCGCCATGTTCGTGGACGAAGCGCGGCTCGCCGCCCGGGTTCATCACCCCAATGTCGTGGCCACGCTGGACGTGCTCGCCGGCTCCGCCGAGCTGCTCATCGTGATGGAGTACGTGCACGGCGAGCCCCTCGCGCGGCTGGTCAGCCGCGTGCTCGAGCGCAGGGGACGGATCCCGCCGGCGATCGCGTGCGCGATCGTTTGCGACCTCCTCGCCGGGCTGCACGCCGCTCACGAAGCGACCGACGAGCGCGGCGAGTCGCTCGGCCTCGTCCACCGCGACGTGAGCCCCGAAAACGTGCTCGTCGGTCTCGACGGGGCCGCGCGCGTGCTCGACTTCGGCGTCGCCAAAGCCATCGGACGCCTCCAGGTAACGCGAGACGGTCAGGTGAAGGGAAAAATTGCGTACATGGCGCCCGAACAGGTGCGCGGCACGACCGTCGACCGCAAGACCGACGTCTACGCGGCCTCGGTCGTGCTCTGGGAGCTCCTCGCGGGCCGGCGCCTGTTCGAGCAGGCCCCGGACGGCAAGCTCGTCGAACGGATCCTCTTCGGCAACATCGATGCCCCGTCGGCCGTCGCGCCCCACGTCCCGGAGCTGCTCAACGCGATCGTCCTGCGCGGCCTCGCGCGCGATCCGGCCGATCGCTTCGCGACGGCGCGCGACCTGGCCCGAGGGATCCGCGAGGCCGTTCGCCCGGCGTCCGCTTCGGAGGTGACCGACTGGGTCGAGGCTCACGCGGCCGCGACGCTCGGCGCGCGCGCCGAGACGCTGGCCGCGATCGACCGTGACCGGGAGCATGGCGCACGTGACGGCTCGCGCGACCCGGACGGCGCGGCGAGCGCGGGGGCACACGCCGACCGCCTCGCGGTCGTGTTGCACACCGATCTCGAGAGCACGAAGACGGCTCCGGTCCTCCCTGACCGGCCCCATCGCGAAGCGTGGACACGTCGCGCCGCCACAATCGTGGTCGTCGTCGCAATAGGGGGCGCGGGCGTGCGGGTCGCGGGTTACGGGCGCGGTCGATCCGCAAGCGCGCTCCCCGATATTCAGCCCGCGGTCGCGACCGCGACGGGCGCGATCGCCGCGCCTGTCGTCTCCACCGACGCTCCTTCTACGAGCGGCCCCGATCGAGCGGCCGAGAGCCCGGTGCGCGCCGCGCGGCTCGAAGGCGACGTACCCCCACCGCTTCGCTCGACGGCCAGCCCCCGTCCACCGCCTCGGAAGCGCGCCGCAGCGCCTTCGCTGCCGTCTCCGGAGGCGCCCCCCGACTGCTCGCCTCCCTACACGACCGACGCCGACGGAACGCGCCTCTACAAGCTGCGATGCCTGTAGCCCGATCGTCCTCATGGCCGGCCTTCGGCAGCCGCCGCGCGACGCCGGAAGTCTGCGCTATCTTTGGTGGCATGACGCGATCGCCGCGCGAGCCGAGCGCTCTCGATGAAGAGCCGCAGGCGAACGAGCTCTCCACGATTGCGCGCCCGCTCGAACTCGCGCGCACGACGCGACTGCGACGCGTCGTCGTCATCGAGGGACCCGACGCGAATCGCGAGTTCGATCTCGACCCCAACAAGCCCTCGCGCATCCTCCTCGGTACGAGCGAGGTCTGCGATCTGCGCCTGACGGACCCCACCGTGTCGCGGCGCCACGCGGCGTTCGAGGCCGCGGGCATGCGCTATCGCATCACCGACCTGGAATCGACGAACGGTACCTTCGTCGACGGGGTCCAGATCGTCGAGGGGTTCGTTCGCGGCGGCGAGATCGTGCGCTGCGGGTCGACCGCGATGCGCCTCGAGGTCGATCAGGCAGTCGAAGCACCGGCGCTCTCGACCTCGATTCGCTTCGGCTCCACGCTCGGCGCCAGTCAGGCGATGCGTCGGCTCTTTCCCTTTTGCGAGAAGCTCGCCAGGTCGAAGGTCCCGTTGATCATCGAGGGCGAGACGGGGACCGGCAAGGAGGTCCTCGCGGAGTCCATCTACGAAGTCGGCGGCTCGAAGGGGCCGTTCGTCGTGTTCGATTGCACGACCATCGCGCCCAACCTGATCGAGGCCGAGCTCTTTGGCCACGAGCGGGGCGCGTTCACCGGGGCGGCGTTCAGCCGGGCCGGCGTGTTCGAAGAGTCCGACGGCGGGACGATCTTCATCGACGAGATCGGGGACCTGGATCTCGCGCTGCAAGGCAAGCTGCTTCGCGCGCTCGACCGGGGGGAGGTGCGTCGGGTGGGCGGCCAGAAGTGGATCAAAGTGGACGTACGGGTCATCACCGCGACGCGCCGCGATCTCGACAAGGCCATCGCGACGAACCGCTTCCGCGACGATCTCTTCCATCGCCTGGCCGTAGCGCGTATCGAGCTCCCGCCGCTGCGCGAGCGCCGAGGCGACGTGCCCCTCCTCGCGCGCCAGTTCGCCGTCGAGATGGGCGGCAACCCGGACGAGGTCGAAGCCGAAGTCGACGCGCGCTTCCCGGACTACAACTGGCCGGGAAACGTGCGTGAGCTCCGAAACACCGTGGCCCGCTTCATTGCCCTCGGTCACGACTGGCAATCGCCACCTCGCGCGACCACGGTCTCGCCGAGCGCGCCCGAGGGTGTCGCCGGCGGCGAGTGGCTCGAGGCCATTCTCGCGGGCGGCATGCCCTATCCGGTCGCGCGACGCCGGGTGGTCGAGGAGTTCGAGCGTCGGTACGTCGAGCGGGTGCTCGCCGAGCACGGCGGAAACGTCACGCACGCCGCGAAGGCGTCGGGCCTCGGGCTGCGCTACTTCCGCCTCGTGAAGGCTCGCCGCCAGTCGCGAGACTGACGGCATTTCTCCGCCGGGAGACCCGACGCCGCCGGTAGGCGCCGTGTGGCACGCGCACCCGACGCGTCCCGGGCTACAGGCACTCGAGCTTGTAGGTCTTCACGCCCTCGGCATCGACGCTCCAAGGAGGATCGCAGCTCGCCTTGGCTGGAGTCGGCGACGGACGAAGGCGCGGCGCCGACGCCACGCCCGGCGCCGCGACGGGAGGCGGCCGGTGGACGAGCGGGACTTGCGCCGCGGCGGCCGGCGGGGGGGGCTGTTCGATGGGTGGCGAGGGCACCGCCGGACCCGACGAGGCGAGCGCGGGGAGTGCCCCCGGTTCGCGCTCCGCGCCGCGAGGGGCGGCCTCGGTGACGGGTCCGCTCGCGCGGCCGGCAACGCTCCCGCGCCGCGCAAGCAGAGCGAGGAGCGCGGCGCCGAGGACCGCGCTGGCGACGAGCACGCGTCGCCTCCGCCAGCGCTGCGGGACGGCGGGGCCCCGTACGCGCAGCGCGGGTTCGACGTCGGTCGCGCCGGCGGCGCCCCGCGGGTCGAACGCGTCGAAGCCCGACAGGTCGAGGCCCTGGCTCGGGCCGTCGTCGACGGGGGTGGCCGCTCCGCTCTCGATCCGCGCGACCTTCCGGGCTCGCTCGAGGAGTGACCCTCGCGCGAGCCCCTCGGCCCATTCGCCCACCTCCGCCGCGCCGGCGAGGGGGATCGCGCCCTCGATGGCGCGTGCCATCTCCCGTGCCGTCGGGAAGCGCTGCGCCGGATCGCGCGCGAGACCGCGCAGGACGACCGCGTCGAGGCTCGGCGGCACGCCGCGAGCGCGGTCGCCCGGAGGCGCGACGTCGGCGAAGAGCACGCGCTCGAGGACATTGGCCTCGTTGTCGCCCGCAAAGAGCCGCTCGCCCGCGAGCATCTCCCAGAGCACCACGGCCGCCGAGTAGATGTCCGCGGCTCGCGAGATCGCCTCTCCGCGCACGAGCTCGGGCGCCGTGTACGCGAGCTTGCCCTTGAGCCGACTCTCGCCGGTCGTCTGAAGACGGCCCGCCGCCTTGGCCACCCCGAAATCGAGCACGCGGGACACGCCGTCGACCCCCACCATCACGTTCTGCGGGCTGACGTCGCGGTGGACGATGCCGAGCAACTCGCCACGCTCGTTGGTCGCCTCGTGGGCGGCCTGGAGCCCGTGCAGGACTCCGGCCGCGATGGCGCAGGCGATCGCCGGAGGAATGCGCTCGCGACGCTCGTGCGTCGCGGCCTGGAGGCGCGCGACCGACTCGCCGCGCACATACTCCATCACCAGGTACGGCTGCGCCGCGCCTGCGACGATGTCGAGGGTGGCGACGACGTTGGGGTGCCGCACGCGCGCGGCGACGCGCGCCTCGTCGAGGAACATCGTCACGAACTCGGGCTGACGCGCCAGGTGCGCGTGCAGTCGTTTGATGGCGACGATGCGCGCGAAGTTCGCCGGACCCGTCAGGCGACCGATATGGACGGCGGCCATGCCGCCGACCCCGATCTCGTCGTAGATCGCATACTGGCCGAGGGTGCCGGTGACGAGCGCCGCGGAACCGCTCATGAGAGGCGAAGGTACCAGGAGAGTCATCGCGCACCTTCACGGTACCCGACGGCGGCTCGATGGAGCCCTTCGAGGGTTGCGCCGGGGGTCGCGTCGGAGGCTAGAGTGGAGGCCCGATGTCGGTGGCTTCCCCTCGCTCGCGCCAGGCCGTTTGCGTGCTCATGGCGACATCGGCCACCCTCTCGAGCGGGCCGTCGCTCGCCCTCGACAAGGCGGCCTGCGCGGCGGCCGCCGAGGCCGGGCAGCGCCTCCGCAACCGCGGCCAGCTCGTCGCAGCGCGCGAGCAGCTCATCGTGTGCGCGAGCCCGGAGTGCCCGCAGGTGGTCTCCCAGGACTGCACCGGCTGGCTCGGCGAGGTCCAGCGGAGCCTCGCCACGTTTGCCGTGCGAGCGCACGACGCCAGCGGCGCGCCGCTTCACGAGGTCACCGTATCGCTCGACGGGACGGTCCTTCCCGAGACCGCGCCGACGGCTCCCATCGAGGTCGATCCGGGGACGCACGTCGTGAGCTGCGCGCACGCGGGCTTCGCGCCCTCCGAGCGCCCGGTCCTGCTCGCCGAGGGCGAGCGGGGCCTCGCGATCGATTGCGAGCTCGTCGCGCTCGGTCCCGCCGCCGGCAACGGACCGCCGGTCGCGACGGACGCGAGGCCCGCGCCCGTTCCGCCGTCCTCGCTCGCGGCCGTTCCCGCGCCGATCGCGACTCCACGAACGAGCGTCCCCTGGGTGGTTTGGCCGCTGGCGGTGCTCGGGGCGGCCGGCGCCGCGGGGTTCGTCGGGTTCGGAATCGCGGGTCGCAACGAGGAGAACGCGCTCACCTGCGGCCCCTACTGCACGACGGAGGTCGATCCGGCGAAGACGAAGTTCGCGCTCGCCGATATCTCGCTCGTGGTCGGCGCCGTCGCGCTTGGGGGCGCCGCGCTCGTCCTCCTCATGAACGCGTCGCCGTCGAGCGCCGTCCCCGCGAACGCCAGCGCCAGCGGGGCGCCGGCGGCCCGTCGCCAGGGGCTGCCCGGCCCACCCTAGAAATACGCCGTGACTGCCGTCAGTTGTCGACGCACTTGCTGTTCGTGCAAGAGCCTTGGCAGCACCGCTCGGTGCTCGCGCACGTCGCGCCGCTCGAACGGCAAGCGGCGTCTCCCGCGTCGTCCCGCGCCTGGCCGTCGTCGTCCTCCGAGCCGCTGTCGTCGTCCAGGCTGCCTTCGCGCGGCGCCCGGCCGTCGGCGACAAGGCCCGCTTCGCTCCCGTCGGGCCCCGCGCCGTCCGCAGCCGGAGACACCCAGCCGTCGTTCGAGGTGGCGTCGAATGGCTCGCTCGCGCCGCTAGCGTCCCTCGCCGGGGCTTCGCCGGCGTCTCTTCGCGCCGCCGCGTCGGGGTCGCACGGCGCGCCGCACGTGAGGAAGCTGTCGACCTCGCACCCGGCGAGCGCAGCCACGAGGACCAGCGGCGCGAGCCAGAGAGACGACGAGAGTCCGCGCGAGCGCATTCTGCAGAATACCTCGGCAGCGGCGCGAAGCCAGGCGGGATCAGTTGTTCGGCGCACCGCACCTCACCCACGTGTCGAGCGTCGTCACGTCGCTGGCGGTCAGCGCGTGCGCCCCGGTTTGCGTCAACGGCATCTCCGCGCCACAGGCGGCGCTCGACAGGTTGCACTCGATCCCCGACTGACCCGGCGTCGTGCTCCCGGCGAGCACGAAGGGGATCGCGGGAGCGGGCGGCGTCATGGTGAACGCGGCAAAGGCGGCGTACGTCGCTCGCGGATCGGTCGTCACCTTGGGCGACTGGAACCCGCCGTGGCACGAGCTGTCGCCGCACTTCCATTTGCCGGTCGCGGTCATGCTCACGAAAATCTGCGTCGACCAGCTCACCGCGCACGGACTCGCGTCGACCGCCGGAGCGGGGCCCGCGTCGACGACGGGTGAGGCGTCGACCATCGCGCCGGTACCCGCGGGCGGCGGACCTCCGCCGGAGAGCGTCGGCTGGGGCAACATCTTTCCGGAGAGCCCGCCAGGGGGCCCGTAGAGCACGTCGTCGCCCGAGCACCCTGCGTTGGCCAGCGCCCACGCGAGGAGCCCGGTGGCACATGGCCTTGGCCTTCCCACGGCGATGCTTGAAGCACGGTCCGCGCCGACGCGATTCGCGGGTCCACCGCACGACCGGCGACGTTCGCGGCGTCGAGACCCCCTCGATCGCGCCACGCCAGGCCACGCGCCGCTGGATCGGAGGGATCAGCGCGGATCGATTCGAGCACCCCTGGCTCGAACGGCTCCGAGCGGCGAGCTTCGCCGCAGCCTGCTTTCGCCGGCGTCGCCGGTCGCGCCGTGCCTGGTCCGGTCGGTGCAAGCGGCCCGCGCCGTGCGACCCTTCCCGTGGATCACCCGGTGGGCGTCCCCTCGCTTCGTCGCGGGCGTGGTTGGCCTCGCGGCCTCGGGCTGCGTGCACGTCGCGCCCTACGAGCGAGGGATCCTCGCGCGGCCGACGATGACCGTCGGCGACATGGCCTCAGGGATGGACCAACACGTCCGCGCCGTGTCCGAAGGGGCAAGCGGCGGCTTGAGCGGCGGCGGCGGAGGCTGTGGGTGCAACTAGGCGACGGTCGACGTTGATCTCTTTCTCTCACGAGGGCCGGTCGACGCGCTGGCTCGCCCTCGCGCTCGCGATGGCTCTCGCACTCATCGCCGGCCGAGCTGCGGCCGCCTCGGCGGATGCAAACGCCCGCGCCGAGGTCGGGCGCGTGCTCTCGAAGGAGTACGCGCGGTCCAACTTCGCCGGAGCGCGGACGAAGCTCCTTCGCGCGCTGCAGCGCTGCGGACCCGCGTGCAGCGGCGCGACGCGGGCCCAGATCGGCGTGGCCCTCGGCCTCGTCGCCCTCCGGCTCGGCAACCCGGAGGAGGCGTCGAAACGCTTCGCCGCCGCGCTTCGTGACGACCCCGACGCGAGCCTGCCCGGGGCCGCCAAGGGCATCGACGACGAGGCGCAGGCCGCCTTCGAGGCGGCGCGTCGCCCGACGGCCGATCCAACCGCCAGTCCGGCGTCCGGGCCGGGCGCCGAGTCGAGCGCGAACGCTGCCCAGCCGCCGGATCCGACCCCGTCGACGGACTCGCGCCCGCGCGTCTCGTTCGTTCGTCCACAAGGCGTGAACGACCTCGCGGTGACCCTCGACGGCTCCGACCTCGCCGCGGAGAGCCTCTCGCAGCGCGTGCCCGTCGACCCGGGGAAACACACCGTCCACGCCGAAGGGACCATTCACGGCGTTCCGCTGGTCTTCGACAAGGTGTTCCACGCCGAGGAGGGCGAGACGGTCGGCATCGTGATCCTCCTCGCCCCGCTGAAGGCCGAGTACCTCTCGCCGAGCCAGATCAAGTGCATGCTCGCCGCGAAGTCCCAGGAGGAGCTGCTCGCGTGCCTGCCGCAGACCCAGCGCGGCATCGACATCAAGGCGGGACTCGAGACGAGCGGCTACACCGACACGAACCACGTCAACGTCGCCACGCCCGCGGTCAACGCGTCGATCTCGTCGCCGACGGCGGGGTGGAACGTGAGCGGCAGCTATCTCGTCGACGTCGTGAGCGCCGCCTCGCCGGACGTGGTGTCGGAGGCCTCGCCGCCGTTCCACGAAGTCCGCCACGCGGGCGCGCTCGGAGGCGGATTCAAGGTCGGAGCCATCGGCGTCCAGCTCGACGGGGATCTGTCGAGCGAGCCGGATTACCTGTCCGCCGGCGCGGGCGTGGCGCTGACGGCGGACCTGAACGACAAGCTCGTCACGCCCAGCGTCGGGTACAGCTATTCGCACGACACGATCGGCCGATCGACCACGCCCTTCAAAGTTTTCCACCACAACCTCGACGTGAGCGAGTTCGAGGTCGGCTCGACGTTCGTCATGTCGCCGACGTCGATCCTGCTACTCAGCACAACGCTGGATCTCGAGCGAGGCGATCAGAGCAAGCCTTACCGCTATGTGCCCATGTTCAGCGCGGCGGTCGCGCCGACCGTGAGCCCCGGCGCCTCGATCGGGTTCGTGAACGACGCGCGGCTCCCGGTCCGCCCGCTCGAGCAGCTGCCGCTGTCGCGCAACCGCTATGCGATCGGCGCCCGCTTCGTTCACGCCTTCGGCAGCGCCACGCTCCGCGTCGAGCAGCGCCTCTACACCGACTCGTGGCAGCAGACCGCATCGACGACCGATCTCCGCACGCTGTTCGATCTGTCGGGGTGGCTACGCGTCTGGCTGCACGGCCGGTTCAACGCCCAGGGCGCGGCCAATTTCTACAAACTCGCCTACACCTCGGGCCTCGACGCCGCCACCGGGCGGCTCGCGATACCTGCTCTTCGCAGCGACGACCGCGAGCTGAGCCCGCTGGTCACGGTGACCGGCGGCCCCGGGCTGCTCGTGAAGATCGGCTCGGGCGAGAAGGTCCAGTACGGCATCTCGGCGCAGATGGACGTCATGTACACGCGGTACTTCGACGCGCTCTTCATCACCGGCCGCACCGCCACTTACGGGACGGTCGGCCTGGACGGAGAATTCGAATGACGGACTCCTTCACGAGCGCCGCCCGCCTGGCGCTGGCCCTCACCTCGGCGTCGCTGCCTTGGCTCGCGGGGGCGTGCGGACTCGACCCGGTTCATCAATCCGAGGTCGACGCGCTGGGCCCGGAGACGCCCGGGGTGCCTCAGGGGCCCTTCCATCGAGCCGGGCAGCCGTGCACGGTGTGCCACGGGGCCGAGGGCCCGGCGAGCCAGCGATTCTCGATCGCGGGCACCGTGTTCGCCGGGGTCGATCGCACGGCGGGCGTTCAGCAGGCCGAGATCCTGATGGTCGACGCGCTCGGGTCATCGCCGCCGCCCGGGAGCGTGCTCACGAACTGCGTCGGGAACTTCTATGTGGCGCCGACGCTGTGGAACCCCGCGTACCCGATCCGGGTGGCGGTCTCGACGGCCTCGGGCAGCGCCATGATGATCGCGCACATCGGCCGCGACGGGTCGTGCGCGTCGTGCCACACCGATCCTCCCGGGCTGGCCTCGCCCGGACACGTCTACGTGGCGACGAACGCGACCCCGGCAGGCTGCCCGGTGAACCCCCTGGCCGGCGACGGAAAGTCGGTGACGCCGTGAGCCCCCGGGGCCGGGTCCTCTTCGGCATGGCGGCAGCGCTGGCCGTGCTTGCCTCGAGCGCATGTGCGGCGACGCCCGATCCGACGGCCGACCTGCTGGTGACCGCGCCCGACTTCAACGAGTTCGCCGGCGACGCGAACAACCCCGGGGTGCACGCCTTCCTCGAGCGACGGTGCGGGACGCTCGATTGCCATGGCCAACCGGGGCACGCCTTCCGCCTCTACAGCTCCGGCGGTCTCCGCCTGCCGAACGACGCCGGGCTGATCTCGGGCGGCGGCGCGGACACGCCGGCCGAAATCCTCGCCAACTACCGGTCGCTCATCGGGCTGCAACCGGAGGAGACGAACCGCGTCGTCGCGCACCTCGATCCCCCGACGTCGCTGCTCGTCGTCGCCAAGCCGCTCGCCCTCCAGACGCACAAGGGCGGCCAGGAGCTGGCGACCGGAGACTCCGGGGACGCGTGCCTCGAGTCGTGGCTGGTCGGCGAGATCAGCCTTCGCGCCTGCCAGGACGCGGCGCAGGTCCCTTGAGAGAAGGCTCGCTCAGCGCACGGCGACGTCCTTGACGAAGGGCTTGCACTGGCCGTCTGCGCACACGGCGCCCTTGAGGTGCACCGTACCGCTCGGGAGGCCCGAGATCTTGGCCGACGTCTCGGTGAACTCGAACTTCGAGCGGTCGAACACCTTGTCGGCGACGCTCGCCTTCCAGGGGTAGTCCGCGTTCACGTGCCAGTGGCCTTTGACGACCAGGGTCAGCTCGCCCGACCCGCTGGTCAGTTCGAATGCGTCGTCGGCCCGCGCGACGCGGGCCCCCACGGTCACGATCGTTGCCGCGATCGTCGAGAGCACCGCCAGCCCGGTCACGATTCTTCGAGTCTGCATGCCCTTCGCGCGAGCACCGCTCGTGCCATGGCTGGCCGCGGCGTATCTGCCTGCAAACGCGCCAGAGCGACAGAGCCGCCTGGGCGGGCCCCGCCGATCCTCGGATCAAACCGATCACCCCGGGCATGGCCCGCGGTTCGGCAATTTTGCCAGTCGAGACGTTGGCACCGTTCCTGAATGTGCGCCCGGCCCACATGAGAGTCTATTCGGTGTTTGCCTGCTTCGCCCTAGGGTGCATCTCGATCGTCGGGTGCGGCTCGTCCGCGCCCACCGATCCGCTCCTCGCGTGGGACTATTCGCAGAAGGGGACCGACGCCGACGCGGGCGGGACCTCGTCGGGCGGGTCGGCTTCGAGCAGCGGGGGGTCGGCCTCGAGCAGCGGGTCGGTCTCGAGCAGCGGGTCGGCCTCGAGCGGCGGCGGGCCGGCTTCGAGCGGCGGCGGGCCGTCTTCGAGCAGCGGATCGAGCTCCGGCAACGTCGGCTCGGGCACCGTGCCTTGCGACGTGGCGACGATGCTCGCGGCCAAGTGCACGGCGTGCCACTCGGATCCGCCCATCAACGGCGCGCTCGCCGGGCTCGTGACCTACGCCAACCTCCGGGCGACGGCGATGGAAGACGCGACGAAGAACGAGGCGCAGCTCGCCGTCACACGCATGCAGAGCACGACGTCGCCGATGCCCCCCGCGAGCTTCAACATGCCCGCGACGTCGTCTGACATCGCGACGCTGCAAAGCTGGATCACGGCCGGCTATCCTTCGGGCGTCTGCACGGGCGATGCCGGTCCGCCGATGTCGACCGTCTTCGACGTCTTCGCGAAGGCGCCGTCGTTCTCGAGTCAGACAGGCGGCAACAGTCACAACCAGGGACGCGACTGCATGGGGTGCCACGCGACCGGCGGCGGCGAGGCGCCGCAGTTCAGCTTCGGCGGGACTCTGTACGACGGCAGCGGCAACGCCGTCGCGGGCGCCGAGATCCGCGTCGTCGACGCGAACGGGAAGGCAACGAGCGTCTACACGGCGGCGAACGGCAACTTCCACGGGAGCGGCACGCTCGCGCTCCCGGGGCACGCCGGCGCGCGTGACGCCAAAGACAAGGCGCTCATGGTGTCGGCGCTGACGTACGGGGGATGCAACAAGTGCCACTGCACGGGCTCCGGCTGCACCACCACGCAGCTCCATCTCCCCTGATCCTGCCTGGCTCCACCTTCCCCCCTTCGCTTTGAAGGCAAAGCCCCTATGAGTCATGCGTCCATTCGAAACGTGATCGTCATCGGCTCCGGTCCGGCGGGGCACACCGCCGCGATCTACGCGGCCCGCGCGAACTTGAAGCCGTTGATGTTCGAGGGCCAGTCGCGCGGCGGAATCCCCGGCGGGCAGCTCATGATCACCAACGACGTCGAGAACTACCCCGGCTTTCCGGAGAAGATCGCGGGGCCCGACCTCATGAGCGCCTTTCGCGCCCAGTCGCTCGCGCAAGGCGTGGAGATTCTCGGCGAGGACGTCACCCGGGTCGATCTCGGCGCGCGCCCCTGGTCGGTGTGGGCCGGCGACGGCGGCCAGACGCGCTACCAGGCGCGAACGTTGATCATCGCCACCGGCGCTCAGGCCAAGTGGCTCGGGCTCGAGAGCGAGACGGCGCTGCGTGGCCGCGGAGTCAGCGCCTGCGCCGTCTGCGACGGCGCGTTCTTCCGCAATCAAGACGTGGTCGTCGTGGGCGGGGGAGACACCGCGATGGAAGAGGCGACCTACCTCGCGGGGATGTGCCGGAGCGTTCACCTCGTCCACCGCCGCGACTCGTTTCGGGCGAGCAAGACGATGCAGGAGCGCGTCGTGCGAAACCCCAAGATCCGGGTCTTCTACGACACCGTCGTCGACGAGGTCCTCGGTGTCGACACGGGAGGCGTGACCGGCGTCGGGCTCTGGAACACCCGGACATCCGAGCGGCACGTGGTCGCGTGCACCGGGTTCTTCGCGGCGATCGGCCACACGCCGAACACGGATCTCTTCGCAGGCCAGCTCGAGCTCCACGACAACGGATACATCCGGACGAAGCCCGGGACCGCGCACACGAGCGTACCCGGCGTCTTCGCGTGCGGCGACGTGCAAGACTTCACCTATCGACAGGCCGTCACCGCCGCTGGAAGCGGGTGCATGGCGGCCCTCGACGCTGAGCGCTGGATGACGCTGGAAGGCGGGGAGGGGTGAGCTCGGCGTGACCACTCGGACGTAGCAGTGGATCGTCGCCTGCCGTGCAGGGACGCGGCGCGGCGTCAGCGCCCGAACGATTTTTGACTGATTTTCATCCGCCCGAGGCACCCACGGGGCGACACGCTCTCTTTCGCTGCCCTTTTGAGGTGTTGCATGCGTTCTCGCGAACTCCTGGTTGGCGCCACGGCCTGCGGAATTTTGGCCTTGGTGGCCTCCGCCGGGGGCTGCGGCGGCAGCAACACCGACCCTCTGCTCGGCGACGACGCCGGGGGTCAACATGCCACCAGCGCGTCGAGCAGCGGCGGCACCAGCGGAGCCGGTGCGAGCAGCGGCAGTCCCTTTGGCAGCCCCGCGGCCGGCGACTCCTCGGCGGGCTGCTCCGGCACCGGTCTGCGCTGCGCGGTGCCTTCGGGGTGCACGACGAGCGTGAGCGGGACCGTCTACGACCCCGCGGGCGCAAACCCTCTCTATGACGTGGTCGTCTTCGTGCCGAACGATCCGAGCGGCGCGCTGACCCCGATCAAGCAGGGCACCAACACCTGCAGCTCCTGCGACGTATCGATCGGCGACTACGTGACGGCGACGACCTCGGCAGCCGACGGCACCTTCACGCTGACGGGCGTGCCGGCGGGATCGAAGATTCCCCTGGTCGTGCAGATCGGCAAGTGGCGCCGCGAAGTGTTCTTGCCGACCGTCAAGGCCTGCGCCAATACGCCCATTTCCGGCTCCTCGATGACCCGCCTTCCCGCGAAGCGGTCCGAAGGAGACCTTCCCCAGATGGCCCTCGTGACGGGAGGAGCCGACAACCTCGGGTGCTTCCTCGAGGGCGTTGGGCTCGATCCGAGCGAGTACTCCGCACCCCACGGCGGCGGGCGCCTCGACATCTATCAGGGCGGCGGCGGGCGAGGCGGTGGTGGCGCTCCCGCCCTCTCGAGCGGCGGCACGGCGGGCAATTGCACGACCGACAACCCGAACTGCGTCTGGAACTCGAAGGCGAACCTCGAGGCCTACGACATCGTCCTTCTCGCGTGCGAGGGCGACACGTTCGATCCGGCCGAGTCCATGAACCCCAACACGAACAAGACGCCCGCCTCGAAGCAGGCGCTGCACGACTGGCTCGACGAGGGCGGAAAGGTGTTCGCGACGCACTTCCATTACACGTGGTTCAAGAACAGCCCACAGGCCGACTTTCAGGGCGTCGCCACCTGGCTCGGGAATTCGACCGGCAGGGACAACGCCCTCTACTCCATCGACACGACCTTTCCCAAGGGCAAGGTCTTCAACCAGTGGCTAGGGCTCGTCAAGGCGCTCTCCGGCACCCAGATCAACCTGACCGGCGTGGCCGAGAGCGTCAGCACGGTCAACGCGCCCACGCAGCGCTGGATCTACAACCCGGCGCAAGACCCGCAGAGTAACCAGTCGAACAATACGAAATACTTGTCGTTTCTCACCCCGATTGGTGGAATTCCCATCAAGACGGCGGACGCCGGCGAGACCACCGCGCAGTACTGCGGCAAGGCGGTCTTCACCGACCTCCATGCGGGCGGCAGTCCGATGGGCAACATCCCCGGCGCCTGCTCGGGGCCCCCGCTGAGCGCGCAGCTCAAGGCGCTCGAGTTTCTCTTCTTCGACCTCTCTGCGTGCGTTTCGCTCGACAGTCTGCCGCCGCCCCCGCCCCCGCCCCCGCCGAAGTAGCCGAAGCAGGGGGACGTTCGCATCGAGCGCTCGCCTTGCCCGAGCGAGAGCGGGTTGCTTCTCCCCGGCACGCCGATCTCGGCGTCTGTCTCGAGCGTCTTTCCCACGCCCTGCCGAAACCCTGAGGTGCTCAGCGGCCCCATGAACCGCGGTCGACCCGTGCTTAACTTGATTCGCGATCTCATGGACCAGCCAGGTCGTCGCCTGTTTCCGCGTTGGCCGTCGTTCGGTGTGCTGCTGCTCGCAGCGGTTTACCTGACGGCCCGCTGGGATTCGATCCCGGCGCGGTGGGTCATTCACTGGGGGCCGCGGGGCGAGCCCAATGGGTGGGCGACGAGGACTCTGCCAGGCGTCTTCGGTCTTCTCGCGCTGCCCGTGGTTTTCGTCGTCGTCAACGAAGCCATCGCCGGGATCCGGCGGGGCCGTGACGCGGCAGCCTCCGAATCGCCGATGCGCGTCGCCACGCTGGACTTCGTTCGCATCGTCACGTTCGGCGTCGCCGTCATGACGGCCCTCCTCGCGATCGACCTGCCCCTCGGCCCGCGCATGCCGCTGCTCGCGCTCGTCGCTCTCGGCGTCACCCCGCTGGTCGTCGCCCTCGTTGCGGGCGGAATCCGCGTCGCGGCGACCCTACGCGAGGTCCGCGAGAGCGGGGATGACGCGAAGGTCGATGGGTACCACGCTCTTTACTACGCGAGCGGGAACGACCGGCGACTGTGGGTGCCGAAGTCGAATGGTATGGGCTGGACGATCAATTTTTCTCATCCGCTGGCGTGGCCGATGCTCGTGCTTCTTGTGGCCGTACCGATCGCGGCTCTCGTTTTTTCGGCGACCGCCCGGTGAGCGAAAACGCGATCCGGAGCTGCTCTGGGCTCCCCCCCAATCCCCCAGGCGGGTCGCGCAGCCCGAATCAGGCGAAGGCGCGACGCCTGGTGATCGCGTGGTAAGCAACGACCACGATCACGGCGCCGAGGAGCGACATGATGAAGCCGGCCGGTTGGCCGTCTTGATACCATCCGAGCGCGTGCCCCAGAAAGCCGCCGAGGAACGACCCGGCGACGCCGATGAGCATCGAGAATACCCACCCTCGAGGGTCCTTGCCCCGGACGAGGAAGCGGGCGAGGGCGCCGACGATCAACCCGAACACTAAAAACAAGACGAGGTTCATGGCGGGATTCTCCTCATCAGCCGCGCGCTGTGGCGGGAATGAGAGTTTGTCGACGGCCGAGTTCGATGGATTCGGCGAGAGTTCTTGAAGCCGTCTCTCGAGCGCCTTCCAAAGCAATCGTCATGCCGCCCGCTCTGCCCGCGGACCAGCCGGCGGGCACCGGCAGCTAAGGCGCGGTCCGCTCACTTCGTGTCTTTGCGGGCCCAGATGCCGAAGATGTAGTGGCCCTGGCCTTCGCCGTGGACCTGCACGAGGAAGTTATAGACGCCGTCTCTGTCCATGCACCACGCCTTGTCGGACTCGATGATGGCCACCGGCCCGTTCGTCTTGTCGTCGCCGACGAGCGAGCCGCGCTCCTCGATCAAGATGTCGAGATCGTTGATCGTCGAGTCGCCCACGCCGAAGAAGCGGTAGCAGAGGCCGCCCTGGATCGGCACGACGAAGGTGTCACGACGCTGGTTCTTGTGGTGCAGGTGCCCCATCGCGGGCCTCACGTACTGCACGGCGCCCGTCGAGGCGCCGCACTGCTTCAAGATCGTCTCGTAGTCCTGGCGCGCGCTGCCCATCACGGCGACCGTGCGCCAGCAGTCTTGCTCCGAAATCGTTGCCGTGGGGAACGCGGGCGCAGCGCCCTTCTCGAAGAGCGCCTTGAGCTTGATCGGATCCTTCCCCTTCACCTTGTCGTAGGCCTCGTCGCCGGTCGCTGCCTTCCTGTCCTTCGGATTCGCCGACAGCGCCGCCGGCTCGGCGGAGCGCGCCTGATCGCCGGAGGGCTCTTGCGTCGAAGACGGCTCGGGCGCGGCCGGCGGGGCAGCCGGTGCCCCCCCGCAGCTCGTGATCGCCATCAGCGCGGTCCACGCGACCGCTCCCCCACGCCAAGATCCAACACGCAGAAGTCGCCGGGGCGCCGAGAGGGCAGGGGAGATGGGCATGGATCGTTCAAACTATCGTGGGGCGATGCCTCGCCGCCAGCCTGCCGGCAGGGCCGGCGCGTAATCCATGCTCCAGTGAGCGGATAAGTGCGCGGGACTGTCGAGGCGCGCCGCGCCTGCAAGACCTGCAAGGGCCCTCGCTCGTGGCTCCCGCGCCGAAGCGCGGGCTGGCGTGACATGACTCGGGCCGCTCGGAGCGTCATGAGCTCGCCGAGCCCAGCCTAGCTATAGCTAGCCTAGCCTAGGCTATAGGCTAGTCTGGCCAGGCCTAGTCTGGCCTGGCCTGGCCTGGCCTAGTCTGGCGCTCCAACGCTCGGTGCCGCCGATCGACCGTCGAAGACGGCATTTTGCAAACGAAGCGGACGGATGGCCCACTCATAGGAGGAACAATGTCCCGTGCCGCGCCTTGCCGCAGAGATTTGCAAGAGGGCAGAGTCCCCCGGAGAGTCTACAGATAATGTCCGGCGTCGAATTGGTGGTCATCGGAGCTGGACTCATGACAGCCGGCGCGACATGCTCTCCACGGCCACAGATGCGCGCGTGCCAGGGTAATACAGCGAGGGCTGAATTATTTTCATGAGGTCGCAATGACGCAAATTCAAAGACCCTTCGTCGCCCTGTTTGCACTCTCGGCAGCGGTCCTTTTGTGGATTTCTGGTGGGTGCGGCGGAAATAAGAACAGTAGCGGCCTCGCGGCTGACTCGATGAACGGCGCGGACGCGGATTCGTTCGGCGACGACGCCACGGTTGGCGGCAGCTCGAGCGGGCCCGGCTTTGGTGGTGGCAGCAGGTTTTCGGCGAGCGACAGCGGCAGCGCGCCCAACTGTCCGCCAGGCTCTCCGCTCAGCTGCTTCGTCAACCTAAATTGCACGAACGGCGCCCAGACGACGCTTTCGGGCAAGGTCTTCGATCCGGCGGGCAATAACCCGATCTTCAACGTCGTCGTGTTCGTCCCGAACGACCCGAACGCGCTGCCGCCCATTACGCCGGGCACCAACTCGTGCAGCACGTGCGATACGTCGGTCGGCGACTACGTCACGGCGACGCTGACCGACAATACCGGATCGTTCACGCTGAAAAACGTGCCGACTGGCGACAACGTTCCGCTCGTCATTCAGATCGGCAAGTGGCGGCGCACGCTCTCGATTCCGAGCATCAAGGACTGCGCGACCACCACGGTGCCGAACAGCGGAGCCGGGCAGCTTCGCCTTCCGAGAAACCAGCAAGAGGGCGACATGCCCCAGATGGCGCTGCTCACGGGCGGCCTCGACGACCTCGGCTGCTTCTTGACCAAGGTGGGTCTCGACGCGAAGGAGTATTCGGCTCCGGGCGCGGGCGGGCGGCTCGATGTCTACCAGGGCCTCGGGGGCCAAACCCTCACCGGGGCCCCCGGAAGGGCCCCGGGTCTCTCGACGGGAACGGCGGGCAACTGCACGAACACGAGCTGCCCCCTTTGGGCCAGCAAGCGGAGCTTCGAGTCCTACGACATCGTCTTTCTCGCCTGCGAGGGCAACACCGACGATCCGGACGACACCCCGGACGGCGGCGGCGGTCTCGGTCAGATCTTGGGGGGTGGCGGCGGCGCCAACGTGACCAAGGTGGGCAAGCAGGCCATGCACGACTGGCTCGACGAGGGCGGAAAAGTGTTCGCCACGCACTTTCATTACACGTGGTTCAAGAACGGTCCGCCCGACTTTCAGTCGACCGCGACCTGGCTCGGGTATTCGATCGGCAGTGGCACGTGCACGAACTGCACGATCGACACCACGCTCCAGTCGGGCCAAGACTTCCAGGCGTGGCTGAAGAGCGTCGGCGCGCTCGCGGGCACCGGGATCACGCTGTCCGGCGTGGCCGACAGCGTGTCGAGCGTGAACGCGGCCACGACGACCCGATGGATCTACGGGAGCAGCGGTCGGAACACCGGCGCGAGCGACACCAAGTACCTCTCGTTCGAAACGCCCATCGGCGGGGTCCCCGTGGATGGCGGCGAGGCAATGGGTAAGAACTATTGCGGCAAGGCGGTCTTCACCGATCTGCACGCAGGCGGTGCGCCCTCGGGAGACATCCCCGGCAGCTGCAAGTCGGCGCCTCTCACCGCGCAAGAGAAGGCCCTCGAGTTTCTCATTTTCAACCTGGCAGCGTGCGTGAGCGACGAGTCGAAGCCGATGATGATTCCCCCGCCGCCGCCCAAGTAGGGGCGACGTCTTCACACATCGCCGCCCATGCGCTGCGGACGCGGCCGCGGTATCGTGCTGCTAATGGCCGAGCTGTTCCTACCGTTTCGAACCGCGACTCCAAGACCGATGACCGAGGCACGGAGCACGTTGATCGTCTCCGGGATCCAGGCGCTCCGTGCGCATTCGCTTTATGAGCGCTACGTCGAGCTTCTGTCTCCGAAGCTGCGCCAGGACATCATGTCGCTCGTCGCGGGCCTCTGGATACCCGGCGCGCTCGCGGTCGAGCACTATCGTACGATCGATCAGCTCGCGCTGAGCAAATCCACCATCGAAGCCATCGGAGCCGAAGTCGCGCAGCGCGGCTCGAAGACGGTGCTCTCGCGCGGGGCGGCGCTGATCAAGCAAGGCAAGCCGACCCCGTGGGACATCCTCTCCATGTCCCATCGCAACCTCGACAACAACTGGAGAGGCAGCGACATCATGGTCCTCAAGGAGGCGCCGCAGGAGGCCCTGTTGGTCTGGGCCGGGCAGCCGTGCGCGAGCGTGCCGTACTTCGTCACGTCGTGGGGCGGGTTCTTGCGCGCGGTGGTGAGCGGCTTCTGCAAGACGGCGTTCCACCGCATCGCGCACGACCGATGCTCGCCGACGACCATTGCCATCCATCTCTCCTGGGTTTGAGGGGCCGCGGCACGAAGGTTCGCGTGAGGAGCGTTCTACCGAGGCGAATCGTTCTTTCCGCTCGGGTCTTTTGCGTCGTCCCCCTTCTTCTTCGACTCCTCGGCGGTCTTGCCGTTGTCGTGCACGATGACGCGCGTTCCCGGGTTGGCGTCCGTCGCGTGGACGCCGTGCCAGCCGTCGGGGAGCTTGGGGCCCACCCAGCCGAATAGCTCGTGAGCGTCGTGCGGCGTCATGTTCACGCAGCCGTGGCTGCGCTCGTGACCGAAACGCGAGTGCCAGAACGCACCGTGGAGCGCGGTGCTCCCGTCGAAGTACATGATCCAGGGAACGTCCTCGATCGAGTACGGCCCGTCGGTCGCGGTGTCATTGTCCATCGTCGCCGAGACGTGCTTCTCGCGGATCGAGAACTCGCCAGGGCGCGTGCGGTGATCCTTGGCGGGGTCGTCGTCGTCGTGCCGGCCACTCGAGATGATCGTCGCGAACACCGGCCTGTCCCCATCGAACGCGACGAGGCTCTGCATCCCGAGGTTCACGTCGATCCATCTCTCACCGGGTGCGAGGTCCCTGGGTGGCGAACCGGGGTTGGTCACTGTGCCGTCCATCTCGCGCATCCACCAGCCTTCGGCCGTCTCCCAGTAGGGCTTGCCGTCGACGACCTCTTTTTTCCCCGTGAGCTGGACGATGGTGAAGCGATCGACGTGGTCGTGCCGATGCATCGTCGCGTGCGGCCCGCCCCCCGACGAGGCCGCGGACGTGCCGCCTCCCGCATCGTCGAACGTGTACTTCCACTGATGCGGGTTGGTGATCCAGCCGAGCGGCAAGTGGCGTGTCTCTCCCGGCGCGTTGAGCCACACGCCCTGGAACTCGACCTTCGGATCGTGCACCAGGATGAACTCTTTCGGAACGAACATGCCGTGCGTCGTCCGCCAGAATGCGCCGGAGAAGACGTGGCTCTCCGTGTCGAGCCCGAGATAGAAGCCCTTGACCATTCGTTGCACGATGAGCGACGTCTCACCCTTGAGGTCGTCCATCGAGATCTGCGATCGCTGCTTGTGCGCGAGGTACCAGGCCGTATCGCCGCTGCCGTCGTCCCGCGAGCTCGCGGCCGCGGGCGCCGGTGCGCCGTCGTCGTCATCCTTCCTTCGGTCCGCGCGCCCCACCGCGAGGTGGTTCTCGTACTGCTTGCGCTCGCGGCGCAGCGGCGGCCGACGGTAGAGCGGGGCGCCGTTTACGAGGTTCAGGCCGTAATCGTAGGGCAGCGGCCCCGCCAGGTTCGGCGCGCGCGGCGCCGCCGCGAGCTCCTTGTCCGCTGGATCGAGCGTGGCGGCGTTGCCGCAGACGAATCCCCCCGTCGTCCCCGGTGGGGCGCCCGGCACGGGGAGCAGCTCGTACCAGCCTTCGAGGCAGTTCGACTTCTTCACGAGCTGCGGTCTCACCGCGACCGTGTCGCCTTTGCGCAGGTAGCCAAGCCGCATGACGCCCTTGCGGTCGTCGCTCGCCTTGGACGGGTCACGTGGCGCCCACTCGGGCTCGTTCATCACCGGCGTGATGAGGGCGAGCGCGTGCAGCATCGGGCCCGCTGCACCCGGGCTCGATCCTCCGTCGGAGACGGCGATGGCGACGATCTCTCCGCCCCCGTCCGGGTCCAGCAGAGCCGCCGCGCCCCCGTCGGCCGGCTTCTTCTTGCAGCCTTCGAGCGTCCCGGCCGCCCCCGCGAGCATCGCGAGCGCCGCCTGAAGGCAAAGCCGGAGACGGGCTGAGAGCCGAGCGTCCATGCGAGCGGAGGTTCTTGTCTCACCGACCGGAGCGCGAGGCAACGGATGTCTCGCGGTCGTGCGCGGAACGAAGCTCGCTCGGCAAGCTCGCCGGGGTCACCCAGCAGCAGATCGCCAAGCTCGAAGACCCCGACGAGAACCCCACCCTACAGACGATCGAAAAGGTCGCGCGCGCGCTCGGTCTCTCGGTCAATATCGAGCTCGCCGCCGACCCCGTTTCGATGATGTCCGTTTAGCCACGGGACGCAAGAGCACCGGCGGCCAGTCCATCGGGGATTGTTCACGTCGTGCTCAGCCGAGGCTCGGGCGAGACGTCGACTCCCCGGCCGCGCGACGCGGGTTGCGGAGCGTCAGGACCGTGCACGGAGCGGTGCTCGCGATGCGATCCACGACGGAGCGGCGGAACACACGGAGGGGCTCGCGCCCGACGCGTTCGTGCGCCTCGATGACGAGAATGTCAGCGCCCACCTCCGAGGCGATGCGCGTCAACTCGTCCGCAGCGGCCCCGACAGGAGTGTGCACAATCAATCGCGTCCGCGGGTTCTGCGCGAGCGAGTTGGAGAGGCGTTCGAGGACGGATTGCGCCCGCTCGACCTCGAAAACGGCGCCCGCGTCCTTCGCGTCCCTCGGACGGACGATGCGCAGAAGAGGCGGCTCGGGCGAAACGACATGCACGACGTGAACCTCCACCTCGTCGACGGGCCGGATGAGGGCAAGGGTCTGCGTGAGCAGATGTTCGCTGACGTTGGTCATATCGACCCCGACGACGAGGACGATGCGGCTTGGCTGCTCGCTCTGGGAATACGCGTTCATTTAAGGGCTTCTCCCTCGACCCTGCGAAGCATGGATCGTGCCCGATCGCCTCGTTCGGGCACGCCGGACAGCCGCCGAAGCTGACGAAGGTCGTGTCTCCGCCGCTGGGAGCAACGATCGCTGGCGAGACGTCATTGCGGAACGGTGGCGGACTGGGCCTCCTGCTCGATGAGCGGAGCGTCGACCGCGAGGATGAACCCGCCCGCTGAGCCGCCGCCGTCGCCGCCGTCACCTTGCTCACGTAGTCGGGCGAGTCGACATGCCCGCCGAGCAGGCGACGATGCCGCGAAATGAAGTGACGCCGTAGAGCGCATCGAGGACGCGGCGGGCGCGCTCGCGAGCTTCGACCGGCGCCATGCGTCGCCCTCGAAGCGTCGTAGACATTTTCTTAATCAGCGTGGGCCAATACCTCCGTAGGCATCGCGGTTCGGACGTGATCGCATCTACTCGTGCGTAGGCTCGGATGGCGAAAGGGCGGCGAAGGAGGGGCGAAGGAGGGGCGAAGGAGGGTAAGTCGCCGCGGTTTGCCGCGCGCAAGCAAGACCGTCGACGCCTGGCTCGCATTCTCGGTTCGTCCGTAGGAAAATAGGATCGTGCATCCTTTCGCTCGATTCGCGACCGCTGCGGTTGCCGCTGTGGTGCTTGGCGCGTGTGCCGTCATCTCGGGACTGGACGGCTTTGCGGCCGGCACCTGCTCGAACGGGTGCACCGACGGCGGAGGCAGCGCCCCGGCGAAGGACAGCGGAGCGCCGACTCCCGCGGATGCAGGGGCCGCCGTCCCCATCTGCGCCGCCGGTCTCCTTGCGTGCGCCGACGGCTGCGTCGACCCCTCCAGCGCGTCGAGCTGCGGGAGCTGCGGGAACACGTGCACCGGGAGCACGCCGCTCTGCAGCAGCGCGAGCGGCACGTTCGCCTGCATCGCGACCTGTCCGTCGACGGCGCCCACGGTGTGCGCGAACACGTGCGTCGACACGACGACCAGCGCGAACGACTGTTCGGCGTGTGGCAACCGCTGCGCGAGCGTCGGAAATGGCCAGGCCACATGCGTCGACAGCGCGTGCACGTTCGTCTGTGGCAACGGGTTTGCCCTGTGCAGCGGCGCCTGTGTAAGCGTCGCAGCAGGCTGCGCCACGTCGGTCGCGACCAGCTCTTGCGCCGCGGGCGGGTGCAACGCGGCAGGGGGAGGGTGCACGGCGTCGGGTCAGAGCTGTCGCTGCACCGAGGACGCGCACTGCGCGAGCGGCAAGTGCGTGAAGGTCGCGGGCGAGAACGACGTGTCGTGCGGCGCGAGCTGCACGGGATCCGGCGGGACGGACGGCTTCGACTGCGAGCTCGGCAGCCCGGGTATCCCGGCTTCGCCGACAGTGACGGGCTTCGGCTACGCGCCGAGCAACTTCACGCCGCGGAGCTACGCGCCCCCGTCGAGCGCCACCACGATCAACTGCAATACGACTTATGATTCGAGCAAGCACGCGTTCACGGGCTGGTGCACGGGACAGCCACAGCCCACGATCACGTCGAGCGTCGCGCAGACGGGCGGCCCGAACGTCGACATCCTCGCGTTCTCGAGCCTCGTCATCAACACCGCCAGCACGCTGACGCTCACGGGAAGCAACGCCGTGATTCTCGCCGTGTACGGCAACGCCACCATCCTGGGGACGATCCACGCGGACGGGGCGACCGGGGCGTCGAAGAGCACGGCGGCGGGCGCGTCGGGCCCCGGCGGAAACTACAAATGCGGCAGCAGCGCGGGCACGAGTCAGGGCAGCGACGGCCATTGCAGCGGCGGTGCGGGCGCCGGATCGAGCGCCTCCGGAGGCGTCGGAGCCGGCGGTGTCGGAGGGAGCTCCGCGTCGGGAGGAAACGCCCGAGCCAACGCCTCGCTCGTTCCCCTGTATGGCGGATGCGCCGGAGGCACCAGCGGAAGCTGGGCGTGCCAGACCTCCGGTGGCGGGGGCGGAGGGGCCCTCCAAATCTCGGCGGCAGGAACGCTCAGTGTGTCCGGGACGGTCACCGCCAACGGCGGCGCCGGGGGCACGAGTACGTGTTTTTCGGGGGGCTGCGGCAAGAACGGCTACGGCGGAGGAGGGGGCGGGGCAGGGTCCGGCGGCGCGATCCTTCTCGAAGGCCAGACGGTCTCGACGTCGTCGAGCACCATCGATGTCCGCGGCGGCAACGGCGGCGATCCCAACACGAATGGGGGTGGAGGCACGGCATCGGGAGGCAAGGGCGGCTCCGGCGGAACCAGCGCCTCGCCCACCGGCGGAGCCGGCACCGGCTTCGTCTCCAACGGGTGCGGGCCTTACACCGATTGCGGCGGAGGCGGAGGAGGCGGCTACGGATACCTGACGACGCATACCGGGGAGCCCGCTTCGACGTACTCGTGCACGACGACCCTTTCGCCCACACCCGTGCCCGATCCGACCCACACGGCGTGCCTTTGCGCCTCTGACTCGAACTGTTCGAGCGGGAAATGCGTCAACGCGAATGAGCAGTGCACCGGGGCGTGCACAGGGAGCGGCGTCGCCGACAGCGCGAACTGCGAGCGACTGACGTCAGCGACCACGGGCTGGGCCTGCTCGACCGGCAACTGCAGCGACGTCGCCTCGCCGACCGGGACGTGCACCGCGGCGGGGGTCGCGTGCTGGTGCACGAGCGACGCGCAGTGCTCGAACGGCATGTGCGCCCCGTGGGCAGGCTGCGTGCCGGGCGCCTGCACGGGGTCGGGCGCCACGGACGGGTTCAACTGCGTTCGATGAGCCGGCCCGTGGTGAAACCCGTCTACACTCGGTTCAGTGACGCTCCGGCGGACGAGAGTCTGCACGGCAGGGCAAGGCGAACGAGTCGCCGGGCGACGCTTCCGACTTGCCGCACGAAAGAGCCGGTCGCGTAGGGAACACCGTACCTCCGACAAACGGGCTCGACCAACGCCGCGATCTGGGCGTAGCGACACGACGGTAGGTCCGGGAAGAGATGATGCTCGATTTGATGGCTCAAGTTCCCCGAGAGAACGTGGAACCATGGGGGGCCCTCGATGTTGGCGGACCCTCGAATCTGCCGAAGGTACCACGCGCCACGCGTCTCCGGCTCGGCCGCGTCTACAGAGCTCTCCGACACATACTCCACTCCTTCCGGGAAATGGCCGCAAAAGATTATCAGAAATGCCCATACGTTGCGGACCACGTTGGCGGCGGCGTTGCCCGCGAGCACGAACGGCGCGGACGGTCCGGCAACGATCGGGAAGAGCACGTAGTCTTTGAGCAGCTGCCGCGCCGCCTTGCGCACGATGGGTAGCGACTGCCGGAGCATCACGCGCGGAGGCTTTTCGCCCGCCAGCACGCGCTCGAACTCGAGGTTGTGCAGTGCGATGCCCCATTCGAAGACGAACATCAGTCCCAGGGCATACAGCGGCTGCCCCAGGTTCGCCGGACGCCAGGGCTGGTCCTCCGCGACGCGCAGGAAGCCGTATCCCACGTCGCGATCCTTCCCGAGCACGCTTGTGAACGTGTGATGCTCATAATTGTGTGTCTTCTTCCAGTGCTCGGCGGGACACACCAGGTCCCATTCGTATCGATCGGAGTTCAGAACCGGATCGTTCATCCAGTCGTACTGACCGTGAATCACGTTGTGCCCGATTTCCATGTTCTCGAGAATCTTCGAAAGGCCGAGAAGCGCCACCCCGGCGCCCCATAGCGGCATCAGTACGCCGGCAAACAACATCGCTCGCCCGCCTATCTCGGCGGACCGCTGCAAGGCTACGATTCTCCGCAGGTATCGCGCGTCGCTTTCGCCGACCTCTTCTCGTATGCGCCTGCCGATGGCATCGAGCTCCGCGGCGAACCTTTCCAGTTCCTCTGCCGAAGGCATTGTCCTCTCGACGACCTGCGTCGCATTCATGGCGGGGTCTCCTTCGGCTACAGATCGATCGATACGGCCGACCTTGGAGTGCTGACGCACAGTTGGATGTCCTCGTTGGGCTCGCGGCTCACCGCCCCGGTGTGTACGTTCTGAACGACCCCCGATATTTTGCGGCACGTGCACGTATGACAGATGCCTCTGCGGCATCCGTACGGAGGGTCGAGTCCAGCGGCTTCGGCCCGATCGAGGAGCGATACGCCCGCCCCGCCGTCGATGCCGATTCCACTCCGAGCGAAGGAGATCCAGTGTCGCGTCGGATCGTCCGAGTCCTTCGTCAGGTACGGTCCAGTACGCGGAAGCGCGAAGTGCTCGGTCCGAAGTTGGCCCTGAAGGCCGGCCGCTGTCCACAGGCCCACCACGGCATCGGTCAACGACGGAGGCCCGCAGAGAAACGAGCACGACTCTGCCCAGCGCGGCACGAAGCTCTCCAGCTGCTCACGTGAGAAGCGTGCTCGCGTCGACCCAGGGCGATCGGTGAGGCACGTCAGTTTCAGCCGCATGCAGCGAGCCGCGAGCGAAGCCTGCTCGCTGCCCAGGATAACTTCGCGTCGCGCGTAGTGAAGCCAATCGATCCAGCCGGCGTAGTCAGTCGCGATGAGATGCCGGATCATCGACAGCACCGGGGTAATGCCGCTGCCGCCGCTGATGAACAGGAGTCTCGGTGGGACCGGATCAGGAAGGACGAAGCTCCCCATCGCCTGGCTCAACGAGACGACACTACCGACGCGTGCTTCCTTCCGGACCCAGTGAGAAATCGCTCCTTTGGAAGCGATTCGAATCGTGACTCGCACCGGTCCGTCGTCCTCGGGAGCGGAGGAGAGAGAGAAGCTACGCGTCACTCGAATGCCCGCATTCGAGACGGATAGCTGGACGTACTGGCCGGCGCGAAACCCGCGCCACAGCTCGTTGGGGCACAAGAGAATCGACACGGCGTTGCCTGCCTCTTCGCGCACATCGACGACGCGAGCGCGGACCCCGTACACGGACCAGGCGGAATCGACGACCTCCAAATAGTCGTCGATGTTCCGCGGGCTCGTCATCCCGGCCACCAGGCGCGTCCGCAAGAAAGGACCGAGCGGACGCCGCACCCGCTCGAACACCTCGGATAGCGCTCCGTTCATCGATCGCATGTACATCCGGTTCCCTCACGAGGCCGCTGGGGTCGAATGCCGGACTCGTCGGTGATGGCCATTCGTGTAGCGATCTCGTCGACGAGCTCTACCCCCGGGGGAAGGTCCATCATCCTGTCCGCCTCGCCGAGAAAGCACGAGCTTCAGCGACCTCAGCTGAAATGATCCATCTCAAGACGGCGAGCTCTTCGTCGACGAGGCGAGAGCGTGCTCTTTCAACATGAACCGGAATTTCCACATGAAGTTGGCGCAGCGCACGTGTCCACACCATGGCGTCTCGTTACGACAATATAGGGTCACCCATGACGCTTTGCGCCACGATCGTGTCACGAAGAGACCGTCCTTTTGAACGCGGTTGTGAGGCTGTCCGGGACGGCTTGCCAGCCTCGACCGGGCCAGCCGTTGTGTTCAGCGGTGCCTCGAATTTTGCATGTTGGTGGCGCCAGGTGGTTGCCGTGACCCCTCGGGATGCGGGAGGAAGTCAATGTCGCTGGACGCTTTTATTCTCAACAATCGATACGAGCTCATCAACCGGACCCGGACGAAGGTCGCCAAGCGCCCGTCTCCACACAACAAACAGGGAGACACGGAAGGCGGGGTTCCCGTCTTCTTGTCTCAACTCGCTTCGTCGCTTCGCGACGAGGCGGCGCGCGATCCTGCCCAGAGGGCCGAAGCCGACCCTCCGACCAATGCGAACATCGCCGCAAGCGCCACCCTGCATGGCGAGTCGCTTCGCAAGATGGGGTTCACCATCGAACAGGTCGTCCATGATTATGGTGACGTCTGTCAGGCGGTCACCGAGCTCGCCGTCGAGCAGAACGCCGACATCACCACCGCGGAGTTTCACACGCTGAACCGGTGCCTGGACAACGCCATCGCGGCTGCCGTCAGTTCGTGGAACAAGGCCCCAGACCTGTCCCTCGCGCAAGGGCCGGGAAGGCGGGACTTGTACTGGCGACAACTCTTGCGGCTCGTCGCCACCGCGACCGTCGCCTTCGACGCCCTTCGGCGAGGGCGCGTAGCAAGCAGCGGTGCCACCGCAATGGTGCTCGGACGGTGTTTGGCCGAAATACACTCCCTCCTTGAGAACCCGAAATGGGCAGCCGACTCATGACGCGTCGAAGGCCGCGTGGCGCGCTCAGGCGACGCGGCTAGTTCCACTTTCGCGACTTGCGAATCGAGTTCGCCAAGTGACTATGCGAGTGTCGACGGCCGCGCTGCGTCCTCGGAGCCAGCGGTTGCCATCTTGCACTGCGCAATGGTCGTGAACCCTATCGTCAAGGATCGAGCCGCCTCGCGGAGGCTGCGGTTGCAGTCTTGCACCTGGTGAACCCCTCGCTACGAGAACGTTGAAGGGACCTGCCATGACCGCTCCTGTCCAGAACGCTGCAAGCACCGCCTCGGCAAGACCGTCGACCGCCAGCGAAAACGAAGCTCGGCGCGCGGTTGCGAACGCGTTGCTCCCTGAACCTGTCAACGGCTGAACAAATCGGACATCACGCCAGCGGTCTCGTCGCAGGCGTGGTTCAGGCAGGGCAGGTCAAGGCCCCCTTCGATCGAGCGGAGTAGCGAGAAGTGCGTGTAGAACTTGTCGCTCTGTCGCCCGTGCGCGCCATAGTTGGTGTCCACCGTCAAGAGCACGCGGTTCGGATTCGGCGCCGCGCTGTAGTCGTTCTCGTCCCAGACGATGACGATGGCGTTGTGGCCCTGGGGCCACGCGGGCGAGTCGTGGATCGACCGGACGAGCGTGCGGAGCGTGAGATCGCCCTGGTAAATGAGACCCGGGTTGAGTCCGTTCAGCGTGCCGTTGTCGTTCGGATCTTCGAAGCAGACCGCGCTGGCGTTGTTTTGCCCGTGCTGGTCGTTGCACTGGTCGGGAACGATGAACGAGTACGCCGGGAGGCGCCCGTCCGACAGGTCGTCGAAGAGGCCGTGCACGCCCTCGAAGCCGACGATCTGGCTCAGGCTGAGCGGCGAGCCGCTCGGGGCGTCCTCAACGCTCGCGAAGTACGCGAACGGGTCGTGCTTGACCGCGTAGAGGTGAACGATGTTGCTGGCGCCCGGAAGGAGCGTGGAGAGGTTCGATGTGTTGTCGTAGTAGCCGTCGCTGTAGTCCACGAGGTTCGCGCCCGTATACGTGACGCTCTCCTGGTAGCTCTTCCACGTCTTGCCGGCCTCGACGAGCTGATCGGCGATTGTAAGGCCCACAGTGTCAGGCGCGGCCGGGATCGAGAGCTTGCCGTCGATCTCCGTGACCGACGTGATCGCGGGAGGGGTCGTCTCGTTCGAGTTGTCGAACACGGGGGTCGCCGCGTCCGTGCCGGTGCCGGAGATCGGGCAGACGGCGCCGAACGACGAGTTGTCGAGCGATGGCGTCCCGAGCGCGAGGTTCGTCTTGCACGTCGCGTTGTGCCAATCCGGCGAGTTGTCGTTGAGGACGCCGAAGTTCGAGCCGCCGACGACCTCGAGGTAGTTCGTCAAGCTCGGATGCGCCACGGCGAAGTAGTTCTTCGCGGAGTTCACGCGCTGCGCGTAGAGGTTCATGAAAGGCGCGCTCGGGTTCCCGATGATCTGGTTATATCCGTGGTTCTCCATCATGATCACGAACACGTGATCCAGACGGGGAATACCCCTGGGAATGGCCCCCTCGGCCGCGAACACCGGCGGCGACAACGTGGAGACCAACAGGCCGAGGGCAAGAGCTGTCTTCTTCATTGCGGGATCCTTTCGGGTGGCGAGGCGGCGGCTTCGTTCGCTCGCGGCTGGGCCGCGGTGACGTACCTCCTTAGCGGCGTTTCGTGGTGGTTCTGTGTCATCTGCGCGAGCAACTCGTGCAGATGACAAAGGCGAGACGGTCGGCGGCCCGCGTCGACCCCTCTCGGAAAACGACCGCGGAGGGCTGGGAGAAGCACTTCGCGACCCACCACGATCTTCTCGCGCCGCCTGGACCCTGACGTCCTGGCGGCCCTCCGCGCCTCAGCCCCGTACGCAGAGACCGCTGATACTGGGCCCCTCCGAACCCTGGTGGTGACAGCCACCGGCCTTCGGTCCGGTTAAACGTCTACCTAACCCGCCCTGATTCGCTGCCGCTTGAGTGCTGGCCTCCCTTCACTCGCGAGATGACTCGTCATCGCTCGAGAGCAAGGTTCCCTTCACTCGCGAGATGACTCGTCGTTGCTCGAGAGCAAGGTTCCTGTCGCTCGCGAGATGACTCGTCGTTGCTCGAGAGCAAGGCTCCTGTCGCTCGCGAGATGACTCGTCGTTGCTCGAGAGCAAGGTTCCTGTCGCTCGCGAGATGACTCGTCGTTGCTCGAGAGCAAGGCTCCTGTCGCTCGCGAGATGACTCGTCGTTGCTCGAGAGCAAGGTTCCTGTCGCTCGCGAGATGACTCGTCGTTGCTCGAGAGCAAGGCTCCTGTCGCTCGCGAGATGACTCGTCGTTGCTCGAGAGCAAGGTTCCTGTCGCTCGCGAGATGACTCGTCGTTGCTCGAGAGCAAGGCTCCTGTCGCTCGCGAGATGACTCGTCGTTGCTCGAGAGCAAGGTTCCTGTCGCTCGCGAGATGACTCGTCGTTGCTCGAGAGCAAGGCTCCTGTCGCTCGCGAGATGACTCGTCGTTGCTCGAGAGCAAAGTTCCCTTCACTCGCGAGATGACTCGTCGTTGCTCGAGAGCAAGGTTCCCTTCACTCGCGAGATGACTCGTCGTTGCTCGAGAGCAAAGTTCTCGTCGCTCGCGAGATGACTCGTCGTCGCTCGAGACAGTCGTTCCCGTCGCTCGCGAGATGACTCGCCATCGCTCGAGACAGTCGTTCCCGTCGCTCGCGAGATGACTCGTCGTCGCTCGAGTGAAGGTCAATCTTCTGACCGGCGCCTGTCGTGCCAGCATTGCTGTTCGCGACGCCGCCGGTGTTCATTCCCGCGGAAGCGCCCGCCGCGGGCTGGCCAGAGGTTCCGTTGCCGCCCTGCGAATCCAAGCCCGCGCCGCCGCCGCCCGTTTCGTCGCGGGAGGAGCTGTCGCTCGAACAAGCCGAAGCGAGGCTCTGATTCAGAGCCGCGACGAGAATCGGTCGCCCCTTTTTGCTGGGTCTTTGGCGCCCTAATTCGTCCTTGGCGCTTGGCGCCGCAGACGAAGCGCGACGATCAGAAGCCCGAGCAAAGCGAAACTACGGTAGCTCGCCGTTTCGACTCCGGCCATGCGACAAGAGCAGCCCCCGCTGCTTGCGGCGCCTGGCGCGTCGGTGCTTCCGGACGTCCCGCTCGTGGCCCCATCCGCGTCTCCGGTCCCGGCCGGGTTTGTGCTGGTTCCACTCGTTCCTGGCCCACCGCCGCTAGACGCGGCGGCACCTCCGCCTCCCGAGGCGCCGCCTCCCGAGGCGCCGCCGACTCCCGGCGAGCCGTCGCTTTCGACCGTGCCACCCCCACTACCTCCGGTCCCCAGCGTGCCACCGTCGTCAGAGGGGACGGCTGCGCCGAATTCGAAGGCGCCCAAATCCGGCGCAGCACCCACGAATGGGAGCTTGACGTCCGTGCCCTTGTCGATCATGGCGCTGCCAGCAGCCAGTCTCATGAAGTCCACATTCGGTACGCTGCCGTCGGCCCGGCGGGACCCGAGCGCGAGTGAAGTGGTCTCGATGGCTTGCCCCGTTCCCCCGATGGTCGAATCGGTGATGCTGAGGAAATCCTTGGCTGCGGGGGTGATATTCAGATCCCAAGTGTTGAATTGGGAGTCGACCCCGTACCCGACGATGTAGGCGTTCTTGTTTGGAAAGGCGATGTTGTTGCGCATGATGTGCGCCTTCGCCCCGGTCAGGGTGACGCCGTCCGTTCTTGTGCCGCCGCCGTTGGGCGCACTCCACGTGCTCGCCAGCATGTCGAATTGAGTTCCATTCTGGAACGACGTGTTGTTGTACCAGGTGTTCCCACCCGAAGAGTGGTTGGCATAGAACCCCGTAGCCCTGTTACCCCAGGCAACGTTATTCTGGACCAAGTGCCTGATGCCGGTCTTGCTGCTCCCTATCTTGAAGCCGTTGCCATTTCCGGCCCCCGGCTTGGAGGTACCGTAGTACGTGTAACCATCGCCAAAGGCCCAGGAGTTTTCGATTGTGACCGGAACTTCCTGATTGATGAAATCGTAACCGTCGTCCGAGTTCCACCACGCGCGGCAGCCCCTGATAATCGTGCTGGTCCCGTCCCCTGGAGCTTGGTAGTGGACACCAAAGCCATCGGCATTCTGCCCGTCGCCCTGTGCAGAATTCGGATCGTAGTTGTCGTGTGAGTCGCAATTGAGGAGTAAGTGACCCCCACTTCCGTGGCTGATGAATATCCCGGTGCCTTGGGCGTGGTGCGTGTTCATCAACTCCATGATGTCGTCGCTCGCGTTACTGATCGTGATAGCGCTCATGGGCGGGGTGCTCGGCGAGTTGCAGACCTCGATCCCCTTGAAGTGCAGCCAGCTACCGTTGACGCTGAACATGTTGGAGCCGCTGGTGGCCTTGGAGAAATCGAAAACCGGGACCTCGCCCGGGTACGCCCAGTACTTGATTCGGTTGGTATCCGATGTTCCGCTCGTCGAGAAGGTGATGCCGCTGCCGGGGTAGTAGGTCCCGCCATGGATGTAGACCGTGTCTCCAGCCGCCACCGTGCTGGCCGCCTTCGACAACGAAGCGAAAGGGCTGGCTTGGCTGCCCGGGTTCGAATCGTTGCCTGTCGTGGACACGTAATATTCCGCGGCAAACGCATTGTTTGCGGCGAAGGCGCCCACGGCGACGACCAGGCAACACAGCAGGGAGTGTTTCCAACCCGTTTTCGACGAATATGTCGCGCACTTCATCGCAGTCTCCTTTCGTGAGCCTTGGCAATTCATCGTTCGATGATCCATATGAGTATCTCCGCCCGACGCGGTCGCGCCCATCGATGAAGAGCTGTTGAGCGAGGACTGCGCGCGCATCATTTGCCGATTCATACTCCTTTTTTTCGTCCGCGGTAGGGGCTCGATTTTTACTGGGACGCGGACGAGACGCGAGAGCTCGATGCGCGTAACGTAGCAAAACGATGGAAATAGATCGGGCGCTGCCGGCGGATAAGGCGGCGGCGGCGCGCAGATGGGTGCTGCAGCGCGTCGCAAGGTAAATATCGGCACCAATTCGTGCCGAGTTGCCCCTTACTGAAGCGGCCATGAAGATCGTCGAGCTGTGCGCGCTGGTCGTCTGTTTTGGGGCGCTCGGCTGCGCGAACCGCGGTCAGACCGACGAGGAGGCCACGGCGGCCGGCGGAGGGGGCGCAGGAGACGCAACCAGCACTGGGGGCGAGTCGGGTGCGATCGGCGCCGGTGGCGCCAACGGCGGAGCGGTCGGGACAGGAGGAGCCGTCGCACCCGGTGGCGCGAACGGAACGGGGGGCTCGACCGGAGCGGGGGGCAGCGGCTCGGGCGGCGTGACCGGATCCAGCGGCGCCACCGGTTCGGGGGGAGCTGCAAGTTCGAGCGGCGTCGCCGGATCGGACGCCGCCGCAGGTTCGGGTGGAGCAGCCGCGGTGTTGGCGGCCACGCCCCCCATGGGTTGGAACTCGTGGAACACCTTCGAGTGCAACATGAACGAGACGTTGATAAAGGCCGTGGCGGATGCGTTCGTCAGCAGCGGTATGCAGGCCGCTGGATACCAGTACGTAAATCTGGACGACTGCTGGATGGACGGACGCGATTCGAGCGGCAACCTTCAGTGGAACGCCAGCAAGTTTCCCTCGGGAATTCCCGCGCTCGCCACCTACGTCCACGGCAAGGGACTCAAGATCGGCATCTACGAAACGCCAAACACCGAGACCTGCGTCGGAATCTACGGCGGCATCGCGCCGGCCGTCGCGGTCGGCAGTCTCGGGCACGAGACCCAGGACGCCAAGACCTTCGCATCCTGGGGCATGGACTACCTCAAATACGATCTCTGCAAGGGCGATCGAAATTCATTCGCGAAGATGCGCGACGCCTTGGGCGCAACTGGCCGTTCGATCGTCTACAGCATCAACCCCGGCAACGGCGCCAACGATGTCTGTCCGCCCAACACCTGCTCGCTCAACCTGGCGAGCATCGCCAACATGTGGCGCATTGGCTTCGACATCAACGCGAGTTGGGCGTCGATCACCTCGCTCATCGATCAAGATGCGCCGCTCTATTCGTACGCCGGTCCCGGCCATTGGAACGACCCGGACATGCTGGAGGTCGGCAAAGGTCTGGCGGCCAATGAAGACCGGGCGCATTTCAGCATGTGGTCGATCTTGGCGGCACCGCTCATCGCGGGGAACGACATCCGATCGATGAGCAGTGCGACCACCGCGGTCCTCACCAACACCGAGGTCATCGCCGTCGATCAAGATTCACTAGGAGTTCAAGGGCGATTGGTGGCCACGCCTGCGACGAATCTTCAGGTGTGGTCGAAGACCTTGAGCGGGACGAACGTCCGGGCGGTGGTACTCCTCAACCGCACCGGCGGAAGCGCGTCGATCACCGCCACATGGAGCGCGGTCGGCCTGCCAGCTGGCAGCGCCACGGTGCGCGATCTGTGGGGCCACACCGATTTAGGAACCTTTACCGGTTCCTACACGGCGAACGGAATTCCGAGTCACGGCGTTGCCATGTTGAAGATCACCAGCTCGCCGTGAAAGTGGAAATTCGGATGAGTCATTCGCCGAAGTGCACCAAAGAAGGCTCGATGGCGACGTTCCCTATGCGCGGCATGTCTGCGAGCGCCTGGTCTCGGTCGCGTGTCTCTCGCTGTCGCGGGCGGGGCCGTCTCCGGGTGTAGCCCGAACGCAGGATCCGGCGGGTCGGAAGTTGCCGGCCCTGGCGGAAACAGCGGCACAATAGGCGGATCCGCCGGTGGAAGCTCAAAGTCCCGCCGACGCCGATCCAAGAGCTGCGCGACGTGACGCGCGTGCGCAAGCAACCACCTCCGGTCAGCAGAGCACCGTCAGCAGAGCAGCGGCTGCATCGTGTCGAAAGGTCCTCTCCGTCCCTATTTCGTCTCCACTCGAAGGGCGGAACCGAGCATCGACCTACGCGGCGCGCAGGTTGGCGGGCTTCGTCCTCGGCATCGCGCGATCGCGGATCTCTTCGGCGACGGTCACCGCGTCGACATCGGCGGGCTTCGTCGAGCGAATGAAGTCGGTGAGGACCGAGACGAAGCGAAACGGGCAGTCCAGGTAGGGGAAGTGGCCGGCGTCCGCGAAGACCTCGATCCGGCTGCCTTTGATTCCAGCGTGCGCCGCCTCGGCGTGCTCCACGGGGATGATGCGGTCGCGCTCGCCCCACACGATGAGCGTCGGCATGTGCGCGGCGAGGTACAGGCGATTGGTCGCGGTGGCGCGCTGGCCGCCGAGATCGATGACGGTGCGCATCGTGTGGAAGAACGCCCGCCGCGTGTCGGCGTCGACGAACGTGCCGAAGCCGCGCCACACCTCGCGGAGGTCGGTGCTCGCGCGAAGGCCGGCGCGGCCGAGGAGCGCGACGCCGCGGTCGACGACGCTGCGCACGCGCGACGTGTTGAACCAGGGGAGGACGACGTCGGCGCCGGGCAGGGCGGCCATGCGCAGGATGCCGTGGAGCTCGCGGCCGAGGCCCCCGCTCGACACGAGGACGAGGCGCTCGATCATCTCGGGGAAGAGATACGAGAACTGCATCGCGATGCCGCCGCCGAGCGAGTGTCCGACGAGCGTGACGCGCGTCTGCTCGAGACCGATGAGGAGATCCCGCACGAGGGCGGAGTACGCGCCGGGCGAGTACTCCGTCATCGGCTTGGCCGACTGACCGTGGCCGAGGAGGTCCGGCGCGATCACCGTGAAGTGCTTGGCGAGCGCCGGGATGATCTCTTCCCACGTCTCGGAGCTACAGGTGACGCCGTGGAGGAGGACGAGCGCCGGTCCGCTGCCGGCCGTGCGGTAGCTGAAGGTGTGACCGTGCAACGTGATCTCGAAGACGGGGAGGGTCATGGGTGTTCTTCTCCCACGCACGAGTCGGGCCAATTGACCCGCTGCCTAACCCATGGAAAAGACTAAAAAATGGTTACCAGGCAAGTTGCGCAACACAGCGCAAACCCTTGCGCTCCCGCGCACGCCTGTTCCCGACTGCGCGCTACGGGCGCTTCCCGCCCCGCGTCCAGACATGCTTCACCCCGACCCGGGAAGACTCAGGTCCGTGAGGGATGGAGAATGAAAACGTGGCTCCCGCACCCTCGTTGGGCGCGCCCCATAGCCGGCCCTGATGACTCTCGATGATGGATCGACTGACGGACAGACCGATCCCCATCCCCCCGCTCGACTCCGCTCATCGCGGTCAACGCCCCGAGGCTCATGACCCGGGCCACGTGCGCGAGCTCCGACCGTGCTTTGCCGAGCGCCTCTTCCGAGAGTCGGTGCTCCCCGTTGGGATGTCCAAGGACAACCCCGCCCCTCCAGCGCAGCCCTTCGAGCCGCGGGGCCGCTCGGGTGCGGCGGGCCGGTCCGGACGCGGAACACGGAGAAATTTCTCCCTGTACCGGGAGAATTTCCCGGATCTGGGAAGGGTCGACCGCGGAACTTCCGCGATCAATCGCCCCAAAGACTGGGCACAAGAACTGCTCAAGCAACCGCACACTTCATGGGCTCTCGCCGTTGCACCCTCTTCTCGTCCGGCGCAGCCGGGGTCTCGCTGCTTCTCCCAGGACCAACCACCAGGGCCGAGTCTGGGCGCGCGCCGCAGCACCCGCGCGGTCTCGAACTCGAGGCTACCCTCTTCGTCCACCGCCCTCTGTCGGACGACGCAGAGAGCGCGCATGAGCCGACGCCCGGCCCGGTGCCCGCATGATCTCGACGATCCTCGTGGCCCTTGACGGCTCAACGCGCTCTAGCGGTGTCTTCGACGCGGCTGCGACGCTCGCGCGCGCGCTGCAGGCGCGATTGGTGCTCTATCGCGCGCTCGTCGTTCCACCGGACTACTCGCCGGCGGACGTAACGAGAGGGCCGGACGAGCTCCCTGTGTACCTGGAGAAAGAGGCACGCTCGGAGCTCCTTGCACTGCAGACACGAGCACCCGACGTCGCTTGCGATATCCGGGTCGATGAGTCCAACCAGCCCTGGCGATCGATCCTCGCGGCAGGCGACGCCGTGAATGCCAGCCTGATCGTTCTCGGGAGCCATGGATACCATGGCTGGGATCGCATGCTGGGCACGACGGCGGGCAAGATCGCCAACCGCGCGCTCCGCAACGTCATGATCATTCACGATCGCGACCAATCGTCAGAAATGTCCCTCGGGAGAGGGGGCTCATCGTGAGTTCCGACCCAAAAAATCAGGGCAGCTCAGGATGAGCCTCCCCTATCCAGCGTCGCGCGGGCTTTGCGCAGAATGGCCAAACAATGTTCTTTCGAGGGATAGGGGTCGCCCTCACTCTCTCCTGCGCCGGCTGCGCGGTGACGATCCCTCCGGGCCACGCAGGCGTACTCGTGACGCCTTCTGGGGTTCAGCCGGAGGTGGTGGAGGAGGGGCTCGCGTTGGTCGGCCCCCTGTCCCACGTGGACGTCTACGACGTACGAGGCCAGCAGCGTACCGAGGATCTCCAGGCCATCGCCGCGGACGGGGCGCCCATCATCGCCCGAGCATCGATTGTCACCTATTCCCTCGTGCGTCGCGAGTTGCCGGCGCTCGAGCGCGAGATCGGTCCCCGGTACTACGAGGTGATCATCGAGCCGATCGCGCGTGCTTCCGTCCGCGACGTGCTCGCTGTTGGGAGATCGTAGAAGATGCAGCCGACGAAGGTCGAGACCCCGTCGCCCGAGGCTGCGAAGAGAGACGATCGCCCGGGGGGCCACAGGCCGGCGATCATCGCGATCGGCGCAGGCGCTACCGTACTCATCCTCGGCGTCGTGCTGCTCTCCGTCCGAGCCTCGCGTGGCGCAAACCGCGTTCCGCTCGAAGCGGCTCCGCGTCCGGTGACCGTTGTCCCCGCGCGGAGCGAACCATACCGAGAGACGCGCACCTACGTCGGCGCGGTGGAGCCCTGGGTTGAGGCGAGCGTCGGCCCTCAATACATCTCCGCGTACGTCGCGACGGTGCTTGTGCGGCCCGGGGACACGGTCAAGCGCGGGGAGGTCTTGGCGACGCTGGATTGCTCCAACCCAAACGCCGCGACGCGCGCTGTGGAGATGCAAGCGCGCGCTGCCGACGCGCGGGTGCGAGCTGCTTTGGACGAGGCCGCCCGGTTCAGCACGATGCTCGACGGGGGCTTCGTTGCGCCGAATGAAGTCGAGCAGAAGACCGCGGTGAGCATGACCGAAGCGGCCCAGCTCCTCGAGACGAAGGCGAACGTCGTCAAGACGTCCCTCGACGTAGGCGACTGCGTCCTGCGCGCCCCGTTCGACGGCGAGATCGGAACACGGAGCGTCGACCCGGGGGCGTTTGTCCACCCCGGCGCCGCTATCGTGTCGGTCGTCGATCGCGACACGATGCGCGTGACGGTCGACGCCTCCGAGAAGGACCTCGAGGCGCTCGCCCCCTCCACCATGGCCCAGATCGACGTCCTCGCGACGGGGACGCACCTGTCCGCGCCGATCTCGCGGCGAGCCCCAAGGGTCGACCCGAAGACGCGCACGATCCACTTCGAGATCGATGTGCCCGATCCCGCACGGCAGTATCCAGTCGGAGCGACCGCGATCGTCCACGTCGAAGTCGGCAAGCCCGTTCCCGCCACGGAGGTCCCCATTTATGCGGCGACGCAGGACGAGGGAAAGGCGAAGCTCTTCGTTGTCGATCACGACATCGCGCACGCGAAGACCCTGCCGGTAACCGGCGAGGTGGGTGGCGCCGTTTACTTCGCCGTTTCAGCGCTCCCCGCCGGCTCGCTGGTCGTCACCGAGGGGCGCGCGCTCCTCTCTGACGGGGATCGCGTTCTGGCGCACGTGGAGGCTGAGGCGCCTGATAGCGGAGCGCCCGACGACGACGCGGGTCCGGGGACACGCGGCGGAGGCTACGGGAGGGCGCTGTGACAGGCCTCTCGCTCCGCAACCCGCTCGCGAGCTTGATGCTCGGCATCGCGGCGATCGTCTTCGCGGTGGTCGTGACGCCCCGCATGTCGGTCGACACGTTTCCCGATCTGACACCGCCCGTCCTCGTCGTCGGGACGCTCGCGCCGGGGCTGGCCGCGAGCGACGTAGAGAAAACGCTGACCTGGCGCATCGAGAAGTACGTGAGCGCGACACCTGGCGTCGAGCACGTTCAGAGCATCTCGCGGAACAACTTGAGCATCGCCTACGTGTGGCTCGCGTGGGGTACCGATCTGAATGCCGCTCAGACCCTCGTTCAGCAGCAGGTTCAGTTCGCCATGGCTGCCGTGCCGAAATCACTTGGAGTCATTCCGCCGTTCGTCCTCCAGTTCGACCCGACGAATGCACCCGTTCTCCAGGTGACCGTCTCGGGCGGCGGACTCACGGGACCGCAGCTGTACGACTACGCGATGAACTACATCGAGCCCCTGCTCGAGGGGATCTCGGGCGTCGCGAGCGCGGCGCCGAACGGCGGAACTCAGCGGCAGATCAACGTCATCGTCGATCGGGCCGCCGCCCAATCGCGCGGCGTGACGGCCGAAGACATCTCGGCCGCCGTCGCGCAGTCGAACGCGCTTCTCCCTTCGGGAGAATTCATTTCGCCGGCCTTCGACGCGAACGTCTACACCGACGCGGTCCCGCGCCGCGTGAAGACGATCGGCGACGCGCTCGTGAAGAAGGTCGACGGGAGCCCGGTGTATATCCGCGACGTCGCCCGGGTCGAGGACGGGGGAGCCGCATCGACGCAGACCGTGTCGGTGAATGGCGAGAACGCGATCTACTTGAACATCCTTCGCGTGCCCGGAGGGAACACGCTCCAGATCGTCGAAAAGGCGAAGAAGGTGATCGCGGGGCTGCAGAACCTTCCGTCGGGGATGGTCGTAAAGCCGGTCTTCGACGAGTCGACATACGTGAAGACGGCGTATTCGGGGCTCAAGCGCGAGGTTCTTCAAGCGCTCGTCCTCATCGCTCTCGTCATTCTCCTGTTCCTCCAGAGCCTCCGCGGCACCCTCATCGTCGCGGTCGCGATCCCGCTAGCGTTCGCGATCACGCTCATCGCGCTCTATGCGACGGGGGAGACGTTGAACGCTTTCACGCTCGGCGGATTGACCCTCGCGATGGGGCGGCTCGTCGACGATGCGGTCGTCGTGCTCGAGTCCATCCACCGGCACCAGAAGGAAGGACTCGACCGCTTCCGAGCGGCGCTCGAGGGGACGAACGCCGTCGCATTGCCGGTTCTCGCCTCGACGCTGACGACCATCGCGGTTCTCCTCCCGGTGCTCCTCCTCGCGGGCCTCGCCAAGAAGCTCTTCGCGCCGCTCGCTCTCACCGTCGCCGTCGCCATGATTGCCTCGTACTTCGTGAGCATGTTCGTCACCCCGGTGGCCGCGCGCTACGTCCTCGGCGAGAAGGAGCCCCGCGGGATTGGCGCGTGGGTTGGCAAGCGCATCGACCGCGTCGCCGACCTGTACGCCGGAATATTGCGTCGCGCGCTGGCGGCGCGTTGGTGGATCGTCGCAGCCTCCGTACTCGTGACGATCACGGCGGGGTGGGCCGCGACGCGCCTGCCGAGCACCTTTTTCCCTGAGATCGACGAGTCGATGGAGCGCGTCTACGTCCGATTCTCGCCGGGCATCTCGCTGCACGAGGCGAATGCGCGGATCCAGGCGATGGCGAAGATGCTCGCCCGCGAGCTGCCAAAGGGGGATGTGACGCTCGTCCTGACGAACGAAGGCTCGCCGGAGAATGCGCGGAGCGCCATGACGAGCGCGAACGATGGACCGCACATGGGATTCATCCGCGTGGCGCTGGCCGAGCCCGAGCAGCGAAAGCACTCGCAGCAGGAGATCGCGGACAAGATGCGCCTCCTTTTGACGGAGCGGTTCCCCGGCGTCGAGTTCCTTCAATGGCCGGGCGGGCTCGTCGCGAGCGTCTTCTCGAACGGGTACTACGCGCCGATCGCCGTGGAGCTTCAGAACGACAACCTCAAGGCGCTCGAGGAGGAGGGCAAGGCAGTGGCAGAGGTCGCGCGGACCGTCGGCGGCGTACGCGACGTCCGCGTGGAGCTCCAGACAGACTACCCCGAGATCCACGTGGACACGCTCCGCGATCAGGCCGGAATGGTCGGTGTGACCTCCCGGCAGGCGGCGCAAACGACGCTCGATGCGACGCTCGGCAATATCAACACGCCCAGCGTCTGGATCGACCCCCACAACGGGCAGGCGTACTACGTCATCACCTACTACGACGAAAACGACGTCGCCGATCTGAACGCCCTTGCCCAGATCCCTGCGCTCGTGACCCCCGAGGCTCGGCCCGTTACACTCGGCGCCTACGCTGACATCGCGCGCGCCTCCGGTCCGATCGCCATCGAGCGCGACCACATGACCCGCGTGACCGAGGTGTACATGGCGACCGAAGGGCGCGACATCGGCAGCGCATCCGACGAACTTGCGCGGAAGCTTGCCACTGACCCGAAGACGAGCGGCCTGAAGTGGCGCTGGGTCGGTGAGATGGATCTCATGAAGACGACGTTCGCGGGGCTCGGTCCGGCCCTGGGCCTTGCGGTGATGGTCGTCTTCATGATCATGACGATTCAGTTCAAGTCGATTCGCCTTCCGCTGGTGATGCTGTTTACGATTCCTGTTTCCCTCATCGGGATCGTCCTCGCCTTGATGGCCGCAGGCCAGGGACTCTCGGTCATCGCTCTCATGGGCATCCTGATGGTCATCGGGATCGCGGTATCGAATGGAATCCTCCTCGTCGACGAAGCGAGCCGCCGTCTGAACGCCGGGGAGTCCGAACTGGACGCCGTCGTGGAAGCGGCCCGCATCCGGTTCATTCCGATCGCAATGACGAGCCTCGCGACGATCATCGGACTGGTCCCGACGGCGACGGGCCTGGAGCGCGGGACGGAGGCAAACCAGCCGCTGGCGCTCACCGTCGTCGGGGGACTCACGTCATCGACGCTGCTCTCCCTTTTCCTCGTGCCCGCGATGTTCACCCTGATCGCGAAGCGCACCGCGCCGGTCGAGCCGTCGACCGGCGCAATGGCGAACCCGGTACCATCCAATTGACCCTTTGGTGAATGTAACCGTTCACGGCTCGCGCCCGGCGATCGACGCGGTGGGTCCATTCCTTACTGTGTGAGATCGATCGGCGCGAGAGGTTCCGAATCCACTTTCCATTGCGGGCAGATTGCGGCACAGCGGAGTCGTGCCGCGCGACTGGCGTGACGATCGGATCGCGGAGCTTGAGGCTCTGGTCGCGAAGCTGCTGGCGCGCGTCGTTGAGCTGGAGGAGAAGCTCGCGGCGTCGTCGCGCAATTCGAGCAAGCCGCCGTCGAGCGACCCCCCTACGGTGACGCGAGAGCCCAAGACGCCGACCGGCCGCAAGCCGGGCGGTCAGCCGGGGCACAAGCGCCACACGCGCGAGCTGTTCCCGCCCGAGAAGGTCCGGTCGGTCACCGAGTGCAAGCCCGAGCGATGCGTCGACTGCCAGCATCGGCTCCGAGGCGACGATCCCGAGCCGTATCGCCATCAGCTCGCCGAGCTGCCGAAGGTCGAGCCCCTGGTGGATGAGTACCGGGTGCACACCTTGGCGTGCGAGCGATGCGGCGGCCGTACGCGCGGCGAGTTGCCCAAGGGCGTGCCGACGGGAGCGTTCGGGCCGACCGTCGTCGCCGTCATCACGTTGCTGCTCGGCGTGTACGGACTGAGCCGCCGCGACGTCGCAGACCTGGCGCGCGACATGTTCGGCCTCTCGATCTCCATGCCGCTGCTTCTGTTTGTTCGGCTCCGCGAGCAGCCGACCTGGCTGGCAACCGTACGGCCGACAGCGGACGATGGGCCCGATCGCCGGAGCGCACTGTCCGTGCGCTACGAAGGCGCCGAGGGCGGCTCGTGACCTGACGATCCAGTCCACCGATTGCCACCGGATCGTCACGGTCGGGGCACTCCCGCTGGGCACGCGAGCCGCCCCAGCCACGTCCGTCCCCGTCGCGCGGCTAGCAGGGCTCCTTCCTTCTCTGACCGGCCGTCCCCTCGCCTTCGAGCCGGCCCCGATGCTCGCGGGTTCGTTCGCGGCGCAGCAACGAGCCGGTCCGTCTCCAAGTACCGCCCGTGCTCGGTTGATGGTGTTTCTCCTGTGAGAGGTTGCTCGACGCCCTTCTTGGGGCGTCGAGCCTTCGATTCACGTGCCGCCGGACAAGGCCGTGCAGCGCGTCGCCGTGAAGGCACGCGCGCCGAGCCCGCCGGTGGCTGAACCGATCACGCCCTCTCTCAGGAGTCTCATCATGCAAGCTCGATCCATCGTCTCGATTTTCACATTTGCCTCCGTTCTCGCTCTCGAGCGCGCCGCGGGTGCCGGCCCGACGCCGGCGGGTAGTTCAGCCCCGGCTCCGTCGACCATCCGTGTCGTCGTCGATTCCCAGGGCTTCGCGCCCGGGTCGATCGAGGTCAAGAAGGGGCAGCCCGTCACCCTGGAGTTCGTTCGCACGACCGATGGCACGTGTGCCAAGGAAGTCGTCGTGCCGGCGCTGAACGTGCGGAAGCCGCTGCCTCTCAACACGCCCGTCGACGTTGCCATCCCGGCCGAGGAGACGACTACCTACGCCTTCGCGTGCGGAATGGGCATGTTCAAGGGCAGCGTGGTGGTTCGGTAGCGAGGGCGGGCTCCGGGCGCGTGCATTGGCCCCGCGAATCGCGGCGGCTACTCGTGCGCCTTTGAGCCGGGCGGAGCGCTCGGAAGCCCGCTCTTCCGCGCCGTCCGCCTTTGCCCCGATCCAAGGCGAAAAGTCCATGAACCACTCCACCTTGCTAGCCGTCGTAGCGGCACTCGCGGCCGCATGCGCAGACGGCACGCTCCCCCCGCGAACGGTCGACGATCCCGCCAACCCCAACGCGGTCGAGACCCCGATCCTCTCGGACGCGGCCTCACCTCCGCCTGGCCCGGCGCGGCCGACGATGGGGGTACCAGCCGGCGAAGCGTCCTCTCCATCGGACCGCTCCTGGCGGGCGGGCTCGCGCTTCTCCGGGTTCGACACGCCGCCGCCGAGACACCTGCCGCCGGCAACGCTGTGCCTCCGCCCGTGGGCCCGTACACGCCGGTCGTCACGCCCAACGGCAGCACGATGCCTTGGACCATGAAGGACGGCGTGAAGGAGTTCCGGATCGTCGCCGAGCCGGTGAAGCGCGAGTTCGCGCCGGGCATGGTCGTCGATTGCTGGGGATACAACGGACAATCCCCTAGGCCGACGATCGAGGCGGTCGAAGGGGACCGCGTTCGCCTTTACCTGACGAACAACCTCCCCGAGCGGACGAGCATGCACTGGCACGGCGTGCTTCTCCCGAACGGGATGGACGGCGTCGCCGGCCTCGTCCAGCCGCACATCGAGCCGGGTGAGACGTACGTCTACGAGTTCACCCTCCGCCAGCAGGGGACGCTCATGCTTCCTCCCTGACTTGCGACGTATGGTGAGCAGGCCCCTGCAGCAAGAGCCGCACCCAGGTTCGATCGCCACGACGTAGGCGTTTGGCCGGGCGAGCTTCGCCTTGGCGCCCAGGCGAGCGCGGCGGCAAGTCACCGACGCGCGCGAGCGTGCGCGTGGACGCAGAGCGTGCGCCGCGCGCGCTGACTCGCCGCTGAGTTCGGATGAACCGCTTTCTCTCCCGGAGGGCCGGGAGGCCGGTAGGAACGGGTCTGCGCGCGTGTCGTGTCGGCGCCCGACCCGAGGCACGGGCTTTGATAGTTGGTCCACCATGAGCAGTCTGCCGCCCTCGAGTCGCCGCCGGTTCCTCGCCCAAGTCGGCTGGGGCGCTGGCGCTCTGGCCGGCGCTGCCTGGGGGCTCCATGGCGGAAGGCGAGCCAGGGCCGACGCCGGATCGCGAGCGACGGCCTTCGACCCAGACGTGGAGGTCTCCCTCAAGGCGACGCCATCGAAGGCCCGCATGCTGCCCGGCGACCCGACGGACGTATGGACCTTTCAGGGCCGCGTCGTGCGAGGCGATCCGCGCACGCTCGAGCACATCCCGAGCGGCGCGCTCGGTCCGACCTTCCGCGTGCGAACCGGGCAGAGGGTGCGTGTCGTTCTCTCCAGCGACGTCGGCGAAGAGACCATCGTGCACTGGCACGGACTGCACGTCCCCTGGGCGGCCGACGGTCACCCGAGCCAGGCGATCGCTGGAGGAGGTCAGTACGTCTACGAGTTCGAGGTCAAGGGCCCGGCCGGGACGTACTGGTACCATGCTCATCCCGACCGACGGACGGGCGAGCAGGTGTACCGGGGGCTCGCCGGGCTCTTCATCGTCGACGACCCACGCGAGTCGATCGCGGAGCTCCCGGCGGGGGCTTTCGACATCCCTCTGATCGTTCAAGATCGACGCTTCGACGCGCGCAATCAGCTCGTCTACCTGACCTCCCCGATGGAGCGCATGACGGGCTTTCTGGGCGATCGGATCGTCGTCAACGGGGAGGCCGACTTCAGATTGCGCGTCGCCCGACGTCCGTATCGATTCCGCGTCCTCAACGGCTCGAACAGCCGCATCTATCGCCTGGCGTGGGCGGACGGCGCTCCGATCACTGTCATCGGGACGGACGGCGGCCTGCTGGAGACGCCCGTGCGCAAGCCTTACGTGATGCTGGCTCCGGCCGAGAGGATCGAGCTCTGGGTCGATTTCGGTGAGCGCCCTGTCGGATCCGAGACCTCCCTCGTGAGCCAGCCGTTCGACGCGACGACCCCGATGGCGACGGGTGGCGTCCCGCAGGGGCCGCCGCTCACCATTATGAGAGTGAGCGTCGACCGGCCGAGCGCCGACCGGACGCCCCTGCCGGCGAGGCTGCGATCCATCACCCGCTACCGATCGACGGAAGCGATCAACGCGGACAACCCACGCAAGATCGTCGCCACCATGCAGCACATGGGGTTCGCGATCAACGGACGCACGTTCGAGATGAACGGGGTTGCCCCCGATGAGCACGTGAAGATGGGGACGATGGAGGCGTGGGAGTTCGACAACGCCGCGAGTGCGGGAGGGAGGGGCATGGGTATGGGCATGATGGGGATGGCCCCAATGCCCCATCCGTTCCACGTGCACACCGGGCAGTTCCAGGTCGTCCGCCGAGACGGCGTCACCCATGCCGGCTACGTCGACGAGGGCTGGAAGGACACTGTGCTGGTCATGCCGGGTGAGAAGGCGACGATCCTGATGCGCTTCCTCGACTACCCGGGCACGTACCTCTACCACTGCCACAATCTCGAGCACGAGGACGCGGGCATGATGCGCAACTTCCGCATCGACCGGTGACGGCCGACTGCGCGCATGCGACGTTCTTGCAAGCCTACTGGAGCGAGTGGCGAGGATCGAGATGAAGAATCAAATCAGCATGGTCGTCCTCGTTGCCGTACTCGGGGGCACAGGCTGTTCAAAGGGCAACGTGAGCGCGGGGGGCGGGCTCAAGGTGACGGCGGACGCGACTGGCTTCACGCCGTCGTCGCTGGCCCTCGCCAAGGGGCAGCCGGCGACGATCGAGTTCACGCGGACGACGGACAATAAGTGCGCGCGCGAGGTCGTCTTCCCGGGTCTCGACGTCAAGAAGGACCTGCCGCTCAACACCCCGGTGGCGATCAGCGTTCCTGCGAGCGAGGCCAAGACGTATACGTTTCAGTGTGCGTTCTGGCTACTTCGAGGATCGGCGAGGAATCCAGAGCGTCGGCGTTATCTTTGAGCGCCCATGCTCGAAGCCGTCCTCGTGCTCTCCGCCGCCATGGCGGACGCCTTTCGCCCGCGCTGGGCGTTGCTCACGGAGATCGCCCTGCTCCGCCACCAACTCGCCGTCCTGCAACGCTCGGTGGCCAGGCCGCGCGTGACGCGGTTCGACCGAATCGTCCTGGTCGCACTTGCCGCCGTCACCCCGACGTGGAGGAACGTCCTGCGCATCGTGCAACCCGAGACCCTTCTTCGCTGGCACCGCGCCGGCTTCAAGGCTCGTTGGCGGTGGCGCAGCCGAATGCACCCCGCGTCGCGCCTCGCCGCGGAGACGGTTGCGCTGATCCGGTCGCTGGCCTCCGCGAACAGACTCGGGTGCAGATCCCAGTTTGCAGGCACGGCGCACGTACATGATCTGGCTTGAAAACCGAGGTGCGGTGGGGCTCTGACGCGCTCCGACCCGGATTTCGAGTGCCTACGAGGTGCCGACGGCAGAGCGACGCGCGGCGCACCGCCAATAAATCGGCCAGATGTTCCATCTTTTGGGTGCTTTATACATGCAAAGTGGTGTCTGCACCCAACAGACTCTGCGGCGCCGAGAGGATCCGAGGAGAACTGCTCAAGCTCGGCGTCAAGGTCAGCAAGCGCACGATCCAGAAGTACATGCGGGCCGCGCGGCCCGCCAGACCGCGAGGGCAGCGCTGGTCCACGTTTCTACGAAACCACGCCCAGGAGATCTGGGCCTGCGACTTTCTGCAAGCCTATGACGTGTTCTTCCGCTCGATCTTCGCGTTCGTGTTCATCGAGCTCGCCACCCGCAAGGTCGTGCTCGCGGCGACGACGCGCTTCCCGTCGCAGGCCTGGGTCACGCAGCAGCTTCGTAACGCGACCCCCTGCGGCGCGGGGCCACGGTTCCTGATTCGCGACGGCGACGACAAGTTCGGGACCGCCTTCGATGCGCTCGCGCGCGCCACCGGCATCCGAGTGGTCCGCACGGCGGTGCGCGCGCCGAACATGAACGCCGTCTGCGAGCGCTTTCTCGGGTCGCTGCGGCGCGAGTGCCTCGACCACGTTCTCGTGCTGGACGGCCGCCACTTCCAGCGCGTCGTCGCCGAGTACGTCCGCTACCACAACGCCGCGCGCCCTCACCAAGGGATCCATCAGCAGACCCCGGTCCCCGCAGAGCGCCCTGCCGAGGGGAACATCGTGGCCTTCCCAGTGCTCGGTGGCCTCCATCACGACTATCGAAGGGCCGCATGAGACAGCCCGGAGCTCGCGAGTTTCTCGCGGATCCGTGAAGGTCGCGGTAGGGACGGCCCTTGCTTGCGGGCTCGGGCCGCCCCCCGCACGG
>ODAK010000221.1_pt1 | contig 65220 bp, 36 predicted proteins | sample 1539591 | NCBI WGS metagenome assembly ODAK01 (sample SAMEA3539303, study PRJEB22396) | soil metagenome | biome: tundra; feature: field; material: soil | place: USA | collected 2010-05 | depth 0.15 m | reverse complement strand
CCCAAGTTTGTTGAGAATCGCTATAGCAGCGATGTGACAAACGCGGCAAAAAAACCTCGTGGCCGCTGGCAAAAAAGGCGAAGGCCGGGCAACGATGCCCGGCCTTCGCGGATGATCTTATTCTAATCTAAGTTAGGGCGTCAGAATACGGTAGAACAGACGCGGATTGCTCGAACTGACGGGCAGGCTGATGGAAGCGCTGCCGCTAACGAACGTTCCAGTTGTTGCCGTGCCCCAGCCCAGCGGGGCCGTCAGGTTGGCATTGGTCTGGACCGTGAAGGTGCCGCTGGACGCTCCGCCCGAGATGGTGAAGTGCAGATTGCCACCACTGAGCCTAGTCCCTGAGATAGACGGATGGAACACGCCAACCCCGGGAACACCCAGGAACTCAATTTCAGCGACATGCATGCTTTCGGCAGTGCTTGGATCGCGCACCGTTGGCAAATGCAGCCGATAGGTGGTGTATCCACCTGTATTTGAGAACAGCACTTCCTGCGCCCAAAAATCAATCGGATTCACCCCAGTGCCGGGCACATTGCGAAGGAGCGGCAGCGAAAGGGAACCAGAGGCAATAGTTGTATAACCAACTCCGCCATCGTTTGAACCCTGCAACACGAAGCTGCCCGGATCCTTGGCCGCCGAATCCGCACCGGGATAGATCCGCAGGCCGGTCAGCACCGTGCTGCCAACCGCCGGCGTGAGGACGATGGCCACCAGATTGGTTCCTGTTTCGCCGAAGGGCGGGAAGCCGGCACCGGCACTGTCACCGCTGCCGCCGGTGATCCATTCTGGGGAGGACGCCGTGTCAATCAACAGGCTGGGGTTGACGTTGGCACCGTAACGGGTTCCCGTGATGTCGCCGTAACTGGTAATTGGGTCACTCGACGCGGCCACCGTCATATTGGTGCTGTAGATGAATAGGTGGGCGATGGAACTCGTCACAAATCCCGCCGTGCTGTTGGCGACCGCGATGTAATCGGCCGAATCAGCAAAGGTGGTGGGATTGATGGTGAGGCTGCCAGACTGCGAGCCGGAGATGTTGCCACCATCCGTCAGCGGAACATAAACGCCGTTCGTGCCCTTGCGCCAACTGATCGTCGGCGTGGGCGTAAAGATGGCATTGGCCGTAAAGGTTGCGCTGTTGGCACCCAAACCTGAGGGACTGCCGTAGGCCTTCGCATCAGCCGGCTGCTGATTAAAGAACGGCTTTGAGGTATCCACCACACCAAGCAACTCCATCTCTTGAAACTGCACTTGGCCGGATCCTTTGTAAGTCGGGAAGGACAGTTTGTAAGTCGTGTAGCCGTTGGCATTGCTGAAACGCACCTCGGTCACAAACTGTGTGAGGGGATTAGGCGGTCCAGAAATGCCGTTGTTACGACCGTCAGGCAGCGCAATCGAATTGGACGAGATGAGCGTATAAGTAGCCCCGCCATCAAGCGAACCTTCCAATTTGTAAGAGGCTGGATCTCGACCGGTCGAGTCGTTACCGGTGTAAATCCGCAAACCAGATAGGAGCGTGCGTCCTGCGACTGGGCTGACGACCAAGGCCGCAATGCTCCCGCCGTTGATGTTTGCCCCGAATTTGTTGGCCATGTTGTCATCAATCGCATTCGCGGCCGGGCCGTCGCCGAAGGTGGAAACATTCAAGGCCGTGATCGGATCACCCGGCATGGTGACATCCAAATTGGTGGAGAAGACCGAGAGCGTCGCCGCGCCGCTGGGAGCAAAGCCGGCCACGTCGGTGGCCACGATGCGGTAATCCGCCTGATCAGTAAATCCAATCGGACTGATGCTCAAGATGGTGGAGGTTACACCCAAGATGTTGCCGCCGTTGGACAGGTTGGCATAAACCCCATTGGTCCCCTTCTGCCACTGATAAGTGATGGAGGCATTGGCGGTGGCGGTCGAGGTGAACGTGACGCTCGCACCAACGTATTGATTCACGGAAACCGGTTGTTGCGCAATGGCCGGGGGCAAGGCACCTGCTGAAGCGCTGACCGCGAGGATGGCAAAGCGTCCGCCGGTGGTGTTGGTATTTTCCAAGTAAATGCTGACTACCGGGTCGGTTGTGTCGGTCAGGACGAGGTCGTTCTGGATCAAGCGAGGATTGTTGCCGTTGACATTTTGAAAATGGGCCGTATCCACTTCCACGCGACCGTTGGCGATGAAGGCTGCCGGCGCGGAGCCGTTAAACCAGTCAGCCACGGAGAGCACACCGGTTTCCGTAATACCACCGGTATGGGTAATCACATAATTCGCCACAATCGGACCATTGCCACCGGAGGCCAGGAAGGACAATCCAGTGAAGGCGGCCGGGGTGGTCAGCGTAATGGTGGCGTTGGTCAATACTGTGCTGATGTAAACCGCGTTGGGAGCCGTATAACTCGCAGGCATTTTGTAAATATGATCGCCCGAACCATTGGTGATGAGACTGCCCGGATGCGGCAGACCAGTGCCCGTCCAGTTGGCGGCCGGATTGTTGAACCCACCGGTCTGACCAGAATTGTTTAAATTGTAACCTTGTTCATACCATGAGTTAGCCGTGTTGTTGACGTTGTCCAGAGATTGATCCGTGGCCCACACATTGGTGCCGTCCACAATGGTCTGGCTCAAAATGCGTCCGTCATGCGGAGCCGCCGCTTCGACGACGAAATCATAATCATATCCGGTAACGGGGATGGGCACCACCGCGCCGCTGCCGCCCGTGAGGGCACCGCTGACCGCCATGACGTCGCTGTGCGATCCGCCGCTGCCGCCGGTATAGGTCAGCACGATGTTGGTCACCGGGCTGGTGGTGTTGGAGAGCGTGATTTCCTTGTGATACACACGCGGATTGCCGAGTCCGTCACCACTGTTGCCGTCCGTTTCCGTGTTCAGGTTGCAGACCTGGTTGATGCGTCCGCCCATGATAACGGCGATGCCGGTCGGGCCGCCGAACCAGTCGGACGTGCCGAAGTTGCCGGTTTCGCTCGTGCCATCCTGGTGATAAACGGTCGCCGTCATGGTATCACCACCATTGCCACCCAAACCGAGAAAGGAAAGCGTCGTGTAAGCGTGCGGGGTGATCGGCGTGAAGTGCCCGGTGGTCACCTGGGCATCAATCAGCAGACCATTGGGCCCCACATAACTCGGAGCCATCTGGAAGGAATAATTCGTATTGTCATAGGAGACAAACGTGCTGCCGGCCGCCGGCAGACCGTTGAGGGGGTTGGCCAAATCACGGCCCACTTCAAAAAGGGTTGCCGCGTAGTTGTTGGTGCCTTGGTCAATGGAGGCGGTGGTGGCGAGGGCCAGACGCGGGGTGGCGTTGGACTCGACGATAACGTCAGCATTGTAACTGCTGCTTTGGATGGCAACGGGCGTAAATGCCGCCTGCGTCACGCTGGCGAGCGCCAATGCCATGCCGGATAGGATTATTCGGGATTTCATAGGTTTCTGTGGATTTGGTCTGTTTGTTTTGGGATGTCGGACTTGCTTCCTTTGCTATTGCCGCCCAAGGTAGGCGGGTTCCAGCAATGAAATTGTTAAACCGTCATTTGTTCTCTCGCCGATCGAGAAATGTATTTCGTCACATTGCCACGAAATTTCACAGGAAAAAGCAGCGGTGCCGGAATAAATGGAAAACGGAGTGAACATGTCGAATTATTTCAAGACCGTGGCACTTTGAACCAGATAATTAAAATTGTCAAAGGTGGATTTACCAACCTCGCCATCGGTTCTCGCTGCAAAAACGTCGCCATTCAAATCAAGACGGGGGTTCATTATTGTTGGCCCACTATTGGGCGGGTTTGTGACCGCTCTTTTGGTCTTCGATCGCCTGCTTGAGCAACTCGTTAAAGCCATTGACGACCTGCTTCTGCTGGTCAGTAAGGCTCGGGTCGCTCGCGATCTGCTGCAAACTGAGTGATGCTTGGGAGTATTTGCCGTAACGGATGCCGTAGCTCACTCCGTTGTAGAAATTGCTCTGCGCTTGCGGACTTGCGGCGACCAGCACTGCTTGTAACTGGGTCATGCCCTCCTCAAGCGTCTTAGGATGTTCGGATTCAACTTTGCGGTGGCAGCCTGCGCTGCCCAAAACCAGCAAGCTGACGATGATGACCGCAGAAATGTAAATGGTCTTCTTCACAGGTAGAGTGGAGTTTTTGGTTTAATCAGGGCACCGTGCCGGTGGTAAAGCTTCGCGTCGCGTGCGACGCCCACCAGAACCAGTCGCTATACTGCGCCCCCGGCTGGGCAGTAGTCCTTGGAGGCACGCCTGTGTGAACGAACAGGTTGCTCTTCCACTTGTGGACTTCGGAATGGCCGTCAGCGAACGCGAAGCCGCAGGCGTTTTTGTGCATCGGGCTGGGATAATCCACGAAATCCGGCACGGCCGCGATGACCGCCATGGCGGCATCATTGATGGTCCACGGATCATCATCCACATAAACCCAGATATCCGAAGGGCTGCAGTTTCTAAAACTGGTTGACTTGCCGAAGGTGGCGTAAGGCACCCCGGACTTATGCCCGTGGTTGCCATCCAGCCAGGGGCCGTTGGACGGCGAAGCGGGCCGGCCACCATGGCCTGAACCACTTTGTGCAAACACCGTGTCCACCGTGCCGACGCCCTGGTTGGCAGAACAACTGCGCACGACCGGAACCGTTTGGCCGCCGAAGATGCAATAACGCGGGTCCGACGGGCACTTGAAAACCCCGATGGCGTTTCCCAAATAAGTCGCCAAAAGATCTGTGCTTTGGTTCTTCAAGAGCGCCGCGTTGCCGGCATCAGCGGAGCCGTTCGCGGAGACGGTCGGCATCCATCCTTGAACACTTCCTCCCACCCAGGCATAACCAGGCATGGTTGTGCCGTCATCCGGGTTGGGCGGGAACAGCTCGCCGTTGTCTCCCGTATACATGAGGCAAGCCTTCATCAACTGGTTAAAATTGTTCATGCAATTAATAGCCTGCGCCTTGGACTTAGCCAGCGACAACGCCGGAAGCAGCATGGCGGCTAAAATGGCAATGATGGCAATAACCACCAGCAGTTCAATCAGCGTGAAGCCGGCTGATCGTTTGGCGGTGTGATCTAGGTTAGTTTTTTTTGAGAAGCAACTAGCCGTTGAGATTTTTTGGGGGAGGTTCATCAAGTGTTGGCTGTGTTAATTGAATTGTGCTGGCAAAAGTGATTGTAATTTTTAGGCAAACAGGAGCAAGACTTAAAGTGGCACCCTTTTGCGTCCCAAAGTCTTGATGCGTTTTGTCCAAATAGCATGGTGAATCGTTTCACTTGGGGCGCTCCCACCGGGATGTAATCAAGGTTCGCACTGGGTGTTTATGAAAAGACTATCGCATGTTTGTGCGGGAACCGTCCATTACACGTTCGTGTAGCTTTCAGCCGTCCGCGCCCGGGGCAACCCCCATTCCTGGTGGCCGCCGGGCTGCGGCAAAAACACAAAACCGCGCCCGATCTCACCGTCCCTCGCCGCCGCGAAGCTGGAACGCCCATGTCAAATCAGAACAACTTTGGCACGGTTTGAATTGGCGAAAGAGATTGCACCAAGGTCATTGGGATTCGCCCTATTGTCCGAGGATGCGGTAAAACGCCGCCGCATTGGTGGGGGTGATGACGAGGCTGGCAGCATTGCTGGCACTGCCAAGATTGATCCAGCCCGAGGCGCTCAGATCGGCGGAAACCTGCACCTGATATGGCGCAATGCCGCCGCTCCAACTCAGCACCAAATTCGTTCCGCTCCCCGAAATGGCGGACAAAATTGGCGGCGGCGCCAGCACTCGGATGTTCAGGGTGGCGGTGCCGGAAAGATAGTGCGGGTCCGTCACACTTACCACAAAACTATTGTTGCCGATATCAGCCGAGAGCGGCTCGCCGGAAAGGGTGCCGTCCGGACCGACCACCAACCAAGCCGGGCCGTTGAGTTTTGCGAAAGCAAGCGTGTCCGTGGGATTGGGATCGGTGGCATTGGTGGCGATGGTGCCCGAATAATTTTGCCCGGCGATGATGTCCGGTGTGGCGAAGGGACTGACCGTGAACGACGGCGCACCGTTGACGTAAATATAAAGCGTCGCGGTATTGGACAACCCGCCCGCGTCTTTGACGCTGACCACAAACGCGTTGGTGTTGGCGTCAGTGTTGGCCGGAATTCCGGAAAGCGCGCCGTTGGCGGCAACCGTCAGCCAAGCCGGCCCGCTGACTTTGCCATAGGTCAGCGTGCCGCCATTCAGATCGCTGGCATTCGTCGCGATGGTGGCGGAATAAGCCTGACCGGCATTGGCATCCGCCAGCGTGAAGGGATTCGCACCAAACGTGGGCGGCCAGTTTGGAATCAGGCTGATCGCGGTGACAATGACATTTCCGTTGCTGGGCAGGCGGATGCTTTGAATGGTCTTGGCGCTGTTGAGCGCAAAGGAATAACCATACAAATAAAACGTCCGGTTGTCGGTCGAGCCGTTGCTGGAATTCCGATGGCCCATCACCACCGCCTTGGATTCACCCGCGTAGTTTTGCGGCGAGAACCAGTCGCTCAAGCTCTGCACAAACGTCGTGGTGCTGGCGTCGGTGTAAGTGACGACAAACGATTGGGAAAGCTGGTTCCCTTGCACACCCGAAGCCAGCATTCGCAGAACCGAGTCATTCCCCACCGGCAGTGAAATCGTCTGACTGGCCGCGCTGATGACGTTGGTGGCGTTGACCGGACCGAAGTTGAACACGGTGTTGCTCCAGGTTTGCGAGCCGCCCAGCAGCGTGCCGGAATACGCCGCCCCGCCGCCGTCTATCCCGCCGGTCGCCGGATTGGTGAACGCGGTGCCGTCCGTGTAAATGCCGGCCCGGTTGAAATAGCCCGCCAGCGGCGCGCTGACCGGATCGTTGGCCAGCATGGCGGACAACAGGACCAGATTCGCGTTGTTCGGCAGCGTGACGCTCTTGACGGTCCGGGTTTGATCCAGATTAATCGTGTAACCGTCCACGGTCACGTTGAGCGATTGCGAACCGCCGGAATTCAAGTTCCGGTAAGGCATTTTAATCACCATGGACTCGCCGGAGAAGGCTTGCGGACCCGCCCAGTCGCTGAAACTTTGCGTGAAGGTGGCGGTGGTGTTGTCCGTGTAAGTGACGGTGAAAGTCTGGGCCGTCTGGCTGCCCTGCACCGCTGTGGCGAGAATTTGCAGGGTGTTGAAGCGGCCCGCCGGCAGCGGGATGATCTGGCTGGCGCAATAAATCACGTCCGGCGCATTGGACGGGCCGAGATTGAACACCAGACCGTTCCAGGACAGCGTCGTGCCGAGCAGGTTCGCGGAATAAGCCGAGTAACTTCCATCCACGCCAGTGACGAAGGTGCGTCCGTCCGAGTAGAATCCAGCCCGATTATAATACGCAGACAGATTGACCTGCATCGCCCCGGGAACTGGCGCGATAATGATGAAGTTCAAGGTGACAGAATGGGGCAGGCCGCCCATCGCGCCGGTCAGCGTGGCGCTGTAGCTGCCCGGCACCATGTTGCTGCGGGTGGTAATGCTCATCGAAGTCGTGTTGGCCGTGCTGGCGGGACTGATGGTCGCCGCGATTCCCGAAGGCAGGCCGGTGACCGAGAAAGTGGCGCTGCCGGTCAGCCCATTCATGCGCGTCAGGGTGATCGCGGCGTTGGCCGAAGCGCCGGCGACAAGAGTGAACGTGCCTTGCGACGGATAAAAAGTGAAATCATTGGTGCCCACGCCGGCCATGGCGTTGATGGTGTTGCTGCCGGTCGGCGAACCCCAGCCGGTGCAAAGATCATAACCGGCAACGGCGAGGTAGCGGAGCGGGTTCTGGTTGTTAAAAGTATTCCCCGTCGTGATGTCGTGGAAGCAATTGGTATAAGTCGTGCGTGGCCCCTTGCCGAGGGCGTAGATGGCCGGATTCACAAAACCCACGGCGGCTTTGCCTTGCGACGCGGCCTGCTGATTCACCAGCGCCATGAAACCCGCCCACAACGGCGACGCCGCGCTGGTGCCGCCGGTGCCGCCAATTACCGTGCCGTTTTTATAGACCGTGAAAATGTTATCAGCGGGCATGGCCACGTCGGGATAATTCCGATAGGAAACCGATCCCAGGTTGGTGGTCATGTTGATTCCCTGCTGCCAGTTGGGAATGCCGTAACCGCAGATGCCGCCGCCGCTGCCGCCCCAGGTGTTGTCAGCGAGCCACGGCCCGTTGGCGCCGCTCGTCGTCAGCGACACCCCGCCCACGATGGTAGAATACGGCGCGCCGGTGAGACCGGTGCCACCGTCCAGATCCGCGCCGCCGTCGCCGGAAGCCTGGCTCATCGCCTGGCCTTGCGCCACAAACTGCTGAAAATATTGCTGGATGATGGAATCAATGCCGAAGCCGTAACTGAGGGTCATTTGCTTCGCCAAATTATCGCTGGCGATGCGGCTGAAAACATCGTGCGCCTCGCCTTCGTAGTTCAGAATCGTCGCGCCCGGTGCCATGGACATGGCCATGTCAATGTCCAGCACTTCTTCGCCTTCATCCGTGCTGGAGCCGGTAAGCGCGTTCGTCCAATAGGAGGTGAAAGTGGTTATGATGTTCGTGACGACGATGTTCGTGGAGAGGCCGGCATTGGTCTGATACATGAAAACGTCTTTGGGATAGTAAGGCCCGCCGACGTCAATGATGGCGATATATTGGCCGGCACCGGTGTTGGTGACGCCGGGCACATAGGCCTTGCGAAAATCACTGCCCATGAAATAACCACCGGGCGAGGAGCCGGTGGCGTAGGCGACAATCGGATTGGTGTCCAAGGGCGCAATCTACAACCCGCCGCCGAGACGATGGGGACGAACAAAATTGTCCAGCCCGGCAACGTGCAGGATGGGCACGTTCGTATCCACGGTCGGTTCGGCGTCCGGCGCGTAAAAGGTGCGCTGCTCGCTGGGATGCTGGTATTGCTGCAGCGCGAGGCGGAAAGTTTTTTCGATGGCCGGCACCGGCGCGTCCACGTTGACCATCATCCGGTTTGAATACAGGCCGGAGATTTTAAAACCGTGCTGGCCGGCAAAGCCGACCACTTTTTGATAGTCCTCAACCGTGGGTCCGAATTGTTCGGTGAATTGTTCCGGCGTCAGCCATTGGTGATAATTGGCGCTGGCCGGGTCATGCAGTGCCCGCAACAACTCCTCCAACTCCGGCTGGTTCCGCCAGGGCAGGCCGAGGTAAAGGTTTAGATGATTGGTTCCCGGCAGAGCTGCCACCGGTCGCAGGCGGAGCGTGGCCGGAACGACGTGACCGGCAAGGGCCCGGCGACTTTGGGCCTCCGCAGGCGGGGTCAGCGCCAACAGCAGCAAAAGGACGCACAGTTTGTTGGCGATGTGCAGCCGGGTGAAATGCGGTGAAAAAAGTTTCATGTGTTATGAGCGGACAATGTATGCCGAAGGACCAGAAAGGCAATCGGAAGAAAAATGAGCTGCCTCCGTCATCCGCCGGTTGGCAGGAAGTCCGGGGGGAACCGTTCCGGTGTGTTCCTGGGGGATGGGATGGCGGCCCGACGCGCTTGCAGGTTGCGGCTGTCAAGAAATCGCCTATACTTTCCAGCGAACAACCGCTTTCGACCACGACGAATGATCTTCAGCAAATGCGTTTCGGCCGCGCTGGAAACTTGTTCGCGGTCGCCCGCGAAAGTCGAGCGGCACACTTGTCCATCCATGACCGGCACGCTTGAAACGCAACCTTCCCGGCACCGGGGCGATGCCTTTCTTTACCGGCTGGCGAGGTGGAGCTGCCTTTTGGGTTGGCTCGGTGCGGGGATGGCGGCGGCGGGAGCCGACCCCGGTCCCGTCAAAAAAGTAATCCACCAGTATGCGCTGACTTCGGCGAACGATTTTCCCCAACGCGATCCGCAGGACTGGCGGTTGCTGGCCTCCAATGACGGCGGCAAGACATGGATCACCCTTGACACCCGCCAGCATGAAATTTTTCAAGGAAGGCAGGAGCGGAAGCTATTTAAAATTGACAACCAAACCGCCTTCGAAATTTACCGGCTGCAGATTGACAAGGTTCGTGACCCAAACGAAGTCAACTCGGTCCAACTGGCCGAGATCGAACTGATGGGGCTGACGGATGCTGATCTCAATCCTGTGCCGGGGGCCACGGACATCGTCTCCGCCCAGGGAGACAACCCCCCGACGGAAACGGTGGCGAACCTGTTTGACGGCCATGCCGAGACCAAGTGGCTGGACTGGCCCACCAACACGCTCACCCGCAGTTCATGGATTCAATGGCAGTATGCCGCCCCGACCGGGATGGTGGTGACCAACCTCAGCGACTTGCTGGCCTTACGCGCCCGGGCTGGGGACGGGCATCGCGTCCGAATCGAGGCCGTGGTGGCGGGACGAATCGCACCGGGCCAGAGCCTGTGTTTTATTGATGCCACGGGATGCGTCGAGCTGGACGGCATTGAGGGAACGGAAATGCTGCGTCCCGGCCAGAAGGTTTTGATCAGCGGGGTCAGCAGTTGGGCCGGCAATCAAGTCGGCCTCAAAGACGGCCGGGCCGCGCGGCTTGCCGCCGAGGCCGCGACCAATCCCGCACGAATTATGGTGGAACAGCCGCTGGCTCCGCAGGCAGAATTGCGGTGGGTGGAGGTCGAGGGCGAAATCCAGTATCGGCGTTTGACGGAAAACGAATTCACTTTTGACCTTCAGGATGGCGCGCACAACATGCGGGTGCATCTGCGGTGTCCGGAGAATTCGCACCCGATGCCGCCATCAGGCGCCAAGGTTTCGGTGCGCGGCATCTGTCAGGGGGCGTTCAACGAGCAAGGCCAGTGGGTGGCGGCGGATCTCTGGGCGGCGGGCAGGGAGTCGTTGAGCCTGCTTGACCCCCAAACCCCCAGTCCCTTGCCAGCCGCACGACCGACGCAAACCCGGCCGGTTTCAACCAATTCGATGACGCTCACCACCATCGAACAAATCCGACGGCTGACGCTGGAACAATTCAAAAGCCGGCCGCCGGTAAAAATCCGCGGCGTCGTCACCGGACTGCTCGGCGGCTTCATCCAGGATGACACGGCCGGCATCGAGGTCGTTTTCCCGTTCGATGAAAGCCGGAAGCTCACCGAACTGGGCGCTTACATCGAAGTGGAAGGTTCGGCGGGGCTGGCGGACATAGGCAACCCGATGGTCAGCGCGGATCATATCGTGGTCTTGGGTCGCGGCAAACTGCCGTCACCACAAAAGCTGTCGTTGAGCCAGTTGTTGAGCGGCCGCATTGATGCGCAATGGATCGAGGTGGAAGGCGTGGTGCGTTCCACCGACGGGGCGCATCTCTTGATCATCTGTGACGGTCGGGAGCTGATGGCCACCTTCGGCGTGGCGCCCGCCGGAGTGGTGAAAGCCTTGGTGGATGCGGAAGTCCGCGTGCGCGGAGTGGGCGTCACGGCGATGGATGAACAAGGCCGGATTCAAGGGATTCACCTCCTCATCCCGTCGCTGGAGCACATGGAATTGGTGGAGCCGCCGCGTGACCCCGCGTTGCTGCCCGTCCGGACAATCGGCAGTTTGCTCGGCTTGAGTGGACCGCGCGAATCGTTTCATCGGGTGAAGGTGGAAGGTGTGGTGACCTTGCAGGATAACCAGAAAGTTTTCCTCCAGGACCGCACCGGGAGCGCGCTGGCCATTTTCAAGGAGGATGTCGTGCTGGACGCGCGGTTTGGGCGCTCGCGCTGGTTGTATTGGCGGACTCCAAAAGCCACCGCCAAGCCGGATGAGATCTTTCTCCCCGGAGAGCGCGTGCAGGTCGTTGGGTTCCCAGAAACACACCGTTATTCGCCGGTGTTGACCGAGGTGACGCTGACCAAGCAAGGCGTTCAACCAGCATTGAAGCCGGTCCCGCTCACCGCCAACGGCATCGAAGAGGGCGGGCTGGATTCCAGCCTCGTCACCCTGGACGGCGTGCTGCGCGGCCAGAACATGATCGGTAACAATGATTTTCTGGCGCTGGAATGGCAGGACCGCACGCTCCAGGTGCTCGTGCCCGGAAAAGAAAATGAGCCTTTGAAAATCGCCCTGGGCAGCCGGCTGCGGGTCACGGGCGTTTGTCAGGTGGATCCGGCCCCGTATGTGGCGCTGGGCCTCGGCGTGGGCGCAGTGCGGATTCAGACCGGCTCGCCGGAGGATCTGGTCGTGCTGGCCCGGCCTTCCTGGTGGACGATTCGGAAGGCGCTGGCATTGATGGGCGGCATGGGTTTTGTAATCCTGGCCGCCTTGATCTGGATTAAAGAACTGCGGCGGCAAGTGGAGGAACGAACCGTGCAATTGTCCGCCGAAATACAACTGCGCGAGCGGACGGAACATCGCCACGCGCTGGAACAGGAGCGCGCCCGCATCGCCAAAGACCTGCATGATGATCTGGGGGCGAATCTCACCCAGATTGTTTTTTTGAGCGAACGCGTCGAGGTGGCGCAACACGATGGCCAGGAAGCCACCCGCTGGTTCAACCTCATTCCCGCCACCGCCCGCCGCACGATCCAGTCGCTCGACGAAATTGTCTGGGCCATCAATCCGCGGCACGACTCGCTGGAAAGCCTGGCCAATTATCTCAGCCAGTTTGCGCAGGAATACCTGACGCTGGCGCGGATGCGGTGCGTGCTGGATGTGCCCACCGTGCTGCCCTCCGTGCCCTTGAGCGCCGATGTCCGCCACAATCTGCTGCTGACCACGCGCGAGGCGCTGCAAAATGCGGTCACTCATGCGGCGGCCACCGAAGTGCAACTCACGCTCAAACTCAACGAGGACGGCGTCAGCATCACCATCGCTGACAACGGCAAAGGCTTCGACCCCGCCGCCGTTTCGCAGGCCGGCAACGGGCTGCAAAACATGCGGCGGCGCCTGCGGGGAATCGGCGGGCGCCTGGACATCAACAGCCGCCCGGGCGAGGGCACAACGATTTTTATGCTGGTTCCGCAAAATGTGCTACACGGTCGTGTAATTGGCGGGAACGGTGATTCAAGCCAATAATCATGCGAATGGTCACCCCCAAGCCTGAAGTATTGGATGTGCCTGTCCTCCGTCCGGTGCGCGTCTGCGTGGTCGAAGATGACAATGTGGTGCGCGAACAACTCGAGCATCAACTGGAGCGGGCGGCGGGATTCACGTTCCTGAGCAGCCATCGGTCGGCGGAGAATGCGCTGGAGGAAATCCCGCGTCAAAAACCGGACGTGGTGCTCATGGACATCAACCTGCCCAAGATGAGCGGGATTGACTGCGTGCGTCATCTCAAGGGACAACTGCCCGGCACACATTTCATCATGCTCACCGTGTATGAGGATGCGGATGCCATTTTCAAATCATTGCTGGCGGGCGCGGTGGGCTACCTGCTCAAAGGCCGCTCCGGTTCCGGCGCACAGGTGCTGGAAGCCGTGCGCGACGCCAGCCGGGGCGGTTCGCCGTTGAATAGTCTCATCGCACGAAAAATCGTGCAGCACTTTCATCATCAGCCAACGCATTTGGGGGCGGAGCATCCGCTTTCCATGCGCGAACGCGAGGTGCTGGAGCTATTGTCGAAAGGACTGCCTTACAAAGAAATTGCCGACATGCTGGGCGTGAACATCGAGACCGTGCGCAAACATTGCCACAACATCTACGAAAAACTCCAGGTCAGTTCGCGCACCGAGGCGGTTGTAAAATATCTCGGCAGATAATTTCACCGGTTCAAGCACGGGCGGCTGGAAAGTCATTTTTCATTCCCCTGCCCGCTCCAAAATTGGTGAAGCTGTCGTTGCGGGCGATCCTTCCCAGCGGGTGCCTGCGGGCAGGCGTTCGCCTTTGGCGACGAGCGTCAGCGGGCCGAGCTGCGCGCTGTCGCCAACATGCGTGTCGTAAAGAATCGTGGTGCGGGCGCCAACGGTCACGCGGGCACCGATTTCAACCAGCCCGATTTTCATCACGCGGTCCTCAAACAGATGTGTCTGCGGCCCGCACAGTGCATTCAACTCCGCCTCGTCACCGATGCGCACGCAGTCGAATTCAGTGATGTCGGTGGTGTTCAGATAAACGCCTTTGCCGATGCGCGTGCCGAGCAGGCGCAGCGCCCACGGCAGCATCGGCGTGCCGCGCAGCAGGTCCAAAAAATTCGGCACGGCGAGCGATTCATACAAGTTGGTGACGGCTTCGCTGATCCAGACGAACGACGTCCACATCGGCGCAGCTCGCGGACGGTAGCGACCGACGAGAATCCACTTCAGCGCGACGACAAAGAGAAACGAAGCGAGGCCATACAAGCAACCGGCCAGCGCCAGCGCGTTGGCCACCTCAAATCCCCAGCCGTTTTCCTCCGCGAATGGCATCACCAAAATCACAACCAGATAGCCGGTTGCAATCACCAGCGCCAGTGGCAGCACGATGCGCAAAGCTTCGACGATACCACGCCCAAGCCGGCGCAGCGGAGACGGGCGGAACGTGAGCGATTCAGGAAAACCCTTCACTTGTTCTCGCGCGGGCAGCAGCATGGGCGGCGAACCCATCCACGTCTGGCCGGATTTAAGCTGTTCATTTTTCGGCGTCCGCGTTTGCACGCCGATCAACACGTCGTCTGGCACCACCGCGCCATCGGAAACGTAAGCACCGTTGCCGATGAACGAGCGGTTGCCAATTTGCGTCGGCTTCAAAATCATCCAGCCGCCGCGCAATTCCTCATCGCCCAGCAGCGCGCCGTCGGCGATGAAACTGTCGTCGCCCAGGCTCAACAGTTCCGGCACCATGCCCTCGGCGGTGGAAATTTCGGCGTGGCGGCCCACCTTGACACCCAAAAATCGCAGCCACATCGGCGCGAACACCGAGGCGTAAAGCCCGTGCAACTCGCGCAGGCTGCTGTCCAAAATCATGGACACGGTGCGTTTGTGCCAATAGCCGAGGCTGTGAACGGACGAGATTCCGGCAACTTGACGCGGCAGCAGCCAGCGCAGTCCGCCCGTCACCAGCATGGTCACGACAAGGAACAGCGCACTCGCCGGAACCGCCAGCAGGAAAAAGAAACCGAAGGCGGGCAGGGTGCCAATGCTTGAATCGAAAACATTCAAAGTATGCGCGTCCAGCCAGTCAATCAGCATGAACGCCGGGAACACGGGCAGAAAAAACAGCACCGACACGGCGATGGCGGTGATGGCAAACAAAACCGCGAGCAGCCAGCGGCGCGCGAAGGACACTTGCGGACGCGGCGGAAGCGTTTCAACGGATCGGAGCGCGGACAGCTTTGTCCGCGAGTTTCCTGTCTCCGCCGGGGACTCGCGGACATGGCTGTCCGCGCTCCTCCGCGCTGGCGCGCCGTCCCAGATTTCATCGGCGGGAATTTTCCGGCCGGCGGACAGCGCCGACTGGCCGGACAACCGCGCGCGTTCACCGAGTTCAGTATTTTCTTCCAGCACGGAATAGGAATCCACCACGGAATCTTTTTTCAGAAGCACCGGGCCGATGACCAGTTCGCCATTTTCGACGCGGGCGTTTTCAATGTTCACGAACGTGCCGATGCTCACGCCGTCCTCGATGGTCAGCAATTCCGGCGCGCCGAGCGTAATCGTGTCAATCATCACGTCGCGGCCGATGCGGGCGCCAAGCGCGCGGAGATACAGCGGCATCCATAGCGTTCCCGCGAGCAGAAAAACATCCGGCAGTTCGGAAAATTTGGCGGCCAGCCACCATCGGAAATAAACCGCGCCCCACAGCGGATAACGTCCGGGCCGAAGCCGGCCTGCTGCCAGCCGTTTGCCCGCGATGGCGATGGCGAAATTGGCGAACCGGGCCAGAACGAATATCGCAAGCGAATACAGCACCGCCACAAAAATGCTGTCGCCTTCGTCGCCGGTGAAATAGTGATAGACAAAAAACGGCGCGAGCCAGTCGGCCATGTTCAGCAAAACAAAAAACGGGATGACGATGGCCTGCGCGAGTCCGCAGAAAAAACGACGGCGCAATGGTATCGTGCTGCGTTCGGGCACGGCGGCCGGCGGCTTTTGCAGGCGCTGGCGTTCCATCGCGCGGGCAATGCCGGCCAACTGACGCTCGCGATAGATTTCCTGAACGCTCAACGCCGCATAACGCATGTCGCCGCGCAGAATTGAAACCAGCCGTGCAGCCAGCAGCGAGTGGCCACCGAGGTCGTCAAAAAAATCCGCTTCGGGACGAAAGGTTTGGCCGGGAAAAAGTTTTGCCAGCGCGGCGAAAAGCGCGGCTTCGTCTTCGGTGCGTGGCTGGGACTTTTCTGCGCCGCCAGATTCAACGGTTTGGAGTGGCAACGTGCGTAGTGCGTTTTGATCAATCTTTCCGGAGGTCAACCGCGGCAACGCTACGACAGTTTCAAAATGCGCCGGCACCATGTAGGAGGGCAGCCGCCCGGCGAGCGACTGACGCCATTGCGTGGGATTGTTTTTGCTGCCAGTGACGGGAACGACAAAAGCGACGAGAGAGTCAACGTCCGCGATTTTTCGCATGGCAACGGCGGCTGCGGCAACGCCAGGTTGCGCGGACAGGGCGGCGATAATTTCGTCCAACTCCACGCGGAAGCCGCGAATCTTCACCTGGCTGTCCGCGCGGCCGAGACAATGCACCGGCCCGCCGGGTTCGATGCGCGCGAGGTCGCCGGTCAGATACATTTTTTCTTCGCTGGAATTTTCGGCGAGTAGATTCGCGACAAATTTTTCCGCCGTCAAATCTGGTCGTCCAAGATAACCCAGCGCCAAGCCCGGCCCGAAAATGCACAGTTCGCCAACTTCGCCTGCGGGCAAGGGCCGACGCTGTTCGTCCACAACAAGCAGACCGTAATTTGGCAGCGGCATTCCAATGGTGATGGGTTCGCCGGATTTTAGTTCGGCGAGGCTGGAGGAGACGGAAGCTTCCGTCGGGCCGTAGGTGTTGAATAATTTTCTGCCCGGTCGCGCGAGCCGTTCCGCCAAAGCAGCAGGACACGCTTCGCCGCCGAGATTGATGAGCCGCAGCGTCGGCAACGGATCGGTCAGCAGACTCATCAACGTCGGCACGGCGTGCAGCACGGTGATGCGTTCGCGCGTCAGCGTCTGCGCCAGCAAATCGGGATCGCCGGCGAGCGACGGCGGCGCGAGCCAGAGCGTCGCCCCGGCGAGATACGAAATCCAGATTTCCTCGAACGACATGTCGAACGCGACGGAAAAACCCTGATACACGCGGTCATCAGCGCGCACACCGAGCAGTTCGTTTTCGGCACGGAGAAAATGGCAGATGCCGCGCTGGCTGATGACGATGCCCTTGGGCTGGCCGGTGGAACCGGACGTGTAAATCACATAAGCCGGGTCGGAAGATTTTGCGGCGCGCGGTGAAACGGAATTTTTTTCAGCCAGCAAATCTTCGATGGCCCAAACGTTAATAGTGGCACGGGCGTCTCGCCCGTGAGTTCCGGAGTTCGGCAACGCCGTTCGGTTGAAACTCACGGGCGAGACGCCCGTGCCACTGACGCCGGGAAAATTATGCAAACGCGGCAGCCATTCGCGGCAGGTGACGAGACCGATGGCGCTGGCTGATTGCAGGCAAATTTTGACCCGCTCCAGCGGCGCGTCGGCATCGAACGGCAGCCAGGCCGCGCCGCTTTTGGTGATGCCGGCCTGCGCGATGAGCAAATCCGCGCCGCGCGGCAAAAATAGTCCGACGACCAATCCCGGTGCCGCGCCGCGTTGCAACAAGGAATTGCCGATGGCGTCGCTGGCCGCGTCGAGTTCGCCATACGTCACGACACGCTCACTCCAAACCAAGGCCGGATGTTCTGGCAGCCGCCGCGCAGTGGCGGCGAGAATTTCCGCCAGCGTTTCCTCGCGCAACAAATCAGGCCGCGCCGGGCCGCGCAACACCGCCGGGCGCAACGATGCGAATTCCGTCGGTTTAGGACGGGTTCGCGGGCCGGATAAATTTGAGTCGGCGGATTGATCCACGGCGGGCCGGAATGCTTTCACACCGATTGACGAAACCGGAGTGCAAAATGTTTCGCATTATTAACTATTAACGCATGACACCGTGGGTGCGACAAGGCGGTGCTAAAGCACTCGCAGTCCAGACGCTTCGCGTATTACGAAGTCGTTTGCCCGCGCGCAGCGTCTGGACTGCGGGCGGTTCACCGCCGCTTTCGCGTGCCAATAATCCCCCGATTTTTCCAGTGCGCGCTTTTCATCGGCCGGCCGGCCTGAAAATTTTTCAAGGTGTTGATTGATTTCTGCGCGCGGCTTTTCATAATGCGTTTGTCTGAACCATTCTGATGAACAGTCCGACTGACGCAACGCCGCCGTGGAACATTGACGCGGCGCGCGCGCTTTACAACATCCAGCGCTGGGGCGCGAAGTATTTCGACATTAACGACGCCGGTCACGTGATCGCCAAGCCGTTGCAGGACGCCGGCGCGACCGTGGACATCACGGACGTGATCGAGGAGGCGAAAAGCCGCGGGCTGAAATTTCCGCTGCTCATCCGGTTTCAGGATATTTTGCGGCACCGCGTCGAGGCGATCAACCTGTCGTTCCGCAATGCCATCGCGGAGTTTACCTATCAGGGGAAATATCGCGGCGTGTTCCCGATCAAGGTCAACCAGCTCCGCGAGGTCGTGGAGGAAATTCTGGACGCGGGCAAACCGTTTGATTTCGGCCTCGAAGTCGGCAGCAAGCCGGAACTTTTCGCCGGCCTCGCGCTGCAAAGTCACCAGGGCTGCCTCATCATTTGCAACGGCTACAAAGACGCGGAGTTCATCAAGATGTCGCTGCTGGGCATCAAGCTTGGCAAACGCGTCATCATGGTTGTCGAAAAGCTGGAGGAGTTGAAGCAGATCATTGCCATTTCCAAATCGCTCGGCGTGGAGCCGCTCGTCGGCATCCGCGCGCGGCTGTTGAGCAAGGGCGCGGGCCGCTGGGCCGATAGCGGCGGCGAAAATGCGAAGTTCGGCCTGAGCACGGCGGAAATTCTCGCCGCGACGGAAATGCTCCGCGCGGAAAATCTCGGCCATTGCCTGAAGCTGCTGCACTTTCACATCGGCTCGCAGGTGCCGGATATTTTGACCGTGAAGAAAGCCGTGCAGGAGGCCGCGCGGTTTTACGCGAAGCTGAACAAGATGGGTTTTGCGCTCGAATACATTGATGTCGGCGGCGGCCTCGGCGTGGATTACGACGGCAGCCGCACGGCGTTCGACAGTTCGACGAACTACACCTTGCAGGAATACACGAACGACGTGGTGTATTACATTGCCGATGTCTGCAACGCCGAGAGCGTGCCGCACCCGGACATCATCAGCGAAAGCGGACGCGCCATCGTCGCCCACCACAGCGTTCTCCTCGTCGAGGTTTTTGGCGCGATTGAAAAAATCCGCCCCGGCGATTTCTTAAAATACGGCGACACGGAGCATCCGCTTGTCCGCGAACTCCTCGACATCAAAAAGAATCTCAGCAAGCACAACAAGCTCGAAGCCTATCACGACGCGCTCGAACGCCGCGATGACGCGCAGCACATGTTCACGCTCGGCATGATGGATTTGCCGGACAAGGCGAAGATCGAAGATTTGTATTGGCAGATCAGCCGCGAAGTCGTGGAGAGTTTCAAAGGCCAGCCTTACATTCCCGAGGAAATCCGCAAACTTGAAGACTCGCTCGGCGACCAATATCTTTGCAATTTTTCCGTCTTTCAATCGCTGCTGGATCACTGGGCGCTCGGACAACTGTTTCCCATCATGCCCGTCGCTCGCCTGAACGAACGCCCCACGCGCGAGGCCACGCTCGTGGACATCACCTGCGATTCCGACGGGCAGGTGAACAAGTTCATTGACCTGCGCGACGTGCGCGACACGCTGCCGGTGCACCAGCTCAACACCAACGGCAACGGCAATCTTGAGCCTTACTATCTCGGCTTTTTCCTGATGGGCGCGTATCAGGACATCATGGGCGATTTGCACAACCTCTTTGGCCGCGTCAACGAAGTCCACATCTTCCTCGAACCTGACGAACCCGCCGGCTATTACATCGAGGAAATCATCGAAGGCGCCACCATCATCCAGTCGCTCGCCGACGTGCAATACGACGAAAACGAACTCAAGCGCCGCATGAAGGCGCAGATGGACGAGGCCATCAAGTCCGACCGCATGAAACCCAGCGAAGCCATGCGCCTGCTGGACGACTACGAACGCGGGCTGAAGGCTTATACTTATTTGAGTTTCTGAAATAATATGGATGGCCTGCACAATGCAAAATCCATCATCTATTAGGCGTCGTTCACGCACATGAAACCATTCATAGTTTATCTTCGTGACGGTCGGATTGCCACGGTCCATGCCGAGAAGTATCGCCATGAAGGCAACCAGTATATGTTCGACAGAGCCGGCACCAGCGAGGTGCAGTTTTTTGTTGATTCGGAGGTTGTTGGCATTTTTGAGGCCGCTACTCCGCAGATATCGGAAGCTGCCCCGCTTGACGAAGGCAACCTTCCCAGTCTCGCCAAGTCGGAGGAGGAGGCTATCGTGCAAGCTCTGGCCGAGTGCGGTGGAAACCGCACTCACACGGCCAGAAAGCTTGGCATTTCCCGACGTGCATTGATCTACAAACTCAAGAGATTGAACAAAGACAATTTGCCATCGTGAACACGCCTCCCAATATCAGACTAGGCTACACCGTCTGATTCTCCTTTCCGCCGTCAATTCGCCTGACACCGCGCAAAATTGTTTTTCCATTCGTCATTCTTCCCTCATCTTTTCCCCGATGATGCTGCAAATTCGCGGAGCGTCTGGACTGCGTCCGCTTGAGCGGCGCTTTCGGGCGGACGAAACCTCACAAACCACCAACCGTCACGGCGCACGCCAAAAGCGGCGGTGAACCGACCGCACTCCAGACGCTTCGCGACCACCGACCACTTCCGTCATTCAGCCGACTGAGAGGCAAACAACAGTTCCTGAATTATTTGTCCGACGTAGCGTCTATTACCGCGTCATGAACGGCGGCGCGGCGTCCGGAGCGCTGCCCCAATTCGTGTTGGGTTGCGGTCCCAGTTCGAAGACAAATTTGCCGCCGTTGGCGATGTCCGCATGGCTGAACCAAGGTTTGTTCCACGGCTGGCCATTCAAGGTGGCGGACTGGATGTAGAGATTTTTCTCGGAGTTATTCTGGGCTTCGATGATCAGGTCTTTGCCATTGCCCAGATGCACGACGGCTTCGTCAAAGAGCGGCGTGCCGATGATGTAGTTCGGGCTTGAAGGATCAACGGTGTAAAAGCCCAGCGCGCTGAATACATACCACGAGGAAGTGGAACCTTGGTCGTCCATGCCGGGATAGGCCAGGCCAAATTTGTCGCTGCCATACATCAGGCGCAGAATCTTGCGGACGAGTTCCTGCGTCTTCCACGGCTGCCCAGCGTAGTCGTAATAATAGGCCGTTTGCTGGTCCGGTTGATTGCCTTGACAATAAAGACCGACCATTCCGGTGACGTCGCGGGCAATGCCTTTTGGCCGGTAGGGCGTGTTGAAAAAGGTGTCGAGCTTCTTCAGGAAATTTTCCCGTCCGCCGACCAAGTTGATCAAGCCTTGCACGTCATGCGGCACGAGCCAGAAGTTCTGCCAGCCGGTGGCTTCTTTCATCATGTAATTGTAGTAAGGCTCACCCGGATCGAAGGGCGAAATCCAGGAACCGTCCGCTTGCCGGCCGCGCATGAAACCGGTCGCGGTGTCGAACACGTTGGTGTAGTTGTGGGCGCGGGCAAGGAACATTTTGTAGTCGTCTTCTTTGCCAAGTTTCTTTGCGAACAGGGCCAGCGCATAATCGTCCCAACTGTATTCCAGCGTTTTGTCCACGCCGGCATGGCCGTCGGCATTGGGCGGGCTGGGATGTTCGGTAAAGTCGTCGTGAACCCAGCCATTTTTCAGATACTCCGCGAGGTCGCCGCGCGGACCGGCGGAGTCGGTGGCGTTCTTGCGGAGATATTCGTAAACAGAGGCATAGTCGAATGGCAAACCGCGTTCCCAATCGCCAAGATACATGAACACGGCATGGTCGCCGTAGAAAGAGGTGTGCATCCAGCCGGATTCGCGCGCCATTTCCAGATGCGTGCGCAGGATGTTGGTCTTCACGTCCGGCTCCAGCAGGGTGAGCAGCACAATCTGGTTGCGCCCGGTGTCCCAAAAGGCAATCGGACTGTAGCGATCATATTCGGCGACGCGTCCGTCCTGATTGCGCCCGCGAAAGGCTGTGCCCTTCTTCGCGATGAGCCGGGGCGTGAGCAAAGAATTGTAAAGCGTGGAGTAGAACAGCTCCCGTTCCTTTTCAGTGCCACCTTTGACTTCAATTAAATTAAGTTTTTCGCTCCAGAGTTTTTTGGCGAGCTGTTGAACTTCCTCAAAGTCGCGCGACTCCGCGCCAAGCTGCTGCTGCGCGGCGTCAAAGGTGCGGGCGGCGGCGATGCGGACGAGGATTTGCTCGCCAGCGGTCGTCGAAAAATTCAGAAAAGTTCCCGCGTAGCTGCCGGTCTCGGATCGCGAATCAGGCCGCGTGGAATCATCCCGCCGGACGCGCGCGCCTTCCAGACGCGGCTGGTTTTGGCGGAAGGTGCCGAAGGATTTAAACGGTTTGGAAAACTCCGCCACGAAACAGCGTCCACCGCGCCCGCCGCGTCCGCGAACCGTGTGGTCGCCCACAATTTCAATGGAGTTCTCGCCAGCACCCAGATCAATCAGCACCGTGCCGCGTTCGGTCTTGGGAAAAGTGAAGCGATAGAAGCCCGTGCGCTCGGTTGTCGTCAATTCCGTCTTGATGCCGCTGTCGGGAAAGAACACCGCGTAATAACCGGGCGAAGCTTTCTCGGACTGCTTGTCGTAAGGCGAAGCATAGGTGCGATCCGGCGGCACGTTCCAATCGCCCACCACCGGCATGATGGTCAGGCCCGGCATCGGCGCGGAAAATCCCAGCATCGTCCGGCGTGAATGGACGTAGGGAAAAATGATCCCGTGATTCCCAGCGGCTTCAGTCAAATCTTTGTTGATCGGACCCAGAATAATGTCGCGATGCGGCAAGGCTGGGCCGGGAAAAGTAAATCCACTGTAAGCCTCCTCGCCCGGCGGCGGCGCGTTCCCCAGCAACTCGGGATCATCCAGCGAAGCGGTGCCGACCAGCGGGTTGGCGTATTCCACTGGAGTCTTTCCAAAAACCGGAAGGCTGGCGAAGGAGCAAAGCAGAAATGTGACAACGAACCGGCGGGGCGATAAGGCGTGCATCATGCGCAGTAAATTAGCCGGTTCCCTGCCGCCAGTAAAACTTTACGTTCGGGCATTTTCATTCAGACCTGACTTAAGCCCGAAATCCGAATTGCCGAAAGCCGAAAGAAGCCCGAAATTCGAAGGGCGAAACGGGCTTGGGCCGAACGCCCGCAAAGGTGCGTCTGGCCAATACTTTTGCGGGCGTTCATTCGGATTTCTTTCGTCATTCGGATTTCGGATTTCGGATTTCCGATTGGGTTCCATGACGGACGGTTCCAGACGCCCGCAAATTGTGCCTCGCAAATTTGTTTTTCCATTCGTCATTCTTCCTTCATCATTTCCCCGATGACGCCGCCCGATCCACAACTGCTCCGCTCGCTGGGCAAACTCGCGCGCGGACTGTCCGCTCTGTTCTGGGGCCTGCCCGCCACGCTGCTGATTTCCGCCGAGACCGCCCGCGCCGAATGGCTCAAACCGCTCGGCATCATGCCCGCGCTCGCCATCAACGCCCTGCTGCTCTACGGCCTCTGGCAGATGAGCGATTTTCAAAAGCAGGAACGCCCGTGGCGGCACGCGCTCGACCGCGCCCTGCTCCTGGCGCTCGTCAATCTCGGCCTCTGCCCGTTCCTCTACTGGCACAACCGGATGCCGGGTGAATTTTTCTTCAGCGCCGCCGTGATGCTGCTGGAACTTTCCGCCGTGCTGTTTCTCTTCAACTTGAACCTCGTGCTCAAGCGCCTCGCCGCGATGCTGCCCGACGAAACCTTGCGGCAGGAAACCCGCCAGTTCACCGCGCTCAACCGCTGGCTGCTCGTCCTGCTGCTGTTTTTTTCCATCGCGATTCTCTGGCTCACGCAAACGCCGCATCCGTCGCTGCCCGTCGGCAAGGTGCTGGTCTTTGCCAGCCGGTTCAGCAATCTGCTGCTCATCTTTTTCATCCTGCTGCCGCTGGCCATGACGATGGCGCTCATCTGGAAAACCAAGGAAGTGATCCTCGACGCGGTGTTTGGCGCGCGCCAGTAATTTTCAGTTCTTAATCTTAATCTTAATCTCAATCACAATCGTAATCTTAATCTGCCTGCCGGAACGATTATGATTAAGAACAGGATTAAAATTATGAGTTGAATTCGGTTGCAACCGTTTTTTTTCGCGCCGGAATTGACAAAGTTTTCGCTCATTAGCAAAATGGCGTCGGCATCGGGACTTTCATTGGTTTTTCAGAAGCCGGGCCAGCGACCATCACATCACCATGAAAATAAAAATCACGATTTTATTGCTCACCCTACTTGTGGCGGCGACGGGCGTCGTCCGCGCGCAGGAGGACACCAACAAAATCCCCGCCAAAATCGTCGCATTGCTCAAGGGGCTGAAATATCAGCAGGGCGAAATTGATCTGCGCGGCGGGCTGGCGAAATTGACGGTGCCGAAGGAGTTTAATTATCTCGGAACGGACGACGCCGAGACGGTGCTGGTGAAATTGTGGGGCAATCCGCCTTCCGAAGAAAAGCCGCTCGGCCTGCTGATCCCGGCGAGCCTGACGCCAATGAGTTCCAACGTGTGGATCGTGACGATTGATTACAATGAGGACGGTTATGTGAAGGACGGCGACGCGAGCAAAATCAATTACGACGATCTGCTCAAGAAAATGCAAAAGGGCATCGCGGAAAACAATCCGGAGCGGCAGAAGCAGGGTTATCCGGCCATCACGCTGGTCGGCTGGGCCGCGCCGCCGCGTTACGATGCCGCCGCGCACAAGCTCTACTGGGCGAAGCAGCTCAAGTTCGAGGGCGAAGATCACGACACGCTGAATTACAGCATCCGCATGTTGGGCCGCAAAGGGGTGCTGGAGTTGAACGCCATCGCCGGAGTGGCGCAACTCGCGGAGATTGACGCGCAGACGCCGCAAATCCTCGGCATGGTGGATTTCAAGGAAGGCAGCCGCTACGCCGACTTTGATCCGAAGGTGGACAGGGTGGCGAAGTATGGCATCGCCACGCTCGTGGCGGGCGGCGCGCTGGCGGCGGCGGCGAAGCTGGGATTTTTCAAATTGTTCTGGGTTGGGCTGCTCGCGGCGAAGAAATTCATCATCATCGGCGTGATTGCGGTGGTGGCGCTGGTCAAGAAATTTTTCAAACGGGGCGACAGTTAGAGAGGTGGGCTGACGGGCCGGTGAAATCGTTTTGCAGCCCCGGCAAACAAACTTTGCTTCGCGGAGAATTGGTTTTACATTTCACCGATGCGGCAACTGTGGAAATTGTTTTTGATGCTGTCGGCGGCAGTCATGCTGGTGCTGGCGGTTTATCTCACGTTCACCGTGGCGCGTTGGGCAAATCATGGCGCGGGCCGGCATTTTTGGAACACCACGAGCGTCGTCCACGAGGTGCAGTCATTGTCGGAACTGGTCACGGTCAAATACGTCATGGACAAGGTCGTGGTGCTGGAGGACGTGAAATGGTATGGCGAAAACCGCGTGCTGCTGCTGGCGCACGGCGTGGTGAAGGCGGGCATTGACCTGAAACGGCTGTCGCCGGGTGACGTGAAAATATCCGGCAAAAAAATTTCGCTGCGCCTGCCATCACCGCAGGTCACCGATGCCTATCTGGACGACAAGGCGAGCCAGGTCATTGACCGTTCAACGGGACTGCTGCGCGCATTCGACAAGGATCTCGAACAAGCGGCGCGGCAAAATGCAGTGGATGACATCGCCCGGGCCGCGCGCAAAGGCGGCATTCTGGACGACGCCGACAAACGGGCGCGGACGGAACTGGAAACTTTCCTCAAACGCGCGGGTTTTGAGTCGGTCGAGTTTCGGTGATGGGGCTGCCTACATTCTGGCTGGAGTGTCTTATTTTCACCGGCTGGGCGGATTTAGAAACGAACGTCACCGGCAGCCGCTGGCGCAGCCGGGGGACCGTCCGGACGCGCGGCGGAATGCGCAGGCCCGCCAATTGCATTGTTACCATCCGCAAATTCATCGCCGCGTTGTCAGCCGCGTTGCGAACCATTCCTGAAGCATGAAATTTTTTGGCCACGAAAAAAGCAATGCAACTCGCGTGCCATAAAAAAATTACGCCAGCGCGGAAAAATTTCGGCGCGCGGAAAAATTTTCTGCGGCCGGACTTTTTTTCCCCAGCCGGCGGCGGCCAGTCATAAATTGCCGCCGTCACTTTCCAGTCGTGAAGTGTTCGCGCGCAGTGTGCCCCTGTGCCGGCGAATCATTGGCTGCCAATTGTTTTGACGGTTGGGCAATGGGTTTGACTGCTGAAACTTATTGACCATTTTGGGTTTCCTTATTTCTTGCGTTCGGCCTCGTTTTGGTTTGCCAAGGCCCGCCCGCAAGCGCTACAAAGGTGCGTTCCGTCACCATCAATTGTCATCGCGCTGGTCGGCTCCGAAACAGCGCTGCAAAAAAATCAATGGCCATCTGTCATGAAAAGGAATATGAAATTCTCGCCCGTAAAATTGCTGTCCACTGGACTCGTCATGCTCGCGGCGCTGGCCGCAGTCACGCCGCAAACCCAAGGCTTGGCCTGCACGCCGCCGCCCGCCGGCATCGTCGGTTGGTGGAAAGGCGATGGCACGGCGGTGGATGTCGTGGCCGGCAACAATGGCGTGCTGGTGAACGTTGGCTACACCAACGGCGTGGTGGGCCAGGCCTTTGCCTGTGATCCAGAAAGTTTTCCCTATGGCACCTACACCGGCGTGCAGATCGCGGACCAACCGGCTTATGCGCTGACAAACGCGCTCACCATCGAAGGCTGGATCCGACCGCGCGGCGACGGCTACAATATTTTTTGGCGCGGCGACAACCGTCGAGGCACAGATCCCTATTACATTTCCATGTCGGGCAATCATGTTTTGGTTTTCTTAATTGCGGATCAAAACAACAATTATGATACCGTCAACACTACCCTTGACTACGGCGTCTGGGTGCATGTGGCGGCGACCTACGACAGCAACCCGGGGACGTTAAGTCTTTATACCAATGGCGTCCTGGCGGCGCAGAAATCCACAACCATCAGGCCGTTTGGCAATTTGATCGTCGGAGATTCGCCCGGGATCGGGATCGGCAACGTCAACGACGGTTTCAACAATTTTCCGTTCACCGGCGACATAGACGAAATTGCGCTATATTCCCGCGCGCTGACGCCACCTGAAATTCAAGCCATTTACAATGCTGGCAGCGCGGGCAAATGCCTGCCGGGAACCACTGCTTGCACGCCGCCGGCGGCGGGCATGGTCAGTTGGTGGCCGGGAAATGGCAGTGCCCAAGACATCCGAAGCGGAAACAACGGAACCTGGAACGGAACTGGAAACATAAACGTTTATGGTTCGGGAATGGTCAGCCAGGCGCTGGCGTTCGACGGAACGCACCGGGACCGGGTGGATGTTGGCAATCCAGCGAATCTTCAATTGCAGAATTTGACCATCGAAGCCTGGGTGAAGCGAGCCAGTGCCACGGTGGCTTCACTGGACGAAAATTTCGCCGATGGTTCCATCGCGGGGCCGGGTGGATATATTTTCGGCTATGGCGCGGGCGGCTACGGCCTCGTCTTGTTCGACGACGGCTCCGTGGGATTGACGCAAAATTCCGTGAATGACACCCATGTGCCGTCAGTGATCACCGACACCAACTGGCATCATGTGGCGGTGTCCAAATCCGGAACCGCCGTGGATTTTTATGTGGACGGGATTCACCAGCCAACACCCTCGCTGAGTCCCTACACCAACATATTTCAATTCAGCAGTTCGGCGGCGATCGGTTCGCGCGGCGACGGCGGCGGCAACACTTTCTTTGGCCTGGTTGACGAGTTGGCCATTTACAATCGAGCGCTGACTTCAAATGAAGTGGCCGCCATCTTCAATGCCGGCAGCGCCGGTAAATGCACAGGCAACACCGTTGTTTCCGAAGTGCCCGCCATTTTCAATTTCTCCCCGACGTCAGGCTCGAATGGCACCATCGTCGCCATCGTCGGCACCAACTTCAGTCCGGCGGCTTCGGCGAACATCGTTTATTTCGGGGCCGTGCGAGCCACGGTTTTATCGGCCAGTCCGACCAGCCTGACCGTCACGGTTCCGACCGGCGCGACGTATGCGCCCATCACCGTGAGCGTAGGCGGCCTCATCGCCTACGCCAGCAAGCCGTTCCTCGTCACCTTTGCCGGCAGCGGCTCGACGGCACTCGCGCCGCGCTTGGATTTGCCCGCCAATGATGGAGTCGGTCAAGTCGTCTTCGCCGATTTGGACGGCGACGGCAAGGCCGACCTGGTCGTGGCCAGCGGCGACCACGGCATTTCCATTTATCAAAACATCAGCACGAACGGGACGGTGACCGCCGCCTCCTTTGCGCCGCGCGTGGATTTGCCGGTGCCCGCTGGATTGGATGCCATCAATGTCGCCGACGTGGACGGCGATGGCCGGTTGGACATTCTTTTCTTGAATCGCACTTCGAGCCAGGTCGTGATTTTGAAAAATATTTCGACGACGGGACTGCTCACGACAAATTCATTTGCGGCACCGGTGGCATTTTCCACCGGCACCGATCCGCGCGGCCTGGCCGTGCAGGATTTGGACGGCGACGGCAAACCGGAACTCATCGTGGCGAACTGGGGCGACAACACCGTCTCGGTTTTCCACCACACCGGCGCGGGCGGCATCACGACCAATTCGTTTGCCGCCGCGACTATTTTCGCCGTCGGAGCCAATCCGCAAGGACTGGCAGTTGCCGATCTGGACGGCGACGGCAAACCCGATGTCGTCACGGCCAACAACAATTACGGCACCACCAATTCGGTTTCCATCCTGCGCAACACCAGCACGACGGGAAACATCGCGTTCGCTCCGTCCGTCGGCCTGGCGGGATTGCCCACGAGTTATGGTATTGCCGTCGGTGATCTGGACGGTGACGGGAAATTGGATCTCGCCGTATCCTCGTTCATCAACGGCCAGGCCGTCTCCGTGTATCGCAACACCAGCACGCCCGGCACTCTCACTGCCAGCTCGTTTGCGCCGAATGTGGATTTCTCCACTGGCGGCTGGGGCAATGCCGTGGCCATTGGCGATCTGGATGGTGACGGTAAACCGGATCTCGCGGTGGTCACGCAACTGCCCGACCATCTTTCCATTTTCAAAAATGTCAGCACGCCCGGCAGTTTCACGACTAGTTCGCTGGCGGCGCGCGTGGATTATCCGACCGGCTGGAATCCCAACGGTGTGGCCATCGGCGATTTGGATGGTGACGGCCGGCCCGACATCGCCTTCGCTGTTTCCTACGCCGCGACCCTTTCGATCTATCAAAACCACACGACCGGAACGGTCACCACGCCCTCGACCAATCCGCCGGTGATCACCGCAGTCGCTCCAAAAATCGGCATGCCTGGAACGACGATTTTGATTTCCGGAACGAACTTCAGCCCGGTCGCAGCTTCGAACATCGTTTATTTCGGCGCGGTGCAGGCCATCGTTTCATCGGCCAGCCTGACGAGCCTGACGGTGACAGTTCCCAGTGGCGCGACGTTTGCGCCGATCACCGTGACCGTAAATGGAATGACGGCAAATTCGGGACAGCCGTTTGAACCGACTTTCACCGGCAACGACTCCAGCATCAGCGGCGGCAGTTTTGCGCCAAGCTTCAATCTTGGCACCGGCGGCGGACCGGGTTCGAGCGTCATCGCAGATTTGGATGGCGATGGTAAACCAGACATAGCCTTCGTGAGCAGCGATAGCCATGTCGTTTCCATTTTCCGTAATATCAGCACGAACGGAACTGTGTTGAGCGCGGCTTCATTTGCGCCGCGCGTGGATTTACCCTTCCCCAGCAACGGCACCAGCGGCAATCCATATCGCCTTCGCGCCGTGGATTTGGACGGTGACGGCAAGCTGGATTTGATCGCGTGCGAAGTCAGCGGCAACCGCGTGTCGGTGTTCCACAACGTCGCCACGCCGGGCACACTCACGACGAATTCCTTTGAAGCATCGTTCGCGTTGATCTCAGGCAGCGACTGCCGCTTTGCCGCCGCCGCCGACTTGGACGCCGACGGGCTGGTGGACATTGTGGCGCTGAACTATGGCGACAAAACCATTTCGCTGTTCAAGAACATCGGCGCTGTCGGCAGCCTGACGGCGAATTCATTTGCCCCGCCGGTGGTGCTGGCCGCGCCCGGCGGACCGTATGAAGCCGCCATTGCCGACTTGGACGGCGATGGCAAACCGGATTTGGCCGTGGCCAATTCCGACAGTGGCACCGTATCGGTTTATCAAAACTTTACTGCACCCGGCGTCCTGGCGACGAACTCCTTTGCACCGCGCCTGGAAATGGCGTGCGGCAGCGGCACCGATACCATCATTGCGGCTGACCTTGATGGCGACGGCAAGTTGGACCTGGTAGCCGGTTCCGCCTACAGCGATTCGGTCAGTGTTTTTCACAACACTCATGCGGGCGGATCATTGACGACCAATTCATTTGCGCCGCGCGTGGATTTTGGCACGCCCGGTTGGATGCACACCGTTGCGATTGCGGATTTCAACGGCGATGGCAAGCCTGACATTTGCGTGGTGGGCGAACTATCGAGCTTCATGTCCGTGTTCCAAAACATCAGCACGCCCGGCAGTTTCACGACCGCGTCACTGGCACCTCGCGTGGATTTCGGCACGGGCTGGAACGCGTGGGGCATCGCCGCCGGCGACCTCGACGGCGATGGCCGGCCGGACATTGTTTTCTGCAACGCCTATGACGCGAACATTCAGATTTATCAGAACGTCGTGCCGTTTGGAACGCCGACGACTTGCACGCCTGCTCCTTCCGGTTTGGCCGGATGGTGGCAGGGCGAAGGCAACGCCAATGATGTGGTTGGAGGCAACAATGGAATCCTGCTCGGCGGTGCCGTCTATACCAACGGCGAAGTCGGCAAGGCTTTTGAGCTTAACGGGACTGACGCCGCCATTAAGATACCGGCAAACTCCAGCCTTGATGTCGGCAAGGGGAATGGCATGACCGTGGAAGGTTGGATCAATCCTTCATCCGTTAATCTGGAACGCCCGATCGTGGAATGGAACAATGGCAGCAGTTATGCAACCCACTTCTGGATCTCAACCCCGGCCGGCGGCGGCGCTGGCTGTTTATATGCCAATTTGGTGGATACCAACGGCAATGCCTATCCGTTTGGATCCGGGGGTGGTTTTGTGGTGGCCAATGTCTTCCAACATGTGGCGCTGACTTATGACAAACTGTCCGGGCTGGCCACGCTTTATCTGAACGGCACGAACATTGCGCAGCAGCATTTGGGGTCAATTAATCCAAAGACCAGCGACGACTTGTATATCGGCACGCGGATTAGTGGGGGTGCCCAGGCAAACTGGTGGACCGGTGTGATTGATGAGATCAGCCTCTACAACCGCGCGCTCTCGGCCAATGAAATCGCCGCGATTTACCACGCCGGCAGCGCGGGCAAGTGTGCCAGCTACGTCGGACCGGTCATCACCACGCAGCCGACGAATCTCACCGCGACGGTAAACGGCACGGCGTTCTTCACGGTTGCCGCGAGCGGCACGGCGCCGTTGATTTACCAATGGAATTTCAACGGCACGAACCTTGCCGGCGCAACGAACGCCACACTGACGATCAACAACGTCCAGCCCTGGCAGGCGGGAAATTATTTCGTCACCGTCTCCAATCCCGTCGGCGCGGTGGTGAGTTCCAACGCCGTGCTGACGGTAAATTCAATATCGCCCTGCACTCCCGCGCCGGCGGGTATAGTGGCTTGGTGGCCGGCCGAGAACAATGCTAATGACATCATTGGCACGAATAACGGCATCAGCCAACCCGGTGTCGCTTTTGGTCCCGGACGGGTCGGACAAGCGTTTCTATTGAACAGCAGCAACGCCTTCGTGCGAGTTCCCGCCAGCGCGGCCATGAAAAACCTGGGCGGCGGCAATGGTTTAACCATCGAGGCATGGATTAATTTGGTGGATGTTGTCGGATTTCACCCCATCGCCGAGTGGAATGCAGGAAATGGAAAATTAGGGGCGCTGTTTTGGTTGGGGCACAACCTTGGGGACAATGCATACTTGTATGCAAACCTCGTTGATACCAACGGCTTCACCCACCCTCTCTTATCCGCTGATGGAGTGGTTACTGCCAATTCCTTCCAACATGTCGCGTTGACTTATGATCCGGCATCCGGCATGGGAATACTTTATGTCAATGGCACCAACGTTGCCCAAGCCAATCTTGGTAGTTTCACCCCGCAGACCAGCTATGATTTTTGGCTCGGCCACCATGATGATTATGCGGGCAGTTCGCTCGACGGCGGTTTTTTAGGCGGTTTGTTGGATGAACTTAGTCTTTACGGTCGCGCGCTTTCAGCCAATGAAATTGCCGCTATCTACCACGCTGGCAGTGCGGGCAAATGCTCCATTCTCGAAGCTCCCACCATTACGTTACAGTCCGTGAACCAGACGGTGATATTGGGCGACCCGGCCACCTTCGACATCACGGCCACCGGCAGTCATCCCTTGCACTACTTCTGGCAACGGAACGGCGCATTTATTCCTGATGCCACCAATTCGAGCTACACACTCAACAACGCCCAGTTGGCGGATTCCGGCAGCAAGTTCAGTTGCCTGGTCACGAATGCCTACGGCTCGGCCACCAGCTCGAATGCCACGCTCAAGGTGCTGGATACCGTTGCGAATGACCTGTGCAGCGGAGCCATCCTGATCACCAACGCCAGTTCCACCAATCTCCAGTCCACGCTCAAGGCCAGCGCGTTTGGCGACCCGGTGCCGGATTGCGTGGACGGCTTCGGCCACGGCGTCTGGTATCAATTCACCGCGCCGGTCGGTGGCCTGCTCGTCGTGGATACGTTTGGCAGCGACTTTGACACGGGACTGGCCATTTACACCGGCGCGTGTGGTTCGCTGACCGAAGTGGCGTGCAACGACGACACCGGCGGCGTGACGTCCCAAGTCACTCTTCCGACGATTGCCGGCATGACTTATCACATCCTCGCCGGCGGTTACAGTTCCGACGCGGGCAACTTGGTTTTGCACTTGAACCATCTCACGCCGCCGGCCTTTGCCGTGCAGCCGATGAGTCAATCTGTTGTCGTCGGCAGCAATGCCAGCTTCAGCGCCCTGGTCACCGGAGCGTTGCCGATGAGCTTCCAATGGTCTTTCAACAGCACCCCGCTGGTGGATGACGGGCGCATCAGCGGCTCAACCACGGCAAACTTGATCGTCTCCAACATCACCACGGCGGACGCGGGCAGTTATACGCTGACCGCCACCAACTTCCTCGGCACCGCCGACAGCACGGCAGCGGTGTTGACGGTTCTGGTTCCTCCGAGCATCACCACGCAGCCGCTTGGCCGCTCGGTGCCACCGGGATTGCCGACGACATTTGACGCAGCCGCTTCGGGCAATCCCACGCCGAGTTATCAATGGCAGTTGAACGGCACGAACATTCCCGGCGCGACCAGTTCGAGCTACAGCGTCACGGCGGTCGGGACCAACCAACTCGGCTTCTACCATCTGGTCGCAAGCAATTTGGTTGGCACTGCCACCAGTGCGGATGCGCAACTGACCTACGGCCCGGTCGCCGCGTGGGGTTTCAACACGCTTGGTCAATGCCTGCCGCCGCCGGGATTGAGCAATGTTATCAGCGTCGCGGGCGGCATCGGGACCAGTCTTGCCGTGCGAACGGATGGCACGGTGGTAAGCTGGGGCAGCTCTGTTGGAACCAATGTTCCCGCCAGCGCCAGCAACGTGGTCGCGGTGGCCGCATCCGGCCAAGTTGGCAATTACGCCTTGCGCGCGGACGGCACGGTGGTGAGCTGGGCTGGACCAATACCACCAGCATTGAGCAATGTCTTTTCAGTTGCCGTCGGATTTAATTTCGGCATGGCCTTGCGCGCGGAAGGCACGGTCGTCGGCTGGGGCAATCCGCCTTTCGCCATCGTGCCCGCCGGATTGAACCACGTCACGACCATCGCGTGCGGCTTCTCGCACTCGCTCGCACTGCGAAGTGACGGCACTGTGACCGCTTGGGGCACTGGGGCGATCACAAATGTGCCAGCGAGAGTGACGAACGTGACCGCCATCGCCGCCGGCTACGCGCACAGTCTGGCTTTGAGGTCCGACGGCACGGTGGTGGCTTGGGGGAGCGGCAGCGGCACCAATCTTCCCGCCGGTTTGACGAATGTCACGGCGATCTCCACCGAGAACTCGCTGCCAACTTCGTTCAGCCTCGCGTTGCGCGGCGATGGGACCGTCGTGACCTGGGGCGAAAGTCCTTACGGCGAAACCAACCCGCCGCCAGCTTTGAACAATCTCTTGTCCGTCGCCATTGCCGCCGCGCCGAACCACGGCCTCGCGCTGGTGAACGACGGCAGCCCGGTGATTTTGCATCCGCCGATCGGCCTCACGGCTTACACGGGCCGCGATGTGACTTTGCAAGCTGCTGCCGCCGGCGCGCAGCCGTTGAGTTATCAATGGCTGCTGAATGGCACGAATGTTCCCGGAGCCACCAATGCCAGCCTGGCGCTCGCCAACCTCCAGTTGAGCAATGCGGGCAGTTATCAGTTGTTCGTCAGCAACTTTATCGGCACCGCCATCAGCCTGCCCGCGCCGGTGAAAGTCATCAGCAACAACACGCTGTTCTTCCTGAGCCAGACGGCCGGCGGCGTGACGAATTACCAGGGTTCAAAAGTCACCGTCGGCAGCGTGACCGTGCTCGGCAGCGGCCCGCTGACTTACCAGTGGTTTTTCTCCACCACAAATAAAAACTACATCTCCGTTCCCGGCGCGACGAACGACACACTGGTCCTTGATCCGGCGCTGGCCTGGCAGTCTGGCAATTATTATGTCGCCGTCAGCAACGGGTTCATCCAGCCCAACCAGACTTACGCCCTCACCAGCGCGCCAGTGAACGTCAAAATTCTGTTCGCCCGCGCGTGGGGCTACTACGCTGTCAGCAATCCTCCGGTGAATGTGACCAACGCCATTGCCGTGGCCACGGGCGGATCATCCGGCAGCACTTACGGCCATTACCTCGCGCTGGGCGCGGACGGCAAAGTGACTGCGTGGGGCAACCTGCCGAGCGGATTTCCAGTCGGTGGCGTCAGCGCCACAAATGTGTCCGCCTTGAGCAACGTTCTTGTCACCGCCATCGCTGCGGGTTATCAGCACAGCCTTGCGTTGAAATCCGACGGCACCGTCTATGCATGGGGTGATGGTGCGTCTGGCCAGACCAACCCGCCAAGCGGCTTGAACTCGGTGGTGGCCATCGCGTGCGGCGGCTACCACGATCTGGCATTGAAATCGGACGGCACCGTTGTTGGCTGGGGTGCTGGCGGCACTGGACTCGTTACCAGGCAATACGATTACGGCCAGACGACGAACTATCCCGCTGCGACAAACGTCGTCGCGATCGCGGCTGGCGACCTGCACAGCTTGGCGTTGCGCGCGGACGGAACCGTCGTCGGCTGGGGTTACGGTGGCCAAAGTGCCACGACCATTCCGTTCAACGCGACCAACGTCGTGGCGATCGCGGCCGGCAATGGTTCCGGTGCCGCCTTGCGGGCGAACGGAACGGTCGTGCAATGGGGCAGTGGCATGGGCAACTATCCCACACCGCCGGCCAACTTGAGCAACGTTGTGGCTATTTCCGGTTCGGCCACACATTACTCCTCCTTGCGCAACGACGGCACCGTCGTGTCATGGGGCTACGAATACAATGCCAGCGCGTCCAACAACGTGCCGTCCGATGTGGCCAACGTCGCCGCCATCGCCAGCGGCGGCGATCACGACTTCGGCCTGTTCGGCACGCGCGCGCCGAAGTTCACCGTGCAGCCGTGGAACCGCAGCTTGGTGGCGACGTCCAGCGTCATTCCGGTAACCACGATCACGCTCGCCGGCAAGTGCGTCGGCGTGCAGCCCATGAGTTATCACTGGCGGTTGAATGGGACAAACTATCCCGGTGCGACCAACGACACGCTGAACGTGCGCTACGACGTGGCCTCGTTCACACTCCCGCCGAACGGCGCGTTCCAACTCGTCGCCAGCAACGCTTACGGTGTCACCGTCAGCAAACCGGCCAAGGTCACTTGGAGTTATTCGCTCGGTTACGCCCTCAACGCACCGGGCCTGAACTGGACCACCAGCGGCAACGCGCCTTGGTATGGCGAGACGAACATCACGCACGACGGCGTCGCCGCCGCGCGCAGCGGCGGCATTGGCGCGTTGCAGGAAACCATTCTGCAGACCACCCTCGGCACCAATCAGGCCGGCAGTTACACGTTTTGGTGGAAGGTTTCCTCGGAACAATTTTTCGACACGCTGGAATTCCGCGTGAACGGCAGCGTGCAGGCGAGCATTTCCGGCGAAGTGGACTGGCAGCAGGTCAGCATCCCCGTCGCCGCTGGCACGAATGTGCTGCAATGGCGCTATTCCAAGGACGCTTCCTTCGACGCCGGGCTGGACGCCGGATTTGTGGACCAATTCGCCTTCTTATCTGCGCCGAACATCACACGGCAACCTTCGAGCCTCGTGAATTATCAAGGAACGACGGCGTTCTTCTCGGTGTCCGCCAGTGGCGTGTCGCCCATGACTTATCAATGGCGGAAGAATGGGACGAATCTTGCCAACACCGCACATATCGCCGGTGTCACGACGCCGAGTCTCGTGCTGAGTGCGATTGATTATCCTGACGCCGGTAGTTACACCGTGGTCATCACCAATCTCGGCGGGAGCGTGACGAGTTCGCCGGCTCTGCTGACGGTGTTGGATGGCCGGCCAGTCATCGTCAGTTCGCCCGTGAGTCTCACGAACAATGCGGGCACCCCAGCGACCTTTGCGGTAACAGCGACCGGAGGGTCCTTGATCTACCAATGGCAGAAAAATGGCGTGACTCTGCTCGACGCCGGCAACGTGTCCGGCTCAGCCACGAGTCTCCTGACGTTGACCAACGTGCAACGCCAGGATGCAGGGGTTTACACGGTTATCATCACCAATAATTACGGCAGCCTGACCAGCTCGCCGGCCATGCTGACGGTAATTGATGTTCCTCCAACCATCACCAGCCAGCCGGTGAATTGCGCAAGTCTGCCGGGCAAAACCGCGGCGTTCGCCGTCACTGCCGCCGGCACCACGCCGTTGAGCTACCAGTGGCAATTTGCTGGGACAAATATTGCCGGCGCAACCAACTCTACGCTGGCACTGTCTAACATTGCCAGGAGCAACGCCGGTCCTTACCAGGTGATTGTGACCAACTCAGTCGGGGCGACCACCAGTGCGGTCGCAACGTTGACCGTGCGACGCTCGATGGTCGTCGCGTGGGGCGACAACACTTATGGCCAGACGAATGTGCCTTCCTCATTGCTCGACGTGAAGGCGATTTCCGCCGGCTGGCGGCACAATTTGGCGCTGGAAACCAACGGGCAGGTGGCGGCCTGGGGTTACAATGGCAATTGCACGGTCGGTGTTCCTCCCGGCTTGTCAAATGTGGTTGCTGTCTCTGCCGGGGGTGGTTGGGGCCTGGCCCTGAAAGCGGATGGGCGTGTGGTTGGCCTGGAGTGCGACGGAGTTGACGCCAGCACCAACTGGCAGGTGTCCAGCCTGTCCAACATCACAGCGGTGGCGGCGGGCTGGTATCACTGGCTGGCGTTAAAATCCGACGGCAGCTTGGTGACATATAGTGTCGCCGGCGACAGTTACACGCCCACCAATCTTCCCGCCGGCCTGACCAATGTCACCGCCATCGCGGGGGGGAGCGAATACAGCGTGGCGTTGAAAGCCGATGGCACCGTTGTCGCCTGGGGTTGGAACGATTACGGCCAGACGAACGTGCCGTTAGGTTTGTCAAACGTCATCGCCATCGCCGCCAGTGCTACTTCCGCGCACACCTTGGCGCTGAAGAATGACGGCACCGTTTCCGCGTGGGGCGCAGATTGGAGTGGTCAGTCTGAAGTTCCCGCGGGCCTCTCAAACGTCGTTGCCATCGCCGCCGGCCAGCAACACAGCCTGGCATTGAAGGCGGACGGCACCGTGATGGCGTGGGGCACCAATGTCACTTACACCGTTGACCCAGGTATGGCCAAAGTCCCGCCCGGATTGAGCAACGTGATCGCGATCGCTGCCGCTGAACTGCACAGCGCGGCCTTGATCAACGACGGTTCGCCGGTGATTCTCAGGCAGCCTGCCAGTCAAACGGTCGGCAGCAACACCACCGTTCATTTCAGTGTTACTGCCTTGGGCGCTCCGGCGCTGACCTACCAATGGAAGAAAGATGGAGTCTCCCTGGACGACGGCGGCAAAGTATCAGGCGCGGCCACCGCCAGCCTGACGGTGAGCAATGTGGAATCCTCCGACATGGCCATTTATACCGTGGTCATTGCCAACGCGATTGACCATGTCACCAGTTCACCCGCAGCGTTGGTGATCGTTGGTCCGCCGGCCATCACAGCACAGCCGGTGAGCCAGACCGTGAACTTGGGAAGCATCGTCCAGTTCAGCGTCGAGGCCATCGGTTTCCCGACGCCAACTTATCAATGGTGGTGGAATGGGACCAATCAGGTTGGCGGCAACAGCCCATTGCTCGTCCTGAACAATGTCGCGCCGGCGCAGGCCGGGACCTACTCGGTCAATGTCGCCAATTCCGCCGGCACGGTCGTCAGCATCAACGCCGTATTGACGGTCTTTTCCCCGCAAAGGCTCGGCACACCGACGCTGCTGCCCAACGGCACGCTGCAACTCACTTCGGCGGATGCGGGCGGCGGCACGCTGTTGCCATCCGACCTGCCGAGATTTGAAGCGCAGGCGAGCACCGATCTCGTGAACTGGGTGACGTTGCCCAACGCCTTGAGCCTCACCAACGGCATGTTGCTGTTGCAGGACAACTCGCGGACGAATTACACGACACGGTATTATCGCATCATCGAGCACTGATAATTGTTTGAACAACGAAGGAACAAAGAAACGAAGCCCTGTTACTTTGTTCCTTCGTGTCTTTGTTTTTATTCTTATTGAATCATGCCGATCTCCGCCGCTGAAGTCCAAGCTTCGCCATTGATTTCCGAAAGCGCCTTGAGCTTGATGAACCGGCACGCCTGCGGCGCGCATCACTAACGCGGAGGCGGAAACTTGCTGCGCGAAGCACAAAGTTGAAGTTTTCGCCTCGCCGCCATCACCGGAACAGTGAGCAGCCAGCGGCGATTTCTGGGGCACGTTCAGGAGAAAAAAGACGCAGTGAAAACGACTCGACAAACTTCTCCAGCACTACAGGCCCGTTACCCTGACTCCCTTTTTATTATAACGTAGCGTGAGTCTCAACTACCAAAGCGTTGCGCGGTTCCCCGGTCAAGCGGAATCACTCTATTCTGGCATGAAGGGAGACAACTTGGTTCGGATCTGTTGCGTATCAACAACGTAAACAGTCCCATTTTCACTGCCCCCGGCGAGTAATTTGCCGTCCGGACTGAATGAACATCTAAGGCACGAATCAGTATCAAATGGCACGGCCTCTTTCAATCCTGACTTACCCGGCAAAATCCAGTTTGGAGTGGCGAATTCTTTCCCGAACGGGGCTATGGCGATGCAAGGCCATTTCGTAGTCTTGATTTCCCTTAAATCAGAAAAACGCATTATCCGCACGCCGTCATGTTGCCGAGAGTAACCATAACCAAAAGTCTTGCCAACCGGGTCAACATAGACCTGTTTGTCTCCGAGACAATCGGTCTTTGCGTGCCAAAGGTCGCGCCCGGATGCCGTGTCATACACATGGATCTCAACGCCCGGCGCGCGACTCCAGGCCACGATGTATTTTGCGCCAAATGGAAGCGCGAGATCGCGGAGAATCCAGTTCGGGGTAGGTTGCTGAAGTAATAGCTTGGGTGTTGGCGCTGTTTCCAAAGCATACAACCGCCAAATCCGCAGCTTCGGTTGCTCATAGTCTTCGCGGCGCAAGAGCAACAACCTGCCCTGAACATCCCATTGCAGTTCGTCGAAGAAGCCAAGTTGAAGTTTCCATCGCTGTAAGGTGTCGCCCGTGACCACATCGTATAAAACCGCTTCGCTCCCGGTCGAGAAAACAAAGCGTGTGCTGGTTGGGTCGAAACAGCCGCCCGCACTATCGGCCGTCGCACCTGTGGGAACCTCGATCACATCCAGCAAAGCTCGGGTGTTGATCCGCCAAATGCCGACATGCCAGTCATCGGCCAATGCGGCGATAAGTTCGTTGTTCTGCGAAAACCAGACTTTCCTGACGGCTGAAGCCAGACCAGCCAGACAATGGATGCCGTGGTCGGGACTAAGCCTAATCAGGCCAACGGCCGCCGTTGCCACGCCGCGCACGCCGCCATAGACCAGCCATCTCCCGGTTGCATCGAATGTCAGCACAGTGGTAGCGCCGTCCGTCAAACCGGGGAGTAAAAGAAGTGTTCGCCCGCTGGCAACATCCCAGAGCCGGGCGGAACCCAGGGTGGACGAGGCAAGTGTTAAACCATCCGGGCTGAAGGCAACCGCACAAGTCGTCCATTCAGCACCGCGACAAAACGTGCGGGGCAATTGGCGGCGCAGGTCCCAAATGACAATGCCGCTTCCCGAATCGGCTGCCGCCAAAAGCCATGAACGGGCATCCCGGCCTGATCCATACGGCACCAACCGGTCTCGCGTGAAAGCTAGTGATGTGATAAGGCTTCCGCGCAAGGCCGGACGCAGCATGGCCATTTCCGCGCACGCCGGCAATGAGTAAACTCGGATGATTCCTTCTGTGTCGCCGCATCCCAACATGGAGTCGTCCGGCGCGAAGGCGATGGCCCTTGGATCAACCGGAAGCTGACCGATCAAGCTGCCGGTTTTGCCGTTCCAAACCGATACGCGTCCTTGAGTAACGGCTGCAACTTCGTCTCCGTTCTGGCTGATCGCGAGTATCGGCTCGCTATTCGTGAATGCTGTGGAGGATTCGCCTGATTTGAATTCCTGGCGGACATTTCCGGTAAGTAGGTCGCGCAAGACCAAGCGATTGGAAATTAGGGTCAATTGAATTGGCTCGTTTTGTCGCGTCCAACACACTGGCCCCTCGTCCGTTGAAGCCAACCGGGTGACAACTCCGTTGGTGTCCATGATGAGGGCCGGACATCCTTCCGCGCCAGCCACCACGACGCGGCCATCAGGCGAAAACGCCGCCGAGGAAGCCGAGGTGTTGGTTTCCGCATGCACCAACCGGCCATCCCAACCGGCCAGCAGCGGCGCCGCCTGCGCCACCAACGCCTGGTCTTTACGAATTTTAGCCGCCGCTTCCAAGCGCGACCAGTTGTTGGAAAACCAGCCGATATTTTTGGGATTCATTTGCGAAATCTGGACCTCTCGCAAAACACGCTGGCGGTTTTCCTCGGAGGCACGACTTCTGAAATACCAAAAACCGGCGAAGAAGAATATCAAAAGGGAAAAAATGGCCACGCCGGCGAGCAGCCAACGCAGCCTTTGCACAGTCCGGCGGAGTTGTCGAAATGCAATGGATTTGCCGTGAAGGAGCAACTCCAAATCCACCCGCATCTCGGTCGCGCTGGCGTAGCGAAGCTTCGGATTCCCTTCGCAGGCTCGCAGGATGACCTGATTCACTTCATTCAACCTTTCGCGTTCCGGTGAGTTCTTCCAATCGTCCGGCACTTTGGGAAATTCCCGGGCGGAAAAGCCGGTGGTCATTTCATAAAGAACCATGCCCAAGGCATAGATGTCCGCTTGTGCTCGCCCAGGACCTTCCGGGGCCACGAACCCTTCCGTTCCCACAAACGAACACTCCTCGTTGGCTGCCGTCACCAACCCGATGTCCGCAAGCTTTGCAGCGCCATTGACGAAGATGATGTTGGACGGTTTGATGTCTCGGTGAACCAACTTGTGTCGGTGGAGATATTCCAGTGCCAAGGCCAGTTCCGCGCCGAGCCGCAAACATTGATCCACCGGGAGACATTGGCGTTGTTCTGTTTCACCGACTGGCTGAAGTATGTTCCGAAGAGTTTTTGGAATGTAATGCTGGGGATCAATGGCTGGTGCATCCTGCCGGGGGGCTTTGGTTGGTGTGCTGTCTTCATTATCGCTGTGTTGCCCGTGCTTAATCTCGTGCAGGTCGTCCGCCAACTCCATGACATAGTAAAAGTGTTCCGGCTCATAGCTCCCGACTTCCAGCACATCCACCAGCCCGGGATGTTCGCGCGAGATTGGTTCGAATTGTCGGATGCCCTCGTATTCACGCTGGAATGGACGCTCGTCCTGGAAGCTGTTCCGATAAACCACTTTCACCGCCCGATAGATCTCAATCAGATTCAGATTCTGCGCCAGCCAAACCTCGCCGTAACCGCCCCGGGCAATCCGCCGCAATAAATGATGGTTCGGGACTTCCGGGGGTCGGTGTTCGCCAAAGCCCGGTGAGCTGATAGGAGAATTGAAAAAATCCTGGCTCATCCGGCGACTAGCCTAACCTGACCGCGGCCAGATTGGAAGCTCACACAACGTGCTTGCCAGGATACTGTGCCGGGGGTGCCGGTCATCCGCCGGATGGCTTTGATCAGCCCAGTCGCTTCTCCAATTGTTTGAGAATCTTTTTCAAAGTGCTCCCGACTCGATGCTTGATCAGATACACTTGCGCTTGATTTTTGCCCAACATCCGCGCCACCTCCAAGACGGGCTTTTGTTCAATGAAAAGCAGGTGAAAGACCTGGTAATGTTCAGCTTTGACGGCAACCTGAAGTTCCTTCATCGCCTGCTTCAGGAGTTGTTGTCTCCACTCCGCATCGCATAATTCATCGAAGTCCACTTCCTGTGGTGCTGGAACACGCTCGACGGTCGGGGTGATCTCCGTTGATTCTCGGGCGTCGCGCGGTGATTCCACCACCGGCATCCGCTTGCGAAATTGGTCCTGAATGCGCCAGCGTGCCATTATGAGCAGCCAAGCACGGAATGAGCCTCGCGTCGGATTCGCTTCAAAATTCGAGATGTTCTTGGAAACGGACGCCATGGTTGCCTGCAAAGCATCTTCTGCCTCTGCCTCGCGCAACCCGGCGCCCCGCGCCACGCCGACGATCAGGCCGCTATAAAGCTGGTAGAACTCCTGCCAGTGGGCGCCGTCGTCGAGATTTTTCAGCCGCGCCACCAGCGTCCAACTAGTCTTTAAGGCATCAGGTTCAGTGTTCACGATAACAAGGAAAACATACCTGATGAAACACGGCCAATCCCGCCAAATCTTTCAACAATTTTTGGAAATGCTGCCTTTTGCGCGCGAATGAGCGGAGAACAATACCGCTCTTGGGGCGAATCCACTGCAAAAACCAACCAAACTAAAATTTCTTGAAAGATTTTCCAAAGCAGAGCGTGTTTTATTCATGGGCCTGACTAGGCCTTTACGACATGTAAAAGCTGTTAACCAAGCCAAAAGCAATATGAAAATCATTCGCATTATCAAAAGTTATTCCATTATGGCCGTTGTGGCGATTGCTGCCTCGTTTGCCATGACCAGCGCGGCAGTCACCTATTCGATTTCGCCGAATCCGGCGTCGGTGAATGAAAACGCCGGCCATTTGACCTTCACCATCACACGTTCCAGCAGTTCGACTACGGCAACGGTGTATGCCAGCACGGTGACGGACCAAGGCTACAGCAACAACGGCTACTATGTCGGCATCCTGAACCAAGTGGTTAGTTTTTCTGTGGGCCAGAGCACGGCGCAGGTGACCGTGACGATCAATGATTTGGGGCTGACTTCCGGCAGCGAGGTATTCCGCTTCATCGTCCAGCAGAATTCGACCGACCCGATCAGCACATATCTGGCGACCGACAATTTCACCATCGTCAACAACGATGTGGTCACATACTCAATCTCGCCGAATCCAGCGTCGGTGTATGAGAACGCCGGCCATTTGACCTTCACCATCTCACGGTCCAGCAGCACGGCTGCGGCAACGGTCTATGCCAGCACGGTGACCGATCAGGGATATAGCAACAACGGCTACTACGTTGGCATCCTGAACCAAACTGTCAGCTTTTCTGCCGGTCAGAGCACCGCGCAGGTGACAATGACGATCAATGATTTGGGGCTGACTTCCGGCAGTGAAATCTTTCGCTTCATTGTGCAACAGCATTCGACCGATCCGACCAGCACGTATCTGGCGACCGATAACTTCACCATCATCAACAACGATCCCCCGCCGACTACTTATTCAATCACGCCGAACCCGGCGTCAGTGAATGAGAACGCCGGACATTTGACGTTTACCATCACGCGTTCCAGCAGTTCGGCGGCAGCAACGGTCTATGCCAGCACGGTGCAAGACCAAGGCTACTCCAACGGTGGCGACTATGTTGGTCTGGTGAATCAGACGGTCAGCTTTTCCGCTGGTCAGAGCACCGCGCAGGTGACGGTGACGATCAATGACCTGGGGCTGACTTCCGGCAGCAAGACATTCCGCATCGAAGTGCAGCAAAATCCGACCGACCCGCTCAGCACGTATCTGGCAACCGATAACTTCACCATCCTCGACAATGATCTGGTCGCGGCGACCTACTCAATCACACCGAATCCGGCATCGGTGAACGAGAACGCCGGACACTTGACGTTTACCATTACTCGTTCCAGCAGTTCGGCGGCAGCAACGGTGTATGCCAGCACTGTGCAAGACCAAGGCTACAGCAACAATGGGTATTACGTCGGACTGCTGAATCAGCTGGTCAGTTTTTCAGCCGGACAAAGCAGCGCCCAAGTGTCTGTTACAATCAATGATTTGGGGCTGACTTCCGGCAGCGAAATCTTCCGCTTCATCGTGCAACAAAATTCGACCGACCCGGTCAGCACCTATCTGGCAACCGACAACTTCACAATCATCAACAACGATATTGGGTCAGGAACTGGTCTTAAAGCCGGAATTGATGCTCGGAATACGGGAATTGTGACGTATGCAAGCCAAATTAAGGCAGATGGATATAGTTTTGTCGGCCAATATATCGGGAGAGACAGCACTTATCTAACGGCGGCACAAGCGGCGGCACTCGAAACAGTAGGCTTACAGGTTTTTTCAATTTACGAAAAGGAGGGGATGGCTGATACCGACGCCTATGGAAATCACACATTTGCATGGCAAACATATTTCTCTGAATCCCAAGGAGAAGCCGACGCCCGCACGGCTTACATAGCAGCTACAACTTTTGCTAGACAACCTTTTGGATCGGCCATCTATTTTGGAATAGATCTTGATCCCGGCTACACAAGCGGTATAACCGAGGCGGACGCGTTAAGTGAAATAGATCAATATTTTCACGGATTGCAAAATTATTTTAACTCCTTGCCAAGTAACGCATCCTATGCGATAGGGGTATATGGGGCAGGCGATACACTAACGCAGATAATGGATGGTGGGCTAGCAAAATATTGTTGGTTGGCCTCGCCTCACAGTTGGGCTGGCTTTTACATTTGGGATCCGATTGGTGCTACTTCATTCGCATGGAATATCCATCAAGTTCAGAATTATGATACTTCTCCGTATGGCAGCATTCCGATTGATACGGATGAAACTCCGGGTTTGCCGTTCGGCGCATGGAATGATAATCCCGTGCAGTTGTCTGCACAAATCCAAGTTGTGCTTGGCGTAAATACCATCGCCAATGGCCAGAGCACACCAATCAATTTTGGCAGTGTTCAACAAGGCCAGACTGGTCCCACCATCACATTCGTCATAAATAATATTGGCAGTCAAACCCTGACTTTCGGAACGACAACTGTTCTCACGGGTTACACGGTAATGCAGAACCCACCTGCCAGCCTCGCTCCTGGCGGACAAGGGACATTTGTTGTGCGGCTTGGTTCCGCCTCGGTCGGCACCAAGGTTGGCCAAATAAGTATTGCCAGCAATGACCCCAACAGCCCTTTTAACTTCCAAGTTACCGGCGCGGTCACAACCGCTGCAACACCTCCGCAAATCCAAGTCGCCGGGGCTGTAAATGCTATTGCCAATGGCCAAAGCACGCCGGTCAATTTTGGCAGCGTTCAGCAAGGCCAGGCGGGACCGACCGTTACGTTTTCAATCAACAATGTTGGTGGCCAAAATTTGACTTTGGGGACCGTAAGCATTCCGGCGGGTTATACTGTGGCACAGAATCCGCCGGCCAGCCTAGCTCCCGGCGGCCAAGGAACATTCGCCATGCAACTCAATTCAGATTCGGTCGGCAGCAAGGCTGGTCAGATCAGTGTTGCGAACAATGATCCCAGCAACAGCACTTTCACATTCCAAGTCATAGGTGCGGTCACTGCCACCGCGATGCCCCCACAAATCCAAGTCGCCAGCGGCTCAAACACCATTGCCAACGGCCAGAGCGCGCCGGTCAATTTCGGCAGTGTTCAGCAAGGCCAAACGGGTTTGGCCATAACATTTTCAATCAATAACATTGGAGGCCAAGATTTGGCTCTTGGGGCAATCACTGTGCCGACAGGTTTCATTGTCAGACAAAATCCGCCGGCCAGTCTTGCGCCAGGCGGACAGGGAGCCTTTGTTGTGCAACTGGACTCTTCCTCGACAGGGACAAATTCTGGCCTAATCAGCATTGCCAATAGCGATCCCAGTAATGCACCGTTCACGTTCGAGCTTACAGGGATAGTCACACCGCCACCGCCAAAGCAATTGACGGAAATGAACATGAATACCAATGGTGTGTTCTCCTTCAGTCTCAACGGACCCGTTGGTAGCAATTATGTCGTCCAAGTTTCATCGAATTTGGTCAACTGGGTGACATTCTCGTTTAATACAATTCCTGCTAGTGGTTCAGTATCCATTACTGATCTGACCACACACGCCTACTCACGACGCTTCTATCGCGCGGTGCCTTTAGCTACCGGGACGAACATTGTCTTTTCCGACAATTTCAGCGGCAACACCATAAATTCCAGCAAGTGGACAACCTCTGGTAACACTGTTTTGCAGAGCACCAATACGATGCAGGTGTTGACGACTGTGACTGACCAGCCGGGAATGCTAACCAGTAAACCATTTGTCATCGCCAATGTCGGGTTGATAACCATCACACGCCAGGTGTTCCTGCATCACGACGACAGCGTGTATTATTTGGGGAACAACCATTTCTTTACTGGGTTTTTTACCATCAATGTCACCAATGTCCCGCCATTTAGTGTCGAATACTGTGATTATGATTACAACGGCGGTGGACTACAGCCGACTTATGGATTCTTCATTACCCGAAACGGTGCAGGAGCGACCGGCATCGCGAGCCAGGCCGATGTGAGTCCCGGAATCACGGCCATTTGGGATACATGGTTTAACGAAAAAGTCACTTACGATCCAAGCAGCGGGCAATTGCAGTATTTCATCAACAATACACTCCGGACAACGTTTAATGTTGGAGCCATGCCGGTTGGAACCTCGCCAACCATGTCGCTCTACTTCCAAGCCTATGGCTGGTGGACAGGACACGAACAGCTATTCCAAAATCTCGTTGTTTCGCAGCAAACTCCATAAAGAGCCTTCAGTATTGAGACAATTCTGCCACGCCACGCAACGGCAGCGGAAACTGACCGGAATGGTAACGAAGCCGCACGGGCAACCAGCGCGGCTTTTTCCGTTGCCCAAAAGCAATTCGCAGTTCAACCACGGATGGACACCGATGGACACGGATTCTATACGCGAATTTGACGAATGAGCAAGAATGGAAATGAATTCGCGTAAATTCGCACCATTCGCCTCACCTCATCCGGCTTTGCCACCTTCTCCCCATTCGATGCGGAGAAGGATTTTATCCGTGTTTATCCGTGTGCATCCGTGGTTGATGATTTTTCGTCCGCTTCCGACTTCTGCGAACTTGTTTACTGAACCACGCCGATTTCCGCCGCCGAGGTCCACGCCGCGCCGTTGATTTCGGAAAGCGCCTTGAGCTTGACGAAGCGGCAGGCCTGCGGAGCAAAAGTCACGGTTTTCAAGCTCTTGCTGTTCTCCAGTTCGCCCTTGGCCACCGGCTGGCCGAAATCCTGGCCGTCATTGCTCACATAAAATTCGTAACCCTTCACCGTGCCGTTCTCGCCCTCGTCCTGTCGCGGCAGATAAGTGAAACCCTTGATGGTGGCGGGCGGCGTCAGCTCGATGACAATCTCATGCGGCGGCTCCGGGTTCGCATCCTGCCATTGCGTGTGCCAGAAAGTATTCGGGTCGCCGTCCACGGCATTCGCCCCCTTGCCGTCCTCGCCGGCGGTTTCCTCGCTGTCCACGCGGACCAATTTGAGCGCGACCTTGGAAGTTGAAAGCGCGGCGGGCGGGGCTGCCGATGGAGTTGCCACCACGACAACCGGAGCCGTGCTGCTGGTGGTCGCAGTCTGGCTGGCGCAACCGGCGGAAAGGAACAGACCGACGGCCAGGGCGGACGCCCCGGCAAACAGGAGATTCAATTTTGTTTTCATGGAGTTGGATTTGAGTTGGAATTTGAATTGGCGAAAAAGTTTTATCAGGCGGCTGCCGGATAGTCCAGCGAACTATTCTGGGCGCAATGCTCGAATCCTGATCATCATCTTAACCCGAATCCCGAAGCAGAGGTGGCCATTTCGGAAGGCAGCACGGGCCGCTGGCCGGTGCCGAACGGCAAACCGCCGGTCGGAACGGGGAAAGCGCCCGGAATTTTCCGCGCGTCGGTTTTCAGTGCCAGCGTCCGGTCCCTTCCGTCCGGCCAGTGGCCGGACGGCACAGGCGGGTCGCCTGGGCCACCCTTTCCGGTTTCGGAGTTCGGGCTTAATCGCAACCCGTTCGCTGAAGATTACGACAGAATATTCCGGCTACCGGCGGTTGAGTTGCGCGAGGAGCTTTCCGTGGATGCCGCCAAAACCGCCGTTGCTGAATACCACCACCACGTCGCCGCCCTGCACGTTTTTGGCGAGGTGATTCACGATGGCGTCCGCGTCCGGCAGATACGCCGTCGGCTTGCCGGTCGCGCCGATGTCGTGCATCAATTTTTCGGGATTCAACCGCTCTTCCGGCGCGAGCAGTTCCAACCGCGCCACCTGGGCGACAATCACCGCATCCGCATCCAAAAAGGACGCGGCGAGTTCCGCCTGGAAATAATTCCGCCGCGTCGTGTTCGTGCGCGGCTCGAAAATCGCCCAGATTTTTTCCTTCCCATATTTGATGCGGAGCGCGCGGAGCGTCTCGCGGATGGCCGTCGGGTGGTGGCCAAAATCGTCAATCACCGTCACGCCGCCCGCGATGCCTTTGACTTCCATGCGCCGCTTGATGCCCTTGAACGTGTCGAACGCCGACTGGATTTGCTGGTTCTTGAGGCCACAATGTTTCGCCGCGCCGATGACCGCGAGCGCATTGCGCACATTCAATTCGCCGACGAGGTTCAGATGAAACTTGAAACTCGGAATTTCAAACTCCGTCGCCGTCGGGCCGTAGCGGATGTTGAACGCATAGACCGCATAGTCCCCGCCCAGGCCGAATTTTTTCACCGGGCAATGCGTCACGTTCAAGAGCGACTTGAGATTTTCGTCGTCGCCGTTGCCGAGCAAAAGCCCATTGCGGGGAATCAGCCGGATAAAATGCGAAAAAGTTTTTTTGATCGCCGCCAGGTTTTCAAAGATGTCCGCGTGGTCATATTCGAGGTTATTGATGATGGCGACCTCCGGCAGGTAGTGAATGAACTTGCTGCGCTTGTCGAAAAACGCGGTGTCGTATTCGTCCCCCTCGATGATGAACCACTCGCTGTCCGTGAACCGCGCGCCGGCTGCAAAATTATTCGGAATGCCACCGATGAGATAGCTTGGGTTCAGGCCGTTGTGCTCAAACACCCAGGTCAGCAGCGACGTCGTCGTGGTCTTGCCGTGCGTGCCGCTGACGACGATTGAGCGTTTGCCGCGGATGAAAAATTCGCGCAGCAGTTCCGGCAGCGAGCAGTAACGCAGCCGGTGATCGAGCGCAAATTCCGCCTCGGCGTTGCCGCGCGAAATGGCGTTGCCGATGACGACAAGGTCGGGCTTGTAGGCGAGGTTGCGTTCGTCGTAGCCGTTCAGCACGTTGATTTTTTTCCCGGCGAGAAACGACGCCATCGGCTCATAGACATTCTGGTCGGAGCCGGTGACTTGAAAGCCCTTGTCCTGCATCGCCGCCGCCGCCGCCGCCATCGCCGTGCCGCCAATGCCTGTAAAATGAACGGATTTGATTTCGGTTGAAAACATTTGCACCATGATGACGAAAGTTCGCGAAGAGAAAAGTCTGAATTGAGCGAAACGAAGCTCGAAACAACTATTTAATCTCAGTTGTTTTGCGGTTTGAAAAACAGCAGAATCCGCTCAAGCGCAACCGCGACGGCAGAACAGTAGAGAAGAACCGCCGCCAGAAAGAGCGGGAAAGTCCTGAAAACATTCTCCCATCCCGCCCAGATGGAATGCATCAGATTGATGTTCTCTGCGGGTGGCGTCAGGAAATGTGTCAGCGGCGCAAAGAGGGCGATGGCGAGTATCGTCTTCCACCAACTCCCTTTTCTAATGCCGAGAAGATACACCCCCAGAAGGCCGAGAAGAAATCCTCCCCAGTGCGTCAGGAACGAATACACCAGTGACTGCGATCCGGAAATAAGATTGAGAATCCAAAGCGGGATGCCGAGCGTCACCCAGATCAGGCCGATGCTGTTCAGAACAGCTTTTCGCAAAAGAAGCCCAACGCCCACAAGCAGACAGCCGATATGGCAGGTCCAGACGATATTATAGGCGCGGCCGATGGCAACGTAATGAATCACATAGAGCAGATAAAACAGCACGGCAAGGATTCCGCCGCCTATGCGAAGAAGCTCTTTGACCTTGGACGGAAGTTGTTTCATGGAAGCATCGTAAACGAGGGAGAGTAAAGAATTCAACTGATATTGCGCGGCACGATGATGTCATCGGCGCGTGAGCGCTTATGCAAAGTCGCCCATGTCGTTCAGCCGCTTCGCTGTCGCCAAACCCCGTCGCTGGTGCTACGCACCCCAGACCGCACCAAAGGTCATCGCCCTTTGGAATCCGGTAGGTTTCAGAAATCCCGCAACTTCCAACGCATCGTTTCCGTCAATGCTCCTCTTCTAAATATCAATTAACCCTGCCGCGTTTTGCCTGTTAGAGTGGCTCGTGATGGTTGAAAAACATGAAACTAAAGCAATGGAGTTAACGCTATGAAAACACTTATGAACCGCCTCCCCCTATGGCTGGCTATCAGTAGTCCTTCCCGAATAAATATCAAGAGCCTCGTCTTCGTTTTGGCTGCCGGCACTGTCATCTTTGTTACTGCGGCCTGCAGCAAGGCCCTGGAAACTCCGGTCGGAACCAACGCAGCGCCCACCGCTGACCAGCGCACGGCCGACGCAGGCCCCGCTGGCCATTGGGAAGGCGACATTACGGGGGACGGGGCGCAGCGGATTCGGGTGACACTCGACCTGGCGAAGAACGCGAAATCGGAGTGGATCGCCAGCATGGGCGTTGCCTCCGAAAACAAGACCGGCCTGGTCGTGAAGGATGTGGCGGTCAACGGCAAGTCCGTGAAGTTGGTTGCTGTGGATCTCATGATGACAACCTTCGACCTAACGCTGGTCCCGGACGGAAGTCTGAAGGGGACGATCTCCAGCCCCGCCTCACAGCCAGTCGAATTCAAGCGCACGGGTGAGGCCAAGGTGGAGCTGCCCCCAACCAGCCCGACGGTGTCGAAGGCATTGGAAGGAGATTGGGAAGGCTCGCTCAAGACTCCCAACGGCTCGGTCCGCCTAGTATTCCATTTCAAAAACCAACCGGACCAGACGGTAACGGCGACCGTAGATGACGACAATCGGACAGGCATGCCGGTCAGCAACGTGAAACAAACGGGCCAGAAAGTGGAGTTTGCGATTGATGCGGAACACTCCACATTCCAGGGAAGCTCAAACAAGGATGGCACCGAGCTGGCCGGGCAGTTGACCGTCGGACCAAACCCCACGCCGTTGACGCTGCGGAAGAAATCAGGCCCGTCCGCACCCTAGCCAGAAATTTGCTTTCACATTTCAAACTGTGAAAACATCAACCAAAGATTCTTTATGAATACGAACGAAACTGAACGCACGCCTGAAATGCCCGATCGCCGAATCCCGCTTCGAGGATTGAGCAGTAAGTTCAAGGTTGTTATGGCGGTCATCCTTAGCGTGTGCTCCTTCTTCCTGATGTTCTTTCTGGGCGAAGGATTAGGTGACCATGCCCTATTCATCGGCATGGGTGCCTACTTCCTGATCTCACAGTATTTCCTTTCGCGTGGCAACTCTCAGGCACACCGCAAGGACTGGCCGCTCATTATTGCGCTGAACTTCACGCTGCTGCTGGCGACCGTGATTTGTTTGGAGGTCGAACCGAACAAGGGTGCCAAGCTGGCAACGCTGTGTTTGGCGATTCTCGCAGTGGCGTGTTCCTACGCCGGGGCGGCGCTGGCGGCGCGAACCACCCATTCGCGCGAGGTCACTGATCCGGGACATAAGTTGTATCAAACCATCACTTCGTGAACCACATAACCGTATGAAAGATGTCAACGTGAACAGGCAAGTGCTCGTCACTGCCATAATCGCCGCGGTCGCCGGGTATCTGGCAGTCTGGCTTCCTTGGAAGTTTGCAGGATCACACAAAAATATGATTGACGGCATGGAACTGATTTCGCTGTCTTATTTAATGTTGGTGGGCTTCGGTTGCGCCCTTGCTGTGCCTCACCGATTTTGGATCGCCGGACTCGCTTCGATGTCCCTCTTTCCGGTCATGGCCATCGTCGGAGTGGTTTTAGACCCAACCAGCCACAACCTGCTTGGGATCGAATTGATCATGTATGTCTTTCTGACAATTCCGGTGTTAGGCGGCGGCGCAATTGGAAAGCTGATCCGAGTCCTGCTGGCTCGTCGGCGAAAGTGAAAAGGAATCAAAGTATGAAGAAAGAACCAAAGTTATGAATCGAACTCTCCAAATTGCCTGGACAGGTGTGTTCGCGTTGGTCTTGGCGACCGGTTGTTGTCCGTATCGCACGAGGGAATTCGTCGCGGTTCAGCGACCGGTGAAGTTCGAGAACTGGCGCATCTACGTGGGCGCCTTTGTGGACGTCGCAAATCCGTCCCCTACGAATCAACTCTACACGATCAGCGCGGTGGCCTGGACGGCACCGGGCGACTTCGTTGGTGCAGACGTCCGCCAGTTCAGGCCTACTACCTACGATGCGAGCTTGGATTCACTCCGTCTTTTCTGCCTCGCTGGCACCAACGCAGTCGAATTGCCGCTGCCGCCGCTTCCTCACGGCTCCAACGATCATTCCAACCGCTTGGTGCAACTGGGTCGCGGCAACCGCATCGGAATCGAAATACCCGCCAGCGTCAGCGAACTGCGGGCGGAGATCGTGATGACGTTCCGGCACCGCGCCACTGGCAGGACGGAAACCAAAGTCTTCACCACCAAGATGCTCAAGAAAGAAAGGACCAAATATGCACTGCCTGATTAAAAATTGCCCAGACTACCGGTCATTGGTATCTACCCAAGTTCTCTCTCTCCCCGCGAGGAACGAGTGGGGAGAGAGCCGGAGAGAGGGGAGACTTAATATAACGACCTCCTCTCCCCGGCCCTCTCCTCCTTCCTGCGTCAGGAGGAGAGGGAGAGAACCCTTTGAAATCAGGGCGGCTCCTGGCTTGGGTAGATACCAATGCTATCCGCTGGAGGTCCGGGAATCGTGGCGCAAGCCGCTTCGAGTTCGCCCGGACGTTATTCTGGCGACCTTGCGCGTTCGGCGTATCCCCACCAACCGCATTGGTCTGCCGTTGGATTGCGCGCGGATTGCTCCACGCAGCGCTGGCATTCTACTTTGCTCACACTGACCGCTTTTATCCAACGAACTCACCATCATTATGAAAAAACTCACTGCGCCGCGTTGCCTCATTGCTGGCTTCGTTTGGCTTGCCGCGTTAACATCCACCGCGCCTGCCCAGTCCCATACTCAATCCTCCGTAACCATCCCCTTGGCCGAGTTGGGCGCGAAGGCTGGCGCGCAATACCAAGGCGACGGCCTGTTCGTGGAGCCGACGCCGGAAGGCGCGCGGGTGCGTTGCGTGTTTCAGAAGCTGGAAGGCCAAGTCACGCGCCAAGGGTTGTGGTTGATCTCGACCGTCGAGCCGCAGACCGGGGAAAAGTTCCGCGTGGTGGCACACTCTTTTGGTCGCGAAGATGCACTGACAATCTTGCCAACTCAGGGTTCGGTGAGTGTGGCCGACAACCAGGCCCGCTATGTGCGCCCCGGCTTGACCGAGGAATACTCCGTGAGCGTGGGCGGCGTGCGGCAAGATTTTGTGGTGACGCAGCAGCCCGCCGGGGATGGCGTGTTGCGAGTGGAACTGGACGTGGCGGGAGCCAGGGCCGAAGGGTTGGTGAACGGCGCGCGGTTGGTGTTGAACGATTCTGGGCGAAAGATGGCCTACAACCGGCTGCGGGCGGTGGATGCCGAAGGTAAAGAACTGATCGCGCGAATGGAAGTAACGACGGAAGCGCGCCTGACCGTATTGGTGGAAGATGCGGTGGCCGCCTACCCCGTGCGCATTGACCCTACGTTTAGTGACGCAAATTGGACCAGTATGGGCGGGTTGCCCGACGCCAACGGCGCCGTTTACGCGATGGTGGTGGACGGTAACAGCAACCTCTACATCGGTGGCCAATTCACCATCGCAGGAGAGAGGTTCGCGACGAATGTGGCAAAATGGAACGGCAGCGCGTGGTCAGCCTTGGGGTCGGGAGTGAGCGGAGTGGGCTATCCCTACGTCTCTGCGCTGGCGATGTCGGGCAGCAACCTGTATGTGGCGGGTAGTTTCACTAAAGCGGGCGGCAGTGGCGCGACGAACGTGGCGAAGTGGAACGGGAGCGCGTGGTCGGCTTTGGGGTCGGGCGTTAACAACCCGGTGTATGCACTGGCAGCGTCGGGCAACGACCTGTATGTGGGAGGCGATTTCACCACGGCGGGCGGCAGTGGCGCAACGAATGTAGCCAAATGGAACGGCAGTGCGTGGTCGGCCTTGGGGTCGGGGGTGAACAGCTATGTCTATGCGCTGGCGGTGTCGGGGAGCGATCTGTATGTGGGAGGGTATTTCACCACGGCCGGCGGCATCAGTGCAAGTCGAGTGGCCAAATGGAACGGGAACGCGTGGGCCGCTTTGGGGTCGGGGGTGGCAGCGAATGTAGGATATTATCCCTCTGTCTCTGCGCTCGCAATGTCGGGCAGTGACCTCTATGTGGGAGGCTCTTTCACCACCGCAGGTGGCAGTAGCGCAACCAATGTGGCCAAATGGGACGGAAGCACATGGTCGGACATGGGGTCGGGGGTGCGCTATCCTGTTTATGCTCTGGCGGTGTCGGGAAGCGACTTATATGCCGGAAGCAGTATCACCACGGTAGGTGGCTCCGGCGCGAATCGGGTGACCAAATGGAACGGCAGCGCGTGGTCGGACGTCGGGTCGGGAGTAAGCGGTGGGGTCAGTGCGCTGGTGGCGGTGGGCACTAATCTATATGCGGGAGGCGCTTTCACCACCGCGTCTGGCGGCATTGAGTTACATGTGGCGAAATGGGATGGAAGCGCGTGGGCTACCTTGGGTCCAGGGCTGAACAGCCAGGTCTGGGAGCTGGCGTTCTCGGGCAACGACCTGTATGTGGGCGGCGGTTTTACCACGGTGGGCGGCAGCAGCGCAAATTACGTGGCGAAATGGAACGGGAGCGCGTGGTCAGCCTTGGGGGCGGGGGTGAACGGCTCAGTCGGTGCGCTGGCGGTGATGGGCACGGATCTGTATGCCGGAGGCAATTTCACCATGGCGGGCGGGATAGAGGCCATCGGGATTGCCAAATGGAACGGCAGCGAGTGGTCGGACGTAGGGTCGGGGGTGAGCGGCGTGAAATATCACGCTGTCTCTGCGTTGGCGGCGTCGGGCAACGACCTTTATGTGGGAGGCCTTTTCACCACGGCGGGCGGGACGGCGGCCAACTCCATTGCCAAATGGAACGGGAGCGAGTGGTCGGCCTTGGGGTCGGGGGTGAGCGGCGTGAGCTATCCCGCTGTCTATGCGCTGGCGGCGTCAGGCAACGACCTTTATGTGGGAGGCAATTTCACAATAGCGGGCGGCGCAAGCGCGACAAACGTGGCTAAATGGAACGAGAGCGCGTGGTCAGCACTGGGGGCGGGGGTGGGCGGCTTCTCCTCTGACACAGTCTATGCGTTGGCGGTTTCCGGCAGCGACCTTTATGTGGGAGGCACTTTCACCATGGCGGGCGGCAGCGGCGCGAATCGGGTGGCCAAATGGAACGGGAGCGCTTGGTCGGCTTTGGGCTTAGGAGTGAATAACTGGGTCTATGCACTGGCAGTGTCGGGTAGCAACCTTTATGTAGGAGGCACTTTCACTACGGCGGGAGGCAGCGGCGCGAAACGGGTTGCCAAATGGAATGGGAGCGCGTGGTCAGCCTTGGGGTCGGGAATGAACGGCTTGGTCAATGCACTGGCGGTGTCAGGCAGCGAGCTGTTTGTGGGAGGCAGTTTCACCACGGCGGGCGACAAGGTGTCAGCCTACCTGGCCAAGGCGAATCTTGCGGGCAGCCCGCCGGTCTTCACTTCGATCGTGCCGAATCCGTCCAGGACGCAAATGCTCTTGACGTTCACAAGCGATCCCGGCGCGGCTTTCCACCTGCTCAGTTCGACGAACCTGACCGCGTGGCAGACAAACTCCACGGTCAATGCCAACGACGTGACGAATTCGGTTTTGATCAACGTGGCGCTGCCTTACGAGTTTTTCCGGCTGCGGCGACTGCCATAGGTGACCCATACTGAAAGGAAAATCGCGTCATGAAACCAATAGCTCTCTGGATCTTGCTCTGGCTCTTCTCGCGCATCGGGTTGGCCACAGAGCCGGAGCGCGCGAACATGGAGGCGACTTAACGTGAACTTGGAACACTCAAACCAGCCTGGTGTCCGCAAGCCCCGCCTAATGCGATGGGTTGCGTGGATGGTGTTGATCCTGATGGGCGGCACCGTCCTTGTGGCGATCCTCGCCGCTTTCGTCACTGCGGCGGTAGATGGTCTGGAGACACGCAAGCTGCCGGTGTTGCTGGCAATAGTGTTCGTTGCAGTAGTCTTTGCCTGGCTGAAATGCGGGCTTAATCCGATCCGCCGTCGAACCGATCAGACGAATCGGTGGAGGCAACGGTTCCCCGCCTGGAGCGAGCAGGAAATTCAGGCTTTTCTTCAAGTCGTCGGCGAGTCGTTGCTCCTTGGAACAAAACACAATTGCAAGTTCAGCCCGGACGACCGCATGAGAGACCTCAGTCGGGCGTTCGGTGGAGACGGATTGGAAATCGTGGAAATGCTAATGGCAGTTGAGGCGGCGTATGCGCTTAACCTGCCGGATAGTTTTCTGGAAACGAACGAAACCATTGGCGCGTTGTTCGATTATGTGACCCAGCACGACACCGTCCGCCCGGTGTCTGCGGCCACCGGGCGACACGACCAACCAGAAAAGGCCTGATCACTGAAAAAACCGAACGGCCATGAAAGCGAAACCGAACACGCAAAAGTCCAGGACGTTGACTCGGACGGCAGCGATCACCATCGCAGCCATCGTGGTCATTGGAGCCGGAGTGTGGTTAATCGGAAGGCACCTTACCGCAATTCCCTCGAATCTGGCCGATCCAATTCGTTGGCCCGCGTGGTTCTTTGGTGGACTTTTCGTGGTCGTGCTCTTGGTCATCCTGCTCCATTCCATTCACGAGGAGCATGTCATCAGCCGCACCGTCGCAGACTTTTTGCGAGGCCGTCCACCCATGACGGACGAGGAATTCGGCAGGCGCTATTACGCGAACGACCTGGCCCCACTGGCGGCACAACTGCGGCGCATGTTGGCCGACAACCTTGGCTGTGATCTTTCCGGCATAATTCCGTCCGACGACTTCGAGAAGTGGCTCTACCTTTTTCCCGGCCCGGACTCCGCGGCGGATAGTTTCTTCGAAGAGCTGGCCATCGAGTTTCAATTGACCCGCGATTGCCCGTGGCCGCAGCGTTTTGGTTCTTTTGACGCGTTGGTGAGATTTGTGGCAGAACATGCTTATGAACACAAAACACACTGAACTACCCCAACATCTGCAGCCGGTGAGCCTGCCGCGCCTGACAGACATTCCGCGCCGCGCCTGTGGTCGCAGACTTGGTCGGCTACCTTCCCGGTGGAGAGCTTTCCAAGTGTCCGGACGGCGGCAGCCATGTAATTGGCAAGGTCAGCGAGAAGCCGCGTTGCTCGGTGGCCGAGCATGAACTACCAAGCGACTGAACTGAAGGAGGCAAATATGAATAGCATACTAAAGACAGCAGTAAAAACGGCAGGATGGATCTGTAGAGCGTTAGGAATATGGACGTTTTTTTCTTTTCTACTGGCCGTTTTTGCAGCCGGACAAGCACCTATGACATTGGCCATACCTATCGGACTCTACATCTTGGGAAGTTGGTTGGTAGAAGGGAATAAATTGTTCACGTTTAGGTGGAAATAAGAACATGAAACCTATCCCACAGGCCATCGCCTGCGCCGGCGGCGCGAACCGCCCGTCGGTGAGCAAACATTCAAGAATAGGACGCAAATGAAAACTCCTTTACCAAAAAGAATAATACTGTTGGTCGGTGCGCTGGTTGAGCGTCGCACCCGACGCGGTTCCTGGGCCTATCTACTTTGGCTCCTCGCCTATGTGCCGATGATGATCTTCTGTGCTGATTTTGCCTTTTGGAATCTGCGCCCATTCCAGTTGCTGCCATTGCTTATTCCCATCGTCATTATCCTTGTGCAACTCATCTGGCCAACCTTGCTCGGTTGGGCCGTGATCGCCCTACCTTCTGTATTCGTCGCCGGAGTAGGAGTTGTTTCGGTGATCCTTACGGCCTCCGCGAGAGTCCAGCAAGACGAATTGGGAGCCCTCGTGATCAGCTCCGTCGCGGCGGGTGTTTATGTGCTCGTCTGCGTGGCGTTATGGTTTGCCCGCCCAAAGCTCGCGGATGCGGCTGCTGTCCAACCCAACCCTGCTTTTTATGAACAAGACTGAACCTCCACTCGCTCCTGAATCCCTCAACCCATCCATTCCGAACAGTGGGATAAGTCGCAAGTGGAGAATTGTTTTGGCGTTTTCTCTTGGCGTGAGTTTATTCTCCATGCCCTTCTTTCTGGCTTTTGTGTCGTGGATTCTAACTTTGGAAATTGGGGAACCTGCGATATGTTTTTTTGACTCCTTCATCGGCTTGGGTGTCTGCTTCTTCATCACACAGTATTTGCTTTCATGCGGCAACCCGCAGGCACTCCGCCAGGACTGGCCATTGATCATCGCCATGAACTTCTCGCCCTTCTGTGCGGTCATCATCGCTTTGGCGGTCTTAACCAAGTGGGCCGGCTTGGTAATGCTCGTGGTGACCATCATCACGCTGGCGTGTTCCTATGCCGGGACGGGCCTTGCGGCGCTGACCGCTCGTCGGCGATCACGCTGATTCCACCGAAACTTGGTTGAACCCTGAAATATTATGAAGCAATTCCCTGCCAATGTGAACAGCGAACAACCGGCCTGGCAAAATACAGGCGGATGGCGAATGCCGGTGCGGTTGGCAGTAGTTACGACTTTGCTCACGCTGGGCATCGGCGGCGCGCTGCTCGTGGGCGCGACCTTCTGCTTGGCCAAGGCCTATGCCGTCTTGGGTCTGCTGTGGCTTGGCACCATTGGCCTGCCCACCACACTTGGCGTGGTGGGGGTGGCTGCGCTCTGGGGCCGTGTTTCGCTCCTCTCAGGCATGGCTGGTTTCTTTGTGATCGCTGCGCTGGCGGGGCTTGCCCTTCAGGTTTCGGTCTTTATCCTGATCTGGCGCAAGCTGCGGTCACGGGAGCAACCAATATCCGCAGCAACTTGGCGGCGGGTCGTGGCTGCCGGGGTAATTCTGTTTTTGCTCGCAGTGGCTGGACTTTGGATCACTCAACCCCGACCCACAGATCCGGCGATCGTGATTGATAGTCACGCGCACTTGTTTGGCGATACAGGCTGGCCACCGCGCCACAAACTGAGTTGCGGCCTATCCCCTTCGCAAAAAGCCAACGTGAGCTACTTAATTCTCACTCGGCTGCTCGGCCTGCCGAAATCCGGCGACTTGGATGAGGCTTATATCCAGGCCTTGGTCACTCAGGTGCGAGCAGCTCGGAAAGTGATCCCCCACTTCCGCGTGGTGCTTCTGGCGCAGGATTGCCGCTACACCCCGCAAGGCGATCCCGACTGGGTCAACTCAACCGTCTATGTCCCGAACGAACACTTGTTCCGCGTCGTCCAACGCTATCCGGACTGGTTCATTCCGTGCCCGTCAATCAACCCCCAGCGAAAGGACTGGGAAGGCGAGCTGGCATACTGCTTGGCGCAGGGAGCGCGCGTGCTCAAGATCCATCCGCCCACCCAGGCGGTGGACCCTAGCGAACCGCTCTTCCGGGATTTCTATCGAAAGTGCGCGCAGAGTGGCGTCCGGATCATGGTCCACACCGGCACGGAACATTCGGCGCCCATCGCCAGCCAGTGGCTGGGAGATCCACGGCTGCTCAACCTGGCTTTGAACGAAGGCTGCACGGTGGTGGCGGCGCACTCGGCCACACGGGCGTTCTTTGATCCGCCGGCGGAAGACTATTTCCATTTTCTGGAGGAGATGATGCGGAACCAGCCGCACCTTTACGCCGACACGGCGGTGCTAGGATCCCTTCCCCGCTGGCGGTGCCTTCCCGACATTTTGAACAGCTCGGCAGTCAAGCCCAGAACGCTGCACGGCAGCGACTGGCCATTCCCGGCCAACGCTCTGGTGTTTTGGAACCGGCTGCATCCGATGACGCTTCTGGACCTGATGGCGGAGAAGAACCTCTTTCTGCGCGATTTTCGTTTGAAGCAAGCGCTGGGTCTGCCGCCGGAATCGTTCGCCCTCGCCGCCGACTTGCTGGAGGTGGGTCGCGAAACTGAGTCTCCGGACCGGCGAGCCGTGGAGCGTTAGCGCGGCAGGTCAAACTGCGTAAGAAAGACAAGGTGCCGGAAATCCGTTTCCCTTCTTAGAGTAGAGTGCCAGGCAAATTGGTGTAGTTTTGCACACTAACACACAATAACCTGCCGGGTTGGCTAGGTAACGACATTGAGTGGTCCTACTTGGGCGCTTACCACCACGCTTGTTTGCAAACGAAATTGGTTTTACAATTAGCTGGAAAAATTATCTGTCTCACAGCCCCCTTAGCTTCCGTTGCGTGACCGGCCGCGATTTCGTCGCCACCAAATGTCCGTCGCGTCATCGCTTCCCTCAATGTTTCTCCAATAAATATCAATTAACCATGCCGCTGCGGTGCCTGTTAGAGTGACTCGTGATCGTTGAAAAACATGAATCTAAAACAATGGAGTTAACACTATGAAAACACCCGCAACACGCTTCCTGTTCTGGACCCCCAGGATTCTATGTCTCCTCTTTGCCGGCCTCATCAGCTTGTTCGCTTTGGATGTGTTCGAAGAAAACCGCGGATTCTGGCACACCACTCTCGCCCTGCTGATGCACCTTATCCCAATAGGCATCCTGCTGCTCATCCTGGCGCTGTCCTGGCGCTGGGAAATGTTCGGCGGCCTGCTTTTCCCCGCACTGGGCGCATTTTATCTCGTCGCCTTCTGGGGAAGGTTCCACTGGTCAGCTTACCTGATCATTTCAGGTTCTCTGTTCCTGCTGGGCGGTCTATTCCTGTTAAGCTGGAACAGCCGGAGGCAGAACCACCCAGAAACCTGAATACCGATGAAATTATAGCCCCCGCAACTTTGTCGCTACCCGTGTAAAGCAGGAGTTTGCGTCTTTGCTCGGGGCCTTGGCGCACGGATTGGAAATGTCGCATACTTTGCGTGCTGCCCTTTGGAAACCGCTCTACTTGAGCCTGGGTCTTCTCGTTGCCCTGTTGCTGATCGGTGCTTTTTTGACTGGCAGGGCCGCGTCGCCGCCGCCATCGCCGTGCCGCCAATGCCTGTGAAATGAACTGATTTGATTTCCGTGGAAAACATTTCTGGAAACAAAGCCGAAGTTGTGGCGGCAAAAAAAGAAGCATCAGATTCCACCGTTGCACTCTTGACCAGATCTCTCGGCCTGTTCACGTCACAGCCGCGCGGGATACCGGCTTTCTGTGAAATCTTAATTCCAGTCCAAACGCGCCGTGCTCGCGCCAGCCGAGATAAAAAGTGCAGCTCCGCCGCTCATATGAGATGAACGGCAACAACGCCAGTTTGCGCCGGGCCAGTTCAAAATCCCAGCCGCCGTGCGGATTGGAATTTCTTTCCGGATACCGCCCGCTGCGCACGAAGGGTTTGTTGGCCACGCCGATGACATAAAAATCAAAATTGTGAAACGAATTGCGGAAACGCCATTTCGTGACGCGGTGCTGGTCGGCAGGCAGATACCACGCGGGCGGCACTGGCTCGTCCGCATTCTCCAGCCACCAGACCGGATTGAGTTTGTTGTAAAAATGGATTTTTGGCAGACCGGCTTTCGGCGTGACGGTGATAGTGTGCCAGCGGGCCGAGCTGGTGCCGACTGGCTCGCGCGTCATCGGCACGGAGTGCTTGTCCAGCGCAGTCCTTTGCGCGAACACCGGCGTCACGGCAGCCAACAAGAACACGGTTGTCACCAGAATCCTCACCTGCCGTGTGGGAATGATGCCATGAATGTTCACGCGGTTGATTTAGCCACAGCCGGCGCGACGGAAGCAAGCCGCGAAGAAAAATGATGGTTTTTGTCGAGCAATAAACACACTGGTTTTAACAATTTACGTCCAGAAAAGTCGCCGCCGCCCTGCTATTTCTTATTTAGGTTCGAGCAATTTCTTGATGGAAACATCCTGCCGGACCGGACAGTTCACTTAACTTTTTGAGCATAATATGACGACGCAAAAGAAAACCAAATCCAACCGCGCGCTGCCCGCCAAGGGCGTTGACTGGCTGCACAATCCCGTTTTCAACAAAGGCACCGCCTTCACCGAGGCGGAACGCGACATGCTCGGTTTGCGCGGTCTGCTGCCGCCGCACGTCCAAAGCATGGACGAGCAGGCGCGGCGGGTGATGGGAAACTTCCGCAGCAAGCCGAGCGATTTGGAGCGCTACATCCAGATTGTCGGTTTGCAGGACCGGAACGAAACGCTTTTTTATCGCGTGGTGATGGACAATTTGGAGGAGCTGATGCCGATCATTTACACGCCGACGGTCGGCAAGGCGTGCCAGGAATATGGCCATATTTTCCGTCGGTCGCGGGGCTTTTACATTTCCAGCAACGACCGCGGGCAGATGGAACATATCTTGCACCATTGGCCGACGCGTGACGTGAAGGTCATTGTGGTCACGGACGGCGAACGCATCCTTGGCCTCGGCGATCTCGGCGCGTCGGGCATGGGCATTCCCATCGGCAAACTCTCGCTCTACACCGCGTGCGCCGGCATCCATCCCATGCAATGCCTGCCGATCACGATTGATGTCGGCACCGACAACGAAACGCTGCGCAACGATCCGCTTTACATCGGTCTGCGGCAGAAGCGAATTCGCGGTGAGGCATATGACGCGATTATCGAGGAATTCATGATTGCGGTCGAAAAGATTTTCCCCGGCGTGCTCGTGCAATTTGAGGATTTCGGCAACTGCAACGCCTTCCGCCTGCTCGAACGCTATCGGGACCGCGCCTGCACGTTCAACGACGACATCCAGGGCACCGGTGCCGTGACGCTGGCGGGAATTTTGTCCGCGCTCCGCATCACCGGCGGAAAATTGCGCGAACAACGCGTGCTGTTTCTCGGTGCGGGCGAGGCCGGCATCGGCATTGCAGAAAACATCGTGAACGTCCTGGTCGAAGAAGGCCTCACGCCGGCGGAGGCGCGCAAACGCGTCTGGTTCGTGGACTCCAAGGGACTCGTGGTCAAAGGCCGGGACCAGCTTACGGAACATAAATTGCACTACGCCCACGATCATGCGCCGTGCGCCGATCTGTTTCCTGCCGTCAAATCCATCAAGCCCACCATGCTCATTGGTGCGTCAGGTCAGGCGAAAAGTTTCACGCGCGAAATTGTCACAACCATGGCCAGCCTCAATGAGCGCCCGGTGATTTTCGCGCTGTCCAATCCGACTTCCAAAGCCGAATGCACCGCCGAGGAAGCCTACACCTGGACGAATGGCCGCGCGGTGTTCGCCAGCGGCAGCCCTTTTTCTCCGGTGACTGTGAACGGCAAGCTCCACGTTCCCGGCCAAGGCAACAACGCCTACATTTTCCCCGGCGTCGGACTGGGCATCCTCTGCACCGGCGCACGGCGCGTGACCGAATCCATGTTCATCGTGGCGGCGCGCACGCTCGCCTCGCTTATCCGCCCGGAAGAACTGGCGGAAGGCCGTGTCTATCCTTCGCTCCAGCGCATCCACGAAGTTTCGCACGCGATCGCGGTGGCCGTGGCCGAAGAAGTGTTCGCCAAAAAATTAAACGCGCATTCGCGCCCGGAGGATCTGCCCGGCTACATTCGTTCGCAGATGTTCAAACCGGAATATCCCGACTACACCAAAAAATAATCCGGGGCGCGAGTTGTCCCAACTCGCAGCGCTAGGCCAAACCTAGTCACGCAGGAATTGTCCAGCGCATGCGCCCATCCAAGCGCTGCGGATTGGTGCAAGCCGCGCGCCAAAAAAGCCGCCCATCAACGTGTGGATTGCCTTTTGTATTTTCGCCGCTATTCTGCCCCTCTTGATTAAATTATGAAACGGATTGAAAAGACTCCGATGGATCCCCAGTTGAAAAGCCGGATTGACGAACTCATTAAATTCAAAGGCGGCGGCCACAATGAAGCCGAAGTCGCCGACATCATTGAAAATGCGCTGAAAATCCTCAAGGACGTGAAGGACACGGGCGACGTGCGCGTCATCCAGACCGCCTTGCGCGAACTGCGCTACGCCTTCCGCA
>ODAK010000215.1_pt1 | contig 65875 bp, 60 predicted proteins | sample 1539591 | NCBI WGS metagenome assembly ODAK01 (sample SAMEA3539303, study PRJEB22396) | soil metagenome | biome: tundra; feature: field; material: soil | place: USA | collected 2010-05 | depth 0.15 m | reverse complement strand
ACTGCTGACCCGTGAACTCATCGACGGATTTGGAACGGTGAGTGGATATGTCGATGCCAAGTTCGCGCATGACGGCGATGGCTTCGGGCCGGACGGTGGAAGGTTTGGTACCCGCGCTCTCGACCTCGAAGCGATCGCCTCCATCGTGGCGCAGCAGGCCTTCCGCCATCTGGCTGCGGGCGGAGTTGCCGGTGCAGAGAATCAGGACTCGTTGTTTCAGGCTCAAAACGTGGTTTCCTTTACAGGAGGAAGCAGACAGCGGAACAGGAGAGTGGCGGCGAGCGCGCCTGCCAGTTGGGCAATGATGAAAGGGGGCGCGTCCGCTGGGCGAATGCCGGCAAAGGTGTCACTGGCGGCGCGGGCCAGCGTGACGGCCGGGTTGGCAAATGAAGTTGAAGCAGTGAACCAGTACGCGCCGATAATCCAGGCAGCGACAGCGAAGGGCACGGCCGCGGGACGTGAGCGCACACAGCCCACGATCACGGCCAGCAGGCCGAAGGTAGCGATGAATTCGCTGAACATCTGCGCTCCTCCGGAACGGATATGCCGGGAGGCGCTGAAGACCGGGCTGCCGAACATGAGATGCGCGGCCGCGACTCCGGCGAAAGCTCCGGCAAGCTGCGCGCCGACATAAGCTGCGGCTTCGCTCCATGGCAGGTCTTTCTCGGTTGCCGCGGCCAGCGTCACCGCCGGATTCATATGGGCTCCGGAAATGGGGCCAAAGGTCAGGATGAGCGCGACGAGGGCGGCTCCGGTGGCGAACGTGTTGGCGAGCAGCGCGATAGCAATATTGCCGGCGGCCAGGCGTTCAGCCATGATGCCGGAACCGACGACCGCGCAGAGCAGGAGCGCGGTCGCCAGAGCTTCGGCCGTGATGCGGCGGCCCAGAGTCACGAGCAGCAGCCGGGAGCGCAGCACGCGGGTCCGGCGGCGGCGCCTGGTTTCACCGCGCGGATGAACGCGCTCAGGAATTTGCCTTCGACCCGCGGCGCCATCGCGTCGACGTCGATCCCCTGGCCGCCGAGAAAAGTACGTGCGTCTTCGATGTCGTAGATACGCGTGGGCTCAATGTCGATGGATGTGAAGCCGGCGCCGTGAAGCGCGTCAGTATACTGCTGTTCCGCGAGCGCGCCGGCGATGCAGCCGACCCAGAGCAGCATGTTGCGGCGAATGTCGTCGGGCACTTCGCCCCGCGTGACGACGTCGGAAACCGCGAAGCGGCCGCCAGGTTTCAGCACACGAAACGCCTCGCGCAGGACCTGATTCTTATCCGCTGAAAGGTTGATCACGCAGTTGCTGATGATGACGTCGACGGAGTTGTCCGGAAGCGGGATATGTTCGATCTCGCCCTTGAGGAACTCGACGTTTTCAATGCCGGATTTGCGCTGGTTCTCGCGGGCAAGAGCGAGCATTTCGTCGGTCATGTCGAGGCCGTAAGCTTTGCCAGAGGGGCCGACCCGGCGGGCTGAAAGCAGGACGTCGATGCCGCCGCCGGAGCCGAGATCGAGCACGGTCTCGCCAGGATTCAGCGTGGCCAGCGCCGTCGGATTGCCGCAGCCGAGCGAGGCGCGAACGGCTTCTTCCGGCAGAGTGGTGAGCTGTGCGGCGTCGTAGAGATTGGTGGTGATCGGGTCGCAACAGCTGAGACCGCCTTTGACGCCTAAAGCGGCCTGACCGTATTTTTCTTTCACTGCGGCTGTGAGGGGTGCAGATGTGACAGGTGTTTGTGTTTCCATGGTTATTTTTTGGCTCCGATTCTGACAATGGACTGCGGTTCGACGGCGCGGTTGCGAGTGCAGCATTCGGCGTAGAGAAAGCCGAGCAGTTCCTGCAACGTATCGGCGTCGGCGGAATACCAGAGATAAGTGCCTTCGCGCCGGACCCTCACCAAACCCTCATTTTTTAACTTTTCGAGGTGGTGAGAGAGCGTGGAGGCGGCGATGCCAAGTTCCGTCCCGATGTCACCGACGACCATGCCCTCGGGGTGCGCGGAGAGCAAGAGTCGCATGATGCGGAGACGCGGGCCGGTGCCCATCGCCGAGAACATATCGGCGAAGCGGATGATTTCTTCTTCGGTGGGGGCTGGCATCTACGGTAATTTTATCATGATAGAAATATAGAATAAAGCTGGGTTGGAAATTTTGTATAAACTTTTCTGCCCCTTTCGCCGATAAGAGGGACAGGAAACGGTGCACAACCATTGCTGATCTCTCTTCGGAAACATATTGATGAGTACCGCGGGGGCGGGGAAGCCGAAGTCATGCCGGATTACGGCGGACTGTCCGAGGCGACGATCGCGGAATTCCGCGAAATGCTGCTGGCGGTCGGAAGATGCGCCGAACGGGCAGTGCCAGGGGTGGGCACCGGGGTAAATCAGACAATGGCGGGACTGCAGAAGTTATTGGTCCAGCCGGTCAGCAAGGACGCACTGACCCACACCAGCCAGCGCGCGAAGGACGAGCTTTCCCAGTGGGCGGAAAGGGCGTTTGCGCATCATAAGGAAATCGAGCACGAACTGCACGAAATTCTGTCCGTGGTGTCGACGGCCGCCGAATCCGTGGGGGAGCGGGATAAGAAGTACGCCAGCGAAATTGGCGCGTTGACGACGCAACTGGGTTCTATTGCCGAACAGAACGATCTTGTGCACATGCGGCGTTCGATCGTGGAGAGCACGCGCGAACTGAAATCCTGCGTGGCGCGGATGACCGAGGAGAGCAAGTTTCTGGTAACCACTTTGTCCGCTGAAGTGCGGGAATACCGGAAGCGACTGGACGAGGCGGAGCGCATATCGAACATGGACCCCTTGACGGAACTGGCCAATCGGCGCGGGTTCGAAAGACATCTGGAGGGGCGGATCGCCGGGGGGAAGCCGTTCTCCCTGATCATGGTCGATCTGGACGAGTTCAAGGCCGTGAATGATCGCTATGGGCACCTCGCCGGCGATGAACTCCTCCGCCAGTTCGCGGCGGAACTGAAAGCCCAGTTCGATATGTGGGATCTGGTTGGGCGGTTAGGCGGCGATGAGTTTGTGGCGGTCACTTCGGGAGACCTGAAAGCGTCCACGGCCAGGATCGAGAATATTCGCAAATATACGCTCGGGGAGTACAAGATCAGGCACGAAGGCCAGACGGTAAAGGTCCGGCTGAACGCTTCCATAGGCGCCGCTGAGTGGAACGGCAGAGAAGCATCTCTCGAACTCATGGCGCGCGTGGATGCGGAGGTCTATAAGGCCAAGAAGCCAGGCGAGCGGCGCCGGCTGCGGTCGTGAGCCTATTTAAGTGTCACGACTGGCGCCGGGAGCCTTGATCCGACCGGTCCGGTGAACTCTTCCTTCGTGCCGTCGTCGTAATACTGGACAAACTTCCAGGTCAGGGAGGCGCCTTCTTTGGGATTGATGCCGAGCATGCCGAATTCGACGAACTCATAGGGCTGGATCTTGCCAGTCCATGTGGCGCCGATGATCTTTCCTTTGTCGTCTTTCCTGAAGTCGATCTTCCAGCCGGGCTTGAACTCGAAATCATAAACGTTCAGCTCAGCCGGGAATTCGCCTTCTACGCGAATGGAGTTCACCTGTTTCTCGTTCGGAACCCGCATCGTGTACTTCTCGCGAGCGCCGGCAGCCGATTCTGCCGGATAGATACGGATATGGGCCATCGCCGCGCCGGCGGTCAGGAGTACGGCGGCGGCAACAGAAATGCAAAGCGAAGTTTTCTTCAGCATGGTCTTTCCAGTAGTATAAGCGCGGAAAGCGCCCTTGCAAGTGCTACCCTGCATGAGTCTGCAACTCCAAATAGAAAAACTTGTTTACGGAGGAGACGGTCTGAGCCGGGTGGATGGCGAAGTCGTTTTCACTCCTTTTGTACTGCCTGGTGAAACCGTTGAAGTCGAGCGAGCCGAATCGCGCAAGCAAGTCCAGCGCGCGCGTTTAGTGAAAGTCGAGGTTGCCTCCCCCGATCGCGTTACCGCTCCCTGTCCGGTCTTCGGGCGTTGCGGCGGTTGCCAGTACCAGCATGCAACTTACGATGCGCAATTGCGTTACAAGCGGGACATCCTTGCAGAGACGCTGCGGCGGGTGGGGAAGATCGAGCTTGATCCGGCGACTATCGCGATCGAAAGCGGGGAGCCGTTTGGATACCGCAACAGGGCCCAGTTCCACTTTGAGCACGGGAGCGTCGGCTACCGGGAAATGAACTCGCGTCGGCTGGTCGCGATCGAAGAGTGTCCGATCAGCTCTCCCAAAATCAATGAAGTGATCGGAAAACTCAAACGCATGGTGCGTGACGGGCGCTGGCCACGCTTCGTGGAATCGCTCGAAGTCTTCACGGACGAGCGGCAGGTGCAGTGGAACGTGCTCGAAAGCGAGCAGCCCGTGGCAAAGCGCTTCTTCGAATGGCTCGCTGATGAGGTGCCTGGAACGGTGATGGGGCCGCTCGAATATGCGGTTAATGGTGACTTGTTTCAGGTCAGCGGAACGTCCTTCTTTCAGGTCAACCGCTTTCTTCTGCCGCGGCTGGCCGATCTGGCGATTGGAGACGCGCGGGGCGCTGAGGCCTGGGACCTCTACGCTGGCGCTGGCTTATTTTCCCTGCCGCTGGCGAGGACCTTTCCCCGGGTGATCGCTGTGGAAGCCGGGAGAAGCGCCGGGGATCTCCGCGAAAACGCGCATCGCGCGCGCGCAAAGGTAGACGTTGTCAGCGAACAGACCGAGGTTTTTCTGACAAAGGCGAAAGCAGCCCCGGGTCTCGTCCTGGCCGACCCGCCGAGAGCAGGCCTGGGCAAGGTTGCCACGGCGCGTCTCGCCGCCCTGCGTGCGGAAACACTGACGATCGTTGCCTGTGACCCCGCGACTCTTGCTCGGGATCTCGCCGCCCTCGCGCCAGCTTACGAGATAAAGAAAATCACGCTGGTCGATTTATTTCCGCAGACTTTCCATATGGAGACGATTGTGCGGCTCGGCTTGCGCTGAACGGCGGTTGTGCCAGCGGTGTCAGCAACTGGTCGAAGCTCGAAGTGAACGTGGCCCACAGCCGGCTCATTTCGAGCGTCCGCTCCGCCCCCGAATCCGTCAGCGTGTAGTACTTGCGCGGGTGCCCGAGCCCCGTTTCCACCCACTCCGCCTGGATGAGCCCCGCGCGTTCCAGGCGCCCCAGCAGCGGATAAATAGTGCCTTCCGCCACGACCAGGCCGGAGCCGTATTCCAGCCGCCGCAGCATTTCGAGGCCATACAGTCGGCCGGACCACAGGGTCGCCAGCGTCGCCAGTTCCACGCAGCCTTTTCGCAGCTGCACTTCCCACTTATCGGTCGAAACGGTGCTCACGTTCAGACGGTGCGACGAGGCGTAGCTTATTCTCAATAAAGTTGCATGTCCACCGCCGCACAGACTGAATTTCATACGTCCGGAATTGTGCAGCTGTCACGCTCCCAGCTCATCGGAACCATGCTGGGCCTGCTGCTTTCGGTACTCCTCGCGTCGCTGGACCAAACCATCGTCGGAACCGCCGAACCGCGCATCATCGCCCAGCTCTCCGGTTTTGACCGCTATCCGTGGGTCGCGACGAACTACCTGCTAACCTCCACGCTCGCCATCCCGATCTTCGCGCGGCTCTCCGACATCTACGGCCGCAAATGGTTCTTCCTCACCGGTGCCGGCATGTTTATGCTCACCTCCGCCCTCTGCGGCATGGCGGGCACATTGACGTTCCTCCCGATCGACGGCATGAACCAGCTGATCATCTTCCGTGGTCTGCAGGGCATCGGCGGCGGCATGATGATGGGCCTCGCGTTCACGATCATCGGCGATGTGTTTTCCCCGGCCGAACGCGGTAGGTATCAGGGCTTCTTCGCGGCAACTTACGGTCTTGCTTCCATCTTCGGGCCTACGCTCGGCGGCTGGCTGACCGACCATGTCTCCTGGCGTGCGGCATTCTACGTCAACCTGCCGGTGGGGATCGTCGCTATTATCGCGATCTGGCTTGAGTTCCCCTACTGGCGTCCGGAAGGCGTGAAACGCAGCATTGACTGGGCCGGCGTCACCACATTGATCCTTGCTATTGTGCCGCTGCTGCTCGCGCTGACCTGGGTTACCGCATATGGCTGGGGCTCGCCGCGCGTGGAAGGCCTGCTCCTTATGTCGGTGCTGATGCTTGTCGCGTTCCTGCGCATCGAAAAGAAAGCAATCGAGCCACTCATCCCGCTCGTGCTGTTTCGCAATTCGGTGATCAGCATGTCTTCGGCCGCGTCGTTCATACTCGGCATGGGGATGTTCGGCGTCATCATTTACCTGCCGCTTTTCATGCAGGGAGTGCTGGGCGTGTCGGCCACCGAGTCCGGAAACCTGCTGACACCGCTGCTGCTGTCGTCGGTTTTCGGCAGCATTCTTACGGGGCAGATCAATTTGCGGTGGCGAACGTATAAGCCGTCCGCGGTCATGGGGTCGATTCTGGTAGCCGCGGGCATGGTGCTCTTCGCGCGGATGGGTGGGGCGACCGTGCGCAGCGAAGTGCTGATCGCCATGTTAGTCGCGGGCTTCGGGATGGGCCTGCTCATGCCGGTCTACACGGTGGCAATCCAGAACGCCGCATCGCGCGAATACATGGGCGCGGCGAGCGCGCTGCCGACCTTCTTCCGGTCGATCGGCAGCACCGTCGGCGTGGCGATCTTCGGCACGGTGCTGCTGACGAATTACAACCGCGACTTCCTCAAAGGGGTGCCCGCCGGGATGTCCCCCGAACTGCTGAAGCCATTTCTGAATCCTCTGATGCTCCCCCAGATCATGCCGCAGCTCGTGACCCGCTTCGGCGCGGACCCGGGCGGGCCGGGGCTGCTCAAAGTCCTGATGGCGAATGTGCGGGCGGGCCTCGTGCACGGCATCAATCTGATTTTCGTGTCGAGCGCGGTGATCATGGCAGTGGCAGTCGTGCTGAATCTCTTTCTGCGAAGCATTCCCCTGCGTCACGGCGCGCCCAAAGCAGAACCCCAAATCGAGCTTTAGCAGGGTGCTGAAAAACTAACTGTGCAACCGCTCCCTCGCAGCCGGGACCCCTAAAGGGGATCTCCGGGCGTCGCGGCTCTGTAAGTCATCTCGAATCAGCGGCTGTTTTCTGAGCCGCGCGCAAGCAAGCGCTTTTGCCGGTTTTTCAGCAGCCTGTCAGGCCGGATATATCATCATTGAGGGTCTGCGTGACCGACATTCATTCCCAGGAGAAATAACCCAAGATGGAAACGAGTAAGGACCGTATTCTCACCACCCACGTTGGCAGCCTGCCGCGTCCGCAGGACGTGGTGGATGTGTTGTTTGCGCAGGACCGGGGCGAGGCGATCGATGAGAAGCACTTCGAGGAAGTTGTAGGCAACGCGGTGAAAGAAACCGTGCGGCTGCAGGTGGACGCCGGCATCGACGTCATCGACGATGGCGAGATGAGCAAGATCAGCTATGCCACTTACATCCGGCACCGTCTGACAGGCTTCGAAGGCGATTCCTCACGGCCCACCCCCAAGGATCTGGACGACTATCCCGAGTACCGCGACAGGCTCGTGAAGGCCGGCCATTCCGCAACTTATAAACGGCCGGTGTGCAAAGGTCCTATTGCCACGAAGACGCTGGAACCGCTGAAGCAGGATATTGCCCGTCTGAAAAATGCGCTGGCCGGGGTGAAAGCGAAAGACGGCTTTATGAATGCCGTGTCGCCTGGCACTATCGCGGTATTCCAGCCGAACGAATATTATCCGTCGCATCAGGCTTATCTCGACGCGCTGGCCACTGCCATGCGCGAAGAGTACGAAACGATCGTGCACTCAGGCCTGATTCTGTCGATCGACTGCCCCGATCTTGCCATGGGGCGGCATTCGCGGTTCAAGGAACTGACCGACGAGCAATTTCTGCGTAACGCCGAACTGCAGGTGGAGGCCCTGAATCATGCGCTGGCGAATGTGCCGGCGGATCGCGTCCGCATGCACGTCTGCTGGGGTAACTACGAAGGCTCGCATGTCAACGATATGGACTGCCGTCAGATATTCCCCATTGTCATCAAAGCCAAGCCGATGGCGTTACTGATCGAAGGGGCGAATCCGCGGCACGAGCATGAGTGGCAGGCGTGGGAAAACATCAAACTGCCGGCCGATAAAGTTCTTGTTCCAGGCGTGATCGGCGCCAACAGCAATTACGTCGAGCATCCTGAGGTGGTGGCCCAGCGCATCGTCCGTTATGCCGGAGTGGTCGGCAAAGAGCGAGTCATCGCCGGCACGGACTGCGGCTTCGGCACGTTTGCAGGTTTTGGCTCCGTCTATCCTCCTTTCTGCTGGATGAAAATGAAGTCGCTGGCGGAAGGCGCACGTCTGGCATCCGAACGCCTCTGGGGCAAAGCAGCGTCAAACTAGGACATCACGCGGCCGGGGCGGCGGACATCGCGCTGCGTTCGCCCCGTTCGCGCAGATGTTTGAGAGCAGCAAAGGCCGCCTTCCTGACGTCCGCGTTGGTATCCCGAATCAGCGGCTGCAGCCGCGCAGGCGCGTCCGGGGTACCAACGCATTTGAGCACCCAGACTCCGGATCTCCGGAAAGCCGCATTTTGGCTGCCGACCAGATTCTGGAGAGCATCGGGCCACAGATCACTGCCTATCAGATAAAGGCCGTATGCCGCATTGGCCGCCACTCTCGCATGAGGATCGCGCAGCGCGCTTTGCAGCACGGCCTCAACCTCCGGCTCTTTGCGCCGCCAGAGCGACTCAATCAGATTGGCCCGAATCCGCTCATCGGTTTCGTTCATCACGCCGCGCAGCCATACCATGCTCCGCGACTGCCTTCCCAGAACCAAAACACACTTGGAGGCGATCTGTGGGTCGCTCGATCTTAGAAAAGGCCGCAGCAGGGTAATAAGTCTGTTCTCATCGGCGTTGCCGCTTAGCAGGGCCCCCAGAATCTCCAGGCCTCTGAATACTGTCGGCAGAGATACATGGCTCGAGAAGCACTGAGCCTGCAGAAACTGCACCAGATGCAGCTCGACCGCAGGCCGTTTGGCGGCGAGATCTCTCGCGATCTCTACCGCGTCCCCCAGCGGGTATTGAGCTGGATCGCAGATTTGCGGAATTGTTGCCGCCATAAGTTACCTATCGGCAGCCGCCCCGAAAACTTTAGTTCCGATTCTGAACCTGGGGCCGCCGACCTTATCGCTGGCCAGCGCCCTTTTCATCATCGCGTCCTGCCCGGCGACGGTACTGTCGGCCTTCGCCTGAATCAGCGGAGGGAATTTCGACTCTCTTCATCCGATGCGGGTCGTAAGCGTCGGCACCAGAAACGTTATCGTGCATCATGCGCAGCGCTCTGTCATCCAGAAGCGTGCTGTGTTCGATGGAATCGATACCGGCGCGAATGGCGCGCTGCGCCGCCTGGGCGCCATGCGTGTGCGCGCCCGTCTTGCGCGGCAGAGTATGCGCTTCGTCCACAAGCGCGTTCAGTTCCTGCTGGCTTAACTGCGGCACATCCACGTCATCCGTTGGCGAAGGAACTCCGCCGCTCGCGCAGGTCTTGATAGTGTCGGCGCTGTACGTGATGTTGAAGCGCACCACATAACGCGCCTGATCGGGTGAGTTGATGACGCGGTCCTTAGAGTCTTGCGGAAGCTATTGTGGCGCGAATGCAAGCGTCCGCCACCGTGCGCTGCAGGCTAAGCAGGGCAGCGCCATCATGGTTGGCATTGAACTCATCGGAATGGGCATCTATAAAGCTCGATAACTGTGGCGCCGGGCGGTATAGTTCGGTCCGCACGGACTGGATTCTTCCGTCTGAGACAACGATGGGGCCAGGTTCCGTGAGAGTATAACTTTGATACAGTAGCCCTGACATTTTTTATCAGGCTGTAAGAGCAGCAGAACCAGCTCTCAGGCTCCTCCGGAAATATGAGCCTTAGTAAGAATGGCAGCTATATGGAGTATGATTTGTGTTGGTAGATTCTTATACCCAGACAGGGAAAACGATGACGAACAGTGTTAACGAAGTAATCAAAAAGCTTGAGCAGCAGCGTGCGGGGATCGATCGCGCACTGGCGGCCTTGCGGGACCTTGAAGAGCCCGGTGCGGTAACTGCGTCATCGGCTGCTTCTCCGGCGTCCCCCGCGCCTGTACGCGGACGCGCCGCGAAACGTAAAGGCGGCATGACACCCGAAGGCCGCAGAAGACTTTCCGAAGCACTCCGGGCAAGGTGGGCCGCTAAGAAGGCCGGAACCCCCGTTGCTGCCTCATCCGCCGCCGCGGCACCAGCGAAAGCAAAACGAAAAGGCGGTATGACGCCGGAAGGCCGCAAGCGGCTGTCCGAAGCCCTCCGCAAACGCTGGGCTGCCAAGCGAGCGGGCAGCACTGCTGCAGCAAAAAAGAGCGCCCGCAAGTAATACCAGTGAATAATGACAGGGCTGGTGGTTCACCTGCCCTGTCTCAGAATGGTTTGTAGCGAAGATACCTGTGTGGGTTCTCACGCAGATCCCGCAGCAGTACTTCCATACTGTGCAGCGAGCCGTTTAACGACTCATAAAGCTGCGCGTTGCTGAGCAGCCTGCCTCCGGTCCCCTCTCCCGCATTCAGGGCAGAGATCAGCCCATCCACAGCCTTCAGCATGTTCGTGACTCTGACATAGCTCTCGTCATTGTGGAGCAGGTTGCCGAAGCTGCCCTTCCCCGCGTTCGCATCGGCCAGCGAAGTGTGCAGATCGGTAAGCGTACGCAGAAAGTCGTTATATTGCTGGTCGCTGGCGAAAAGATGTCCTGCCGTTCCTTCGCCGTTCTGGACTGCAGCCACGGCCTTATCAAGCTGCGCGAAGCCGTCGTGCAGGCGGTTGTACATCTCGGCGGTGTAGAACGTCTGACCAAGCTGGCTTTGAGGGGTAAGAAAGGTGTGCAGGTTCCTGTCGAAGCCCTGGATGCGCGACAACAGAGTGTTGTATTCCGCCTCTCCCACGATGAAAGAGCCCAGCTTCGTGGTTGGAGAAGCCATGTCAGCCAGAATCTGGTCCACCTGAGAAAGATTGTTCTGCAGAGTGCGGATCAGATCGGCGCGATCCGCCGCTTCTTTGACGGGTTCGCTTTGCAGGACGCCATCCTCTTTGATCGGCAGCGGCGATTTACCCTCGGCAATATCGATGAACTGATACCCCACCAGAGTATCGGCGCTGACGTCGGTTTGTGAGTCTTCGGGTATGCCTTTCAGGTAGCGGGTCAGGACACGCATTTCCACGCGTACGGCACGCCTGGGATTCAGATCGCCCGAAAGTTCCACGCTGTTCACGTTGCCTATACGGATGCCGCTCAGGCGCACCTCGGAATCGGTCGTGATCCCGGAGGCGTCCGGCATATAGGTAGTAAGAGTGGCGCGGCGGGCGAAGAAGTCGCTGCCTCCGCCAACAAGCAGGTAGGCCTCAGTGAAGGAGAGCAGAGCAGCAATAATCACCAGCCCGGTCACGCGGAAGCGCATGCGCGGCGTTGGTTTGATTTCAAGCTCGACCATCCCTGTGGCTCAGTCTAACAGCCGCCGCCGCGGCTGCCGTCTCAATCTTCTGTGTGGCAAATGATACACTCCATTCCGACCATGGCTATTCTTGAAATCTTCTATGCCCCCGGTAAGCTCTTCGCGAGTCTGGAGAACCGGAAAGCTGCCTGGCTTGCGCCGCTGCTGCTGGGCGCTTTGTTTCTTGCCCTGACTACCTGGGGCGTGCTGCATTACATCGGAATGGAAACGGTGATGCGCCAGCAACTCGAAAGTACCCGCCTGACTCCCGAGCAGATGCAGGTCGCTATGAACCGGGCCAATTCCCCGGGCCAGGTCTATGCGACCTATGCAGGCACCGTGATTGTCGGCATCCTTTCCGTGCTTCTCATCGCAGGTTTGCTCACGGTCTTCGCATTGATGGGAAGTAAACAGCCTAAGTTCGGAACGAATTTTTCTGCCGTAGCCCTGGCGTTGTTCCCGTACCGCGTGGTCATCTGCCTGATGACGCTGCTGGTTCTTGTTGCCTCGCCTGACCGGACCACCCTCGACGTGACCAATCTGCTCGCCACCAACGTGGGTGCGTTCATGAACAAAGAAACGACGTCGCGGAGTCTGTACACCCTGCTGAGCCAGCTGGATGTTCTGTCTTTCGCCGAGATCGCGCTGATGAGTTACGGGTTCTCGAAAGTCAACCGCACCAGCCTCGGCTTCGGGCTATTTTCCGTGATCAGCCTGTGGATTATTTATGTCTTCATCCGGGTCGGGCTCAGCGCCCTGTTTTAAGGCGCAGGATACGGAGGGTGCGCGAAATGTTGTACACTCGTGATTTAGAGAGCCTAAAATGGCACTCACGCCCAGCCAGGTTGAACATTACCGGCGGATCCTGATCGCACGCCGCAGTGAGCTTGCGGAAGAGACGGCGCGCGCCGAATCGGCGGCCGTCGATCAGGACGATTTGGGGCACTTCGACACGGGTGACCGCGCCACAGCTGATGTAGCCAAGGAAGACCTTCTCCAGGAAGCAGGCCGCGATTCTGAGCAACTTGGGCAGATCGAGGCAGCCCTCGTCCACATTGGGCAAGGCACCTACGGCATCTGCGACGATTGCGGTGAGGAAATTCCCGTTTCCCGCCTCGACGCCGTTCCCTGGGCGCTGCTTTGCGTAAAAGACCAGGAAATTTCAGATAGGAAACGCCGAGTCGCCGGCACTCTCTCAGGAGGTGCGCCTTCTCGAGTAGTCCGATAACGAGAACGGCCGCCTTACATCTCGTCCGCGGGATCCCTCACGGAATTTTTACGTTATTTTTTCCGGACGATTGCCGCATCTGCAGTCGCGCGCTGACCAAATGGACGCGCGTTCCGGTATGCGGCGAGTGCATGGCGGCTCCCGTTCCGCACGATGCCGATTACTACTGCTCCGTGTGCCACGCGCCATTTGTCAACGACTGGCCTCTGGATGAACACGGCGTCTGCACGGCCTGCCGGTCCGGCCTGCGCGGATTTGACCGCGCCGCAAGCTTCGGGATGTACGAAGGCGCGCTGCGCAGTCTCATTCATCTCTTCAAATACTCGGGGATGAAGCCGCTGGCGCGACCGCTGGCCGCTTATCTGGAACGCACTATTTCTGTAGACGACGCGTATGACGCCGTCGTCGCAGTGCCGCTTTACTGGCGGAAACGCTGGAGCCGCGGCTTCAACCAGGCGGAGTTGCTGGCCCGCCATGTGGCCAAAGGACGAGGTATTCCGCTCGTGAGCGCCCTGCGGCGAAAACGCTCCACCGCTACGCAGGCGGGTCTCGCGAGTGCAGGCCGCCGCCGCAATGTGTCCGGCGCCTTCGTTCTGAAGCCCAACCAGAATCTTGCAGGAAAGAAGATTTTACTTATAGACGACGTGATGACGACGGGAGCCACAGCCAGTGTCTGCGCATCCGTACTGAAACGCGGAGGGGCTGCGTCCGTTTCCCTCCTGACACTGGCAAGAGTAGATCGACGAATCAGATTTTGAGGAGCGTAATGCCGACCTACAGCAGACTGCAGAAACCGGTGCTCGTGCTCAATGCGAGCTACGAACCCATTAATATTTGCGCCGCGCGCCGGGCGCTGGTACTCGTTCTCAAGGGCATCGCGTCAGCGGAAGAACTCTCATCGAATGCGGTGCATTCTGCGCGCCGGTCATTGAGGGTGCCTTCCGTCATCCGTCTGCTGGAATACCGGCGTATCCCGCACCAGACCCGCGCCCTCTCGCGCAAGAACATTCTGATGCGCGACCGGTACACCTGCCAGTACTGCATGAAGGTTCTGCCCGCCGGAGAACTGACTCTGGATCACGTCATCCCGCGCTCTCGCGCAGGCGAGTCGGCCTGGGAGAATCTGGTGGCCTGCTGCCATAGCTGCAATAACCGCAAGGGCAGCCGCACGCCGGAAGAGGCTGGTTTTAAGCTGGCTCGTCAGCCGCGTCCTTTCAGTCTGCATACCAGCCGTCATCTGATGCGCCTTCTCGGTAAAGGCGACGAGCAATGGCGCAAGTATTTGTTCTATTAGGTGGGGTGGGCTTTAGCCCGCCGCTGTCTTCCTCACCCAGGGCGTCAACACCGTATAAACCGGCACGGCGGTAGGCCGCGCCTTCCGCCTTCGGATCAGACGGCGTTCCGTCAGATGCCCCAGCGCAGTCTGCACCGACCGCTTCGAGATCCCGATCAGATCGGCCAGCACCGCGTGACTCATGGCGACAGTCTCCCGCCCAGCCCCATGCGTATGCCGGTACAACTGAAGATAAACGAGAAACGCAACGCTCGAACGGCTGTGCGCCACCAGGTCCCGCATCAGCGTGTCAATAACGTAAGGGTCCAGTTTCATGCTGTAGCAATGATAGCTATAGTAATTCATGCCCGCATTCGGTTTGAAGTTATTGCTCCCGGCATGCGAAAACTGGCATGCTGGCCGACATGATCAAGCGCATCAAATTCCTCGGTATCCCCGTCAGAGATCAGCAGCGCGCCCTGAGTTTTTATACCGAAAAACTCGGCTTCCGCATTCTCACCGATCAATACTTCTCCGAAACCCAGCGCTGGATCGAACTTTCGATTCCCGGCGCAGAAACCGGTGTCGTGCTTTTCACCCCCGAAGGACACGAAGACCGCATCGGTACCTTTGTCAACACCTCCTGGGAAGTCGACAGCCTGGACAAGACTTACGACGAACTCAAAGCGAAAGGCGTCGACTTTCAGAGCCCTCCCCAAAAGCAGCCCTGGGGACACTTTGCCATCATGAAGGACTCCGAAGGTAATCAGATCGTCCTCAATTCGCGATGACATAACAGACCGGCACGTCATGTTCCAGCGCACCGGTCTCTTACTCCCGCTGCGGTTTGTTCCCACCAGCAGCGCCCCGCGCGGACGTTGCGCGCATTGTGATTCATGTGAGTCCTGTCCACCGGGTCACGCCGGCAGATCGGTAATCGTCTATTTGTGTACTGCGATTTCCGTCACAGCGCCCCATACGAATTGTACAAACGGATAGAGCGACGATTCAGCCAGGCGTTCGACATCGCCATGAGCGCCGAAGTTCAGCGTGTCCTCAGTCGTCGAGCCTGGACCAATGCCGTAAGACTGAATGCCCTTGGCACGCAGTTGCGCCTGGTCGCTCGCTCCGGTCGACATGGACGGTATCAGCGTCGAATTCGGATAGATTCGCTTACTGACAAGGTCAAGCACTCTGTACATTTCGGTATCCAGCCTGCTGGCCGGAGACGCCGGCCGGGTGGCGGGGAGCGGCACGATTTTCACCAGGGGATCGTTGATGATCTTCTGCATCTCCCCATAGAAGTCCGCTATATTCTCGTCCGGCAAAGCCCGGATGTCGAGCGTGGCCTCCGCTTCCGAAGGGATTACATTGGCACCGACACCGGCTTTCAGCATGGTCGGGACGACGGACGTCCGCAGCATCGAGTATTTGCCCGGGTCTTTTTCGGCGAGATAGCGCTGTGCCGCGGCGGATCGTGCAGGGTCGAGGAGGGCCGTGTACCGGGCCGCTTCTTCCGGGAGCGAGACGAGCGCCATTTTCTGAAAGTACGTGCGTGTGGTGTCGTTGAGGCGCATGGGGGATTCCCATTCACTCAGCTTTTCGATTGCAGCGCTCAGGTGAATGATCGAGTTGTCGAGCCGTGGCACAGAGCCGTGTCCTGAAGTGCCCGTTGCCACCAGCCGTGCACGAGCCGGCACCTTCTCGGCCGTGCCGATGTTGACGACGGCCACGTGATCGCCCTCGATCTTAGCGCCGCCGCCCTCGGTCATGGCAAACTCCGCATCGATCTCATCGAAGTGCTGATTCACCATGAAATTAATACCGACGCCCGTGACATCCGCTTCCTCGCCCGATTCGGCCAGGAAGATCACATCGCGGTCCAGCGGCACGTTATTGCGCTTCAGCAGCAGCATGGTCAAGAGGTTCGCCGCGAGGACCGGCTTGTCATCCTTGCTGCCGCGCCCCCAGATGTAACCCTCCTTCATGACAGCGCCGAACGGATCCACCGGCCATTTTTCCCGCTGGACGCCGACCACATCGGTGTGGGCGAGGATCAGCAGCGGGCGCTTGCTGCCATTGCCTTTGAGGCGGGCCACTACATTGGCGCGTTTGGGGTCGAGTGCAAAGGTCCTTGTGGGGATGCCTTCGCCTTCCAGAACTTTCTTCAGATACTCGACAACCCGGGATTCATTGCCCGCGGTGCTGTCGATCTGGATCAGGCCGCGGTAGTGCTTCAGAATTTCTGCCTGATTCTTCGGCCAGTCGATCGACGGAATCTGAGCATAGGTTGCGGCCGTAAGTACGAAAAACAGCAACAGTCTTTTCATCGGCTCATCTCCCCGGAGAGGATTATCAAGTGTACCCGGCGCATGAGTCTGCTTCTCCTAAGATGAAGAGCAGGAGGCCTATGAGTGTTCTGCGGGACTATCCGCGTATTTCGATTCGAATGCTGAAGAAGGCCGCGTTCGAGACGGCAGGCAAGACGCCGCGGCCTCTCGAAGGGGGCACCGAGAGCCAGTGCGGCTGGCCGAAAGATAAAATTGGACTCTCCTGGAATAGCGGGCGCCAGTAGTTGAGCCAAACGCGGGCCCTTGCTACACTATCGGTTTATGTCAGTGTTCGCCACCGCCCCCAGGCACCATCACCATCACCGGGCTATCAGTATGTGGCGGGTCCTGGCTTAAATCGATTTTGTAAGTCAAACGAAAGGATGCCCGCCGCAGTACCGGCGGGCTTTTTTATTGCTCCCTGTCCGGTCACTCGCGGCAAGGTCAAAACAAAAGAGCGCACAATGAATCTCGACTACAGCAAACTCGACGGGCTGCTCCCGGCCGTTATCCAGGACGCCACTTCCGGCCGCGTTCTCATGGTTGGCTTCATGAATGAAGAAGCTTTCCGCAGGACCTGCGAGACAGGTTTCGTCACTTTCTACAGCCGTTCACGCAACAAGCTTTGGATGAAAGGCGAAAGCTCCGGCCACAAGCTGGTGGTGCGCGAAATCTCGACCGATTGCGATGTCGATTCGGTGCTCGTGAAAGTCGAAGCGCTCGGGCCTGGCGTCTGCCACAACGGCTACGAAAGCTGCTTCTATCGCAAGCTCGATCCCGCGACTTCGAGCGAGGGTGATTGGGTGGAAAGCGAGCCACGCACTTACGATCCGGCCGCTGTCTATGGGAGTGCTAAATGACGAACGAAGGGTCAGGCCTTATCCCCGCGAAGTCCGGTCAACAGGATGGGTCAGTGGTCAGGAAGCTTAAGCTAGGCATCCCCAAAGGCAGCCTCGAAAACGCCACCGTCGATCTCTTCCGCCGCGCGGGGTTTAACATCACCACCAGTTCGCGCTCTTATTTTCCGGCGATCGACGATCCCGAAATGGAGTGCATGCTCATCCGCGCGCAGGAGATGGCGCGTTACGTCGAAGATGGCATTCTCGACGCCGGTCTCACCGGCCTCGACTGGGTCGAAGAAGTCGGCGCCGATGTCCACCCGGTGGCAAATCTTATTTACGCCAAACAGAGTTTCGGCAAGGTGCGCTGGGTTCTCGCAGTCCCGGAATCGAGCAACTTCCACTCGGTGAAAGACCTGCAGGGCAAGATCATCGCGACCGAGTTGGTCGCGACGACCAAACGCTATCTGGAACGCAATGGCGTCACCGCGAAAGTCGAGTTCAGCTGGGGCGCGACCGAAGTGAAGCCGCCCGTCCTGGCCGACGCCATCGTGGAAGTCACCGAAACCGGTTCTTCGCTGCGTGCCAACAAGCTGCGAATCGTCGAAACGGTTCTCGAATCGAACACCCAGTTGATCGCAAACAAGACTTCCTGGGCCGATGCCTGGAAACGCCAGAAGCTGGAAGACCTCAAGCTGCTGCTCGATGGCGCCATCAACGCTCTGGGCAAAGTCGGGCTCATGCTCAACGTTCATAAGGACTGCCTCGACGCTGTGCTGCAGGTGTTGCCGGCGTTGAAAGGGCCCACCATTTCTCATCTGAGCGATGGCGAATGGCTCGCGGTGAACACCATCCTCGATGAATCGACCGTGCGCGTCATCATTCCGCGGCTGAAGCAGGCGGGCGCCGAAGGCATCGTCGAATATCCGCTCAACAAGATCGTCCTGTAAGGCCGGAATACATGATCAGAATTCTGGATTCGAAAGACATGGGCAAATTGCTTGCCCGGCGTACGGCGCGGCTCACCGAAGCGGAAGAAACTGTGCGGCCCATCCTTGAAGGCGTGCGCAAGCGCGGCGATAAGGGGCTCATGGAATACGCGCGCCAGTTCGATCAACTGGAGCGCAAGACGGTGCGCGTACCCGTGCAGGAACTGGCCGCTGCGGGAAAGCGTTTGAAGCCTGAGTTTGTGAACGCCGTTCAGGTTGCCGCCAGGAACGTCCGGCGCTTTGCGGAAAAACAATTGCCGCGCGACAGCATGGGTAATTTCGGTCCGGGGCTGAAGCTGGGCCAGATCGTTCGCCCGCTCGACACCGTCGGTGCGTACATTCCCGCGGGCCGCTATCCGCTGCCCTCGACAGTCATCATGACTGCTGTTCCGGCGCAGGTGGCAGGGGTGCCGAATATCTGCATCGCATGTCCGAAAGCCGTGGATGAAGTCTTCGGTACGGCGCACATTCTGGGCCTCGATCAGGTCTTTCAGATGGGCGGCGCGCAGGCGATTGCAGCGTTTGCTTTCGGGACTAAGACCGTACCGCGCGCGGATCGGATCGTCGGACCGGGCAACATCTATGTGGCGGCAGCGAAGAAGCTGCTGGCCGGGGATGTGGGCATTGACTTCGTTGCGGGCCCCACCGAAATTCTGATCATCGCCAACGAAGGCGATCCGCGTTTTATTGCCGCGGATATGCTCGCGCAGGCCGAGCATGACACCGACGCCAGCTCGATTCTGCTGACCACGTCGAAGCGCCTCGCCGGCCAGGTCGCAAAGGAGATCGAGCGCCAGTTGATTACGCTTTCCACCGCCGCCGTGGCACGCGAGGCAATCGATAAGAACAGCGCGATCGTTCTGGTTCGCTCGCTCGATGAAGCGGCGGACCTGTCGAACGCTTGCGCTCCCGAGCACCTCAGCCTGCATCACGAAGAACTGTTGCCGAAGATCAAACACGCCGGCAGTATCTTTGTCGGGCCTTACAGCCCCGAAGCCGCCGGCGATTATGCCGCGGGACCGAATCACGTTCTGCCCACCAGCGGTGTGGCGCGTATTCGCGGGGGTTTATCCGCCGCCGATTACATCAAAGTGATCTCGGTGCAGAAGCTCGAAAAGCGGGCGCTGGCGAATCTCGCGCCGTCCATTACCACGCTGGCCCGCGCCGAGGGCCTGGAAGCACACGCGCGTTCTGTCGAGGTTCGTCTTGCCTAGCATCACGCCGCGAAAAGCCGTGCGGGACATGGCGCCTTACTCTCCGCCGAGCGGTGGACGTGCGGGCAAAATGCGCCTCGATTTCAACGAGAACACCGTCGGCTGTTCGCCGCGCGTGATTGACTTCCTGAAAAGCAAACTCTGCGAACAACAGCTCAGCATCTATCCTGAGTACACGCGCGTGAAGCCGGCGCTGGCGCGGTTCTTCAAAGTTTCGCCTGAGGAACTACTGCTGACCAACGGCACCGATGAAGCGATTCAGGTTCTGGTAAACACTTACATTGACGATGACGACGAAGTCATCATACTGCGGCCGTCTTATGCGATGTACCGGTTCTATTCGGAAGTCGCGGGCGCGAAGATTCGTGAGATCGATTACAGGCCGGGGACGCTGGCTTTCCCTCTGGAAGAACTTCTCGCTTCAATCACGGCTGATACGCGCGCCATTCTGATTTCGAATCCGAATAACCCGACAGGTACGGCGATCGGCTTTGAGGGGATCAAACAGATTCTCGATCGCGCCCCGCAGGCTGCTGTATTGATCGACGAAGCGTACTACGAATTTTGCGGCATCACCGCGCTGCCTCTGATCAACGAATGCCCGAACCTCTTCGTGAGCCGGACGTTTTCCAAAGTCTACGGGATGGCCGCGATGCGTATAGGATGCCTTTTCTCGCGGGCCGCGAATGTCGAATATCTGCACAAGGCCCAGTCGCCATACAGCGTGAATATGCTGGCGGCATTGGCTGCCGAAGCCGCCATTGAAGACACTGAATACGTCGCGCAATACGTAATAGAGGCCCTGGCCGCGCGCGAAATGCTTCGCGCGGGACTCGAAAAGCTTGGCATCGGTCAGGCCGCGAGCTCCGCCAACTTCATCCTTGGCTACTTTGGGGATCGCGCCATCGAAGTAAGAGATGCCCTGCGGGAGAAAGCCATTCTGGTCCGCGACCGCAGCTATGAGATACCGGGCGGCGTCCGTATTACTGCCGGAACGCGCGAACAGGCCCAGGCCGTCCTCGCTGAACTGGAGAAGATCTGGTGAAGGACTTACTGATATTCGACATGGACGGCGTCCTCGTCGATGTCACCGACTCTTATCGCGCGGCCATTCAGGCGACCGTCAGAGACTTCACGGCGGACGAACCTTCCCATCTCGAAATTCAGGCCTGGAAGAATCGCGGCGGCTGGAATGACGACTGGCTGCTCTCGACGGAAATGATTCGCCAGCGCGGCCACAACATTCCCTATGAGCAGGTGGTCGAGCACTTCCAGAAGTTGTTCCACGGCGATGGCACTAATGGGCTGATCCTGCGCGAACGCTGGCTGGCGACAGACGGACTCTTCCATCGTCTCGCGGCGAAGCATAACCTCGCCGTTTTCACCGGCCGCACGCGCTGGGAAGCCAACGTGACGCTGGACCGCTTTCTGCCCGGCAGCTTTCACTCCGTCATCGGCTCAGACGATGTGAAGCGAGGCAAACCCGATCCCGAAGGTCTGCACAGGATCTGCTCTGCCTTTGAGCACGGCAGGTGCTGGTATGTAGGCGACACCGTCGATGACGCACGGGCATCGAGCGCGGCAAAGATTCCGTTCATCGGCATCGCGTCCAAAGCCAACCCGCGCTACGACGAACTGGTCCGGCTGCTCGAAGCCGAAGGCGCCGTTGCAGTGCTCGACGATATTAATTCCATGGAGGCCGTCATTGGTTAAATCGGCTAAATCCGCCAAATCCGCAGTGCGCACCGCAACCGTGCAACGCGACACGAAAGAAACGCAAATCGGCGGTGTGCTCACCCTCGAAGGTCAGGGGCGCTACGAAATCTCGACCGGCATCCGCTTCCTCGATCACATGCTGGAGCTCTTCACGAAGCATGGCGGCTTCGATCTGAAGTTGACCGCGAAGGGCGATCTCGATGTCGATCAGCACCACACCGTCGAAGATGCGGGCATCGTGATTGGACAGCTCTTCTCGCAGGCGCTTGGGAATCGCAAAGGGATCAACCGGGCCGGCTATTTCGTGCTTCCGATGGATGAGACGCTGGCGGTCGTTGCCGTCGATCTCGGCGGACGCCCCGCGCTCGTCTACAAAGATCGCGTGAAGGTTCGCCTCGTGGGCGACCTGCAAACCGAACTCGTCGAAGATTTCTTCGGCGGCTTCGTGCATCACGCTGGAGCGAATCTGCACGCGAAGGTTCTCTACGGCCGCTCCAATCACCACAAACTTGAAGCCATTTTCAAGTGCTGGGCCCGCGCCATGCGCTACGCATGTTCGATGGATGCGCAATTGAAAGATCAACTGCCATCGACCAAGGGCCTCTTATGATTTCGATTTTCGACTACGGGGCGGGGAATCTGCGGTCGGTGCAGAACACGCTCGACGAAATCGGCGCGTCCTATGAATTGGTCAGCGATGCAGCGGCGCTGGAAAGCGCTGCGAAGATCATCCTCCCGGGTGTCGGCCATTTCGGACAAATGCTGCGCGCTCTCGATGAAATGAACGTGCGCAACGCTTTCATCAGTCGCATCAAAGCCGGCGTTCCTTTTCTCGGTATCTGCCTCGGACTCCAGGGACTCTTCGAATCCAGCGAAGAAGCGCCGGAGCAGCAGGGACTTGGCATCTTCAAAGGGAAGGTCAAGCGCTTCGATCTCACGGCGCGGGTTCCTCACATGGGCTGGAACCAGCTCGATTCGGTTCGCCCGTCGCGCATCCTTGCCGGACTCCCCGCGCAACCGTACGTTTACTTTGCCCACAGCTACTACGTTCCTGTGGTCGAACAAACCGCCGCGACGTGCACGTACACGCTGCCGTACACCGCGGTCCTCGAATCCGGCAACGTATTCGGCGTGCAATGCCATCCTGAAAAGTCCGGTCCTCTGGGACTCGCTATCGTGCGTAACTTTGTGGAACTGGCGTGTTAGCCAAACGCATCATCCCCTGTCTCGACGTCACGGCGGGTCGTGTCGTCAAAGGCGTCAACTTCGTGAACCTGCGCGATGCCGGCGATCCCGTTGAACTCGCCGACCGCTACAACCAGCAGGGCGCTGACGAACTGGTCTTTCTCGATATCACGGCTTCGAGCGATGCGCGCGCCATCATGGCCGACGTCGTTCTGCGCACCGCACGAAAAGTCTTCATTCCGCTGGCGGTAGGCGGCGGCATTCGTTCCATCGCCGACGCACGTCAGATCCTGATGTCCGGCGCGGACAAGGTTTCGGTCAACACCGCCGCGGTCCGCAGGCCTGAACTCATTTCGGAGCTCAGCCTCGAATTCGGGGCGCAGGCGGTGATCCTCGCGATCGATGCCCGTCGGCAGGCCCCCGATCAATGGCACGTCTACACACGCGGCGGCCGCGATGATGAAGGCATGGACGCCATCGAATGGGCGGCTCGCGGCGAAGAACTCGGCGCGGGAGAAATCCTGCTCACTTCGATGGACACCGATGGCGTGCAGACCGGTTTCGATTGCGCCCTCACGCGGGCCGTGTCGCGCGCCACACACATCCCGGTCATCGCATCGGGGGGTGCGGGCAAACCAGAACATTTCATCGAGGTTCTTACGGAAGGTGAAGCTGACGCCGCGCTCGCCGCCTCCGTCTTTCATTACGGAACTTACACGGTAGACGACCTCAAAGAGTGTCTCGACCGTGCGGGAATCCCAGTCAGGAAAAATCAGTGATCGTTCCTTGTATCGATTTGATGGACGGCAAGGTCGTCCAGTTAGTGCAGGGCCGCGAGAAAGCTCTCGAAGGTGAAAGCCCGGATGAAATGCTCCGGCGCTTCGCGGAGTTCCCGCAGATTCAGGTGATCGACCTCGACGCGGCGATGGGGCGCGGCGCAAATGACGACCTTGTTCAGATGCTCGCCGGAAAATCCGTCGCGCGCATCGGCGGGGGCGTGCGGTCTGTCGAACGCGCCAGGACGCTGCTGTCGCAGGGAGCTTTTCGTGTGATCGTCGGCACCGCGGCGTTTACCAAAGACGGGCCGGATGTAGCGTTCCTGCAGGCGCTCGTCGATGCCATCGGTCGCGAAAAGATCGTGCTCGCGCTCGATTCGAAAGGCGGGCACATAGTCGTGAAGGGTTGGCAGGAAGCAACCTCCTTCACCGCCGAAGAAATGATCCAGCAGCTGGAACCCTTCTGTGCCGGTTTTTTATGCACGTACGTAGACAAGGAAGGCATGATGCAGGGCACCGACCTCGACTGGTTCCGCCGCCTGCGTGCCGCTACGCAACATGAGATCACAGCGGCAGGCGGCATCACGACGATTGAGGAAATCAAAGCCCTGGACCAGATGAACATCCACGCAGCGCTGGGTATGGCCATCTACACCGGCCGTCTGGACCTCACGGAACTGGCCCTGCTCGGTACACGCGACTTCAGTCGCGTTTGCGGTGAAAACGAACGCGACTGAAGTCGCGTGTACCTTAGATGAGGGCGCGAATCGTCTCGATCGAATCGGCTTCTTCGGCCTTCTTATCGTGACGCCACCGAGCCATGCGCGGAAAGCGCACCGCAATCCCCGAGCGATGCCGGGGGCTTTTCTGAATGCCTTCGAACGCAAGCTCGAACACCAGTTCCTGCTTCACCTTTCGAACGGGTCCGAAGCGCTCTTCGGTGTTGCGCCGGATCCACGCATCCACCTGCGCGATCTCTTCGTTGGTTAACCCTGAGTAGGCTTTCGCGAAGGGCACGAGTTCACCGTTGGCCCAGACGCCAAACGTATAATCGGTCAGGAGACTGGCTCGCTTGCCGTTGCCTGGCTGCGCGTAAATCAGCACGCAGTCAATCGAGTAAGGCTGGATCTTCCACTTCCACCAGTCGCCCTTGCGCCGTCCGACACGATAGGGCGAACCGCGCCGCTTGAGCATGAAACCTTCGACGCGCCGGTCGCGTGATTCCTGCCGCAGTTCCGCTAACCGTTCCCAGGTTTCGAACGGCACCGGCGACGACAGCACCAGCCGGTCGTTCACCAGAGTCGCCAGTTTCTCGCGCCGTTGTTCGATGGGCCATTCGCGGATGTCCTCGCCTTGCCACTCCATGAGGTCGTAAGCCAGCAGCACCACCGGAACGTCCGCCAGAATCTTCGGCCCCAGCACTTTCCTGCCGATACGCCGCTGCATCTGCGCAAACGGCAGCGGCAGGCCGTCTTTCCACGGCAGAATCTCGCCATCGATCACGGTCCCTTCCGGCAGCAAGCCGCCGAGGGCTTCCAACTCCGGAAAACGTTCCGTTACGAGTTCTTCACCGCGCGACCAGATGAACGTGCGCCAGCCGCGCCGGATCATCTGCGAGCGGATGCCGTCCCATTTCCACTCCGCGATCCATTCGGCTGGCTCACCCAGTTGCGCGATCTCGCCTTCGATTGGATAAGCCAGAAAGAACGGATACGGCCGGCTGATATCGGTATCGCCTGTTTCCCTGGCTATCAACTGCAAATAGAAGGCAGAATCGGGAATCCAGTCGCCCATCAGGCGGTGGGACAGGACTTCGGTCTTCAGGCCGCTGAACTCCGCGATCCCGCGCACCACCAGGTTCTGCGAGACGCCCACACGAAATTCGCCGGTGATCAGCTTATTCCAGACGAAGCGCTGCGATTCATCCATCTCTCGCCATGCCGCTACCAGCGACTCGCGGCGCTGTTCGTCGCTCCATTCGCGCAAAGGCAGCAGCCGCTCTTCCACCCAGTAGTGGAGCGAAGCGTCCGTCGTCGATAGCGGCGCGGGTAAAAGCAGGGCGATCGTTTCCGCCAGATCACCCACGGCGGAGTAACAATCGCCGAAGATCCATTCGGGCACGCCCGCCTCTGCAATCGCCCATTCCACCAGCTTGCGAACTTCTATAAGACGTTTGATGCGCCGCCCGATCAGGAAGTGGATCGCCCAGATGGCGTCTTCCGCCGGCGCGGCACGGAAGTATTTCGCCAGCGCCTCCACCTTTTCGTTGGTCTTCGTGGTTTCATCGAGTGCCGTGTAAAGTTGCGCGAAGGCTTTCATTCCGCCTCCGCTGCAACGTCTTCCAGTTCTTCACGTTCACCTTCAAATCGCGTCTCCAGCGCCGCCGCTTCCAGACCCTGTTCGGAAAGCCAGCGCACCATCGGCGCGCGATAGCCGTGCGTCACCAGCACTCGTTCCGCGCCGGTCTCCCGGATTGCGGTCTGCAGGCCTGGCCAATCGGCGTGATCCGACAGGACGAAGCCCCGGTCGATCGACTTGCGGCGGCGGGTTCCCCGAATCCTCATCCAGCCGGAGACGAATGCGCTGGAGACAGCCCCAAACCGTTTCATCCACGCGGAACCCTGCGCCGAGGGCGGAGCGATCACCAGCGCCTTGGCCCAGTCATAACCTTTGGCTGTGTCACCCGGCCAAAGCGTCGAAGGCAGCGCTACGCCCGTGGCCCGGTACACCCGGTTCACTCGCTCGACTGCGCCATGACAGAAGACCGGGCCCGCTTCCGGATCGAGACCGGCGAGCACCCGCTGGGACTTTCCGAGCGGGTAGGCGAAGATCACGCTGCATTTCCCGCGCTCGCGATTTACGCGCCACCATTCGCCCATCGACGCCAGTATTTCGACCTGCTCCGCCCACCGGAATACAGGAAGTCCGAAAGTCGACTCCGTCACGAACGTCTGGCAGCGGACCGGTTCAAACGGCGTGCAGGTGGCGTCCCGCGCCATTTTGTAGTCGCCGGAAACCACCCAAACCTCGCCGCGATATTCGACGCGAATCTGGGAGGAGCCGAGCACATGACCAGCCGGGTGGAACGAAACGGACACGTCGTCAATCCGTACCCGAGACCCATAACGTACTGCCTCTATATGCGATTCCGGCCCCAGTCGTTCTTTAAGAATCGGGGCGCACAATTCGGAACAAAGGTAAGCTGCGGAACCGGGTCGAGCGTGGTCGGAATGGCCGTGGGTAATGAGCGCTTTCGGAACCCCGCCCCACGGATCAATGTGGAATCCGCCTGCCTCGCACCAAAGCCCGTCAGGGTCGATTTGCAGCAGGCCCATGCCGGTTTCAGTATAGAAGGAGCCGGGTGCTGACTTTTACATCGCTGTTACACAAGCGGTTCCTGAACGTGTTAGAGTGAACTACCTAAGCGGAGGCATATGAAAGTGCGGGCCACTTTTTTGGTGCTTTTTCTGGCAAGCGGACTGGCTGCCAGCGAAGCTGTTGACCGCATTCACAAGTACGAGGACTCCGGCAATTCCGCCGCTGCGCGGGACGCCTGGATCAAAGCAGCGCAAGCCGCGCCGAACGATCCTGAAATCGCTACCGGCTACGCACAGTTCCTCGAACGCTACCGTGATCCGGCAGCGCGCGAGGCTTATCGAAAGAGCGCCACGGTTCTGAAGGCCGCGGGCAAACCGCAGGAAGCCGCCCAATCCGCCAAACGCGCGGTGTTACTGGATCTGATCGCCGGAGACCGCGCTTCGGCACTGGCCGATCTCGCGATTTACCGGAGCGATGGCGGCGGAAACGATCTGCAGCTTCCCGGCTCTGTGCAGACAGCGGAGAAATCGCAAAGCATTCCGATTCCAGGGCCGTACCGGTCGTTCGCCCGAATGGCGGCCATCTCGGGCGAACTGCGGCCCGAAGACATTCTGCAGGCTCTGGCGCGCAACGTTGTCACCAACGGTTACCAGGCCTCCCATGCCAACGACGAACTCGAGCAAACCGAATATCTGAAGCTTGTGAACCGTTATCTTTCACAGGCACGGGAACTGGACAAACTGGCCGGTCCCGACCACGTCATCAAGGTTACGACCTGCGATTCCACGCAGACCAACGATTTGCTGCGGACGCTTGGCTACCGGATGCGCGGAGCATGCGGCAGCGAACTGGTGCTGGAAACAGTAAACGCACCGCGCGCTTTCATTACGACCGATTCCGGATTTCCGCTCGCGGAACTGGAAGCGGCACTGCGTCTCGATAAGCCGTTTTCCTATGACTATCAGCCGTCGCACGCGACCATCCTGTTCAGCGCCGATTACTGGCTCAGTGCGAAGGAGAAAGGGCAGGGCGTCGACTTCATTGATGCCTTTATCAGCGACCCCGGTCTGTGCCGTTTCTATCTCGGCATGTCGAAGCTGGACCCGGAGACGGCGGAGGGCATGAAAAACGCCATAACGTCCGCAAGGCTGAGGGCCTTCGCGAGCGTCCTCGATTTCTTCGGTGGCAACTTCGAAATCCGGCAGGGAAAGGCTGTCGTGCCTGGAGGCGCGAAATCGGCTGCGGCATGGGGTGAACTGGCCGGCGCCTCGCCGGATAAAGGCGCCGAATTTTTCCAGAAGCTGATGGCGAAGGATGACGGCTGGCTGGCGAGTCTTTTCGATGCGCTCGCCCGTATCCACGGCCCGCTGGAAGAGTATCTGACCGATCCCTCGCGCATGAAACGTCTTTACACGGCGGTTCGCGGGCGTGTAACGACGCCCGGTCCGGCACGCCCGGTGTTCCGTGCGAATGCGGACATGATGCTGCTGACAACCCGCCTTCATATCGATCCCACCGGCATGGTGCACATTCCTGGCGGTCTTGACGTGTGGCGCGATCTGTTCCAGCGGAATCCGCGGGGCAAGTACGACGCGAAACTCAGCAAGGCCGCGGTCAACTGGAAGGATGCGGATGACATCGTCGAAGCTCTGTTCGCGCTTTGCCGGAAGCAGGTCGATAACGAACCGCTGAAGATTTTCATGGCGCTCAGCGATATGGATCGGAACAGAGAACAGCCTCTGAAGCCCGAAACCGTACAGCGTATGATCCGCGGCTGGAGCATTTACGGTCCGCAGTACATGATCTTCAACGACACGCCGGCCGTCAGCGACCTTACGATCATCGCCTGGCTGGACACTGCGGAAGGGATGGACAAAATCCACGATTCGCTGTTTCGCCAGGATGCGATCGGAATGCTGCAGGGGCTGACCGGTATCTGGCAGATCTTCTGCCGGCAGGGAAGCATCCCGGCGGCAAAGGCCGACGAAACCCTCGCGGCCCTGATCATGCCTTTCGGCGGGGCCAAAAGCAACCGCAATCTCTTCGACGCAGGCCGGTCAGGAATCACCACACTGTTGAAAGCCAATGGCGCGAAAACCAACCCCGGAACCGTGCAGGAAACCATGCTGGGACTTCTCGCCGGCGGGACGAAGCTCGACGATTCCGAGGCGCGCGCCGAAATGGTGCAGCAGGAGCAGCGGATTTTCGAAGCCCAGAAACTGCTGCCAATGGATCTGCTTTTCGAACTGGCCGACAACCTCCAGGGCGTTACTAAAGGCGAAAAGCTGAATGCCCAGCTGTCTTCGAGGCTGGCAGCGCGCGTTGCCGATATCCAGTTGCCGCGCAACTCGATGACCGGCGTGGAAAAGAACGCCATGGCGTTCGGCTTTTACGTAGATAAACACGTCGAGGACGAACGCAAAGTGAATCTGCGCGCGATCATCGACAAAGCCGCGAAGGATCCGGAGAAGCTGAAAGACATTCGCGGACAGCTTGCGCCGACGCTGCGCGACTCGATCGTCGGTTATAACTACGTCCACTACGCGCCGCCCGGGGCGCAGATCCTTCTGACGAATCCGCTGTTCGTGCGCGGTCACGATTTTCTCGGCATGTCCGGCGCGAACCATAGCTGGCGCACCACGGAGATGTATGGGACGGGCTGGCCGGCCAACGCCGGCGGCAGGCTGGTGGGTTCGCTCTCCGGGCTGCCTTACGCGCTTGCCGAAGCGGAACAAAACTTTCTGGTTCCCACGCAGACGCAGGCACTGATCTGGGGCGATCTGGTGCCGCAGATGATGTTGTCGGCGCGTGCGGCTCGCTTCTGGACCGTGACACCGGCGCAGATGCACTGGGTGGGAATGCACATGCGTCTCACCGAAGAACTGGTTGCCGATGCCGCCATCGAGCCATCGGGCAGGGAAGCGCTCTCAAAGGCGGTCTTCCGGGTCGCGAACCCGTCGCGGGCTTCGCTCGTGATGAGCTTCGTCGCTTCGGGCGACGTGCGCGCGGCACTGGAGTCGCTGACGCCTTCCGAAATGTATTGGATTGCCGATGGTGTCGCTCGATCGAAAGAGGCGGGCGTGGGTCCCGAGGCAGACGAGATCGCGCATCTTCGATCGCTGATCCCCGAGCAGGTCAGCGAGGCCGCTATCTCGCGAGCGTGGGGCACGCCGAAGCCGACTCTGGCAAACTCCTACCGGCCGGAACTCCTGAACCTCAGGACCTTCCCGACGCTGATGGGCTATTCAAGCCGCATCATGGCGGAAAGTTGGGAATCGAACCTGTTGTACTGGGCGGACGTCGGTGACCAAATGGGTGTCCAGCCCGCGCAGTTGAATATTCTGGTGCCGGAGTGGACGCAGAAAGTGGTGGAGAGAATCTTCGCTTCACATCTGGAAGACTGGCCGGCCCTGCTGAAAAGCGTGAGGTCGGTAGGCGAAGAGTTGCGGGTGCAGAATACGCAGGTGGCGTTGAATGCCGAAAGACCGGGGAACTGATCAGGCTTTGATTGAAAGACGCCATGCGAATCGGGGGACGACACGGGCATGAGGGTTCTGAAACTGAAAGTTTGGACACGTATCGCGATTTTGTCGGGAATTTTTGCAGCGGCGGGTGGAGGCATCTGGGTGTTCGCACAAGACGTCGCTCCGAATGCCGCGCGCACGCCGGTTTTCAAATCGCGCGTCGATCTGGTGGTGCTCAGTTTCACCGTGACCGACAACAAGGGCAAATACGTTAACGGGCTGAAACCCTCCGACTTCCGCATCATGGAAGACGGCATTAAAGAAAAACTATCCACGTTCTCCGAAGGGAACCGTCCCGCGATGGAGATTCTGGACGACGGCACCATGAAACCGGCCGTGCCGGCCGAAGAGCCCGATGGAGGCGAAAAGATCGTTCTGAAGCCAGGCGCAACGGGCGATGCCTTTGTCGGCACGAACGTCTTTGTTCTTTTCGATACCAGCAACTTCATGTATCACGGTTTCGTGTATGCGGAAGACGCCATCGCGGATTTCGTGCGCGGCCTCGATAAAGCCGATTCCGTCGCTGTCTATACGTTCAGCCGCAATTTATCGCGGGCCGCGAATCTGACGCACGACCGCAACGACGCAATCTTCGGCCTGCGGAAATCGGTCGCGGGTGACGATACGGCCCTCTACAACGGGCTTCTCCTGACCCTGCGGGATGCCGCGAAGGTGCCGGGGCGCAAGGTCGTGATCGTGTTCTCGAACGGACCGGACAACGCCAGCATGGTGGCGCCCGACGATGTCCGTGCTGTTGCAGAAGACGAAGGTATTCCCATCTACGTGATTTCGACCAACGACGTCAGTAAAGACCCGATTTCGAGCAACGTGTTCAAACGCATAGCCACGCGCACCGGTGGCAAGGCTTACTGGGCCAAGACCTGGCAGAAGCAGGTGGAAGCGTTCGAAGCCATTCGCGAAGATCTTGGAAATTCCTATACGGTCACCTACTATCCGGCACCGAATCCGAACGAAGGCTTCCGCAAGATCGATATTCAGATCGTCAGCGATCCAGGGAAGCACTACCGGGTGAGATCGCGTCCGGGATACCGTCCTAGGACGTACTGATGGCCCGCATCACACCGTATCTTTTCTTCGATGGCAAATGCCGCGATGCCATGAACTTCTACAAGGAGTGTTTTGGCGGCGATCTTCATATGCAGGCAGTGGGGGAAACGCCCGCGGTCGAACAGATGCCGGCGGAAACGCGGCAGAAGATCATGCATGCGGCGCTGACCGGCGGGGATTTTCTCCTCATGGCCTCCGACTGGATGAGCCGGTCGGGACTCTCGCGGGGCAATAACATTTCGCTTTCCCTGCACTGCACGAGCGATGAAGAGATCCGAACGCTGTTTGCAAAACTGTCCGCGGGCGGCAAAGTCGTAAGTCCGCTGGCCGACCAGTTCTGGGGCGCCACGTTCGGCACGCTGGTCGATCAATTCGGTATCGACTGGATGCTGAATTTCGACAAGAACGCAAAAAAATAGCGGCGAGCCTTTTCAGGCCGCCGCTCTCTTACTTCAACCGTCGCTTTTCTAACCGGCTTTCGCCATCAGCTGGCGAATTTCGCTCTCCTGCTGCTTGTTGGGTTTATCGGCCAGCGCGGACTGGCATTCCTTCTTGGCGCTTTCCCGATCACCCTTCTGCAGCAGCGCCATGGCGTAGTGGTAATGATACGTGGGGTTCTGCGGCGCCTTTACCACCAGCGTCTTGAAGGTGTCGATGGCGTTATCCGTCAGGTTCTTTTTCAGGTAAATCCAGCCCAGCGTGTCATTCACCTCAGCGTGCTCCGGCAGCCTCTGCTTGGCGCGCGTGGCGTAAGTCAGGGCCTGGTCCAGGTCGCCGTTGGTTTGCGTGATCAGATAAGCCAGGTTGTTGAGGGCGAGCGGGCTGTTCGGATCTGCTTTGATCGACATCTCGTAATACTTACGCGCCACCTCGGTCTTGTTCTGCATCTCGTACAGCATGCCGAGATTGGTCGTAATGCTCGGATTGTTGGGCGCCCCCTGACGGGATTTTTCCAGGGAATTGATGCTTTGCTGGATGTCACCCTTGCGCAGATAAGACTCGCCGATGCGGTTCCAGAGGTCTGATTGTTGTTTGGGTTCGGAAACCCGCGCCATCAGGCTCTGGAAGGTCGCGATGGCTTTGTCGTACTGACCGGCGCTCATTTCGGAGTTGCCCAGTTCGCGCTGCAGGTCGAGATTGGCGGGATGCTTCTGCGCTTCGGTATCGACCAGTTGAACCGATTTGTCCGGCTGATTGTCGAGCAGGTAAGCGCGCGATTCTCCCAGCAGGCCGCGCAGGTTATTGGGGTCGGACTCCCATGCGCGCTGGAAAAACTCCTCCGCATCCTTGTTCTTGTGCTGGTTCAGACTGAGCACGCCGAGTTCAAGCAATGTCTCAACCTGCTTCGGCTGTTTCTCGATGACCGCGGTCAGCAGCCCTCTGGCTTCGTCGTACCGTTGCAGCCGCTGCAGGACTGCCGCCTTCATGACTCTTGCCTGGACGCTGTCCGGGGCAATTTTCAGTGTGTCGTCAGCGCTGTGGAGCGCTGCATCGTTATCGCCGCGGATCATCGCAACCTGGATTTGTGCCAGGCGCGCCGGAATGTAATCCGGACGCAGCTGCGTGGCCGCATCGAACTCCTGCCGGGCCTGTTCATATTCTCCGCGCGCGAAGTGAGCGCGGCCCAGATTGAAACGCGCCACGAAGTTATTCGGCTTCGCATTGACTACCGATTGCAGTTCGCTGAGCGCAGTATTGATATCGCCGCGATCCAGGGTAAAGGTGGCGCGCAGACCACGCGCATCGGGGTCTTTCGGATCGTTCTTGAGAATCACTTCGTTTTTGTCGTATGCCAGATTCGATTTACCGGTCCGGATATACGCGTCGATCTCATGCTTCAGATAAAGGTTTTTGCGCGAAGAATCCTTCTGAATTCCTTCTTCATACTGCTTGATGGCCTCATCCACCGAATTCACGCGCAGATAGAAATCGCCGGTTTGAAAATAAGCGTCGGGAAACTCTTTGAGATCGCCTTTCATCTGATTGAGCAAAGCCACAAGCTCGGTGCGCTTGTTTGTTCCGTAATAAAATTGTGCGAGTGTAAGCCGGAGCTGTGTATCTTTCGGGTTGTTCTGAATGGCGGTTTTCAGGATCGCTTCGGCTTCCGGAATTTTGCGCTGACCGATATAAACGCGAAACAGTTCGTAGTACGCGCTCAGGTTCGTTTTGTCCTTCGTCAGCATGCTCTTGAACAGCGTTTCCGCTTCGCCCGCTTCGCCGTCCACCACCAGCGTTCGCCCGAGCGCGAGCGTTACCACCGGATCGCCCGGCTTGGCGGTCAGGGCTGTCCGATATTCAGCCACCGCCGACCCGAGTTGCTTCTTGGCATCCTCCAGATTGCCGGCCCGATACAGTTTGGAAGTCGCGAGCATGGCAAGATCGCCGCTGAGCTTGTGTCCCTGCCAGCCGTTGGGGTTCCGCTTCAGCAGGCCATCCACCGTCGTCTGAACTTCCTTGATCAAGGCATCGTTATCGGGCTGTGTCTGCGCCGCGATAATGATGATCTCCGAGAGTTTGAGGTCTGCGTCGTCTGCTTCCGGGGTGCCCGGCTTCAACAACTCGTGCGCACGCCGGAAAGCCGGCACCGCATTGGCCACCACACCCTGTTTCAGATCGGTCAGCGCCAGATGATAATATGGCAGGCCGAATTTTCTGTCAGCCTCGATCGACTTCCGGAACATGATGGATGCTTCTTTATAACGCCCGCCATCGTAATATTTGATTCCGCTCTGAAGGTATTTTTGTTTGAGGTAATTGGGATCCCGGTTACAGGAAATCAAGGACAAGGCCACAAGGGCCAAGGCAAAATATCGCATAGTGGTGACCACACCATTGTCCTACAAAACGAGGAATTTGTGGATTCCCGAACATTTCTGGCTTCCTGCATCGGTTACGGTAAGGCACTAAAGTTAACGATTCGTTAACTTTAGTTCACGGCCACAGTCGGCGGTACGGGTCCGGTAACGGAGCTGCTGACGCCGGAAACCTTGACTGTCACAGGTACAGCCCGCCCGGAAATGTGCGTTCCCGGCACGTAAACGTTGATCTGGTAGACCCCGATCAGCCCCGGTGTGAGCCCGCTCCATTCGACTATCACCGGTGACCGTGTGTCCCCCGGCGGTCCGAAGAAGACCTGAACTGCTTTGGCGCACGCGGCTGCTTCGGTACAGATGGCTGCCAGAGGGCTGGCCGGCGCCTGTTGCCCGGTGACGACAGGACCCCCTTGGGTAGGTCCCATGCCGACGCCAAAAATCATCAGCCGCTCGTCCCGGCTCGCTGGATTATCCGGCGTGACGAAGTTGCCATCCAGGTGCAGAATCGCCGCCTGCCCGACATTCCCGATCAAAACTGCCGGAGCGTACTTTGAAATCGTCAGAGTTGTTGATGTTGAAGCCACGGTATTCGTAATGGAATGAACCACCAGCGGATACCTCCCCGCCGCCAGTCCAACGGGTATTTCGGCGTTAATCTGTCCACTGGTGACAAAATTCAACGGCAGCGGCTGATTATTGAGGGTCACGCACGTTCCGCCCAGCGTCGTTGGCAAGGGCGCGCTTGCCGAAGCCAAAGAGCCCAGATTCCTGCCGAAGATCGTCACCAGTCCGCCCGATGCTACCGCAGGCGTGTAATCCGCCAGACTGACCACGCCGCCGCTGAAAACCGCCGGACGGTTCTGCGTGTTGGCCGACGCCGTGAGCGGGATGATGGAAAGCCCCGACGCGGTAAGCGCATAGGCATTCGATCCCGCCGCATCGATCGCCAGCGTCCGTGCGAACGCCGAGACACGGGTCGTCCCCGTCACTACCGACGGCGCGCCCTCGAGCGTGGGTGCCGACGCGGTCAAAGCTCCGGTCGTCGGATTATAGAACTCGATCAGGCCCGCATCCGTCACAGCAGAAGTGGCCGTCGCCCGCACCGGTTGGGAGAACTGCGCGAGCACCGTGGCCGAGACCGCCGTCACCGCCGCAACAGGCCGGCCCGCTGCCGTCGCGCCTGTTGTGCCCCCTGCTACCGGTGTCAGAGATGCGTTCAGGATCGTGCCGCCCACCGAATAGTACTTCCCCTGCGGACCGGCCGTCACAGGACCGGAGTAGCCCGTCAATGGCGTCGTGAGCACCTGCTTGTTGAGCGTGAAATCATCAACCGTGTAGTCGTAGAGATACGCGTTGCCGGTGCCAGTCATCAGCAGCACGTACTCTCCGCCCGGTGTCGCCGCCAAACTCCAGAAGGCCGCCGTGCCTGTGCCACCCGAGACGGTCCGCGCGCTTGTGCCGAAGACACCTGGATTCAGCGGCCGCGGAATCGCTTGTGTTCCATCGATCTTCCAGAGCGAACCATCCGACATTACGAACTGCGGCCCGCGCCCGCTCGCCGCGATCGCCTGCGGCGTGGCCAGCGCAAAACCGACGTTCACCGGTACTGCAGGGAAAACGACCCGGCCCGTCTGCACCATCTTGCTCAGATCGACGATGCTGATCGATTCTCCACCCGTGTTGGCGACATACAGCGTGACTCCGTCGGGGCCGAGCGCCATGCCATGCGGTAACTGGCCGACCTTGATCGGCGTCGTAAACTGCTGCGTGGTCAGATCGAAGACCTCGATGCGGTTCATGCCGGAATTCGTGATGTAAATCTTCTGCCGGACCGGGTCGAGCAGCAGGTCCGTCAAGCCCTCTCCGGACGACGCGTTCAAGGCGACCGGAATGATCTGGCCCTGCGACTCCGACGATCGATTGTTCTGCAGCGCGTGCACATTGCCCGGAATATTAATGGCCTCGGTGGACTGGATGAGGAAGTCGGATGGCCCGATCGTACCCGGGTTCGTCGAGGCTGCGGTGTTGTATTTGAAATTCAGCGTGGCGCCGGAGCCTGAATTCGAAACCGACGCGATCGGTCCGGCAGTCGGAGTTGCGGCGCCGGTTCCGGGAACCACGATTCCGCCGCCGCCTGGCAGCACAATTACGACACCCCCGCCGGGTCCCCCTGCTCCGCCCAGTCCTGTCGTTGCGCCCGCATAGGCCTGGATGCTGGCCGTAAAGCGGCCCTTCCCGAGGTTATTCAGAATGTCCGAAGCTGTGTTCTGCGCGGCGTAAACCAGGCACTGGTCGCTCATGAGCAGCACAACCTGCGAGTTGGGCTGCACGATCGGCGAGTTGTACAGAGTTCCTACGGGAAGGATCGTGAAGCCGGAATCCGAGAGCGCGTAGAGGTTCGCGCCGGTGGAATCGATGACCATTTTCCCCACCAGGTTTTCCGGAAGCTGAATGCCGAGTGTGATCAGAAGGTTGGTCGGGTCGTTGAGCAGCAGTTCTACCGTATGTGCGCTGGTGCTGCCGACCGGCGCGATATTGAAAGCCGCATAGATCGCCGAACCGTCCGGCGAAAAGACACTGCCTCCCTGATTGGCCTGCGTATTGAAATTGCCCGTCGTGCCGGTTGTGGGGAACGCGAAGGGCGCGTTTGCCGCATTTTCCTGCGCGAGGATCTGCAGGGTTTGCGTATCGAAAAGCGTCGAGCCCGACATGAAGCTTGAGCCGTCGGGCGCGACCGACAGAACCTGCGACAGGTTGGCGACCGACCGGCTGCGCAGTACCGTTCCCGAAGCCACTTCGTACACGAAAACCACCTTGGCAGTAGTGGAGGCCGCAACCGACGACGTGCCATTGGAGCCGATGATGTATTTGCCGTCCGAAGTCGCGATCAGCGCGCTTTTGTTGGATACGAAAACTCGCCCGGTGGGCGTAGGCAACACAGGGGGAGTGGGCGCCGGAGGGGCAACCACAACCGGCTTGAGATTAGACGTGGTTTGCGAAGGGTCGTAGATCCAGAGCGTGCTGGCGCTTCCAGTGGCGGCAATCGTGGAGATGAGAACGCGGCCATCGCCCCCCACCGCGACCCCTTCCGGATTGGCGGCAAGCGAGATGCGCGCCGTCACCTGATTGACGCTGAGATCGATTACATCGAGCAGCGAACCGGCGTACGCTGCAACATAAAGGAAGCGGCGATCGAGCGACAGTGCGGCGGACAGCGGCTGGGTGTCGGTCGCGATCGGCGTCTGAAAGTTTTTTTGCTTGATTCCGTAGATATCGATGCGGCTGGTGTTGGTGTTGACGAGGTAGATTTGCGACCGCGACTGGTCGAGCACGATATCGGCGTACGACGCACCCGCAGCCACTACTGTGCCAAACGTGGCCGGCAGTAATAGCGGTGAAGCGGCGAGGAGGATTGCCAGAAGCCGGACGGCACGCATGAAACTCTCTATATTAAACCCTTTGCTGTGTTGAAAGTTACAGTCGGCGAAAAACAAAGGGTCCGGCGTGAACCGGACCCTTCATTGCGTTGCATTGTTATTTTGGTAAACGCGATTTCAAGTCGCGTTAGTTCTAACGTTTCGGCGCGTAGCCGCCGGTCACCGTGATGGAGAAGCTACGGCCGGGAAGCAGGTTGAGCAGATCGCTGCCGTTGGAAACGAACGGTGTCGTAGCAGTCGCGGCAATGGCGGGTGTTACGCCCACCAGGCTGTGGCTGTTCGCCAGATTGTTGAGCGCAAACTGGATTTTCGTTCCGCGGAAATGCGAGGCGTTCTTGACGGTGTAGTTCACGAACAAGTTCACCAAGTTGAACGGATCGATCGTGATAGCCTGATCGACCGGAACCGGTACCTTGATGCCGCCGATCAGATACGTGAGCGAACCGTTGTCGTTGTAGTAGCGGCCGACACGCTTCTCAGTCAGACCAACATCCCAGTTGGTGTGCTGCCACATCAGGCTGACCGCCTCGACGTTGTTCGGGGTATTTGCCACCCACTGCCCGCCATTCGGGTAATTCGGGCCGCCCGCGTATTTCGCGGATCCGAATGAAACGTTGCCATACAGGTGCAAGCCATAACCGAGAACGACGTTACTTTCAGCTTCGATGCCCTTCGTATTCGAAGGACCGGTTGAGACGAATACCGCCTCCAGCGTGATTGGGTCGGTGTAAGACGTATAGCCGTTCTGGAAGTGAACGTAGTAGGCGTCGAGGTCGAGCGTCCAGCGGTTGAATTTCAGCACCGAACCCGTCTGATACGTTCTGGCAATCGTTGGCTTGGGCGGAGATAACACGTTGCCCCCGGGAACGTCGAACACATTGCTGGGCGGTATGATGCTGCCCTCGGCCGCCTGCGCGTACACGGACCAGTTCCCCAGCACGCTGTAACGGGCGGCCAGCGAGGGTAGCCAGTTGTTGTAGTTAATGCTGTGGCTCGCAAAGGCCGCGCCGCCGACGCAGATGGGTGCGCCGGTCCCTGCCTGCGTGGAAGCTACGCCGCCGAGGCAACCGACCGTCTTGCCGTTGTCCTGATACTGATTCAAAGCCATGGAGTAATCGGCGGCCTTGATGCCGGCCGTGACCACCAGCTTCCGGAGCGGATGCCATTCAAACTCGGCAAACGGCTGAAACGTCTGCGTGATGAAGTGCTCATGGAAGTTGCCGAGCGGAGTATCCAGCTGACTCAAAATGTTGGACGGAACCTGGTAACGATCCGTGTAGGCCCAGTCATACCAGGCGCCGGTGCGGAATGTGCCCCATTTTGTTTCCTTGCTGAGGACGAGCGTGTCGCCGGCATGGCGGTACCCATTCAGCTTGTCGACGCCGCTCGGCTTTGAAGTGCTCAGACTGACAGTGGAGCCATTCTGATAAAACTGCTTGTTCCAGTAGCGGGTCGTATATGCCTTGGTGTCGAACTTCCATCCGCTGCCGAGGTCGGAATTGAAAGCCGCATACTCGAAGTCGGTCTGGACGTGATAGGTGTTGTAGCCGACGTAATAAGGGTCTGGCGAACCGTTCGCAACCGGGCAGTTCAGCGTCACGGTAGTGCAGGTTGGTGTGCCGTCCAGCAGGTAATTGTCGCCGTACTGTGCCACCTGTGCGCGCGTCGGATTCGTGGTGTTCGGCGTATTGTTCCAGATGTCGACCACGCCGCCGTACAGGCTAAGACTGGTCTTGTCGGAGAACCGGTGCTGCAGCTTCGCGTAACCGGCATCGCGCTGCTGTTTGTTGTAAGTCTGATATCCGTCCGACGTCATTTGGTTGATATCGCCGAGGATGGCATTTTTCTTGCCCGGCCCGAACAGGCCTGAATCGAAGTCCAGCTGATAAAGGCGGGTGTTGAACGAGCCGTAAGAGAAGGTTCCACGGATGTCGGGGTCTGCCTGCAGTTCCGGTGACTTCAGGTTGATCGACCCGCCGAAATTCGTAGGTCCGAATTCGGAAACCGAACCAGGGCTGCGATCGAAGTCTGTCGAACTGATCCACTGCGAAGGAAAGCTCGCCCACGAATGGTGTGTGGGGCTGTTGGTGTCTTCGAACGGAATGCCATCGAAGGTGATCGTATACTGGCCGTCCTGAAAGCCGCGGAAAAAGGTCTTGCCCTGTCCCAGGCCGATGCCGTTCGGATTCAGGCTGAATGTGCCGGGCGCAAGATTTACAACTTCGGCAAAATCCGACGTGGGAGCGATGAAGTTCTTGATGAACGCAGTACTGATCTCTGTTCTCGCGGCGGTGGCGTCCAGCGTATTACCGGCCGGAGCAGTCTCCACCGCAAGCGACACTGAGTCCTGGATGGTGACCGATTGCGACACCGAGTCGACGAAAAGGGTGATGGATATGTCCTGTGAACCGCCTGGAGCAACCTGCACATTGGTGCGCGTATTTCGCGCGAAACCAGTTGCAGTTGTCTCGACGGTGTAAGTCCCGGCTGCAAGCCCGGTCACGGAAAAGTGTCCGTTGGCGTCGCTTTCGGCGCCCTTGCTTACGGCGCCGGAGTCGTTCTTTGCGACGATCGTCGCTCCCTGAATCGTCTTGCCTGCCTGATCCAGAACGGTACCGGCCAATGCCGAACCACCATCCTGCGCCCCCAGTTTCGCCGGCAGTCCGGCTCCGAGTAATACACAAAGTGCGGCGGCTGACGCATAGACATACCTCCGCCTGAGCATTCTTCTGATCACAGTTGTCCTTTCTTTCCTATGGGGTAAGTAAGGAGGTTACCAACGGTGGCTTACAAACGATTTACAGGCGAGTTACAACGGCGTTACATCGGTAACAAAAACATCCCCGTAATAAAAAAAGTATCTGTATTGCCTTAAGGGTGGGTACGCGCCGGACTTCTAAGCGGGTACGCGCCGGGCAACGATAAGCGTAATGTCGTCCGCTTGCGGGGCGCCCGCGGTGTAAGTTACCAAAGCCTTGTTGATCTGGCTGATGATTGTTCTGGCCGGCTGAGTTCTGTCTTCGATCACGGCTGTTGCAAGGCCTTCAAAATCAAATTCATCGCCCACGGGGTTGTTGGCTTCTGTGACGCCGTCGCTGTAGATCACCAGAACATCGCCCTCCTCGAGCTTTGCCTGATGCTCCTGGTAATCGATTGTCGGCATGATGCCGAGAACTGGTCCGCCGCCTTTCAATTGTTCGTACGTTCCGTCGGCGCGCACCAGCACTGGAGGATTGTGGCCCGCGTTGCAGAATGTGAGGTCGCCGGTATCGCCGTCCAGAATGCAGAAGAACAGACTGATGAAGCGGTTCGAAGGGCAGTTGGCGGAGGTGATGCGATTGAGCCGCGTCATCACGTCTGCAAGGCTCCTGGGTTCTTCGATCAGCACCTGCACGCGAGCCTGCAGCCCCATCATCAGCAGCGAGGCAGGCATTCCTTTGCCGGAGACATCGCCCAGCACCATCGCGATGCGGCTGCTTCCGTAGGGAAAGAAGTCATAATAGTCGCCGCCGACGGTTCTGCACGGCGCGTTGTGGCCCGCCACGTCGAGGCCGCGGATTACCGGCGCCACAGCAGGCAGAAAGCCTTGTTGAATCTCCGCCGCCTGTTCGAGATCGCGCGCCAGCAGTTTCCTCGCCTCGTCCACTTCAGCGAGACGCGTATTTTCGATCCTTATGGCTGCAACGTTCGCCATCACCGTCAGCAGATTGAGATCGTCTTTGCTGAATTCGCGCTGCAGGGAAGGGGAGTCGACGTAAATAATTCCGATGATCTTTTCGCGCGTTTGCAGCGGCACTGCCATCAGCGTGCGGATGTGTTGCTCGACAATGCTGCGCCGTTCGCGGAACGCATCGTCGATGGAGGTGTCGCGCACCAGCACCGAGAGGCCGCTGTTGAGCACGCGATCGCGCACGGCGGTGGAGATGCGGAAGCCCTCTCCTTTATTTGCGCGTACTACCAGATCGTCGCCCTCCGCGGTCATCAGAACGCCGCGATCCGCCTGGACCGCCTGAATAGCCAGATCGAGAATGAAGCGGAAAAGTTCCGGCAGAGGACGGTTACTGGCGAGTTCATTTCCAGCGCGCACCAGCGCCGAGATATGCGACGCTGCCAGAAGCTGCGGATCCACCACCCCGCCATCGCTCTTGATGACGCCGTCGAGATGAGTAAAGACAGTGGATGAAGTGGTGCTGTTGTCGGCGTCCGCATGGTGGTCGAACACCACGACCGGCTTTGTCGATTGCGAAGTCGACCCGTCATAGACCAGAACCAGATGGCCCGCCGCAATCCGGTCCCCTGAACTCAGGATCACGCGCCCGCTGACCTTGACGCCGTTGAGCATGGTGCCGTTCTTGCTGCCCAGATCGCGCATGGCCCAGCCGTCGCCATCCCGTTCGATGGCAAGGTGCTGGCGGGAGAGGCCGTTATCGTCGGGAAAGGAAAGCTCTGCCGCGCTGGACCGGCCGAGCGAAATACGCTCGGCTTCAAGGGGCACGAACCGGTTTTGACCGTCAGGTGAAAAGATCTGGATTACCTTCATCGCGCTCGATTGCAAGTCTGTATTATGCTACGGACCGGCTGGCCAATTTTGATGCAACCAGCTGGTCATAGTCTGAATGCGTGCCGGTCCAGACCCAGGTGATCGTTACCGAACGCAGGTAGAAGGCCACTCGACTCAACTCTTCGGGTTGTAAGGTTTCGATTGCGCTTTCGATTTCCTCGACGCGATCCAGAACTGCAGTCTAACTTAAACCAGAATCTCCGCAAGGGCATCGACCGCTTCCACACAATCGGCGCGGCTGACGTTATAATGCGTCACGGCCCGCATGAACTGATTGTTCACGGCGTTTAACAGAATGCCCCGGTCTTTGAGTGCCGCCGACGTGTCGCGCGGCGAACAGCCTTCCGGCAAGTCGAAGATCACAATGTTCGTTTCGACGGGGCGAACCGAGACGCCGTCGATTTGCCGCAGACGCTGTGCCATGAGCTGCGCATTCGCGTGGTCGACGTGCAGACAGCGCGGCGATTCTTCGAGCGCGACCAGGCCGGCCGCGGCCAGAACCCCGGCCTGCCGCATCGCGCCGCCCAGCCGTTTGCGCAGCAGGCGGCCTTTGTCGATCAGCTTCTTCGGCCCGGCAAGGATCGATCCGGCTGGTGCGCCGAGAGCTTTCGACAGGCAGAACATCACGGTATCCACCTTCGCGGCGATCTCACTCACCGGTTTGCCAGTGGCAGCCGACGCGTTGAAGATCCGCGCCCCATCCATATGGACAGGCACCGCGATTTCATGCGCCCGATCGCAGATGTCATCGATCACTTCCTGGGGATAAACACGGCCCCCCGCCATGTTGTGCGTGTTCTCGATTTCAATCGCGCCGGTCGGTGAAGAATGCGGACTGCCGGCTTTCAAAACTGTCTGGATCAGGTCCCATGTCAGAATGCCGTCCGGCGCGTTGGCCGAGCGGATCTGGCACCCCGAAAACCAGGCCATCATAGAGAGTTCCCAGTCGAAGATGTGCGCGCGCGAATCGCAGATGACCTCTTGTCCATGCTCGGTCAGCAGCTTGATCGCAATGGTGTTTCCCATGGTGCCGGAGGGAACGAACAGCGCTGCTTCCTTGCCAATCACTTCCGCTGCGCGCGACTCGAGCCGGTTCGCTGTCGGATCTTCCCCGTAAACGTCATCGCCGACTTCCGCTTCGAACATCGCCTGGCGCATGGCCGCCGTGGGTTTGGTTACTGTATCGCTGCGCAGATCGATCATGCGGTAATAAACTCCTGAAAAATTTCGTTCGACACCATGACACCGCGCGACGTCAGGCGAAGGTTGCCGTTTGAGCGCTCCATGAAGCCGGTTGCGAGAAAGCGCTCGAACGCCGGGCCGAACCGTTGCCAGTCCGCCTCATCCGCATGTACACCTTCTGAAAGCCGGAGGCCGACAAAGAACTTTTCTTCGCCAGCGTCGGGGTCCGATTCTTCAGAGCGCACAGGCTGCCCACTCTCCGAGCGCTTCACGTATTCCTGCGCTGCCTCCACATTCTGCCAGCGCAGCCTGCCATCGAAGGAATGCGCGTCGGCGCCGAAGCCAACGTAGGGTGCCCGCTTCCAGTACTTCAGATTGTGAACCGATTCGGCGCCACACCGCGCAAAGTTGGAAATCTCGTATCGAGGAATGCCGTGCGCCCGCAGCTCTTCGACTGCCGCTTCGTAGAAATCGCCGATACGATCTTCCGAAGGCACGTCGCTGGCACCGTAACGCTTGCCGCCCAGCAGAATTTCGGTTCCGAGGCGACTGTCATCGTCCACCTCGAGCATGTACACCGAAACGTGTGGCGGCTCGAGCGCGATCGTAGCTGCCAGCGATTCCCGCCAACTCGTTTCCGTCTGGCAGGGCAGCCCGGCAATCAGATCGATATTAAAATTCCTGATGCCGTGGGCGCGAAGCAGGGCCACATCCTGAGCCACAATTTCGCCCGTGTGCCTGCGGCCCGTGCGCGCAAGTTCCCGCCGGTTGAAGGACTGCACGCCGAGACTCACGCGATTGATGCCTGCGCGCATCCACGCTTCGACGCGCTCGCTGGTCAGGGATCCCGGAGCCGTCTCCATCGTCGCTTCCAGCCATCTCCCGGGCAAAGCTCCGAGCAAGCGGGTCAGGTGGGTTGTTTCCATCCCGCTCGGTGTTCCACCGCCAAGGTAAACCGTGTCCGGAGTCCACTCCCAGCAGTGTGCGGCAATCTCTCTCAGCAACGCTGCCGTGTAGTTCTGTTCCAGTTCACGTGGCAAGACGCCAGAAGCGAAATTGCAATACGTGCACTTCTGGGCACAAAACGGCCACGAAATATAGATGCCAGCCACTGGAACCTTCATGATAGCGTCCGGAACAAGCTGCTGAAGCTAACATGGCCAGGTAGACGGCTCTCTCGAAAGTCTGTATCGCAGGCGGAAATCCGGCGCTTGCCGGATCGTATCAGCCGTCTGCTGGAGCCGCCCTCGCCTTTCGTCATGAATCCCGCCGAGCCGAAAGATTTTCCACTCGGCCGGTGGAATCTCTATATAGGCGGCGCTGGCCGCGAAGTCGATGGTTTCGTGAACCTCGACCTCTTCGCCGTTCCCGGAGTGGATGTCGCCGCCGACGCGGAACAGCTGCCTTTTGGTGATGCCCAATTTCGACTCATCGAGTGCCATGCCGTGCTGGAACATGTGCGCGATCCGGCCCGCGTGATGGAGGAGATCCGTCGCGTGCTGGTGCCGGACGGCCACCTGCACCTCGTAACGCCCTTCTGTCATCCCTTTCACGAATACCCCAAAGACTTCCGGCGCTTCACGCTCGACGGCCTCAGGGAACTCGGCTCTGGCATGGACGTTGTAGCCGAAGGCTGGCGCACCGGTCCCACTGCGACGATGCTGGTCTCCGGGCTGGAGTACATGAAGTTGCTCCTGCCGTTCCGCGCGTGGCGCATCTTCTCCCACGGCGTGCTCGGCTGGGTTTTGTTCCCGTTCCGCTACATGACCTGATTCTTCTTCGTTCGCTGCGCGTCGCAAAGCTTGGCAACCACTGCTACATGTGGCTGCGCAAACCCTTCTGCTTCGCTTGCGGCAGAGTGACCCCAAGTTCGTCAGCCAGGGTCGGGGCGATCTGCAGCAGGTCGATCTCGCCCAGTTTTCCTGCGCGAATGCCTTCGCCGGCAATAACGAATACCGACCGGTAGCCGGGCCGTGTGGGCCAGAGGCCACTGACGCCCATGTGTGTTCCGGGACCGAGAGCCGGGCCGGTTTCTTCGGCGCTCGCCACGTAATTCTGCGGCGTGTCGAAAGCTGCCACCCAGCGGGCCAGCGCCGGGGCTTTTTCTTTCACAACGGACATTGGCACCTCTCGCGCCAAGCCGTGGCGGTGGCCATCGGTCATCAGTTTTCGCAGGCGGTCGGCAACGCCGCGATCGCTCGTGCCGATCAGTCCGTCCTGCACTTCTACCGCGCGTTCTGGTTTCTTGCCCTGCTTCAGCAGGACGCGCGGACGTACGATGTAATTCTCGTTTTCGAACCCGTGCCCGGAAACCAGCGCCACGATCGTATCCGGCGGAGCGGCGGTCAGAATCTGACCAATCAATTCGTCGTCATTCTCCAGCATGTCACGCGAGTAGACGCTCAGGGCACCCGTGTCGCGTTGTTCCGAATCAACTTCTGTCAGGGCCACCATGAGCAGATCGGGCTTCTCATTCCTGAGCAGGTAGATCGCGGCGCGCGTTGCGGACGTGTCGTCCCAGAGTTCTTTTTCGAACCCGGCGGATGTCTTCTCAATTCGGTCCGCCAGATTCGCGGGCGAAGACTTCTTCGCCACCTCATCGAACGGAATGTTCTGGCCTTTGGCCGGCTCGCGGAAGGCGGGGAAATCGAACGGAATGTCGGCGCCCGTGGTGCCTGGCCAGTAGACCGCAGCCGTTTTGAGACCGCTTTTTGCCGCTGCCTGCCAGAGCCCGGTCCGGGCCGTGTTCTCGTCCGACGGTGGCTGGCCCGTTACCAGCGAGATTTCAGACGGCCAGGTGTTCGAAGGAACCACTCCGATCACGCCACTCGAAGAAAGGCCCTGGCGGATCAACCTGCGAATATTCGGGATCTTGACCCGCGACGGGGGTTCGGTCAGGAACCGTTCGTCGAGTCCCGCTATCGAGATCACCAGAAGCTTACGCGGCGCTGGTTTACGCGCAGTTTGCCCCGCGAGGAGCGCAGCGATCAGGAACAGGCCAAAGAATTTCAGGTACAGAGGAGAGAGACGCGGCAATTCCGATCTTATCGCGCGCGCAGGCCATTCCGAAAGGCTTATACAGTTGATAATCGTTCTTGGCATTTTCTCTGATATCCCGCCGCATGGCGATCATGCTCGCGGTCGCTCTGGTGTGCGCGTTGTATCTCGCCGATCTGACTGGCATGGGAATGGTGCAGCCGGACGAGCCTCGTTACGCGGACATCGGCCGCGCTATGGCCCGGACAGGCGACTGGGTCACGCCGCATCTTTGGGGCCATCCGTGGTTCGAGAAGCCTGCGCTCCTTTACTGGATGACCGCTTCCGCTTTCCGGCTCGGACTGGGGCCGGATCTGGCGCCCCGTCTACCCGTTGCGCTGTTGAGCCTGTTGTTCTTAGCCTTCTTCTGGGTTCGTTTGGCAGAGGAGTTTGGGCGGCGGGAGGCGTCATTTGCGGCTGCCATGCTGGCAACCAGCGCCGGATGGCTGGCATACAGCCACGTCGCGGTAACGGACGTCCCAATGGCTTCATTTTTTTCGGCCGCAGTCCTGCTGTCGTTCGGCTGGATCGCGCGCGGCGACAGGGCGCTTCTGCCGGCGGCAGCCGCCTGTCTGGGTATGGCGGCGCTGGCGAAGGGGCTGGTTCCGCTGGTGCTCTTCCTGCCGGTACTCGCGCTCGAATGGAGGCGGCTGCGCGATTGGCTTCGCCCCGCGCCGGTACTGGCTTTTTCTGTGTGCGCGCTGCCTTGGTACATCTTGGTCACGATGCGCAACGGGATGGATTTTGTCCGGGTGTTTTTTCTGGAGCAGCAGTTCGGCCGGTTTACCTCTCCAGCTCTCCAGCATGTCCAGCATTTCTGGTTTTATGTGCCGGCGCTGCTGGTGCTGCTTTTTCCCTGGTTTCCGCTCCTGGCTGTTCCAGCGATCGCTTTCCCGAAGGATCTGCGGCGTGACCCGCGGGTGCGAACGCTGGCGGCGGTGGTCGTATTCGGGTTCGTTTTTTTCTCCGCTTCGGTGAACAAGCTATATGGCTACCTGATGCCGCTGCTTCCGGCTGTGTTCGCCCTGTTGGGCCTCGGTCTGGCACGGACGAGGAAAATTGGCTTTGTTTTGTTACCGACGCTGATGCTGCTAAGTCTCTTGCCTGCAGTCTCTGCTTTGGCTCCAAGGGTGATGGCGACGCAATTTGGGGGGCTGGCTCTGCCCGCGGCTCCCATACTGGGTTTTCTCCTGGCGGCGCTCATCGTGGGCCTGGGACTGGCGCGATTTGCACCCCAATACGTCTTTCAGACAACGGCATGTATCGCGGCAATTGGCTTTGTTTTGTTCCAATTTGCAACCTTCCCCCAGTTCGATAAATTGGCCTCCGCGCGATCTTTATGGAACGTTAATCATCCAGAATGTGCGCCCGCGGTTCGGCGCGACATACTATATGGCTTGTACTATTACTCCGGTCGAGAGCTTGATCCCTGTCCAGTTGTTGACCCGGCATCGACACGCGTTGTACGGTAACTAAGACCTTAATGATTCTCCCCGCCAGTCACGTAACTGTTTTTATCCTGCTGATTTTCGGCATGTTGTGCTGGGGCCTTTGGGCGAACACCTTCAAAGCCACCGGCCCTAAATGGCGTTTCGAATTGTTCTATTTCGATTTTGCAATTGGCACGGTTATTGCGGCCCTGGTGCTGGCTTTAACGGCCGGTAGTCTCGGTTTTGACGGGTTCTCGTTCTTAGACGATATTCGGTTAGCAGGGAAACGGCAGGATCTTTTCGCGTTTATCGCCGGAGCTGTTTTCAATCTCGGCAACATGCTGCTGCTCGCCGCTCTTTCTGTTACCGGGATGTCCATCGCCTTCCCGCTGGCACTGGGTTTCGCTCTCATCATTGCAGGCTTCTGGAATTTCGCATTGAACCCGGGCGGAAACCTGATCTTCATGTCCATCGGAGCCGTTGTGCTGTTGGGGGCTGTTGTTCTGGGCGCGATGGCGGCGAAGGCCGCCACTGTTGCCATACCGGCCGCGGCGGTCGCGGGCACGGCCACCACCGTCAAAACCAAGTCCAGGAAGAAGTCGAGCTTGAAGAGCGTGTTTCTGAGTCTCGCGGGCGGATTGCTTCTCGGCTCTTTTTCGCCGCTGGTCCAGATGGCGAGGGCCGGCGACAACGGGCTCGGACCTTACTCGTCTGGTTTCATTTTCGCGGTAGGCATTGTATTCTCGACCTTCGTTTTTAACCTGTTCTTTATGAATCTGCCCGTGCAGGGCGAGCCCATCGATATCGCTGATTATTTTCGGGCGAAATTCCGCTGGCACGCGCTCGGTTTCCTTGGCGGCATTCTCTGGTATTGCGGAACGCTTGCCGTGCTGGTGGCGGGCAAACTCGATCCTCCAGCGGGGGTGGAGGCGTCTCTGAGCTACGGAATTCCTCAGGGAGGCATTGTGATCGCCGGGCTGTGCGGTTTAATGCTGTGGAAGGAATTCGACTCCGCGGAGGCGAGCATCAAGATTCGCGTGGGCATGATGCTGGTACTTGTCGTTCTGGGACTGGGGCTTTCAGCGGCTTCGCTCGCGTCAGCGCCGTAACAAGAGCGTAGACCTTCAGCATTACTTAGAATAAAAGATATGGCGTTCTGCGCCCTGCTCGCCGGCTTGTTTCTGTTCGCGCCTCAACAGGATTTTCTGGCCGAGGGTTTGAAAGCTCTGGACGGAAACCAGCCCGCTGCCGCCGAAGCTCTTTTTCGTCGCGCGACCGAGGCGGACGCCAACGATTTTTCCGCCCACTTCAATCTCGCTCTGTCCCTGAGCCTGCAGCAGAAAGATGCCGAGGCGATTTCGGAACTGCGGCGCACCCTGGAACTGAAGCCTGCCCTTTACGAAGCGGATATCAATCTCGCCACGCTTCTGCTGCGGAACAAGAGGTTCGCGGAAGCGGTTCCGGTGCTGCAAGAGAGCGTTGCACTGAAGCCTGCGGAAGCGCGCGCCAGCCTGTTTTACGCGCAGGCGCTTTACGAAACCGGCGACACTCCGCACGCGGAAGAGTATTACCGGAAGGCGGCGGAACTCGATCCCAAATCAGCGGTCGCGCAAACCGGACTTGCGCGCAGTCTGCTGAAAGAGGGCAAGCCGGCAGATTCGGCTGCATCCTTCCGGACGGCTGCGGCTCTCGATCCGGAGCGTAAGAGCGGTCTGCTGGAAGTTGCGGCTGCTTACGAGCAAGCCAAAATGCTGCCGGAGGCCGTAGAAATTCTGAGGGAGTTTCCGGAGAATGCCCCGGCGAAGGAGCACCTGGCGCGCATGCTCGTCGAGATCGGCAATTTCAGCGCTGCGATTCCGGGTCTGGAAGCGACGGCCAGGCAGTCGCCGACCGCTGCCAACCGCCTCGCGCTGGCGGACGCCTACAAGATGAACAAGCAGACAGACAAAGCGGTCGAGCAACTGCAACTGGCCGCCGCCGCCGAGCCGTCCAACTTCGATGTGCACATGGAGCTGGGACGCGAACTACGCGATCAGCGGAAATTCACCATTGCCGCGCAACAGTTCGCAGCGGCGGCGAAGCTGCGGCCGGACGCCGTCAAGGCATGGAACGAGCTTGCGGCGGTATCGGTGGTGAACGAGGATTACGCCGGAGGTCTGGCAGCGCTCGACCATGTGAGAGCGCTCGGCAAGGAAGTGCCCGGGGATTTCTTTTACCGCGCGATCTCGCTTGAAAAGCTGAAGCAACCGAAGCCGGCGATGGAAGCGTACCGGCAATTCCTGGCGACCGACGGGGGCAAAATGCCGGACCAGGAGTTTCAGGCGCGCCAGAGAGTCCGTATTATCGAGAGTGAGCTGAATCGCAAGTGATACCTTTTCTCGCACTCTTTCTGCTGTTGGCGCCGCCTGGCCCAACATCTCTCGACCAGGTGAAGGCGGACCCGAACCCCGAACATCGTGCCAGGGCTGCCATAGACTATGCGGCTGTTGCGGAGAAGAGTGCGGAGTCGGCCTATTCTAAGGGCGATGCACAGGGCGTTGCGGCGGAACTGAAAAATGTGGAGGAGAGTCTGGAGGCCGCGCAGGAGGCGTTCGCCGCGGCACATAAGACTCCCGGCCGGAATCCGGGCCCCTTCAAGTACGCGGAACTGCATTCGAGAGAACTCCTGATTCGCCTGGGCGATCTGGAGCAGAAAATGGATTCAGGCGAACGGAGCCAGATCACCGGGGTCAAAGCAAGAGTACAGGAACTGCACGATGCCTGGTTCGAGGGCATCATGGGTAGAAAGAAATGAAAACGGAAGAAAGAAATGAAACGGCTTTTTAATTACGCGTTGCCGCTATGCGCAGCTTTTGCGGGGGTCATGCCCGCAGTCGCCCAGCGCGATTTTCTGACTGCCGATGAAATCGAGAAGGTGCGTGAGGCGCAACTCCCCAACGATCGTCTGAAGCTGTACGCGCTGCTCGCGCGGCAGCGGCTGGATCAATTGGACCGCCTTCTCTCAAAGGACAAGAAGGGCCGCTCGCTTAGCGCGCGTGAGCTGCTTGAAGATTATTCGAATATCATCGACGCCATTGACACCGTTTCCGACGATGCGCTGAAACGCGGCTCCGATATCGCGGAAGGCACGGCCGCGGTGACGAGTTCCGAGAAAACCTTTTTGGCTCTGCTGCAGAAAATCAGGGATCGCGCACCGGCAGATATGGATCTTTACGAAGTTGCGCTGAAGGAAGCGATCGCGAGCACTTCGGACAGCATGGAGCTGGCGAAGTCGGATACCGGCACTCGCGCCGCGCAACTGAGCGCGGAAGACAAGAAGCTCAAGGAAGAAGCGGAACAGGCGCTGGCAGCCGAGGATTCCAAGGGCAAACCTGTCACGGAAGCGAAGAACAGTGCCGATGGGAAGCCGGATGATGGGAAACCCAGGCGAAAGCCGCCTACGCTGCTGAAGCCGGGCGAGAAGGTCCAGGAGTAGGCGGCCAGACCGAGCGTCGAGATGAGTCTCGACGCGGCACGCAGAGTGCGTGCGCCACAAATCAGCTTTGGACAGCGGCTATTGCCGGAGTCGCGGCGGTATGCAGATCGAGATAGCGCTGGCGGCATTCCTGAATTGCCTTGCGCGCTTCGCGCGGGCCGCCCCAGCCGTCCATCGTGGTTACCTTGCCTTCGAGTTCTTTGTAGATCGAAAAGAAGTGCTCGATCTCGCGTTTGACGTGCGCAAAGATCTGATCCATGGTGTGGATCTGGTCGTAACGTGGGTTGCGATTCGGCACCGCGAGGACCTTCTGATCCTTCTCTGAACTGTCGACCATGTTGAGCACGCCTACCGGGCGGACCTCAATCATCACGCCGGGATAGCTCGGCTGCTGGACAAGCACCAGGACGTCCAGAGGATCTTTGTCCTCGGCCAGTGTGCCTGGTATGAAGCCATAGTCGCCGGGATAATGGAGCGGAGAATAGAGGGCGCGGTCGAGCCGGAAGACGCCGAGGTTCCCGTCATATTCGTATTTATTAGCTGAGTGTTGCGGAATTTCGACGATCATCCGGACGATCTCGGGCGAATCAGGTCCGGGATCGATGTCATACAGGCGGTTCACGGACTCAGGTTAGCATCCGCGTTTCCGTGGTTCCCTTACATGACAACAACGGGGTCGACGCCTGAATCGCAGGATGCCGGCTTGTTTCCGGCCATGAACCGGCCTTTTTGCGGCTCATGGTGGAGGCGTGCGCGCACTGTTCTTACGACGACCTGCTGATGGTGGATGCAGGCACTGGAGGAACTGGAACGGGAGGACCCGCGAGCGGCCCGGGGTCACAGTTCAGTATTCGACGGACTGGAGGGTCAGGCCCTTCGCGGGCGAGGTGGAAGCGGCTCCGCGGCGCGGGGCTGTTGAAAGCAGCGTCTGAAGCGCGGGGACGCCCAGATTTCCCCGGCCCGTTTCGATGAGCGCGCCCACGATGTTCCGCACCATGTGCTTGAGAAAACCGCTGCCGCGCACGGTGTAGATGAGGTGTTCATCCGCGCGCGTCAGGGTGGAACTGAAGATCCGGCGGACCTTCGACTTTTCGCCTGCCAGTTTGTTTTCAGCGGCTGCAAACGCCCTGAAGTCGTGCTCGCCTTCGAAGACAGTCGCTGCGGCGATCATGGCGGGTTCATCAAGTGGATACGGGTAATGGTGCACGTAGCGCCATTCGAAGGGAGGGCAGATGGTGGAGCGCCGGATGGCGTAGCGATATGTTTTGGCGACGGCGTCAAACCGTGCATGGAACTCAGGCGCGGCTTCAGTGCAATCGATAATGCGTATCGCGGGCGGCAGCAGGCGATTGAGGGCGCGCTGGAGATTCTCCGCAGGGATGGGATTTTCGAGCGAAAAAGAAGCCACCTGCGCCTGGGCGTGAACGCCCGCGTCAGTGCGGCCGGAGCCGGCCACATGCACGGGCCTGCCTTCCACATTGCCGGCGATTTCTTCGAGAACGCCCTGGATTGTAGGGAGGCCCGGCTGAACCTGCCAGCCGTGGAAATCCGTGCCGTCGTAGGCCAACGTTATGCGGATGCGTCTGGGCAAGCTAAACCGGCCGGGAGCCGGGTTTCGTCACGGGCTCGCTCCTGCCGCACATCGGGCACTGCCCGGGTTCGTACACGGGTACGGAAAGCGTTTCGAGAGCCACGCGGGGGATACCGAGGTCTGCCGCGCCACCACTGCGGTCGATGATGGATCCCGCGGCGACCGGAATCCCGCCGAGTGCCCGGACCACTTCAATGACTTCACGGGTGCTGCCACCGGTGGTGATCACATCTTCGATTACGACGACCTTTTCGCCAGGCTCGATAGAGAAACCGCGGCGCAGAGACATCTTCCGGTCGGCATCGCGCTCTGTGAATAAGAAGCGTACGCCGACAGCGCGGGCGACTTCATGACCGATGATTAACCCGCCGAGCGCGGGAGAAATAACGAGACCGACGGGCTCATGTTCCGCCAGGGGAGAAAGTGCGTGGGCGAGTTTCCGGCCCAATACCTCGGCAAAGTGCGGATATTGCAGAACGAGTGCGGACTGCAGATAGCCAGAACTGTGAAGGCCGCTCGACAGCCGGAAGTGTCCCTTAAGATAAGCGCCCGTCTGCTGAAACAGCTCGAGAACACGGTCGGGTTGCGGCGTCACAAACGGCTACTATACCATTGGGAATTACTGCTCAGGGTAATCAAAAAACGCGAACCATTGCTGGTCTGCGCACGTATTCTCCTGCTTGGAACACTTATAAAAATGATGAAAGCGATCGTCCGCTGTTCCACACTCGTTGCTATTTTCGGCCTTACAACCGCTTCGTTACGCGCTCAGACGGTCGCGACGTCGCCCGCTCAGGCGACTGCATCGGGCAATTCCGACACTGACAGCGCAGTGCGCATCGATCCTGCGCAAGGCCGTTTTCGCTGGCTGACCAGCCCCTACAGGGTTCGCTACATTCCGCCCATTCATCTCAGCAACTCTTCGCGCCTCGATTCTCTGATTCGCGCCGGTAACCTTTATCTTTCAGCGCAGGATGTGATCGCGCTGGCGCTTGAGAACAATATCGATATCGAAGTGCAGCGCTATGGCCCATTGCTCGCGCGCGAGGTGCTGCGGCGCGCCGAAGGCGGCGGGTTGCTCCGCAACGTGGGGCAGGGAGTTGTGGCCGGGCCCACCAGTGTGAGCCTGACTGGCGTCAGCATCAATACCAATGGCGCGCCGGCGAGCGGTGGCGGCAGTGGCGTGAATGCGGGTGGCGGCATCGTCACGCAGCTTGGCCCGAGCATCGCGTCGTTCGATCCCACGATTTCCGGTTTCGCGAATTTCCAGCACGCTACTTCGCCGCAGAGCAACACGATTCTTACGGGCACGACGGCGCTGGTTACGAACAACCGCACATATCAGGCGTCCTATTCGCAGAATTTCACGTTCGGAATGTCGACGACGTTCACCTACGCGAGCACGCATACCAGCATTAACAGCAACCTGTTCAGCATTGATCCCTACACTTCGGGCGATCTGGACTTTCAGGTGACGCAGAATCTGCTGAACGGTTTCGGCTCGGCAGTCAATGCCCGCAATATCCGCGTCCAGAAGAACAATATGAAGGCGACCGACCTGCAGTTCAAACAGCAGGTCATCACAACTGTTACCGCGGCTTTGAATCTTTACTGGGATCTGGTTAGTTTCGATCAGGATGTAAAGGCTCGCGAGCAGGAAGTTGCGACGGCGCAGCAGTTGTTTCAGAACAATCAGGAACAAGTCAAAATCGGAACACTGGCGGAGATCGAAGTCACGCGCGCACAGTCGCAACTTTATGCGGCGCGGCAGGATCTGGTCATTTCACAGACCAATCTTCTGCAGCAGGAGACCGTTCTTAAAAACGCCCTGAGCCGTGTGGGCGTTGCTACTTCCGATCTGGCGGATGTCCACATTATTACGCTGGACACTATCACGATTCCTCCGCAGGATGAAGCCGGCCCGCTCGATCAACTGGTGGCGGATGCCGTTAAGAACCGGGTCGAAGTGCAGCAGGCGAAGATCAATCTCGACAGTAATCAGCTGAATCTGGTTGGCATCAGGAGTTCGCTGAAGCCCACGCTGCAGGCTTTTGCGGAACTCACGAACAACGGTCTGACCGGCAATCTGACGGCATTCGGCGAGGCGACGGGCGGCGTGCCGGGGCTCGTCGGCGGCTATGGCAATCTGCTGGGAGAAATCTTCCGCCGCAATTACCCGAATTATTCCGCGGGTTTCTCGCTGAATATTCCGCTGCGTAATCGCGCGGCGCAGGCCGATTACGCGACCAGCGTCATTGAGATCCGGCAGAACGAACTGACTCTGCAGCGCCAGATCAACCAGGTGCGCGTGGATGTGCAAAACGCAGTAATCGGGCTGCAGCAGGCGCGAGCCCGCTATGACGCCGCAGTGCAGGGCAGAATCCTTTCGCAGCAGACGTTCGACGCGGATAAGAAAAAGTACGATCTGGGCGCGGGCACGCCTTACCAGGTGGTGCAGGATCAGCGCGATCTGGCGAGCGCGCAGAGTTCGGAACTGCAGGCCATGGCGAATTACAGCCACGCCCGAATCGCATTCGATCAGGCACTCGGCAGGACACTCGAAGTTAATCACATCTCAATGGCCGAAGCTGTTTCCGGAAAAGTGGGAGCGGCACCGCGGACGCTGCCGGCGCCTGGAGCGCGGCCATGAACACGCTGCGCGAGTCGATTGTTATAGGGCTGTGCTGGCTTGTGCCGGCTACCCAGCTGTTCGCGCAGTCTGCAGCCCCGGTCGGCATTGAACCAATTCGACCGAAAGTGCCTCTTCTGTGGCGGCCTTATACGCCGGTGGAAGTGCCACCTTCGCGGCTGGCGAACTCCGACCGGATGAAACTGCTGATCCGCGCCGGCAAACTTTATCTGACGGCGCACGATGCTATCGCGCTGGGGCTCGAAAACAATATCGATATCGAGAACGCGCGTTATAACTTCAGTCTGCTGAGCTGGAATCTGGAGCGGTCGCAAGCGGGGGGCGCGCTGCCGGGTGTGCCCAGTGCTGCCTCGCAGACATCTTCGATACAGAACGGGCAGGGCGTGCTCGGTTCGCAGCAGGCGGCGGGCGTGAGTATCGCGGGCAGCCGCGGTGGTTCGAGCGGCAGCACGAACGCACAGGTATCGCAGGTCGGACCAGTGACGGCCAATCTGGATCCTTCGATTCAGGAATCGACCAGCTTCATTCACCGGACCAGTCCGCAGCCAAATTCGGTGCAGAGCGTGACGTCCGTGCTGGTGCAGGGGGCGCGCAACTATTCCGGGTCTTACCAGCAGGGCTTTTTAACGGGCGGCAGTGTGACTGTTACCTATGCAGATCACTACCTGAATGAAAACGCGCCGACCGATACGCTGAACCCTTCGGTGGCGCCGACGCTTTCGATCAGCGTGCAGCAGAATCTTCTGCAGGGTCTGGGCATCGCCGTAAACGCGCGGAACATTACCGTCGCCCGGGCGAATCTGCGGGATTCGGATCTTAACTTTAAGACTCAGGTCAGCCGCACGGTGGTGAATGTTCTGAACGTCTACTATGCGCTGGTGGGCGATTACGAGGATCTCGCTGCGAAGCAGAACGCTCTCGAGACCGCGCAGCGATTTTACGACGAAAGCAAGAAACGCCTGGATCTGGGAGCGTTGGCACAACTGGATGTCGCGACAGCGCAGAATCAGGTGTCGATCAGTCAGCAGGCGCTGGCAACGTCACAGGCGTCGAGGCGACAGCAGGAACTGCAGCTGAAGAATCTGATCAGCCGCACGGGTATCGGCGATCCGGTCATTGCGGACGTCGACATTATTCCCGTCGACCATCTGGTGATTCCCGCGGCCGACGATATTCCGCCCATCAAGGATCTGGTGAAACAGGCGCTGACCAATCGAAGCGATCTGGTGGTGGAGCAGGACAACCTGAAGACGCAGGAAATATCCAATCTGGGAACTATCAACGGCCTGCGGCCGACGGCGCAGGTTTTCGCGACGCAGAGCAATGCCGGGCTGGCGGGAACGCCGCGCGTGGTGCACAGCCGGAGCGGGACGTATACGGCCGATCCTTATCTGGTGGGCGGTATCGGCACGGCGCTGGGCGAGGTCTTCCGGCATAACTACCCGACGGAGAGCGTCGGAGTGTTCGGGCAGGTTCAGGTTCATGACCGGCAGGCGCAAGCGGATTATGCGATCGACCAGCTGTCATTCCGCCAGCAGCAATTGATTACCGCTAAGGACATGAATCAGGCGCAGGTGGATGTCACCAATTCGGTAGTGGCGCTGCGTCAGGCCAAGGCGAGGTATGATGCCGCTGAGCAGAGCCGGATTCTGCAGCAGCAGCTTTATGACGCCGAAGAGAAGAAGTTCAACCTGGGCGCTTCGACGCCTTACGATGTAGTGGTGCAGCAGAGGGATCTTGCGACGGCGCAGTCCGCGGAACTCTCGGCGCTGGTCTCTTATCAGAGTGCGCGGACCAGTCTCGACCAGACGATCGGCGCGATTCTCGAAGTCAATCATGTTTCGCTGACGGAAGCCGAGGCGGGGAAAATTTCGCAGACATCCGCGCTGCCGGCGACGCTTCCTGCGCCAACTCCTGCAGGGAAGTAAACGCGCGAATCAGGCGTGCTGAATTTCTTGCGCACCGGTGTCGGCGATTTCGGAATTCGTTCCGTTTCAGCATTCCAAAATGGCACGATTTCGGCATCAGCTTACGGATTTTAAAGGGTTTTTGGTTTGGCGAGAGACTTGCTTTCAGGAGAGTCGTGAATTACTTAAGACTGGCTCAAGAGCGTCGGGAAAAACTCCTACCAACGCAGTAACCTCTTTCAAATCCTCTGGCAGACCTCGACACTCTCCAAAACCCTACTCGTCGCCTTGAGCCTGAAGTACTCCTTCAGGCTCTTCTATTTTTTAGGGAACAGCGTCGAGATGAGTCTCGACGCGGCACGCGAGAGTGCGTGCGCCACCTTCACGGGAGATCTTTTGCTGGGGCGGCGTTACTGAGATGCCTGTAGAAGCCGAGATCGTCGGAGGTGAGCATCTTTGTCGCGAAGATGATTTGCGCGGTGTGCTGCGCGAAATGTTCCACGACGTGATAGACGGCGTCTACGCCTGTCACCGGATAATTCTGGATTGTGTACGTGGCAGTGAGTTGTTCGGTCGTAAGGTTGGCCACGATTGCAGTTGCCCGCTCGACGATGGCGTTCAGTTTCGTGGTGAGTTGTGCGCCGGTGAAGCCGCCGCGGGCTGCGAATTCGCCGTCCCGGTCGCGCCGGAGCGGCACGCTACCGAAAGATTCGAGAATCCACTGGTTCACATTGCCTGCAAGATGCAGCACCAGGTTGCCGATGGCGTTTTGGTTCTCGTGCCCGCGCGCCCAGATCTGGTCTTCGTTGAGTTTCCCAAGGCAGGTGTCGATGCGGCAGGTCAATTGGCGAAGCTTGCCTGTTGAGAATTCCAGGAACAGGGATTCGACGCTCATATTTTCTGCGCCTCAGTATACAATCCTGTTTTATGGCAAAACTTGGATTTCTGGGACTGGGGCTGATGGGCGGCCCGATGGCGCGCAATCTGATCAAGGCGGGGCACGACGTCGCACTCTGGTCGAATTCAAAAGGAAAAGCCGAGAAGCTTGCGGCCGAAGCTGACGGGAAGCCATGCGCGACGCCTGCGGACGTTGCCCGTCATGCGGAGTGCGTATTCCTTTGCGTGGGCGATTCCGCGATGTCGGAGGCGGTGATCCTCGGGCCGGGCGGAATTCTGGAGGGTGGACATAAAGGGTTGATCGTCGTCGACGCCAGCACAGTGAGCCCGGCATCCAGCCGGCACGTCAATGATGAGCTCGCGAAGGCGGGGATCGAGTTCCTCGGCGCGCCGTGTACAGGCTCGACTCCAGGCGCCATCAACGGCACGCTGACCTTTATGGTGGGCGGGGACGAAAAGGTCTTCGAGAAGGTTCGGCCCTTTCTTGAGGTGATGGGGAAGAAACTCTATTACTGTGGCGGACCCGCGATGGGGCTGCACGCGAAGCTGACCCAGAATCTGGTTTTGTCCAATCTGCTGCAGGCGTTCAATGAAGGGATTGTCCTGAGCACCAAGGCGGGGATCGAGCCGAAGCTGATGCTGGACATCCTTTCGAACAGCGCGGCGAAATCGGGGTTGATCGACTACAAGGCTCCCTTTATCTTCCGGCGGGATTTCGAGACAAATTTCTCCGTAAAATGGATGTACAAGGATATTGGATTGATGCTGGAATCGGCTGCGGAGCTGGATGTGCCACTTTTTTTGACGGGTTTGACGCGGCAGCTTTTCCAGGCGGCGATTGCGCGCGGGCATGGCGAAGAGGATATCTGCTCCACTATCAAGGTCTTGGAGGAAATGACGGGTACTGAGGTCAAAGGGTGATGTGATAGATCGCACCTATCCAATTTTTGTATACAAAATTTGGTTGATTCCAAAAACGATCTATTCTATTATTGGAATCAAGCCGGGGAGGAAATAGTAACTCCCACCAAAGCGAGACTAACCTCTAAAACTGAAAGACCCCTGAAGCAACCTCCCCGGCGCCCGCAAGGGTCTGATTCGAACCGGTTGCTTCGAAAACCAAGGGATTCAGTAAGAAGTCTTATCAAAACCAGCGTGATATGATTTGGAATCGATTTCGTCCTGATTTATCGAGGACGGAGACTCGTAACGGCATCATGCCCACGCGCACCCTCACCATCCTTGGCTCGACTGGCTCCATCGGGACGAATACGCTGGATGTTGTTCGTCAAAATCCTGAACGTTTTCATATATTTGCGTTGGCTGCAGGGCGGAATGTCGAGCTTCTCGCACATCAGATCGCGGAGTTCAGACCCGCAGTGGTGGTTGTGCAGGAAGCCGAGGATATCGACCGGCTGCGGGATTTGCTTTCCAAATCCGGGATTCCCGTTCCGGACCTGCTGAGCGGCCCGGAAGCGCTGGTTCGGATCGCCGTTGCGTCTGAAGTGGATACGGTCATGTCGTCGATCGTTGGCGTCGCAGGGCTGGAGGCGACGTATGAGGCGATCTGCGCGGGCAAACGCATCGGACTCGCTAATAAGGAAGTGCTGGTTTCGGGCGGCAAACTGGTGATGGAGGCCGTTCGGAAGCACGGGGTGGAACTGATCCCCGTTGATTCTGAACATAACGGTGCGCATCAATGTCTGCGAGCCGGGCTACGAAACGAAGCCACGAAGCTGATCCTGACTGCTTCGGGTGGTCCATTTCGGACGACGCCCAAAGAGGCTCTGGAGTGGGTGACCCCGGGGGACGCGCTGAAGCATCCTACATGGAAGATGGGTAACCGCATCACCATCGATTCGGCGACCCTGATGAATAAGGGTTTTGAAGTGATCGAGGCCTGTTGGCTTTTCGATTTCTCGCCCGATGACGTGGAAGTGGTGGTACATCCGCAGTCGACCGTGCACGCGATGGTGGAGTATAACGACGGCAGCGTGATTACGCAGGTGTCGGCGACTGACATGCGGATGCCGATTCAGTACGCGCTGACATGGCCGGAACGTTCGCAGGCGCCGGTCGCGAAGATAGACTGGAGTCAGGCGCGGACGTGGGAATTCCACGCGCCGGATCACGCGAAATTTCCATTACTGGGTCTGGCGTACGAAGCTCAAAGCAACGGAGGGTCGGCCACATGCGTCCTGAACGCTGCGGACGAAATCGCAGTCGAGGCATTTCTGCAGGGTAAGATCAGTTTTCCTGCCATAGCGCGGGTAGTGGAAGAGACGCTCCAGCGGATGCCTGACCAGGAACCGGCCAGCGTGGAAGACATTCTGACCATAGATAAGGATGCGCGGCGAATGGCCCATGACGTGATCCAGACTCAAACCGTGATGTTTGCGCCCGCAGCGCCCGCAAGGGCATAGAGGACAATTAACCAGATGGCTCTCTCTTTCCTGCTGAATACCTGGTGGCTTCTGGTACTCATCGGGGTGATGATCCTGATTCACGAATTAGGACATTTTTGGGCGGCACGCGCTTTCAACGTGAAGGTTGAGGTATTCAGCTTTGGTTTCGGGCCACGGCTGTTCGGCTTCCGGCGAGGCGAAGTGGATTATCGCTTTTCTCTCATTCTGTTCGGCGGTTACGTGAAGATGTCCGGCGAACAGCCGGGCGAACCTGAATCGGACGATCCGCGCGCGCTTTCGCATAAGCCGCGCTGGCAGAAGCTGATCATCGCAGCAGCGGGGCCGTTCATGAACGTGGTGCTCGCAATCGCCGTGCTCACGGGTTTGTTCATGGTCAGCTATGAACGCGTCCTGAACGATGGTGGTGCAGTTATCGGGCATATTCAGCCGGATTCGCCTGCAGCCAAAGCTGGTCTGCAACCGGGCGACAAAATCGTCCGTCTCAACGGTACGAACAATCCGGACTGGGAAGAAATTTACACTAAAGAGATCGAAGGCGCGCAGCGGATGCTGTCTGTGACTGTGGAACGGAACGGGCATCAGTTCCCGACGTCGGTTTCGCCGGTACTGGATGAGAAGGAAGGCGTAGGGTCGGCTGGCTGGGAAGGGCAGAACGAAATTCAGGTGGCTTCGGTCAACGACGGCTATCCTGCGGCGACCGCTGGCTTGCAGAAGGGCGACCTGCTGCTGAAGGTCAATAATATTCCGATCCACTCTCACTACACTCTGCCGGAGGTGATCCGGCGGAGTGAAGGCAAGCCTGCCACGATTGAATATGTGCGGAACGGGATGCATCACACGGTGACGCTGAAGCCGGTTTTCCGGAATCCGGATGGCACCACGATGCGTTGGATGATCGGCGTCCTGCCGGATATCAAGCGGAATATCCAGATCACGAGCCTGTCTTTACCGGATGCGCTGCATGAGTCGTTCGTGCAGAATGGCAAGAACGCCAGTCTGATCGTGGAGTTTCTGAGCGGGATTGTGGAACGACGGATGTCACCGAAGAATCTGTCCGGTCCGATCGGGATTGCGCAGTACGCCACGCAGGCGGCGCATGAAGGTCCGAGCGCGTTCCTGATGCTGATGAGCGTGGTCAGCCTGAACCTGGCGATTTTCAATCTGATGCCGATTCCGATTCTGGACGGCGGTGTCATCCTGACGCTGCTGATCGAAATGGTAATGGGACGCGATCTCAGTCTGAACGTGAAGGAAGCGATGCTGAAGGTTGGCTTCGTTTTCCTGATGATGCTGGTGGTTTTTGTTATTTATAACGACATCGCCAAGCGCTTTACGACTGGCCTGCTGATGCCAACCGCGGGCTCGACATACCTGAAAAGATGAGCTATCGCTGATCTTTTTCTGACGCAATCAAGGTTTCATCTACATCTGATAACCTGACACAAGCTAAATGGAGTGTTCGTGTGTTCGCCACACCGATGTCCCGGGGACGTCAAAGATCTTCGCCGACCTGATCTATCACTTTGATCGGGTCGAGGACCTTTACCCATACCGTCCGAACAGTATTGAATCTCTGCAAGCTGCCAGCAGTTTTGAGTTTCCAGATGCGCGCCGAGCAGCGCTTGTACGCGCACTGACTCCTCTGAATCAGGGAAATCCTTCGCTGCGCCGCCTGGCGGAGCCAGGGACTGTGGCGATCGTGACCGGCCAGCAGGTCGGGTTGTTTTCCGGTCCGGCGTACAGCGTTTATAAAGCACTGACGGCGATTAAAGCGGCGAGCGAACTGACATTGCGCGGAACGCCGGCAGTTCCGGTTTTCTGGCTGGCGACCGAAGACCATGATTTCGCGGAAGTGGATCACACCTGGGTGTTCGGCGCGGATCTTCAGCCGGTGAAGCTGCAAGCACATGCGGCGGGGGAAACGGGTACTCGGCCGGTTGGCGGAATTGGCCTCGAGGATATCCCGATCGAAGGGCTCCGTCAGGCGCTGGAAGGTCTGCCGTACGCTTCGGAAGCGGTCGCGATGGTGGAGCGTGCGTACAAGCCCGGCGAGACCATGGGCTCGTCGTTTGCCCGCATCATCAAAGAACTGTTCGAGCCGTACGGGCTGCTGCTGGTCGATCCGATGGAACCCGCTCTGAGGGAAATCGCGGCACCACTCCTGAGAAAAGCTGTCGAGCGTATGCCGGAGCTGTCGGACGCGCTCATGGTCCGGTCGAAAGACTTAATGGAGCGAGGCTATCACGCGCAGGTTCTGGTGGATAAGTCGACTTCGCTGGTATTCCTGCTGCAGGATGGCAAACGCGTGGCGTTGCGCCGTTCAGACGGCGGTTTCACGGCTTCGCATTTGAAGCTCACAACCGAGGAACTCGCCGCGCGCGGTGTGGACCTTTCGCCGAACGCTTTGCTGCGACCGGTGATGCAGGATTATCTCCTGCCGACTGCGGCTTACATTGGCGGTCCCGCGGAACTGGCGTATCTGGCGCAGTCGCAGGTGCTTTATGGTTGCCTGCTCGGGCGGCAGCCGGCGGCTTTCCCGCGGGCGTTTTTTACTTTGGTCGACGAGCGCAGCCACAAACATATGGTGAGGTATGGGTTGAATCCCAAGGATCTGTTTGCCGGGGAGCAAGCTCTGCATGACACGATCGCGCGGAAGCTGGTGCCGCCTGCGTTGCGGGCGCGGCTCGACTCAACGCAGACCGCGTTTACCTCCGCTGTGGACGCTCTGAAGAACGATCTCAACCGGTTTGATGTGTCGCTGGCCTCGGCACTTGATACCAGCCGCCGCAAGATCGAATACCAGATCGGCAAGATTGCGCGCAAGACCGCTTCGCAAATCATGGCGCGCGATGCCCAGGCGATTCGCGATGCAAGGTCGCTCAACGGTCTGGCGTTTCCGGAGAAGCATCTGCAGGAACGGCTTTATTCCATCATCCCTTTCATCGCCAAGTTTGGACCCGGTGTGGTGGACGAGCTCTACTCAGCCGTGCGCATCGATTGCCCCGACCACCAGTTCGTGGTTGTGTAGAAGACTTCCCCAGGCTGACGCGCCGGGCCGTACATGAACCTGCCAATCAACCACGTCAAACAGGCTTTGAAGGCCGGGAAACTTCAGCTCGGCATGAACTTCGGCCAGTTGCGATCATCTGAGATTCCGCGGCTTCTCGCGGCAGCGGGTTTCCACTGGGCTTTCATCGATACCGAGCACGGGGGCTTCGATCTCGAAACGGTACAGGACGTTTGCCGCGTCTCAACAGCAGCGGGTCTTTGTCCCGTGGTGCGCGTGGTCGATCTGCACTATGGCCTGGTGGCCCGTGCGCTCGATTCGGGCGCGCAAGGCATCATCTTTCCGCGTATGGAAGACCCGAAGCTGCTCGAAACCGCTCTCAGCTGGACGAAATTCCCGCCCTTGGGAGTGCGCGGCTACGGGCTTCAGCCTTCGCAGACGTCCTATTCGACACTGTCCTTCAACGAGATCATCGAGCATCTCAACGCAAATACGCTGACTGTGCTGCAGATTGAATCGAAGCGGGCGGTGGACGCGCGCGAGGAGATTCTGGCGGTGCCGGGAATCGATGCGGTCATGATCGGACCCGCTGATCTTTCCATATCGCTTGGCGTGCCCGGCGATTTCCAGCATCCGAAGATGGTGGAGGCGATGGAGGCGGTTCGGGATACGTGTGAGCGGCGGGGCATTGCGCCCGGCACGCATACGCGCAATCCAGGGCTGGCGCGGTTCTGGAAGGCCCGAGGAATGCGGTTCCTGGGCTGTGGCAGCGACATCGCTTATCTCTGGGATAAGGCTGCCGAAACCGCAAAAGCAGTGCTGGACGAGTGACGAAGCGGGCCACGGGGCGGCCACGCCGGTTGGTCGCGTTTTTTATTTCCGCAATTGCGCTGGCGGCGGCAACCAGCCAGCCACGCGGCTTCGATACGATTTCCGCGGACTCTCTGCGGACGAATCTTTCCTACTTGGCGTCGGACGAACTGGAAGGCCGCAACACTCCCTCGCCGGGGCTTAATCTGGCGGCGGATTACATTGCACTGCAGTTCCGGAAAGCAGGCCTGGAACCCGCGGCACCAGATTATTTTCAGAACGCGAAATTCGATGAAGCCTCGGTGGACATGACCGCGTTCCGATTGACGTTGAGGTCTGGTGACAAGAAGCTGAGCGTGCCAGCCGATGAGATTGGCGTGCGCTCGCTCATTCCTCTCGAGCTGACTTCCGAGCCGGTCGTAAGGCTTCCTGAAAACGGCGCGATCCCTGCGATCGCCGGCCGGATTGTGGCGGGAGACGAGCGGCGCTGGGGCGATGAAATTTTTCTGAATGAACTGGAAGCACGCAAGCCGGCGTTGATCCTGCTCATCGGTAAGAGCGAGACAGATACTCGGCGCCAGAGGGCAGCGCGCCCCGCAAAGTTTCTGGCAGAAGCGGAGGGTGGCTCCGTGCCGCTGATCCGAATCCGCAGATCCGAAGTTGCCGCGCTTTTGGGAGACAAAGGCGGGCTCAGCATCTCACTGCATCTGGCGAAACCTTCTCTGAACACGGCCACGTTGCGGAATGTGGTTGGTGTACTGCGCGGTTCCGACCCGGTTCTGCGCGATCAGTATATTCTGCTGACCGCGCACTACGATCATCTGGGCCGCGGCGAGAGCGGCATCTTTCACGGTGCAAACGATAATGCGAGCGGGACGGTTTCTGTCATCGAAATTGCGCGCGCGCTCGCCGCGGTCAATCCGCATCCGGCGAGGAGCATCATTTTCATAGCGCTCTTTGGCGAGGAAGAAGGACTGCTCGGTTCCTATTACTACGCTCACCATCCGCTGGTTCCGCTCAAAGACACTGTGGCCGATGTCAACCTGGAACAGATGGGCCGCACCGACGACCCGGCGGGCAGGAAACTCGGCGAGTTCGCCATCACCGGGCCCTCTTTCTCGAATCTTCCCGGCATTATCGCGGCAGGGGCGAAGACGCAGGGAGTCAAAGTGTACACGCGCCGGGACGCCGACGATTATTTCGACCGCAGCGATAACTTCTCTTTCGCGCAGTACGGTGTCATCTCGCATACAATCGCGGTGGCGTTCGAGTATCCGGACTATCACGCATTGGGCGACAAGCCTGAAAAGATCGATTACACCAACATGGCGACGGTGGACCGCGGGGTCGCGGCGGGAATTATAGCTCTTGCAAACAATCCCGAGCCCCCTAAATGGAGCGCAGTGAAAGCGGCAGCCATATACAGGGACGCCGGACGATAAAGATCCTGTGTTAAACTCCAAAGTTTGCATTTTGGACATCGCCAGAGGGCGACAGTCCCTGGAAAGGCACTATTAAAACAACTATGAGTACTCAGAACCTCGAATCTTTATTGAAGACCGTCAAGAATCCCGTTGAGATGCTGCGGAACTCGAAGATCGGCGCCTACGTATACCCGGTGGTCGCCACTGAATTTACCAACTGGCGCGACGAGCAGGCGGCGTGGCGCAAAAGCGCCGTGCTCTTCGATCAGTCTCACCACA
>ODAK010000212.1_pt1 | contig 66040 bp, 38 predicted proteins | sample 1539591 | NCBI WGS metagenome assembly ODAK01 (sample SAMEA3539303, study PRJEB22396) | soil metagenome | biome: tundra; feature: field; material: soil | place: USA | collected 2010-05 | depth 0.15 m | reverse complement strand
TCGTCACCGTGGTGCTGGCACTCAACAACGGCCTGGCCATCGAGCAATACGTCGACCCTGACCTCGTCAGCGATGATCTGTTCGGGCGAGTCCTCGCACGGTTGTCGCGCTAGGCCGGAACGCCCAGGCGATTGCGGAACGCTCGTCCCGTCGGGCGGGATCGCCGACGGGCGGGGAAACCTACGCAGCCCGCGGCTGACGGAGCCGGTGGCCGATGCCGGGCGGGAGGTCTGTGCCTCCCCCGCCGGGCTCGGCCCGGGGACCGCGCGTCCCTGGACGAGTTCGGACATTCACATCGGGGCAGTTGCTCCGGCGTGTCCGGTGGACGATCGGCCAAGGGGACACACAAACCCGATCGCAGCGTTACGCCTGTGGGTGCCGGAAACCTACGCGACCAGGCGATATTCGTGAATCACGCCGCCGGCGCGATCGCGCCGCTGGACCCGGAACTGATCGAGATTCGTGACGCCGTCGGGCAGTTGCCGTAGCGGCGCTGCCTGCTTCAGGGCGCGGTGCGGCCGGTGGGTGTTGTAGAAGTCCTCGTACTCGCGCAGCACGATCATCAGGTGCCGCTGGTTCCATACCAAGGTTCGGTCCAGCAGCTCGCGGCGGCAGCTGCCGACCCACCGTTCCATGATCGAATTCATCCGAGGCGCCTGAACCGCAGCACGGATTATCCTGGCGCCAGCGGCACGGAAGACCTCATCGAACGCGGCGGTGAGGCTGGCGTCCCTGTCATGCAGGACGAACTTCACCCGCGTCCCGACATCCTCCAGGTCCATGAGCAGGTTCCGGGCCTGCTGGACCACCCACGCCTGGACCGGGTGCCCGGTGGCTCCGAGGACGCGTATCCGGCGCGTGCCGTGCTCTATAACGGCAAGGACGTAGACCTTCGTTCCGTTGAGCAGGTCGGCGGTGAAGAAGTCCAGCGCCAGGATCCCCTGCGCCTGGGACCGCAGGAACTCGGCCCAGCCAGGTCCCTCCCGGCGGGGCGCGGGATCGATGCCGGCGTTCTTGAGGATCTGCCAGACCGTGGACGGCGCCACGGTGATGCCGAGCCCGGCCAGCTCGCCGTGGATGCGGCGGTAACCCCACGACTCGTTCTCCCGGGCAAGTCGTAGCACCACCGACCGGACCTTTCGGTGCGTTGCCGGGCGCCCGGACCGGCCCTGGCGCGACCGGCGCGACCACCGGCGGCGGACGATGTCCCGGTGCCACCGCAAGATGGTGCCCGGGGTGACGATCAGCCGCATCGCGGCGAGACGGTCGATCGGCAGCGTCCCGGCCAGCAGGGCAAGCAACGCCCGGTCCGGCCACGTCAAACGCGAATGAGCGCGAGGCCGCTCGCGCTCAGCCACAGCGAGCTGATGGCGCAGCATAAGGATCTCGGCGTCCTTCCACCACCACTCCCGCCGCGACAAGCCCAGCAGCGACACAGAACGGGTGACAATCAAGAAGATCAGCTTCAAGCCCACAAGCCGAAGATCATCCCACGCCCCGGCAGGCCAAGACCGGACTCGCATGTGCCTGACGCGGGGCCGAGTGACCAGCGGCCAGCAGAGCATCCGGCCAGGTGGCACGGGTTTTCGGCACCCACACTCCCCGGAATTCCCGCCGTTCACGGAAGACAGCAGGACGCACCGCACCCGGCCCGTATCCGCCAGATTTGAGCCGGTCTCACGATTAAAGGACGTTAAAAAAACCGGCTCCTCGCGTACTCCTTTTCGCCACGCTCGGGACCCGCCCATCTGGCAGTACTAGAACGTCCGGGCTTTGTCAGGGCTGCTCCCGCCCTCCCCGGCACCACCCGGATCAGGCTGCCCTCAGCTACACCAGCCTGCTGCGACAGGCCAGCGGCGAAGGTCTCTCACCTCCACTCGAATCAACAGCGCCTCGCGCCGCACTCCGTGGCCATGAAAAAGCCCGTCATGCGCGGTGAGCCGATTCTCGCCGCACCCGCAGTACCGCGATCACCGTCAGGACGAGGCCGTCGCGAGCCAGCCACCGGCCGGTGAACCCGGTCAGCGGGCGGCCATCCAGCACGGGACCCGGGACCAGCAGCCGGGCGGTGAAGGTGCCGTCCGCGGGATTGATCGTGATGGCCGCCTCCTCGAAACCCAGCCAACGCGAGGTCAGCGGGAACCATGCCTTGTAGACCGACTCCTTGGCGCTAAACAGCAGCCGGTCCCAGGACGGCCCCGGCGCCGCGGACGCGAGGGCACACAGCCTGGCGCGCTCATCAGCGGTGGCGATCGTGTCCAGCACGCCCTCGGGCAGCCTGTCATCAGGCTCTGCATCAAGCCCGAGCGTGAGCACGTCCTGGACGCGCGCGACCGCCGATGCACGGTAGCCGGTGCAGTGGGTGATGCTTCCCACGATGCCGGGGGGCCATTGCGGCGCGCCGCGTATGCCGGGCACGATCGGGGCGGGCGGCAGACCGATCATGGCAAGCGCCGAGCGGGCACACGCCCGCGCGGTGGTGAACTCCCGGCGCCGCTTGTCTACCGCCCCGCCCAAGGCGGCCTCCTCCTCGGGGAACAACACGATGTCGAGCACGTCGCCGAACGCTTCGACGGCCGCCACCTGCGCGGACAGGATCTCCGCTAGCATCCCGTGCTTCCCGGAGCCGGAAGTATCTGGCGCGGCGGCCCGGGCGCGCTCCCCGACAACCGCCACTCCCGCGGATAGCCGTACGAGACCTCCTCGAAGCGCACGCCGTCATGCCAGGTCGTCCGTGGGATGTGGAGATGACCGTAGACCACCGCCGCGGCGCCGAACCGCACATGCCAGCCGGCCGTCGCGGTGGTACCGCACCACTGCGCGAACTCCGGGTACCGCAGTACCCGCGTGGGCCCGCGGACGAGCGGAAAGTGGCTCACCAGGATTGTCGGAAGACCCGGATCCGTTGCCTCAAGCCGACGCTCGGCCGCCTCCAGCCTTGCCTGGCACCACGCCTCCCGGCTCGGATACGGATCAGGATGCAGCATCACCTCGTCGGCGCACACCACACCCGTCTCGTACGCCTGCGCGAGCCCAGCCGCCTTGGTAGCCGCACCCGCCGGGAGGAATGTGTAGTCATACAGCAGGAACAGCGGCACGATCGTGACCGGTCCCCCCTCACCGTCCCACACCGGATAAGGATCCTCCGGGGTGACGACGCCCAGGCTCCGGCACAACTCCACCAGGTGCAGGTAACGTGGCTCACCGCGCAGCTGCACCGGATCTTCCCGGCGCGTCCATAGTTCGTGGTTACCCGGGACCCACACGACCACCGCGAAACGCTCGCTCAGCGTACGCAATGCCCATTCGATGTCCCCGACGATCTCACCCACATCTCCAGCCACTAGCAGCCAGTCCCCCGCCGACTCGGGCCACAGGTCTGCGACAATCGCCCGGTTCTCCGGGAAGGCCACATGCAGATCACTTACCGCGAGCAGCTTCGGCGCCGGAGCATGCGCCAAGCCCTTCTCGTTCATTGTCGAGGCCGATGGGACGCTGCAAGAGGCAGCAGGCACTCAGGCGTGACACTCGCGCCGATCATGACACCAAGGGGCAGCTGCTCAATGGCAAGTCTGTCCAAGACCGCCCATTTCCTGGCCTGCCACGCCATGGCCCATCAACGCCCGTTCGCGGCACGAAATCGAGCAGGGCTACACAAAAAGACATGAAACTATCCTAACAGATCCAAACTGAAATCAGGCAGCATACTTTGCCATAATCCCGTGGAGTACCAGAAATCTGCCCGCACCTGCGACCTGAGCGATAGGCGAGTCATGGCCACGGGACATGTTGGCCATACGAGCAGGTTGCGCTTCGATCACAGCTCGTGTCCCGCTGCCTCCTTTGTCTAATAACGCGGGCTCAGGTTGCGAAGTCAATGGTCCCATTGGCACGCGCTGACCGCGCAAAGGAATGCAGGAGCAGCACTGCTGCCGCCAGCCAACCGGCAGAAACGATAACCTCGATTCCCAATTGACGCGACAGCGGCGCCGCAGTTTCACCGTTGAGCAGACCGCGCACCGCAAGAAGCCCATAGGTCAGCGGCAGCGTATCGGCAACTACCTGCACGGGCCGCGGCCAATCCTCTACCGGCACATTGACGCCGGAAATGGCCATAAACGTGAGGTAGCTGACGTTCAGCGCGAGCCAGCGAATACTTGGCATGCGCAGTATCACCGCGCCCGCAACCGCGCCGTAGCAGTAAGTCCCAAACGACACTACCAGCAAGATTGGGATCAGAAGAACTAGCCGCGGCCAGGAGGGAATGATGTGGAACGTTGGCAGGACAACGGCGAAAACGATAGAAGAGCTAATCATCCCGTTGACCGGCCAGTGCAGCCCGCGGCCCAGAACGGCGGTCACAACACTGCCCGGCGTGCTCATGATCAGCGGAAGTGTGCCCGATCGCCGTTCGGCCGCGGATTCGAGGATCACCATGGTGCCCTCGATCCCGGCGACCGCCACTGCATTGCCCACCAGAATGTATGCGCCGTGGGCGCCGCCGACCAGTCGGCCCACCAGGGTAAAGAAGATGACCTGGAATACTAGGCGCAGAAGCCAGCCAAAGGTCCAGGCGTACCAGGTGTATATGGCCAGGAAATCCGTCAGCCCGACCCGCGCGGCATGCCACAGAGTGCGCGCCGGAAACGCGATCGCGTTCATGCGAGGCCCACCGACCCTCGCGCCCTGATCACTCGGAGAATTCGGCGAGACAAGGCAAAGCCCAGGAGCAGGCTGATCGCGCCGAGCCCGACGATGACGATCAGCTGTTCGGCTGGCTCACTGACCGCGCCGGTGGCGAGAGTGGCACGGAAGAGATCGGCGCTCCAGGAGAGGAAAAAAACGCGAGTGACCGGGTAGAGCCAGTGCGGCAGGAACGTGACCGGCACGAGGATGCCGCCGAGCACATAGAAGGGATAGCTTAGGGAGTTCTGGAAAATCATCGATGACCTAGCCAGGGTGAACAGCGTCGTCATGAGCGCAGCGGTCCCGAACATCGCGAAACAGGTCGCTACGAGGCAAGAGATGAAATAGACCGGGTGTGGAATTGAGATCTGCACACCGAACAGGAGCGCCGCGGCTACCCAAGACTCGGCGAAGCATACAACCCCGAGCGCGCCGATCGCGACGGTGCGCCCCAGCACGTTCGCGGCAAAGGACGCTGGCGTGGCGAGCAGCGGTTCCAGGGTGCCCTGCCAGCGATCGCCGTCCGTGATTCCGCCGGCCTGATTGAGCGCTAGCGTCCACATCCCGGCCAGCGCAGGAGCGAGCACAGCCGTAGCGTGCAGGTCAGGGCGGTCCGCCGACTGGGTGATCGAGAGAAAAATTGCGAGATAAAACGGGACTGCGATCAGGATACTCAGATCGCCCAGCGAGCGGCGGAAGATCCACAGCTGAAGCCGGAAGCCGGCGAGCACGCCGCTAATCACGCGCGCAAATCCAATCCTCGGTCGCCGATCAGTTCGATGTAGACGTCGGCGAGATTGGGACGGCCGGTGCGCAGCGCAGTGACCCCCGCGGAGACGAGTTCCCTGAGCACATCCTCGGTCGCCCCCTCCCGGCAGGTCTTGATCCGCGTCGTCTCGCCGCCCTGTGCAGCCACCGAGAGCACTCCGTCCAGGGTGACAATGCGGTCGAGGAGCGCCTGCGGCGCATGTGTCACATCTACGTGCTCATAGCGGGAGAGCCAGACGCTCAGCGTCTCCGGCGGCTCGGTGACGAGGACACGGCCGTGGTCGATGAGTGTCACCCGGTCGCACAACTCCTCGGCTTCCGCCATGTCGTGGGTTGTCAGCAGGATTGTGCGGCCCTCCTGGCGCAGTTCCCGTACCACACTGCGGAACTCGCGGGCGGCCACCGGGTCCATGCCGGTGGTGGGTTCGTCCAGCAGCAGCACGCGTGCCTCGCCCACCAGCCCGCGCGCAAGGTGGACGCGCTGCTTCATGCCGCGCGAGAGGGTCTCGACCCGGGCATTCGCCCAGCCCTCAAGACCGAAGCGCTTGATGAGCTGGCCACAGCGGTGCTGCGCCTCCCGCGCTCCGAGGCCATGCAGAGTAGCCCAGTACCGAAGATTCTGGTCCACGGTGAGCCGTGAATAGAGCCCACGGTCGCCGCCGAGCACGAGACCGATGAGCCGCCGCACGGCCTTGGCGTCGGTCACCACATCATGCGTGAGCACCCGGACGCTGCCGGATGTGGGCAACAGTATGGTCGTGATGACCTTCACCAGCGTGGTCTTGCCAGCTCCGTTCGGCCCAAGAAGCCCGTGAATCTCGCCCTCAGGGACATCCAGGTTTACCTGGTCCAAGGCCACATGCTGGTCGCTCCTTCTGCGCCGCGAGGACCCTTTCGAGTACGTTCTCGTCAGATCACATATCTCGATCGCAGACATGCTGTCCTCCTCAAATGCTCCGAGTGGGAGCAAACTTTCCAATTCGGCCATTTAATTCGGTCAACGGCGGGCCCCGCGGACTGATCGTGGCCGCATATCGGTCCAGTTCCGCTCGATCCAGCGCAGGCACTCCTCCCGCGTACCGCATTCATCCGCGTCTCGCCAGCCGGGCGGATCCGGCCGTTCGACCGGCCAGACCGAGTACTGCTCCTCGTCGTTAACGACCACCTTGTGCCGCGTGCAGGCGTCGTCCGCGCTCATGACCGGCCATCGCCCGCGGTGGCGGATATTACGACGTTCTTGGCGTCGACGAACACGAGCGCGGGCTCGTGCGCTGCCAGCTCGGCGTCATCGATATCCGCATACGTCAGAATAATCACCAGGTCGCCGGGCTGTACCAGCCGAGCCGCAGCACCATTGAGACATACCTGGCGCGACTCGCCCTCGATGGCGTACGTCTCGAACCGCGCGCCCGTGTTGATATTGAGAACGCAGACCTGCTCGTTTACCACAATGTCCGCGGCCCGCATCAGCTCAGGGCCGAGGGAGATGGACCCCACATAGTTAAGTGCCGACTCGGTCACCGTCGCCCGGTGAATTTTCGACTTGAGCATACGACGTTGCACTGTTACCTCCTGTGCCAATTCACTGGTGGGTTCTCGTGCGGAAGCTTTCGATGATGAAACGGACCAGCGAGTGGCTTTCGGACCGATAGTGAAAATCGGAAATCTGGCTGATCGGCCGGACTTCGCTCAGTGTCCCGCACAGGAAGGCGGCATCGAACTCGGTCAGCTCCCGCGGCCATATATCCCGCTGGGTCACCGGAATGCCGGCGCCGGCAGCGAGGTCTATGAGCATCGACCGGGTGATGCCTGGAAAGATGTCCCCGGTGAGCCGTGGTGTGACCAGCGTGTCGCCTCGGACGAAGAAAAGGTTGGAGCTGCTGGCTTCGGCGATCCGTCCGTGAATGTCGAGCATGATGCCGGTGTCAAACCCATCAGCTCGGGCGTTCCGCTCCGCAAGGTAGCTGTTCGCGTACGCCCCGGACACTTTCCAGGTCGCCGGAATCGCCTCGTGCGGCACCCGGCGCACGGCCGAGAGCTGACATCGGTACCCGGCGTCCACGTCCCGGCCGACCGGTACGGCGAAGATGCACGCGCTGGTGGACTCCTCATCCACCTGGAAGAAGACCTCCGGACCCGTGCGATAGGCGATGGGACGGATGTAGTGGGTGTCGGCCGGAAGAGTGTCCACAAGCGCTCGGACACCCGCGAGCAGTTCGTCGGCCGACCAGGACAACACGAGATCCATGTGGCCAGCGCCACTCAGGAAGCGCTGAAGGTGCTCACGTCCGAAGTGCAGGTGCCAGTGATCGTCGTTCCAATACGCCATCATGCCGTCGAACACCGCAGTCCCGAGGTGGAGCGTGTTGCTCGCGATTGACGGGTTCGCGCGCTCACGCTCCATCAGGGCTCCGTTGAACCAAGCCAATTCGCTCGCCTTCATCAGGACCCTGCCTTTCGTCGGCTTGTCGTCACTGGCGCCGGAGAGACAAGCTCGTCGATACTGGCCAGCAACTCGCCCCTCACCTCCGGCACGATTTCGAGCGCCTGCACGCTATCCCGAAGCTGAGTCACACACGAGGCGCCGGTGATGGCGCTGGACACAACACCATTGCGCAGCACCCAGGCCAGGGCCAGCCGGCTTGGTGTGGTGCCGGTCTCGCGCGCCAGCGCGCTGAACGCGCGCATCCTGTTCAGCACCGGCACCTCGTCGGCACCGAGAATGTATTCCCGTAGCCACTGGTAGCCCGGCTTGGCCAGCCTCGCGTCCGCGGGCATGCCGTCGTCGTAGCGGCCGGCCAGCAGTCCGTAGGCGAGCGGTGACCAGGTGGTGATGCCTAGGCCGATCCGCTCGGGCAGTGCCGCGAACTCGCGCTCGACCTTGTCCCGGACCAGCAGGCTGTACTGGAGTTGCTCGATCTGCGGCGGTATCAGCCGAAGCTCGTCGGCGATCCGGCACGCGTCGAGCACCTGCTCGGCGGTCCACTCGGAGGTACCCCAGTGGAGCACTTTGCCCTGGGTGACCAGATCCGACATCGTGCGGACCGTCTCCTCAAGGGGACAGTTCGGATCGTAGCGATGACACAGGTAGAGGTCGAGATAGTCGACACCGAGCCTGCGGAGCGCGCCGTGACAGGCGTCGACGACGTGCTTGCGGTTCAGCCCCCAGGTGTTCGGCCGCTTGCCGTGTACGCCCCAGTACACCTTGCTCGATAGCAGGTAGGTCTCGCGCGGCCAGCGCAGCCGTCGCAGAGATTGCCCCACCACTTCCTCCGCCGCGCCGTTGCCGTATGTTTCGGCGTTGTCGAAGAAGTTGATCCCCAACTCGTAGGCGGCCCCGAGGAGCCGGCCAGTCTGCGCGTCGTCCAGCGACTCGCCGACGGTCGCCCAGGCGCCCAGCGAGATCGCCGAGATCTTCAGGCCGGTCCTGCCTAGTTGCCGGTATTCCACGGTGCTACCTCCTCTGAGGGCGCGTTAGTCAGCGCTGTGCGCCCGCGCTGGCCGTAGCGGTTCCCCCCGCCGCCGGGCATGCCCGGCGGCGGGGGGAAGTAGCCGACCTCAACGCCGTGCTCCAGGAAGCGGGAGAACCACTCCGTCGTCGGTGCCGGAAACGTCATGCCGAGCCGGCGGAGGCGACCGCCTGTCCACGTGGCGTCCAGCGGCACGCGGCGGCCGGGGGCGCGGTCCACCGTGGGCAGCAGTCGGCCAACGGCCGTCGCGTAGCGACGGATGCCGCCGTACTCGGCAAGTAGGTCGCCAAACTGCTCCGGATCGACGAGACGAACGGAGTAGCCGAAGGCAAGCAGCCGCCGCACCACCTCCCCGTGCGAGAGCGTGTGCGGGGTCTGCAGGTGGAATGTCTGCCCGGCCGCGCTGCTCTCGCTGCCCAGCGCGAGCAGCGCCCTGGCGAGCAGGTCCGCCGGGATGAGGGCGAAGCTGCGCCCTGGCCAGTCGCACGCCAGGCCCAGCTCGATCGTGGAGCGCAGGTACCGGCTGAGAAAGTGGTCGTCGATGTTGCGCTGGAAGCGGCCGCTGACCGAGTGCGGCGCTACGGTGCCTACCCGGTAAACCACGGCGTCCCCGCTGGCGGCGAACCCGCGGACGGCGTGCTCGGCAGCCAGCTTGCTCGCGGAATACGCCTCCGTGGGGCGCTGGCCGACGTCTAGGCGGTCCTCGCTCAGTACAGCGTCAGGGACGCCGGGCGGCAGCACCCCGGCTACACCGATGGTGGACACGTAATGCACCCGGCTAGCCTGCTCCGCGTCGGCCAATTCCAGCACTCTGCGGGTTCCGCCGAGGTTGACCGCGAACATCTCGTCCCGGGCGGCCAGGTGGCGCACATCGGCCGCCGAGTGGACGATGTGGTCGCACCGCGCCAGAGCGCTCCAGGCGTCCACCGCGAGGCCGAGACGCGGCGCGGTGAGGTCACCGGCCACCGCGCGGACCCTAGCGCGGAACACCTCCGTGTCCGCGTGCGGGAAGTACCAGTGGTACAGCTCGGCCAGGCGGCGCAGCGCGGCGCCGTCGTCGGTCGCGCGCACCAGGCAGGTGACATGCCCTCGCGCCCGCTCGAGCCATGCCTCCAGCAAGTGGATCCCCAGCATGCCGGTGGCCCCGGTGAGCAGGACGTCCGTCGTCCCGTCCCATAGATCGGCGCCGTCCCGCTCGCGAACGCGCCAGCTGGACGCGTGCACGGCAGTGCCGTTGGAACCAGGGGCCGGGCTCAAGGATGCCGGCTCGCTGGCCGCGTTGTCCGCCTCCGCACCGTTGGTGATCCGGTCCGCAATCCGCTCGATGGTGCGCAGCTCGAACACCTGGGGAGGAGCGAGGTGGGCACCGCGGGATCGCAGCAGCACGGCGACCTGGATGGCGAGTAGCGAGGTGCCGCCGATCGAGAAGAAGTCGTCAGTTGCCGCGATGTCCCCGTGCCCGAGTACTGACTCGACCACCTCGCACACGAGCCGTTCGGCGGGCGTGCGAGGCAGGCGCCGGTCGGCGCCGGAACTGGCCGGGTCGGCGGGCAGCGCGTGTTGGTCGATCTTGCCGTTGGGCGTCAGAGGCAGCTGGCTCAGTACGGTCAGTGAGGCGGGCTGCATGTAATCCGGCAACCGGGCCGCTAGGTGGTCCCGGATCTGGGCGCGCAGCCGACGTCGGCTGACTTCGCGCAACGGCTCGCCGATCAGCGCGGTTGGCCAGCTGTCCGGGGCTGGCCATCCCGGATTCGGCGGCCGGTCGCCGGCCGCCCACAGGACCGCGTCGAAGGTGCCGTCCGTCATTCCGCGCAGGCAGCTGGTCGCCAGCCGGTAACCAGCCGCCGCGGCGAGGGATCGCAACTCGTCCGGAACCACCGGCTGGCCGACGGGCAGCGCCAGCGTGGCATCTCCGGCCTGCGCCCGGAGCGAGGCGAAAGTCTGCAGGTCCGGGAGCAGAAGCGCATGCGGGACCGCACGGAAGGCGAGTTGCCGTGGCTGCTGTTCGCGCAGTGTCCGGATCAGCCGCTCGGCCGACCAGTGTTCGGCGCCCCAGTCACGCCAGCCTGGCTCACCGACGGGATCGGCCTGGCCGGACGCCGTCCGGTGCAGCACTGCGTCGTAGCGGTAGCGGGTCAGTTCGTTACCAGCACGGCCCCGGCGCGGTTCGATCTCCACACGGGACACCGCGTCATGGGCGTTGGCGACCTGGGTGAAGAAGACCGGGTGAACGGTCAGCTCTCCTTCTTCCTGGGCCCGGCGCCGGGCGCGTTCCAGTGTTTCCCCCGCTGCGGCGCCGGGGGCCCTCGCCGCTTCGACCGAGGCGTGAAACGGCGTAAGCAGGGGCAGGCTGCGCACGTCGCCGACGAACAGGAATCCGCCGGGCCTAGTTCGTGTGAGCGCGGTCTCGAGAACCTGTCGCAGGTAGGCATCATTCGGCAGGTACTGCACCACCGAGTTGATGATCACCACATCGAACTCGCCCGGCGGCAGGTCGATAGCGTCCGCCTGATGCAGCTCCACCTGGGTCAGTCCGCGCCGGGCGACCGTGCGGCGCAGCTCGGAGAGAGCACGAGCGGAAAAGTCTGTACCCACGTATTGTGCGCAATACTCGGCCAGCGCGATGAGCACGAGGCCTGTGCCGCAGCCGATCTCTAGCATGCGCAGCGCCCGCTGGCCCAGCGGCCGGGGATGGACGCGCTCCAGGATCTGCGCCACGGTGCCGTCGAGCCATTCGTGCATCTCCTCCGGCGAGAAGGGCTCGCCGGTGTAACTGGAGTTCCAGCCGGTGAAGTCGTAGTCGCCGGCGACAACCCGGAGCCGCCCTCCGTAGGTGTCGTCGAACAGCTCACGCCACTGCGCGATCTTGGTGTCCGCCAGCTCGGCGCCGGGTACCTCGTCCGGCGCTTCGCCCGCCGGGACGACGTAGGCCGCCAGCCGCCGCGAGCTCGGGGTGTCGCCCTGCGGCACGACCACGGCGCGACTGACGCCGGGGGCCGCGGCCAGCACCGCAAGGACCTCGCCGAGCTCAATGCGGAAGCCGCGGATCTTGACCTGCTGGTCAGACCGGCCGAGGAACTCGATGCTCCCGGCGGCGTCGCGCCTGCCCCGGTCACCACTGCGGTAGAACCTCTCGCCGCCGACCTCGACGAATTGCTCGGCGGTCTCGTCTGGCCGGTTGAGGTAGCCGCGGGCTACCCCTGCCCCGCCGATCATGATCTCTCCGTCGACCCCCACCGGCAGCGGCGCACCGTTCTCGTCAGCGACCCGGACGACCGTGCCAGGCAAGGGATGGCCAACCGGGTGCCCGGCGGACGGCACGCCGCGGCGCACCATATAGGCGGTACAGAAGATTGCCGCCTCGGTGGGACCGTAGGTCACCGAGATCTGCGCCGACGGGAAGACGTTCGCCAGGGTGTCGAGCAGGCCCGGCGGCACCAGGTCGCCGCCGGTCACCACGGTGCGCATCCGGTCGCAACGGTCGATGCCCTGATCGCGGAGCGCGGTGAGCAGGTGCTCCATCAGGCCAGGAACGGCCTGCAGGCACGTCGCGCCGTTCAGCAGCACGCTGATGCGCTCGATGTCGAACAGCTCCTCGTGTGCGACGAGGGTGCTGCATCCCCCGGCGAGCATGGCGGAGAACAGCTCATAGTAGAAAACATCGAAGGTGCTCTTCGCGAGCACCAGTCCCCGGTCGGAGCGGTCGAAGCCGAAGTAGTCCTGGCACGCCTGCAGCGTGTTCATGACGTTGCGGTGCTCGACCTGGACTCCCTTGGGCTGGCCGGTGGTACCCGACGTGTAGATCACGTAGGCGAGGTCCCGCGGTGTCGCGGCCGGACCCGTCAGCCTGCCGTGGTCCGGCAAGCACGAGAGGTCGATGACCCGCGCCGGGGCGCCGGCTAGCCGGCCGATCGTGTGCTCGTGGGCGAGCACCAGGCGCACCCGGGCATCACGCAGCAGGAAGGCGGCCCGGTCGGCGGGATCGGCCGGGTCCATCGGCAAGAACGCGGCGCCAGCCTTGAGTACCCCCAGCGTGCCGACCACCAGGTCGGCATCGCGCTCGGTGCAGATCGCGACCACCTCCCCCGGCCCGGCGCCGAACTCGCGAAGCGTGGCGGCCACGCGCTCCGCCCGCTCGTGGAGCTGGGCGAAGGTGAGGGTGACATCGCCCGCCCGCAGGGCCGGGGCGCCCGGCGTGCGCCGCATCATGGCTTCGAACCGCTCGTGCAGGCACAGCGCCCGGCCTTCCGGCGGAGCGGCCCGCTCGATCGCGAGCGACCAAGACAGCTCCTCCTGGCCGAGGAGCGGAAGCTCGGCCAGGAGCAGCTGCGGATCAGCAGCGATCGCATACAGCAGGGTGCGATAATGGCTAGAGAACCGCTCAGCCGCGGCGTCGTCGATGATGTCGCTGTTGACGACGATCCTGACCGTGAGGCCGTCCGCCCGCTGGAACACGGTGCATTCGAGATCGAAGCGAGCGGCGTTGGTCGCCGGGGACAACAGCGTGGAGCCCAGGTCCTGCAGGGCCAGCGGTGACGCGTCCGCGTTCTGCAGCGCGAACATTGCCTGGAAGAGCGGGTTATGGCTAGGCGCCCGCTCGGGGGCCAGTTCCTCGACGATCCGCTCGAATGGCACCTGCTGGTGGCGGATGGCTTCAAGCGAGGTGGCCCTGACTCGGCTTAAGAGTTCAGCGAACGTTGGCTGCCCGGACAGGTCGAGGCGCAGTACTACGCTGTTGACGAACAACCCGATCATCCGCTTAACCGCGGGTACCGGCCGGTTCGCTACCGGGGAGCCGAATACAATCTCCGACTGGCCGGAGTACCGGTGCAGCAGCGTGGCGAACGCAGCGGCCAGCGTCATGTAAAGGGAGGCTCCTTCGCCGCGCGCCATCCGCTCCAGAGCGCCGGTGAGCGCGGAATCCAGGTGCGCCTCGCACGATCGGCCGACGAATCTCGCGACCGGTGGCCGAGGGCGGGCCATGGGCAGTTCGAGCATGGGCAGCCCGGCGAGCTTATCCGTCCAGTACTGAAGCTCCGCCCGGCCGGCGGGGCCCTCCGCGCGGGTGCGGTCATCGGCGATGACCTCGCCGAACGTGCGGGACAGGGAGGGCAGGGCCGGTTCCACCCCGGCACGAAAGGCCGCATAGGCCACCGCCAGTTCCCGTTTGAATACGCCGAGGGACCAGCCGTCCACGATGATGTGATGAAACGTGATCGCGACCACGTACTCGGCCTCGCCGGTCCGCCAGACCGCGGTCCGGAACAGTGGCGCCACGGAAAGGTCAAACGGGACCCGCGCCTGGTCATCTAGCTCGCGGACGACGACGACCTCCCGCTCGGCCGCCGGCGCGCCACGAAGGTCCTCGGTGCGCAGGACGGGCGAGCACCCGTCATGGACGACACGGAACGGCTTGCCGTCGGCCGAGCCAAACGAGGAGCGCAGCATCTCGTGGCGGCGGGCCAGGAAGGCAAGTGCGGCTGACAGGACGCGGACGTCAAGCTCGCCGCACAGCCGGGCGGCCGTAGTGACCATGTACGCCGCAGTGTCGGGCTTCAGCTCGTGCAGGAACCACATGCGCTGCTGCGCCGATGACAGCGCGTGGCTGGTGCCTGCTACCGCGGGCGACAGCTCGGCCGACCTCAACGGTTGCTCGGCAGGCCGTCGCAGGCGCGCGGCCAGGATCTCTTCGGCGCGGTCTCGCTGCTGTGGCCTGGTGGCACTCTGGTCCGGAGCCATCCGCTCTCCTTCGTTGCCGGGCGTCGGGTCAGAACACGTCCTCGCGTTCCATCGCCAGGAACAGCTCGCGCACGTTGCTGTCGTCGAAGGCGTCGTTCTCGGTTCGGGTGACGAACTCGAACTGAATGCCCGTGTTCGGGTCACGCTTGGTGAAGGCCTGGTCCAGCCCGGGCGCGTGGATGATCCCGGTGAGCAGGTCGGCGCCACGCGACGTCAACTCGTCGAGAAGCCGGTCCTGCCCCTCGACTTCGACCGCGATGTGCTGGACCCCAGGACCGTAGTGCTCGATGTACCGGGATACGTTCGACGCCGGGGAATCGCCCTGGCAGAGCACCACAGTCACGCCCCGGCCACGCATCGTCGCCGAGTCCATGCCGCTCGTCTCCCCGTCGACCTTCCGGCGCTCGATGACCTCGAACCCATACTGGTCACGGAAGGCCGCCACCGCCGCTCCGAGGTCGCGGACGGCAATCGCCACGTGATCAATCCGGAGCGCGGCGCGGCCCACCCCGCCGCGGCCCTCGGTGCCGATTACCTCATCCTCAACCCGGCACGTCTCATCGATAATCGTGTCGTACAGGCGACGCAGGAACGCGGCGCTCAGCCCGTTCTCGTTGGCGAATCGCGCGGCCCGGTCCTGCACATACTGGATGCGGTGCGGTTGCGACATCGGCACCTCATTGACCCGCTTGTACTCGGCGATCCGCACGCAGATCGCGAGCCTCTCGCCGATGACCCTGAGCAGCTCAGCGTCGACGCGGTCGAGCTCGGCGCGCAGATCCTCGAGCTCTGGCCTGGTCACGGTCTCACTCATGATTCCTCCTTGGACACTGTCGTCGGCCGGGCATCGGCGTCGGCGAGAACCAGCTTCTCGACTAGCTCGGCCTGGGCTTCGAGAGTGGGATGTTCGAAGAGATCGCTAACGGAGAACGGCACGCCCAGCCGCTCCTCCACCCGCGCGGCGAGCAAGATGGCGTGCAGGGAATGGCCACCCATCGCGAAAAAGTCGTCGTACCGGTCAATGCGCTCGATACCGAGCCGGTCACGCCACAGTGTGGCGAGCTCGCGCTCGGCGAGCGTCTCCGGCGGCTCGTGTGGGCGGGGAGTTGCGGTGCCCCACACGGGCGGCGCCGGCAGGACCTGATGGTCGATCTTGCCGCTCGGTGTGCGGGGCCAGGTTGTCATCAGCACAAACACCTCAGGCACCGCGGCGGCGCTCAGGCGCTCCCGCAGCCAAGTACGCAACATCGAGGACACTTCCGCCTCGGGCCGGTCGCCGGCCGAGGCGGGCCGAACCAGTTCCACGTAGCCGGTGAGCCGCGGCTGCCGGCCCGAGTCGCCGCGCTGGACGACGACCGCCTCGGCGACAGTTGGGTGAGCACGCAGTGCCATCTCGATCTCGACTGGCTCAAGACGGACCCCGCGCACCTTGATCTGCCGGTCCCCCCGGCCCAGGTAGTGGAATACCCCGTCGGGATCGCATCGCACGAGATCGCCGGTGCGGTACAGCCTGGCGCCAGCTGGCCCGGCGGGGTCCGGCATGAACCTCTCGGCGGTCAGCCGAGGGTTACCGGCGTAGCCAGTGCCAACCGCACGACCGCCGATCACCATCTCGCCCGCCGTACCTGGCGGCGCGAAGTTCCCGAGCTCGTCCAGCACATACGCCCTGACTCCGGTGATCGGCCTCCCAAGCGGGATCACCGGACTGCCCTCGTCACCCTGTACCTGATAGGCGAGTGCGTCAGCGGCGACCTCCGTCGAGCCGTACAGGTTCCACACCCTGGCGCCGGGTACCCGGCGCATGAGCTCGGCCGCGAGGTCATCTGGCAGCGGCTCACCGCTCAGAGTCCAGTGGCGCAGCCTCGGCAGCGTCGCGTTCAGATCGACCGTCAGCCGGAGCACCTCCGCCAGCAGCGACGGCACGAGGGTGATCCGGCTGACCCCGGACCGCGAGAGCAGCTGGACGAGGCGGGCCGGGTCCTGCACCGAGTCCGGCACGATCACGGTCGGCACGCCGTGAAGCAGCCCGGAGAACATCTCGGCGATCGAGTCGACGAAGCCGATGGGCGTCTTCAGGCAGCAGACCTCTGAAGGCCGGAACGGTGCCGTCTCCCAACCCCAGCGGAGTCGGTTGACCACCGCGCGGTGCGGAACCACGACCGGCTTGGGAGGGCCGGTGGAGCCGGAAGTGAACATCACATACGCGGGTGCCGAGGGTTCCGCCGCCACTCGCAGGTTCCGGGCGCTGAACTGGGCTCGGGTCGGCAGGCTGGCCGTATCCACCAGCGGCGTGCGGGCGTGGACCCGTGGCCGGGTGGAATCGGCCACCACCACGACGGCGCACCGCGCAGCGTCGATCAGCTCGGTGATCCGAGCCGGGGGCAGCGCCGGGTCCAGCGGCACGTAGCCAGCGCCGGCCATGAGTACTGCGAGGACGGTCGCGATCAGTTCCGGCGACCTGGGCAGGCAAACCCCGACCGGGGTGCCGCCCCGGACGCCGCAGGTCGTCAGCCGCGCCCTCAGCTCGGCCGCCGCCGCGCTCAGCCGTCCATAGGACCAGATCTGATCCGGCTCCGGTCCGTGCAGCGCGATGGCGTCCGGGTCCTTCCTGGCCTGGATGGCAAACAGCTCGTGCAGGCTGGCCGGCGACCAGTCCGGGTCGGGCTCGGCTGGCTCGGGTGGCTGATCAACCGCGCAGCTGGCGTCCGGCCCCCGGCTCATCTGGTCCAGCGTCTGCCGATACCGCTCGGCGATCCCCTGCCGCTGCGCTGCGGAGAATCCGGGCGCCGAGAATTCCAGCGACAACCCCAACCGGCTGTCCATCGGGTCCTGGCGAAACTGTACGGTCAGGGGGAACAGCGTCTGGTCGGTAGCCCTGGCGCCCTGGATCCGGATGTGCCCACGGCGGCCGACCCGCTGGTACGGGTAGAAGTGCGTGAAGTTGAATACCGCGTCTATCGGATGAGTCACAGCCGCATCCCGGAGCATGGCCGTAAAGGGGTAGGCCCGGTGCGGCAGCGTTTCGGCCTCGGCCGTGTGCACCGCCCGGACCAGGTCCCGCCAGCTCCCCTGGATGCGGACGAGCAGCGGCGTGACGTTAAGGAAGAGGCCCACCGACTGGGTTCCCGCTCTCGCCTCAGGCCGGGCGTTAGCCATCAGCCCGGTAAGCACCTCCGCACGGCCAGACAGCGAGGCGAGCACCTGCACATGTACGGCGAGCAGCACCGACTTCAGCGGCACGGCCAGTTGCCGGGCCAGGCCGCGGAGGCGGTCAGAGGTCGCGAGCGGGACGTCTACCTCCAGTCGGACGTACCCGGACGGCAGCGCCTCGCCGCCAGCCAGCCGGGGCAGCCGGCTGCCCGCGGTCTGCGCCGCATGGAGCCGGGCGGCCCAGAACTGCCGGGTCTCGTCGCTGTCAAGCGCGGCCCGTTCTGCTCTCAGGAACGCGCCATAGCGGCTGGGCCTGACCTCCTGGTCCGGCTGGCTGCCGTCCAGCAGGTCTTCGTAGGCCTCTAGCAACTGCGTCAGCGTCAGCGTGACGCTCCAGCCGTCCAGGAACGGCTCAGCCAGGGTGAGCTGGAACCCGGTCGGCTTGAGGAGGTGCACGCTAACCCGCAACAGCGGCGGCTCGCTCCAGTTGAACCGCGTGTGCCGTTCCCGGTCGAGCCAGCTCTCCAGCTGCGCCTGCTGCTCAGTCGTGTCCAGGTCCTGCAGGTCGATCACCCGAACCGGGTCACCGACCGTCGCATGCACCAGCTGGAGGGGCTCGCTCGCTCCGGTGAGCGATACGGAGCTGCGCAGGAATGGGTGGCGCCTGGTCACCACGCCGACCGCGTCGCGCAGCGCCGCCTCGTCGAACCGGCCGTCGATCCGCAGGCTGGTGATGTACAGCCGGTAGTCGGGGTTGCTCAGCGATTCGAATACAAGACCGCCGAGCAGGGCGGACAGCGGATACGCATCCTCGACATCCTCCGCCAGGGCCTGCCGACTTTCCTCGGCCACCAGGGCGAACGGCTCCTCCTCGCGGTCATCTGCCTCAGCAACCGGCTGGGCCACGGCACCGAGCTCACGGATGGTGGGATGCGCGAACACGTCCTCGACGGTCAGCCCGAGCCCGTGCTCCCGCGCGCGGATCACGAGTTCGATGCTTTTGAGCGAGTCGCCCCCCGCCACGAAGAACGACACGTTCACCGGCGGCGTATCGCAGTCGAGCACCGCGGCCCAGATCTGCGCGAGCTGCCGCTCGGCCTCGGTGGCCGGTGGCGCAGGCTCGCACTCCGCATCGTCGTGCGGCGCTGCCCTCAAGGGCGGCAACTGGCTTCGGTCGGCCTTGCCGGTCGGCAGCAGCGGGATGGCGGGTACCACGCCCAGGACAGCGGGGATCATGTAAGTCGGCAGCTTCTCAGCCAGTGCCGCACGCAGCCCAAGTGAGGTGACCGTGTCCTGGTTCGGTGCCGCCACGTAGCCGAGGAGACGGTCGCCGTCCAGGAACACGACGCTGCCCGTGACACCGGGGACCAGATTCAGCGCGGCTTCCACGTCGCCTAGCTCAATCCGGAAGCCGCGGAGCTTTACCTGGCTGTCCATCCGGCCGACGAACTCGATCACGCCGTCCGCGCTCATCCGGCCGAGATCGCCGGTGCGGTAAAGCCGGCCGCCGGGCGCCCCGTGCGGATCCGGAATAAAACGGTCCGCGGTCAGCCCGGGCTGGCCCAGGTAGCCGCGGGCCAACTGGACGCCACCAAGGTAGATCTGGCCGACGACGCCCGGCGGGACCGGGCGCAGCCACCTGTCGAGCACGTAGACCTCGGTGCCGCCGATCGGCCGCCCGATCGGCACGACACCCGGGCGCACGGCCGCCGACCCAGATGACCGGCGGCACAGGAATGCCGTCACGTCAACGGCCGCCTCGGTCGGCCCGTACAGGTTGTGCAGGTCGGCGGGGCAGCCGGCCGCGACATCCTCGGCCAGGTCCTTTGGGAGCGCCTCGCCGCTGCACACCATCAGCCTGAGCCCCGCGGAGCCGTGGAGCCCGCCCGCCCCGACGAAGGCGCGCAGCATGGACGGGACGAAGTGCATGACGGTCACCCGCTCCGACGCGATAAGCGCGCGCAGGTAGTGGGCGTCTCGATGTCCGCCCGGCCGGGCCAGCAGCAAGCAGGCCCCGGTCATCAGCGGCCAGAAGACCTCCCACACGGACACGTCGAAGCTCAGCGAGGTCTTCTGCAGCACTGTGTCGTCGACACCCAACCGGTAGGCGTCCTGCATCCACAGCAGCCGGTTGCGTATCGCGCGATGGGAGACGGCCACGCCCTTGGGGCGCCCGGTGGAACCCGAGGTGTAGATCACGTAGGCGAGCGTGTCCGGATGCTGGGAACGGCGCGCCGGACGCGGCTCGTCCGCTTTCCAGTCGGACAGGTCGTCGACGTGGATCAATGTCTCAGTGCCGGATACCAGCGCCGCGGTCTCCCGGGACACCAGAACCGCCCGCGGGGCCGCGTCCTGGACCATCTGGCGCAGCCGGTCCGCCGGGTAGTCCGGGTCCAGCGGCAGGTAGGCGCCCCCGGCGCGCAGGATGCCGAGCAGGCCGGCCACCATCTCGGGCGACCGGTGCACGCAAATGCCGACAACGGTGTCCGGCTGGACGCCCAGCCCTCGCAGCCGCCCGGCGACCCGATCGGCCATCAGGTCCAGCGTCTCGGCCGTCAGCTCGCGGTCACCGCACTTGACGGCGCACCGGTCGGGGTCACGGCGCAGTTGCCGGTCAACGAGCTCGTGCAGCGTCCCGTCGAGCGGGTACGCGGCCCGCGGTCCGGTCGCCGCGGCCAGCGTCGCGCCCTCCTCGGCCGGCGAGGATAGCGGCAGGACCGACAGGCGCTGTCCCGGATCGGTGGTCAGCGCGTTAAGCAGCCGGACGTAGTGCCCCGCCATGCGCCGGACGCTGGCCCGGGCGAACAGGTCCGCGTTGCACTTCATGGCCACATCGGACCCGCCGCCGCGGGCGTTCTGCCGCAGGCACAGTTCCAGGTCGAACCGGGCCGTGTCGGTGTCGAGCAGGATCGGCGTCGCGACCAGCCCGGTGCTCGCCGTAAGCACGGGCTGGACGCTGCCGAAGTAGTCAATGGCTGCCTGGAAGACTGGATGCCGGTCCAGTGCCCGGGTTCCGGCCTGCGCATCGACGAGTTCCTCAAAGCGAAGCTGGTCGTGCCGGGTCGCCTCGACCACCTCGGACTGCACCGCCCTCAGCAGCTCCCGGCCGGTCGGGTCGGCGTGCACGTTCACCCGCTGGGCCAGTGTGTTGGCGAACAGGCCGATCAGATCACGGCTGGCGGCCTCGCTGCGGCCCAGCACGGCGAAACCGAGGGTGATGTCGTCCTGTCCCGAGTAGCGAGCCAGCATCGCGTGGAATGCCGCGCTGTAGACCATGAACGGCGTTACTCGCTCGGCTCGGGCCAGCGCCAGCACCCGGTTCACCGACGCGGCTGGCAGCTCCCAGTGCTCGGTGAGGCCGGTGAAGCTCGGCATCGGCGGGCGGGGCCGGTCCGCTGGCACCGTCAGCACAGCTGGCGCACCGGCAAGACGCTGTTGCCAGTACGTCAGATCACGCGCGGCAACCGCTGAGGCTTCTGGGCTGCGCTCCCGTCGGCACAGGTCCGCGAACGTCTGCGGCAGCTCAGGGAGGCCGGGCGCCCGGCCAGTCAGCTCGGCGTCGTAGTACTCCATGAGGTCGCGGTGCAGGACCCGGATGGAGGCACCATCCGAGACGATATGGTGCATCGCCGTGAGCAGCAGGTGGTCATCCGCGCGCAGCCGCAGCAGGAACGGCCGCAGCAATATCCCGCCGGCCAGGTCGAACGGACGCCGCGCCGCAGCGACCGCACGTTCACGGGCGGCGGCTTCCCGGTCATCCTCCGGCAGGTCGGTCAGGTCCGCGATCGGCAGATCGATCGCGGCAGGTGCCACGGTCCGCTGCCGAGGCTCGGCGCCGTCGAGCTCGAAGCGCGTGCGCAACGCCGCGTGCCGGGCGACGATGGCAGCCAGCGCGCCCCGCAGCGCGGCGACATCTAGCGGCCCGTGTAGCCGCAGCGCCGCCGGGATCGTGTAGACGGCGTCCGCACCGTGGAGCTGGCTCATGAACCACAGCCGCCGCTGCGCGGCGGACAGCGGCGCGCCGTCGGCTGTCTGGCTGCTCGTCGGCACGCGCAGGTCCGGAATCACTGTGTTACGCATGGCCTTCCTCGTCTTCGCTGGACGGGCTCAGTGGCAGCATTCCGCCCCTGAGCGCTGCCGGTACGGCCAGAGCCGGTGTTACGGTCGATGCGCCCGACCGTGAGCATGCGAGAAAGGTGGGCACATGCGGGAGTTCAGGCGCTGCGTCGTTGCCGGCGGCAACGGCCACGTCGGCTGGATGTTCACCGCCCTGCTCACGGGAACTGGCTCCGAGGTCGTGTGCGTTGACCAGGCGCCGCCGACCGGGTCCCCCGGGGCACGCTGGTTGGTCGGTGACATCTGCCGACCAGATAGCGCGGTCGCCGACGCTGTCGAGTCCGCGGACCTGCTCCTGCTGGCCGTGCCCGAGCCGGTCGCACTCGCGGCGGTGAGGGTGATCGGGCCGCTGCTGCGGCCGGGCGCCCTCTATGCGGACACCCTGTCGGTCAAGTCGCGCATCGCCGCCGAGGTGGCCCGCTGGCTGCCCGGCGTCGCCGCGGTCAGCCTCAACCCGATGTTCGGTCCATCCCTCGGGCCGTCGGGCCGGGTCATCGCGGCGGTCACGCTGACTGATGGGCCGCCGGTCGGCGCGCTCCGGAATCTGCTGCGCGAGGCGGGGGCACGGGTCGTCGACGTGACCGCGAGCGAGCACGACCGGATCACCGCCGTATCCCAGGCCGTCACCCACGCCGCGGTGCTCTCCTTCGGGCTCGCCGCTGCCGAACTGGGCGTGGACGTCCGCACCCTGCGGGCGCTCGCCCCGCCGCCACACGAGACGATGCTCGCCTTGCTGGCCCGCATCGCGTCTGGAACAGCCGAGGTCTACTGGGACATTCAGGCGGGTAACCCGGACGCTCAGGACGCGCGGGACGCGCTGCGGCGGGGCATGGAGCGACTCAGCAGCCTCGGCGGCCAGAATGAGTTCGCCGACGTTCTCGGCGAGATCCGCGGCTTTCTCGGCGAAGGCGACCTGACTGCCCTGGCCGGCACCTGCGCACTGCTGTTCCGTGCCCTGGACACCGGCGCGGCGTAGCGTGCAGGTGAGCGGCGGCCTGGCTCCGCGGACGGCGCCGAAGATCCCGATCTTCATTCACGCACCGTCCGTGATGCCAGGTCCAGCGGCCAGTGGCGCCGCAGACTCTCCCGCACCAACCGCGGCGAGCGCCCGGAGCATGGCCTCCGCCTTCAGCAGCATCTCGTTGACCTCATCCTCGGGGTCTGATAGCGCGACGATGGCTCCCCCGACGCCCATGGAAACCGAGTGCTCGGTGGCGACCATGGCGCGGATGACGATGCTCAGGTCCACCGCGCCGCTGAGCGCGAAATAGCCGAGGGCGCCGGAATAGACTCCGCGCCTGCCATTTTCGAAACGATCAATCAGCTCCATCGTCCGCAGTTTCGGGGCGCCTGTCATGGAGCCGCCGGGAAAGGCCGCCCGGACGCAGGCGATGGGCGACCTGTCGGACCTCAGCGTGGCTCGGATCGTGCTGACCAGCTGGTGTACCGTCGCGTAAGTCTCGACGTCGAACATCGTCGGGACATGCACGCTGCCGACCTCGGCGACGGCACCCAGGTCATTACGCACCAGATCGACGATCATGAGGTTCTCGGCCTGGTCCTTCTCGGATTCACGCAGGTCACAGACGAGGGCTGCGTCTTCCTCCGGCGTCGCGCCCCGGCGCCGGGTGCCCTTGATCGGCTTGGACTCGACCAAGCGCTCCGCGCCGATGCGCAGGAATCGCTCCGGAGAGGAACTGAGCACTGCGGCTTCGGGAAAGGTGAACAACGCGGCGAAGGGCGCCGGGCTGATTCGGCGCAACGTCTGATAGGTGCGAATCGGGTCGATGCTCCCGGGCACCGTGAGCGTATTCGTGAGGCAAATCTCGTAGCTCTCCCCGTCGCAGATTTCCCGCTGACATTCCTTGATCAGGTGCCGGTAGTGGTCGAGGTCATGCCGGAAGCTGACCGGAACGGATGCGGGACTGCGGCCTCCGTTCCGGTAGGTCGCGTCCGTGGCCTGCGCGTCCTCGCGCCCGTTGTGTCCGGCCGCCGCGAGGACGCCGGCTGCGTGCCGCAGCCAGCCATCCGCGGCGGACCGCGTTTCCGGTGTGCTGAGGGCCAGCAGCCAGGCCTGCTGCCGCTCGTGGTCGATGACGAGCATGCGGTCGCAGAACAGCAGGGCGGCGTCCGGCAGATCGGAGGCGTGCGCCCGCAGCGCGCCACAGTCCGCCTTCAGCTCATAACCCAGATAGCCGACGTAGCCGAGGTTGAACTCGAACGGCAGATCGGGGCAGGGAACATGCCGCGCCGCCAGTTCCCGTTCCAGGTAATCGAACACGGTCCCGTCGTGTCGGCGCACTTTAGTGCCGCCCTGGCCGCGGATGGTGATCTCATGCGTGCCGACCTCGTAGGTGACGAGCTCGGCCAGGGGCCCGCCCATCCCGCCGAGAAACGAGAACCGGGACAGCCCCGGCACGAGCTGGCTGCTATCCAGCCAGAAGGCGCACGGCTCCGCAGCGAATAGCGCCTCGAATGCGGGCTCGCTGTCGGGCACCTCGGACAGCTCGCGTGCATGCACCTGGTAAGCCGGCGCGGACCGCGTCTTCGCCCGCTCGGAATGCCACCGTGCGGTGATGTCCCTGAAGTTCGCCAGTAGCCGCAGCCCGTGCTCGGTCACTATCGACTCGGGATGAAACTGAACTCCCCACTGCGGCTGGGTGCGATGCCGGACGGCCATGATCAGGCCACCGGGGGTGGTCGCGATGCATTGCAGTGACGGCGGGAGATCATAAGCCAGCAGCGAGTGGTAGCGGACCGCCTGGAATGGTGACGGGATGTCGGCGAACAGTTCGTCGCCGTCGTGCTGCACCGCGCTGCGTCGGCCGTGCACAGGCTCCGGCGCGTGTCGCACCGTCGCGCCGGCCAGCTGGCACAGACCCTGGTGACCTAGGCAGACTCCGAGCAGCGGCAGGCCGATGTCCTCGATCGCGGCCCGGCTCAGCCCGAAGTCGCGCTCGTCGTCAGGCCGGCCGGGGCCCGGCGAGATCACTACGTTGTCGAAGTCCACTGGGTCGAGCGCCGCCCAGCCCGCCAGGTCGTCGTTCTTCACGACGGCCGGCTCGCAGCCGTTCACCTCGGCCAGCAGATGAAAGAGGTTGTAGGTAAAGGAATCGTAGTTGTCGATCAGGAGTGTCCTCAACTCAGTCCTCCTGGTGTTCCTGGGCCGGTGACCGGCACCCACGGACCGGGGCCGGCCCGGGGGCGGGCGCGCGGTCTCGGTGGAGGGCGGTGACGAGGGCGTCGAGGTCCGGCTCGGTCGCGACGAGCAGAGCGCGGAAACGGCTGGCGAGCAGGCGCGCGTACTCAGCCCTGAAGTTGCGTACCGGGTACACGACCTGGATCACCAGGTGGGTGCCGCGTTGCGCCACCCACCACTCGAAGCCCGGCCTGTCGGGCTGATGACTGCCGACCAGCAGCACGTCGACAGTCGTTGCTGGCAGTGCCAGTACGCTGTGGACTGGCTGGTAAAGCGCGAAATAGGCGCGGTGTTCCCGGCGGAACCGGGCGTAGTCGCGGGCGTCTGGCCACAGTGCCTTCCGTACCTCCAGAAAGGGCATCTCGTTGTGGTCGAGAAGCCCACTGACAGTGAGCCCGACGCTGCGAGCCAGGTCGCGGAACCCGACGGCAGCACTCACGTCCGCGCTGACGAACGCGGACTGCGTGAGCATGCCGACCACGCCCGCTGCGGCTTCGTCATTCCGGTTGGCCGTGTTGGTCATGACCGTCGCACGGTGACTGCCCGTCTCCTGGACCACCAGGAGCAGCAGATGGGCGAACAGGCAGGTGTAGAGGGTCACATCGAGATCCGCCGCCAAATCCCGCAGCCGACGCATGCCTGATTCGTCGATCTCCAGCTCGATGACGCCGGCGTCCGCGGACCGGTGGCCCGTGTCGTCGCTGAACCCCGGAAGGCGCATGTTCAGATCCGCGGCACGGATCGGCAAGGCCGACCGCCAGTACCGCAGGATTCGCGCGCCTGCGGCTCCGGTGATCAGCTCGCGCTGGCGTCGCGCCCACGTCGCGTAGGAGGGTGCGGGATCCAGCGCCGCAGGCACGCCACTGGTCACGGCCAGGTAGAGAGCAGACAGCTCAGCCATGATCACCTGGAGGGATGACTCGTCGCCAATCAGATGATCGATGGTGCAGACGAGAACGTGATCGTCGTGTCCCACCGTCATCAGCGCCAGGCGCAGCAGCGGCGCCTCGCCTAGCGCGAAAGGCCGGCGAATTTCCGCTGCGGCCCACTCCGTCGCCCAGGCAACCGGATCAGGGCCTTCCGGGCACGGCCGCGCCAGCGTGATCCGGAGACCGGGCACAACTTCCTGGTGAACCTCGTCGCCCACCACGCTGAACCGGGCACGCAGGACAGGATGGCGTGCGGCTACCCGGTTGATCGCCTCTTCCAGCGCGGCACCATCCACAGGCCCGCGCAGTCGGTAGGACCGGTCCATCAGGAACTGCGGCTGCGCCTCGCCCCGGGCCAGGCGAAGGTACTCGTGCTCGACCAGGACACCCGTGCGCCAGCGCAGCTCCGCCCCGTCGGCGCTGGGCGTCTCCGTTAGGCCGTCCGACTGCTTGGCCTCGCCCTCCTGCAGCCGGATCGTCCTGGCCAGGTCGCCGATCGATGATGCCGCGAAAATCTGCTGCACGCTCAGCCCGCGGCCGAACTCCCGCCGCATGCGGGCCCGCAGCCGGATCGCGCCGAGGGAATCAGCCCCCGTGTCGGAGAACCTCGAGGACTGGTCGAGATCGGGTTGACCAAGCGTCTCCTGCCAGATCGCGACGAGCCTGGCCGTCACCGGGTCCAGACCGGTAGCCACGGACGGCCCAGGTGCGGCATGGGGACTGCGTGGCATTGCATCCCTTCCCTGTACTCGGAGACCGCCCGCCCGCAGTCAGCAGCGCGGATGGACAACACTCGCCGAAAACGTCGTTCGGGCGCCGCCATTTACCAACGTAATTTCCCTGGAACTTCCTTACCGCTCACCGTACGTTCTGTCGAACAACATACGGCCGCGGACTGCAGCCATACTGAAGTCGCGCTGCATGCCGATGATTTTCCTCTGAATGATGAGCTTGAAACGAGCTGTCATCATTGACCCCACGCAAGGTCCGACGTAGAGTCGGCCAGAGCGAGTTGACCGTGCCGGACCGTGCACAGAAGAAATCTTCTTTAAATCGCAGAGCCGGAGTAGGGACGGTAAATGCAGTTGACCAACTGGTACCAGATTCGGCCGCGCAACGCTCCCGGCGTGGTGCTCGCGGTCGATTTCATGTCTGGTCGCGACGAGCCCGATCTCGCCCAATTCACAGACAGGCTCGCATTGCCGTACACCACGCTGGGCACACTCGCGCCAGAGGCGGTGCCACACGGCGATCCAACCGCCTACGTCAACTGCTGGCACAGCGAGATCGTGGCCAACCAGCTCCAAGTGCACGCCGTACTTGGCCACTGCGCGAGTGCCTCCTTCGCCATAGCACTGACCGCCCGGCTGACCGCTGACGCCTCCGCGGCGGGAACGGCACCGCCCCTGGCGCTCCTGCTCAATCCGGAAGCCGTTAATCTGCGCATGTTCCACTGGCAGTTCGTCTGGGCGATTGAGCCGTTCGTGAGCTATCTGCCTGAAATGACGATCGAGAAAGCGCACGATATCGCCCGGAGGTGCGCCGAGAGCAACGGGCCGGACCTTGGCTCGGTCGGACTGGTCCTTTGCCGTGAATTTCGCGCGCTAATTTCCCCGGCATTTCATGCGCTCGATCTCGACGAAACGGCGACGGACGAAATGTGCGAGCGCTTCGAGAGCTACATGTCGTACCTGACGGCGGCCTGGCGGCTGAGCTCCTGTGCTTCCTCAGTGAATCTTGCCATGTTTCTTACCACGGATCATGACGCCCCGGACGGGCTGGCCGGAGATATGCAGATATTCGATGTACCAGCGGCCGAGCTTCTCGTCAGCACGGGCGTCGCGTCTGCTGCCGAGAAGGTCATGCGCCTGGATCAGGGCCTGTGAGGTCATTGCCGGCGAAGACCGCAGCCGCTGGGCCGGTGACTGCCGGAGCTACCCCGCTCAGCGCCAAGGAGCAGGCGTTGTGGCTGTTCCAGAGCTTCGCGCCGGAGGCCGGTGTGCTAAACGTGCGCTTCGCGTTGCGGATGGCTGAGCCGGTCCGCTGGTGGCCCCTCGATGCGGCCGTGCGCCAGCTCGTGGCCAGGCACCCCGCGATGCGGACGCTGTTCCCCGCACCCGACGGTCTTCCAGAGCGCCTGGTGCTCGACCCGGGGGACAAGCGGATTCAGCCGGTCATCGAGGTACGTGCGACCACCCCGGAGAACTTCGAGCACGACCTCGGCGAGTTCGCCGCGCAGCCATTTGACCTCGCCCGGGACCTTCCGCTGCGCGTGGGCTGGTTCAAGCACGACTCCGCCGGGGATGCCATCTGCGTTTCTGTTCATCACCTGGTCGCAGACTGGGCGTCGGCCGACATACTCGCCCGGGAACTCGTCGACCTCTTCCGCGCCTTCCGCACCACTGGCCGCGCCCCAGCCCACCTTAGCTCCGCCGCCCCCACGTTCACTGAGCCGGCAGCCTCCAGTGCGGATATCCAATACTGGCGGGAACATTTGGCCGGTGCCGACCGCGTCGAGCGGCGGCTAGACCTCGGACGCACCGGTGCAGACGAGCGATCATTCGCCGGCGGGTCCGTGCGGTCCCAGTTGTCGGCCGAAGCGGCGGATGCAGTCAGCACGATGAGCCGCGACCTGCGGGTCACGCAGAACATGGTCCACTTTGCGGCCTACTGCCTGCTGCTCTCCCGGCACGGAATGGGGTCCGATGTCGTCGTGGCCGTTCCGGTGGATGTTCGGGACAAGACTGCTGGCGACGTCGTTGGCTTCCATATCAACATGGTCGCCATCCGGGCCACCGTGGCCCCGGAGACTACCTTCCGCGCCCTGGTACACGGCATCAGAGAGGTCTTCCTGTCGGCCCTGCTGCATGTACGGGCGTCCATCGACGACGCGTTCCCCGGCGCCTATGAGCACGCCGCGGGCTCACGCAACCCGCTGTTCCGGCACATGTTCAACTACCGAGCGCAGTTGGCACTCGAGGCCGCCGGGGATGAACCGGCCCCCGAACCAGTCGACATCGAGACCCGCCACAGCCGCATGGACCTTGAACTGAGGGTCATCCCCGGTCCAGATTCGACGATGCTGCAGGGCGTGTACCGCCGCGAGGCGTTCGACGGCTGGCACGTGCGGACCCTCCTCGCACGCTACGACGCGCTGCTCCTGGCCTGCGCCTCCCGGCCAACCTGCCCGGTCGGCGAATTGCCGATCTGGAGCCCGGCCGACCGGGCGCTGGTGGCGACGGCCAACGACACCGCGGGTGCCAGAGCCGAGCCCGCCGTCCCGGCCACGGTCGCACGGCACGCCGCGGCGACGCCCTCGGCGCCTGCCGTGACGGCAGGTGGCATAACTATGACCTACCGTGAGCTGATCACCGAGGCGGGCGCGCTGGCCGCGCGATTGCGAGCCGCGGGAGTCCGGCCCGGGGACGTGGTGGCGGCGTGTGTCGAGCCCGGGCTGATGTTGCCAGTCGGCCCGCTGGCTATCTGGCAGACGGGCGCTGTCTGGCTGCCGATCGCTCCCGGCGAGCCGGCCGGCCGGTCGTCGCAGTGGCTGGCTGCCGCCAGCGCGAAGATCGTCCTTGCCGATCACGCGGCGGCAGCCGGGCTCGCCGGAGGCCGCCCGATCGTCCGCCTGCCGCGTCCGGCAGGCCTTGGTCATCGCCGCCCGAGCATTCCCTGCGAGCCTGTCATGTCCGGCGACTCCGTCGAGGACGGCGGCATTGCGCGGCCGGATCACGACGTCCCGGCATGGCTGGCAGGCCCGCCGGGTGAGCCGGCCGCAGGGCTGCTGGCCGAGATTAGCCACCACGGGCTGGCCAGAGCGCTCGGCGACATCGCGGGCCGCCTTTGCCTCAGTCCGGGGGCGGCCGCCCTCTGGCTGCCGTCGGCTGACGTGGCTATGGCGGACTTCCTGCTTCCGCTGATCCGCGGCGCCCACCTCATCGTGTCACCTGCCGATGTACCCGAAGACCCCGGCCGACTGGTGGATCTCCTGGCGCGGTGGCATCCCGCGGTGATCATGGGCGCACCCGCCGCCCTGGCCCGTCTCGCCGACCTGCCCGCGGCCGAGCTGACAGGGCGCCGTGTTTTCTCCAGCAGCGGTTCCCTGTCCCCGTACCTGATCGATCACGTCATCTCAGCCGGTGGCAAGCTGCTCAGCGGCCGCGGGCACCCGCAGACGGCGTTCTGGTCCACGGTGGCCTCGTCGAGCGATAGCACGCTGAGCCCAGCCGAGTGGGGCAGCCCGATCGGGAACACGCGGATGTGCGTGGTCGGTCCCGGCGGCGACGAGCTTCCGCCCGGGCTCTGGGGAGAGCTGCACATCGCCGGCCCGAGCACCGCTCGAGGCTATGTGGGACGACCCGACCTGACCGACGAGCGCTTCCACCAGCACGGCGGCCTGGGACGCTGCTTCCGCTCCGGCGTTGTCGGACGCTGGCGGTTCGATGGCAAGGTGGAAACACTCGACAGACCACGCGCGGCTCCCCGGCCCCCGTCGACCGAGAACGCGACGGACACCTCGGGCTTAGCGGCTCACATCGAGCCGGCCTCCAGCAGAGAGGGCTGTGTCCCGATGGCCGAGGAGTTCGAGAGCCTGCTGCTCACCTTGTTGCGCGAACTGCTCGCCAAGCCGCAGCTCACCGCCGACTCGAACTTTTTCCTGAACGGGGGGAACTCACTGCTGGCGGCCCGGGCCGTCGCCCGGATCCAGAAGCTGACCGGAGTTCGCCTCTCTCTGCGCACGTTCTTCAGGGAGCCGACGCCCGCAGCGCTGGCCCACGAGGTCGCCCTGGCGGCCCGTGCGGCGGACGACCAGGACCAGCCAGCTGGACACGCCACGTGACCGGTACGCGATTTACATTACAGTCAATGGCCAATTTCGCGGGCCACCTTTTCTCTCCCGAACGGTACCTCACCGGCAGGATGCGTGACTTCGGGAATACTGATGATATAGTGTAGTTTAAAATCCTGTAATGATCCTGAGTGGCACTTATAAAGACGGGGAAGGGTCAGCGATTATCAGCTCTGGATATTGACGCCAAATTATCGGGGACAGACGCGATAGGAGCGAATATAGTGGGGGCATAGGCGTGATAGGAGTGCAGTGAATTCTAATCAGACCTCGGGATCACTCTATTTTCAGGTCCTGGGGCCCGTTCGTGCCTGGTGCGACGGTGACGAAATCGACGTGGGATCGGCTCGGCAGCGGGCTGTTCTGGCCCGGCTGCTCTTACCTACTGAGCAGCCCCATCCAATTCCAGAAATCATTGATGCGGTCTGGGGCGAGGATCTGCCAGGGGATCCCCGCAATCTCGTTCACAAATACGTGGGTGGACTGCGACGTGCCCTGGATCCCGGCAACGCTGCCTCACGAACCAGCGCCCTGCTTCCGCTCACCGCCAACGGTTACGCCCTGCAGATCAATCGCAGCCAGGTAGACCTTGAGATGTTCACCCGGAAGGTCGCGGGGGCCATGGCACTCTGCGATAGTCAGTTCCCCCGCGATAGCGAGCTATTACGCGATGGTGAACTGCCAGAGGCACGCAACCAGCTCAACGGCGCGCTCGGTCTCTGGCAAGGACCCGCGTTCGGACAGCTTTCAGGCGAGTTCTTCGCGGTCGAGCGAAAGCGGCTCACTGAACGCCAGTTGACGGTGATCGAGGACAGAATCGGCATCGACATCGCCATGGGCCAGCACACCGAGGCGGCCGCCGACCTGGTCAGCTCTCTATTCGAGAACCCGCTGCGGGAACATCTGTCCGCACTCTTGATGATCGCGCTCTACAGGTCGGGTCGCCAAGCTGACTCGCTCGGCATATTCCAGGATTGCCGACGCAGGCTGATCAATGATCTGGGCATCGAACCGGGTCAGGAGTTGCAGCGCGTCCATCAGCAGATCCTCGCCGGAGAGCCCGTGCGAAGCCTCAGATTGTCCTCTGGCGCGGACATCGCGCCCATCGGGCTTAACTCCTCGTCCGGGGGAGTTCCGGCCGAGGCGGACAACGGCGGCACGAGCGTCCTGGCGGGCGTGATTTCCGCCCCAGAGCAACGGTCGTACCTAAAACCTGACATAAATGACTTCAGCGGGAGGGAAAGGGAAGTCAGGCGCATCTGCGCGATTCTGGTCGAGCCCGCGGCCGCACCGCCCGTGGTGGTGATCACCGGTATGGCAGGCATAGGCAAGACTGCACTCGCCATGCGGATCGCGAACCTGATGAAGAGCCAGTTCCCGGCCGGGCAGCTCTACCTCAATGTGCGCGGCATGAGCTCACATCCGGTCGAGCCAGCCGAAGCCCTGGTCCGATTGCTGCGCATGCTGGAAGCAAAGGGAGTCGAACAGGCGCGCACAGAGGACGAACTAGCGGAAATATACCGCATCGCGCTGTGCGGGCGCCTGCTCACCATCCTCGACGACGTGTCCGACGAGCGCCAGGTGCGTCCCCTGCTGGCCGGGAGCAACAGCAGCGCGACCCTGATTACCAGCCGGCTCCGGCTTTCCGGGCTGCAGGGCGCGCACCTCATCGAACTGGACACCCTCGAGCCGGGAGATGCGCTCAAGATGCTGAGCCGCATCCTCGGGCCGGAGCGCCTGTCCGTCAACCGGGAAGCTGGAGCGCGGATACTGCACTTCGCCGAAGGGCTTCCGCTGGCCGTGCGTATCGCCGGCGCCCGGCTGCTGGCACGGCCGCACCTGGCTCTCGGCAAGTTCGCCGACCGGCTGGCCGATGAAGACCGGCGCCTGGAGGAGCTGAGCCACAACGATCTCGAGGTTGGCGGCAGCCTTGCCTCCACCTTCTCGTACCTCGGGCCCCACAGTACGGACGCCTTCCTGCTCCTCGGCTCGCGGCAGGAGCAGGATTTCACCGCGGCCAGCGCCGCCGCCGCTCTCGGCGTGCCGGAGAAGATGGCCGAGGACATCATCGAGCAGCTCGTCGACGTGCAGCTGGTCCATGTCGTGGACATTGAGCAAGTCGAGCAGCCGAGATACCGGCTGAAGGAACTGGTGCGCCTGTTCGCTCGTAGTCAGGTCGCAGATCTGACCGCCCAGGTAGGAGCCGATGAACGACGCCAGTCAGCATGAGACCCTCCGCTCGACCGTTCTGCCAAACGGTCAGCGGGTGTTCCATCTGAACCACAGCGAGACCCGGTACCTCTACGACGAAATCTTTGTGACCCGCGCCTACACTCCCCCGGGCTTCGCCCCGGACCGGCCGAACCCGACCGTGCTGGATGTCGGCGCGAACATCGGGCTGTTCGCCCTGTTCGCGGTGAATCAGTGGCCGGGAGCTCGGGTGTACGCGTTTGAGCCCGTACCTGAGACCTTCCGTGTGCTGAAAGCCAACACCAGCTCCCAGAACGTTCAGGCACTGGAGGTCGGAATCGGCCGGACCTCGCACCTGACCACGATGTTCCACTATCCCCGGTACAGCATCATCTCGGGCCGCCACGCAGATCCGGCTCGGGACTCGGCGGTGGTGCGCACCTACCTGGAAAACGTCGCCCAGCAGCTGGACGACACCGCGCACCGCGAGGCAGTGCTGGCGTCGATAGATGAGATCTTGGCCGGGCGCTTCGACCGGACAAGCGTGCCGTGCCAGATCGAGACTCTCTCGGACATGATCCGCATCTCGGGCCTGAGCCGAATCGACCTGCTTAAGATCGACATCGAGCGCGACGAGCTCGACGCAGTCCTGGGCATCGACGATTCGTCCTGGGACCTAATCGACCGGATGGTCGTCGAGATCGACGACCAGGGCGGAGAACTAGCCAAGATCAGCGAGTTGGCACGAGCGCACGGCATGGTCGTGAGGACCACGCAGCTGGCCCCGTACCAGGGCACCGGCCTGCACATGCTGTACGCGATGCGCCCGTAGACGGACGTGGCCCGGCGGCCGCCTATCGACCGCAGTCGCGGCGGTTCACGGCTACGAAGCGGAACTCCGCGCAGTACGCGGCGCCGGTGGCGTCGACCAGCCAGTTCTGGTCGAGGTCAGGCAGCATCTCGGATAGCGACACGGAGTGTGTCTCGTGTTCCAGGGTGCGCCGCACGGCCTTTGCGAACATGTTGACCAGGACGATGCTAGAGAAATCCAGGTAGAGGGGCTTGTCCTCGACGGGCACCCGGTAGAAGACCCGTTCCGGCAGCTGCCCAGCTGCCCGCCAGGCCCGGGCCTGGCGGAAACGCACGGACTCGTCCTTGGCGCGCACCCAGCCGATGGCATCGGCCTGGAACGTCCACGACTCACGGCTGACCACTGTGTTGTCGATCGTCACTCGTGGGGTGTGTGGAGCGGCGCCGAGGAGGCGGAATGAGTTGACCACGGCGGCCGACAACTGGTCGGCTATGACTTCGGCGAGAGGCGTCTCCGGGGCGCCGACCCGGCTCCGCACGACCAGGCGGTCGTCGACCTGGTGGACCCGCATCGCGGCGGCTGGCACCGACGGGCCGTCCGGCACCAGGCCGGAGTCCGGGTACAGGGACCAGTAGCGGTCGTCCGGCGTCAGCAGCGCCGATGGCGGATAGGTACGCGAGGTGACTACGCTCCACGCCTTCGGCGGCACCAGATAGCGGCGTCGGCCGTTGTGCGTGGCGCGTTCCAGGCCGCGTAGTCGGTCGGGGTCCTCATGCTGCGCGACGAACACCCGGCTCTCGATGGTGTTCGAGGCCAGGTGCAGTTCGCCGAGGACGAAGAGAAACTCGCCCCGGTTGACCGCGTCGACGTCGCGGGCCGCGATCATCACGTCGGGGGAGTGCCGGATCGCGGTCGACCATGGTGTGCGGGAGGCTGGAAACGCCGCCCGCACCCGCTCGGCGATGTCGGCCGTAGCGAACTGGTTGCATGCGGTGTCCTGCGGCAGGTCGAGGACCTTGGCCCAGCGCTGCTGCATCTCGGCGAGCGGGCCGCGCACCGGCTCCGGGGTATGCCGGAATGCCCGGAACATGTAGGGCGTGGCGAGGCTCAGCATCGCCGCGACGGGCAGCGAGTCGGTGCCGTGCCGGGCGCGGGCCCGTTCGAACAGGTCGAGGAATAGCCTTTCGTACTGTGCAGCCGTCGCCTGCACCAGCCACGCGGCGCTGTCCAGCATCAGTGCCAGGGGCCCAGCAAGAGCATCGAGCACCGGCCGGCCTAGTTCCACCTGCACATCGCGAATGGTGTCCTCGTAGAGGATGGTGCGTCCAGCGTAGATGCGGCCGTGGCGGCGCACGGCACCGGTGCCGGCGGCCGTCTCGAAAGTGTGGTTAGCCGTGTCGATCGCCGCCGCCACGGCCTCCGCGTCCCCCGCGGCGGCGGACACGGCGTCGCGGGCGGCGACCAGATCGTCGAGGACCTGGAGCGCCCGCTCCTGGGTCGGGGCGTCGCCGATCGCGGCGAGCCGGCGGCGCAGGGTCGTCTCCGGGAACGACTCCACCGGCCCGTCCAGGCCCAGCCGGACCAAGCCGTCGTCGCGGAGTCGTTCTAGCGCCGTCAGCACGTCATCTGGGCCGGTGATCTCGTGGTAGCCCGCCCAGAAGACTTCGTCGGCGATCTCCCCGGCGGTGCGGTGACCGTCGCACAGTGCCAGAATCTCGGCGTCGGGCTCGGTCAGGATCACCGGATGCCGGTTGGGGAAATGGACGGTCCGGCCCTCCACCAGGTTTGCGGTGACCAGCCGGGGCCGTAGCCAGCGCCGCAGCGCCGGGTCGGCGGCGAGCGTGTCACCGACCGCATCGACCGCCCACTCTTCGAAGTAGGTACGCCGGCGTGACAACAGACCCGGGCCTGGACGCACCACCAGACCGGTCGCGGTGGCGGTCCACGCCGCCCAGCCCACCGGGCCGAAGAAGCCGATCGTGTCGTTCTTGACGTGGTACCGCTGGACGTAGCTCGCGACGGTCAGTTCGTGAATGCGGCCACGGGCGTTACGCGGCTCGCCGGCGCGAGCCTTATCCAGGCAGGTGTCCAGCAGGGCGCGGTTCTGCCAGGCGACTGCCTCACGCAGGCGCGGGTCGGCGGCGAACCGCTGGGTGGCGCCGCGCAGCCGTTCCTCCGCCGCCTGGTAGATCTTCTGGAATGGTCCGGGATCACCGGAGGCCTGCGCGGCGTCGGCGGCCGCGGCCAGTTCCTTATCGGCCAGAGCACTGACACCGGCTGCCGGGAAGCCGGCGCTGCGTAGGACAACGTCCGGCCACAGCTCCCAGCCGGAGCCGCCAAGCGGGACATAGCTGTTGTTGTCGGTCATTGCCACTTCAGGCCGCGTCGGAGACGCCGAGCCGGCGCAGTTCGGCGGTTACATCCGACACGGTCGGGAAGTCGAAGAGCGCCGCGATGCCGATGTCCACGCCGAACGCGGAACGGATGGCGGTCGTGAGGTCCACGGCCATGAGTGAGTTGCCGCCCAGTTCGAAGAAGTTGTCGCTGGGGGTGATGTTTTCGATGCCGAGGGCCTCTGTCCACAGCGCTGCGAGCCGGCCGGCAAGATCGGATGTCGTCGGTGCGTCCGCTATCGGTGGTGCGGGTACGGCGTCCGATGTGGATGGCGGGACCGGGACCGGGGCCAGTGCCGACGGTGTGGCAACCATCTGGCTGGCGGCCACGATGTCGATCGGGACTGGCTGGCCGCCGCGGAAAGGCCGGACGGCAATGCGGGCGCGCGGCGACAGGTCGTCGAGGATCCGGAACAGCAGGTCGACGCCGATCTGGGGCGGGATGCCAACCTCGTTGGCCGCAGGGGCCAGAGCGCTGGCCGGGCCGGGCACGGCGGGCGTGGCAAGAGACAGCCCGGTTTCCGGGATGCGGCGCATGGTATACCCGCCGATCCGCACCAGTACCGCACCGTCCGGAGACAGCAGGTCGATGTCGGCCACGAGGAGCCCGTCAGCCGCTTCGCGCCGCCGGATATGGCTGAGCAGGCGGGGCGTCAGTCTCTTATAAACGGTCAGCTCCCGGTACATCAGCGGCAGATGGCCCGGCTCGTCACGCAGCCGGGTGGACGATGTGGCCGCGTCGAGCAGCGTCGGGTGCAGCTCGTGGTCGGCGGCCTCGTCGGCGAATACGTCCGGCAGGGTCAGGGTCAGCAGGCGCTCCGCGTCGGCCCCTGGCGCGGAGTTGATCTGCGGATCCAGGTCCCAGCGCGGGCCAAGGGTGAAGAGGCCATCATCGCGGGTGCATGGGGCGCGCTCGGGTAGCGCGGCGAGGAGTACGCCGACGTCGGTGTGCGGATGCTCCGCGTCGACGTGGCCGATCCGGCCGCTGACGTGCTCGGTCCACGGACCGTCTGGCCCGGCCCCGGTCGCGGCGGCGCGGACCTGGAATGTCCAGCCGCCGCCGTCATCGGGCTCGAACGTGACCTCCAGCTGGCATTCGTGCGGGACGGCGAGAGGCTGGCGGAAGAACACGTCGGACAGCCGCACCGGCCGTTCATCGCCGACCACGCCCTGGGCGCGGAACGCCCGGAGGATCAGGTCGAGGTGGCCGGTGCCGGGCAGCACCGCGGTCGGGCCGAGCCGGTGTTCGTCCAGCGCCGCGTACGACTCGACGCTGAGCACGGTCTGCCAGCGCCGCACGCCCTGGGACTGTTCCCGGCGGCCACGATCCGCGGCCAGGCTCTCCACCGCCATGCCGACCCGGGTCCAGGACGGCCAGTCGATGCTGACGGTACGGCCGCTCAGCGCGTCCAGGCCGGGCAGGCCGTTCTCGGCGACGCTCGCCAGGAAGGCGTTCGCGGCCGCGTAGTCGCCGCCGCCGATGAGCCCGTCGATCGCGGCGCGACTGCCGAAGCCGACGAATAGGTCCAGGGCAGGTTCACGCGCAAACACCTCGACCAGCGCGGCGGTCCCGTGCACCTTCGGGGCCAGGGTGGCCATCGCGTCGGCCCGGTCGCGCACGTGCAGCATGCCGTTGCCGCGCACACCCGCGAGGTGGAATACGCCCTGGAAAGGACCAGTCTCCTTGACCACCGCGGCAAGGGCTTCGGCGTCGGTGACGTCGGCGGTGACGGTGTGTACTTCAGCGCCCATCGACTCCAGTTCGGCCAGCACGGCGAGGGCGTCGGCGGTCGGCCCGTGCCGACCGAGCAGCACCAGTTTCGGCTGCAATCCGCTCCGGGCCAGGCCTTTGGCGATGGCGAGACCGAGGCCGCCTAGTCCGCCGGTGAGGAGGTAGCTGCCGCGTCGGCGGAGCACCGGCTGCCCGCTAGGCGTGGGATCGAACGGGCGCTCCACCCGCACCCAGCGCCGGTTGCCGCGCAACGCGCTTACCACGGGACGGGCCGGGTCGCCGATCGCGGCGGTCAGGGTGGACTTGTCCACCCTGACCCCGATGTCGATCAGAGCACTGGACGTCCTGGGCTCTTCCAGCGCGAGGGTGCGTACCAGTCCGTGCAGCATGGCACGGGCCGGGTCGACCTCCTCCGCACCCGAGACGTCGACCGATCTGGTGGTGAGCACCAGCAGGTCCGGGAGCCGTCCGGCGGCCTGGCGGGCGCCCTGCTGAATCGCCGTGAGGAGGCTGTGGAAGCCGCGGTCGAGGCGGTCAGTCAGCGTGAGAAGGTCCCAGCGCTCGGGATCGTCGGCGGTCCAGGCGTGCACGATCAGCTCGGGATAGCCGGCCGCCCGGCCCGGGTCGGCGAGGGCACCGAACAGCTGCTGGAAGTCCTCGACCGAGCCGGGGCGCACCTGGAAACCGGCGCCGGTCCGGGCGAAGCCGTCGCCCGGCCAGACCGGGACGACCTCCATGCCGACCTGCCACAGCAACGCAGCCAGGTCGGCTGCGCATCGTCGGTCGGCGGGGAGAAGGGCCAGCACCTGCGCCGTGCCGTGGCGTGCCGACGCCGAGGGGGATGGACTGCTCTCGGCAAATGCCAGCACCGAGAACGCCGACACCGGACCTCCATCGGCCACCTGGACTACCGGCTCGAGGGCCGCGACGGGTGTCTCAACGACGGGCTCGGCGTCGATCCAGAAGCGCTCGCGCTGGTAGGGGTAGCCGGGCATCGGCGTCCGGTGTACCGGCGTGCCGCCTTCGAGCGCGGCCCAGTCGAGAGTGCGGCCGCCGGTCCACAGTACGGCAGCGGCCTGGAGCACCGACCGGCGCTCGTCGGCAGGGTCCGCGCGGCGTGCGGGCAGGGTAGGCACCGCCCGCATGCGACCGGACCGGACGTCAGAGTGCTGGCGGGCCAGGGCGGTCAGGGTCCGGCCTGGTCCACACTCCAGCAGCACGGCCCCCGGCTGTTCGGCCGCGACCGCGTCCAGGGCGTCTGCGAAGAGCACCGGGCGGGTGATCTGGCCGGCCCAGAAGGTCGGGTCGGCGGCTTGCTCGGCGGTCATCAAGGCGCCGGTAGCGGCCGAGTAGACCGCTAGCTGGGGCGGATCGCCGTGGATCTGGGCGATGCCGCGCCGGAACGGCGCGACCGCGTCGACCATCATCGGGCTGTGAAAGGCGAGTGAGCTGCCCAGCGGCCGAGTAGCGAGGCCCTGGGCCCGCGCGCGCTCCTCGAACCCCGAGACAGCGTCGGGATTGCCGGACACGACGGTCTGGCGGACTGCATTGCTGGCGGCGATGCCGACGCCGTCGACGAGGAGCGGTTCGACAGCGGCGGTGGCCGCGGCCACCGCCACCATGCGGCCAGGTGGCATGGCCGCCATGGCGGTGGTGCGGGCGGCGACGAGGCGCACCGCGTCGGGCAAGGTGAACACCCCGGCCACGGTGGTCGCCGCGAGTTCCCCGATGCTGTGTCCCAGCACCGCGTCGGGGCGGACACCCCAGGCGATCCAGGTCTGCGCCAGGGCGTAGCCGATGCTGAACATCAGCGGCTGGGCGATGGTGACGTCGGCAAGCTCCTCATCGTTGCTTGCCGCGAGCCATACCTCCCGGACGTCGAGGCCGGCTGCGGCGAAGAGGCCCAGGCACCGGTCCATGTGTTCGGCGAAAACGACGTCGCGAGCGTAGAGGTCGGCGGCCATCCCGGCGTGCTGGGCGCCCTGCCCGGGCAGCAGGAACACGACCGGGCACGAGGCAGCGGCGGTAACGACGGAAGGGCTGCTGTCGGTCAGTGCGGCGACCGTTTCCGCGGCACTGGCGGTAACCACGGCCGACCGGACCGGGTGCGCGGCGCGTCCGATCCGGAGCGTCCCGACTGCGTCGGCGAAGCCCAGCTCACCATGCGCGGTGAAGTGGTCGGCGAGCCGGACACGGTAGGCGCCGGCCGCTTCGGCGGTCTTTGCCGACCAGACCACGATGCGCGGCCGGTTGTCCGGCGTTGCCGACGGTACTGGCGGCGCCTCTTCGATGACCGCATGGACGTTGGTGCCGCCGATGCCCAGCGAGCTCAGACCCGCGAGCCGCGGGCGCCCGACAACCCGCGGCCACGGCTGGGCAGTGTCCGGCAGGAAGAACGGCGAGCCGTCCAGGGGCAGCTTCGGGTTGGGCTGGTCGAGGTTGACGACCTGGGGGATACATTCATTCTCCAGGGCGAGGGCCACCTTGATCAGCGACACGACGCCCGCAGCGTGGCCGAGGTGTCCGATGTTCCCCTTGACCGAGCCGACCGCCGTGCTGCCGATGGTTAGTGAGCCGTCGCCGAGGCGCTCGAACGCCTCGCGCAGCGCTGTCAGTTCGATCGGATCGCCCATCGGGGTGCCGGTGCCGTGCGCCTCGACCAGCGAGATCTCGCACGGGTTGACCTGCGCGATGGCTAGCGCCTCCGATACCACGGCTCGCTGGCCAGCGACGCTGGGCGCGCTGAAGGCGACCTTGTCAGATCCGTCGTTGTTGACGGCGAGACCACGCACCACGGCCCGGATCGAGTCGCCGTCGGCGAGAGCGTCGGAGAGTCGCCGTAGTATCACTGCCCCTGCGCCGCTGCCGAAGAGGGTGCCCGACGCCGAGGCGTCGAACGGTCGGCAGTGCCCGTCGCGGCTGTAAGGGCTGCCGGGCGCCCACCAGTAGCCGTGATTGACCGGGAACTCGATGTCGACACCACCAGCGATGGCCAGATCGCACTGGCCGCTGGTGAGAGCCTGGGCGGCGAGCTGCACCGCGACCAGCGAACTGGAACAGGCGGTCATCAAAGTCATGCTCGGGCCGTGGAAATTGAACTTGTAGGACACCAGGGTCGCGACGTAGTCAGGATTGTTGAGCGACCCGACGAGCATGCCCGAGCTGCTGCGCAGCTCTGCCTCGGAGAGGGTGGTGGCCTGGCGTACGTAGCGGTTGAGCCCGGTCGAGCCGAATACCCCGACGTCGGTAACCCGCTCGGGGTCGTAGCCCGCATTCTCCATCGCGCTGTGCGCCACTTCGAGGAACAGCCGGATCTGCGGGTCGGCCAACCGCGCCTCACGCGGGGTCAGGCCGAAGAACCCGGCATCGAACATGTCGAGCTCGGGTGCTTGCGCTACGGCCCGCACGTATGAGGGGTCGGCCAGGGCCGACGCAGGGACACCGGCGCGCAGCAGATCCTCGTCGGCAAGAAACGCCACTGACTCGCGCCCCTGCCGCAGATTGCGCCAGAACTCGTCGGTGTCGGCGGCCCCGGGAAAACGCCCCGCCAGGCCGACGATAGCGATCGGGTCGAATGCGTTGCTGGTCATTGGTCGCTCCCGTGGTATCTAGTGTTGGTCGCGTAGTCGACGCCGAAGATTGCGGCGAACCTGTCCCTCGTGCCGCAGCATGCTGGGGTCGGCTGTTTGTGCCGACCAGGCGACAGCGCCCCGTTCAGGCCTACCGCCCTCCAGGAAGTCGGCGAGGGCGCGCAGGTTGGGATGGGCGAAGAGCGCGGTGACCGGAAACGGCCGGTCTAGCTCCCGGGCCAGGTCAGCGTGCAGGAGCAGCAGTAGCAACGAGTTGAGGCCGGCTTCGAAGAAGTTCTCGTCGTCGCCCATCGGGTGGTCGACCAGATCACCAAGGCGCCTGCGGAGCCAGTCAATGGTCGGGCCGTCGGCCGGGCCGGGGCTGGCCGACGGAGTGAGGTGGACGACCGGGGTGCCGGGTAGGAGCTTCTGGTTGGGCCCGAGGACAAAACCGTCGACGAGCCGGATCGCACTAGGCACGGCGGGTGCCGGCAGCAACGAGCGCAGATGCGACCGCAGAGCCCCGACGGTCAGCGGGCCGCCGGGCTGCGGGGCGACGTCGAGGGTGAGGACCGGCCCGAGATCGGTATCGGCGAGCGCGGCCATGGCGTGGCGCACGTCGGTGTGGCGCAGGGCAATGGCCTCAACCTCGTCCAACTCGACCCGGTAGCCGCCGACCAGCACTTGCCGGTCGCGGCGCCCGTCGACGTGGATGCACCCCCCGGCGTCGATGCGGCCCAGATCTCCCGTGCGATAGACCGGCTCGCCGGTCGCGGGGTCGGCGCCGAACGTGGTGGCGCGGGACCGGCCGAGGTAGCCAGCCGCAAGGTTGTGGCTGCGCACCACCAGTTCGCCGCGCTGGCCGATGCCGGCTAGGCGCCCGTCATGAGTCCGCACTGTCACGTCGTGGCTGGCCACCCCGGTGCCGATCGGCACCATCGCGTCGTCGGACCCGGCCGCCAGGTCGGTGTCGTCCACCCGATGGCAGGCGACGATCTGCGGTGTCTCGGTGCTGCCGTAGGCAGAGACGATGGTCGCCGGGCACACTGCGCGCGCGGCCCGGGCGAGGCCGCGGGTCAGCGGTGCGCCGCCGACCACCAGCAACCGCAGGTCCGGCAGCGGCGCCTCGCCGATGGCCAGGATCAGGCGGAGGAGCCCGGGTGTGGTGTGCAGGACAGTGATCGCATTGCTGGCGAGCCAGTCGCGTAGCTGCGCTGGGTCGTCCGATGCTGGAGGGACGTGCAGCGCCGCCCCGACCGACAGCGGCACGAACATGTCGCGCAGTACGGGATCGTGAGCGGACCCGGACAGCAGCGCGAACCGGTCCTGCGGACCGATGCTGAACGAAGCCGCGTACCACCTGATGAAGTCACGCAGCGGGCCATGCGAAACGCGCACGGCGTCCGGGGCGCCGGTCGTCCCGGACGTGAACAAGACGTGACTCAGGTCGGTTCCGGGCCGGTCCGGGGCAGGATCGGGCGCAGAACTGCTCGTCGGCCGAGTTCCGGAAGGTTCCCCCAGCGGCGGCCACGGCTCGCTGGCGGCTGTCAGAGCGTCGTCGTCGGCGACCAGGGCCAGCCGGGCTTGCAGAAGCCGGCCGCAGTCCGCCAGCCGCGCGGCCGGCATGGCCGCGTCCACGAGTCCCGCAGCCGCGCCGGACCGCCAGCAGGCGAGCAGCGCGATGGGCAGACCCGCCGACCGGCTCGCCCGAACCTCTACCAGGTCGCCCGGCCGCACACCGTCAGCCTGCAGGCCGGAGGCGACCCGGGTGACAGCGGCGTCCAGCTCGGCGTAGGTCATGGTGCGACCGGGACTCACGATCGCCGCCGAGTCGGCGCGCCGCGCGGTGGCGCCGACAACGAGGTCGAGGATGTCCCGGCGGGGTCCGGCCGACGACAGTGCCCGCGCGGTTGCGGCCAGGCCGGGCGCAGCTTGAGAGGCCAGATCGAGGGCGCCGAGCGGCACAGCGGGATTGGCCAGGACCTGCCGGACGACCGACACGCACTGGGCGAGCAGTTCTGCGCCTACCCAGCCGTCGTACAGGTCAGCTGCGGAGACGAGTTGCAAGGCGAGCGTATGCCCGTGGCGGTGAATGTACAGACCCAGGTCGAACAGCGAGGAGTGGATGGGCGGCAGCACTGGTTCGACCTCGAGACCGGCGAATCCGTCCACCTGCCCGCCGCTGCTGAGGTCGTTCAGCCAGACCTGGAATATCGGGTTGCGGTGCGGCCGGTAGGCCGGCTTGAGCTCGCTAACCAGCGCGTCGAAGGTCGGCCCCGCGTGATCCAGGGCCTCGCTATGACGATTCCTGGCCTGCCCGAGCAGGTCCGCGAAGGTCGCGCACTGATCCAACTGAAGGCGGACAGGCAGCGTGTCGACCAGGAAACCGATCAGGTCCTGATCGGCGGCCACCCGCCGGCGCGAGCTCGGTACGCCGATCACCAGATCCTGCTGACCCGACCATGCGCCGAGAACGGCGCCGAACACCCCGAGGAAGAAGCCAGCCCGCGTCACTCGGTGGGTTCGCAGATGCCGGTCCAGGCGCTCGCACAGCGCCGCGTCCAGTTCGGCCGTAGCTGACGCACCGCGAAAGTCGTGGCTGGCGGCGGACCGCTTGCGGCGGAATGGCAGGCTGAGTTCCGGGGGAATACCGTCCAGGCGGCGCCGCCAGTGGGCCAGGTCGCGCACCCAGCCATTTCCCGCCGCCCAGCGCTCGGCACGGAGAGCGTAACTGGCATACCGCGCGGCGGGGCGGACTTCGGGTGCCTCGCCGGCCACGAACGCGGAGTAGCTGGCGGCGAGTTCACGCACGAGGAGATCGGTGGCCTGCTGGTCGGCGACCAGATGGTTGAACACCAGCACCAGGCTCGACTCGGGTCCGGTCGTCGAGCACAGCAGCCTCGCCCGGGCCATGGGGGCACGGTTATCGGGCACCACCTCGGCGGCCGCAACCCGCGCGAACGACTCCACCCGCTCTGGCCGGAGCGATTCCGATGTCTGCTCCACCTCCAGCTCGAAGCGCGCCTCCCGTTCGTATTGCAGCCACGGCTGGCCGGCGGCGTCCTCGGACACCCGGGCGCGCAGCATGTCATGCTGTCCGGCCAACGCGGCCAGAGCGCGCTCCAGCGCCGAGGCGACGAGGGCGCCCCGGAACTTCAGCACGATCGTCACGTTGTAGGCCGGCGACCCCGGGTACAGCCTGCTGAGCATCCACAGTCGCTGCTGCTCCGGGGCCAGCGGGGAGCGCTCTGTGTATGCCACTTCCGCACCGGCCGGCATGCGGCCGCCGTTGGCTAGCTCCGGCCCGAAGCCGGACCCGGGCTCATCCGGGCCGTTCTGTGCGTGGACCGCCCGAAGCGCGGCGCTGACGAAGTCCCGCAGGCCGGACAGCGAGATGTCAGAGTCGAGCAGCAGGGACAAGGGCACGACCACGCCAAACCGCTCGCGCACGGTCGCTACCAGCCGGACCGCGGACAGCGACTGTCCGCCAGCAGTCAGGTAGCCCTCGTACTCAGGCACACCATCGGCAGGCCGGTCTATCGCCGCCAGCCAGGCGGCGCGGATCGGGTCGCTATCCTCAGGCGCTGGCGTCCTGGAGTCCCACCAGGACTGCATCTGGGCCCGGATTCCCGGCCGGTCCGTCTTCCCGCTGCGGTTGAGCAGCACGTGGTCCACCCAGCACAGGGCGGACGGCATGAACGCGGGGGGAAGCCGTTCGGCCAGGTGACGGCGGATCTCGGCCTCGTCCGGCCGACCGCCGGGCGCGGGCTGGGCGCGCAGGACCGCAACGAGCTTGCTGTCTCCCCCAGTCCCGCGCACCGCAGTGACAACCGCCCGCCCCACCCCCGGGCAGGCGTCGAGCACGTGCTCGACCTCGAGCGGTTCCACGCGTACCCCGCGTACCTTTACCTGCTCGTCCGCTCGTCCCAGGTAACCAAGGGCGTCGCCGGCCTGGCGGACGAGATCACCTGTCCGGTAGCAGCGGTCCCCGCCGATCGCGGCGAAGGCGAGGGCGGTCAGGTCCTCCCGGCCGACATAGCCGAGTGCCACCGGCTGGCCGCCGATCCACAGCTCGCCCACCTCGCCCTCCGGAACCGGGCACCGCTCCTCATCGAGCACGTAGAGCCGGGTGTTGGCGATCGGTGCGCCGATCAGCACCTCGTCCGTCTCGGCCAGATCGCGCGGCACGGGCCAGTAGGTGACGTCGATGGCCGCCTCGGTCGGGCCGTACAGGTTGTGCAACTGCGCAGGGAGGATGGCCAGGCAGTGCCTCGCGATCCGGGCGGGAAGTGCTTCGCCGCTGCAGAACACGTGGCGCAGGCTGATCGCGTCCGCTGCGGCCGGCGCCCGCAGGAACTCCGCCAGCATCGAGGGGACGAAATGGCACACGGTAATCTCGTGCTCAGCCAGCAGCGCCGCGAGCATGACCGGGTCACGGTGCGCACCGTGCGGAGCGAAGACGCAGCGTGCGCCGACCAGCAGCGGCCAGAACAGCTCCCAGCCGGATACGTCAAAGGTGTAAGGCGTCTTTTGCAGAATTCGGTCGGCCGCCGTCAGCCCGTACTGCCGCTGCATCCAGAGCAGCCGATTGACCAGCGCCTCGCTTCCGAGGATGACACCCTTCGGCTCGCCGGTCGAGCCGGAGGTGAACATGATGTACACAGGCTGGTTCACCGGGACCGGCCGCAGCGGGGCAGGATCGCCGCGATCACCCGTTTCCCTGGGCACGTTCAGCCGAGGCAGGTCACCCAGAGTAGCGGATATGATGTCGCGCTCCGCGAAAACGGTGACCGGCTGTGCCTGCGCCACGATGGACGCGAGCCGGGACTCCGGCTCGTCGATGTCGACGGGGATGTAACTGCACCCGGCCTTGAGCACGCCGAGCATCGCGACGAGGACGTCCACTCCGCGGCGGAGCAGTAGCAGCACCCGGCCAGTCCCGGGCGCGGTCCGGGCCAGCAACTCTGCGGCCGCGTCACTCAGCAATTCCAGATCCCGGTAGGTCAGCACGCGCCCGGCGTCCGAACAGGCGACGGCGTCCGGGGTCTGCTCGTACTGTGCCCGCAGCAGGCCGGGAAGCCCGAAGGGCTCCTCGTGCCGGATGCACGGACCCGCCACGGCGGCCTGCAGGGCGGCCCGGTGAGTATCAGCGAAGGTGGAACGTGATCCACCCTCGTGATTCTCATTCATGCGATCCGGCTCCTCTCTTTTGGGAACTCGATCCGACCTTACAAATTAATTCTGAAATCGCACTGAAATAACACTGCATCCAGATGACACCGCCCTGCCCGCAGCTTGTGGCGATCATCCGATCGCCAGTACTGTGCGCATAAGATTCGCACAGCAAGCGGGCACGATCCGGCAGGCGGAATTGAGGTTTTCCATGACATCGCCGACCGATATGTTGTCTCGCTTCCGGGAGATGATCCTTTACTAGTGGTTTTTCCGGTCAACCTGGCAATGGGCGAGGCGCAGCGAATGAGCAGCACATCCGAGCTAGGCACAGCATCGGTCGGCGAACTGCTCGGGCTACACCAGGCCGGTCAGCTGGTGTCCGAGTACCCGAAAGTCCGGCGGCTGATCTCCGACCTGCCTGGCGATCAGCTCCGCCGTGCGGGACGGCTACTTTCGCGACTCGACCCGGACGAGGTGTTGCGCGCGCATCCGGAAACGCGCACGGTGACAGTGGCGATCACCGGGCATGGCACGCTGAACGCACTCATCGCGCCGCTGACTGCCGAACTGGCGAGGCACGGTCTGCTGCTCCGTCCCGTGCTGGCCCATTTCGACAGCTATGTGTTCGACCTGGCCGATCCGGACAGCCAGCTATACGCGGCCCTGCCCGACCTCGTGCTGTGCGTGCTGGATCCGGCGATCGTGTTCGATGAGGTGCCGATGCCCTGGCAACCGCATGACGTGGGCCGGGTATTCGACGAAAAGCTCGAACTGCTGCGCGGGCTGGCCTCCCGCTTCCAAGAGACCGGTCGTGGCACGCTGGTCCTCAACACCATCCCGCTTCCGCGCGAGCTGGCCACGCAACTGGTCGACTACCGGTCCCGCGCGACCCTCGGGGCCTTGTGGCGGGAGGGGAACGCCCGGCTGCTGCGGCTGGCTGACACGTGCCCCGGCCCGGTGGTGCTGGACATCGATACGCTGATTACCGGCGGTATCGCTGCCACCGACCCCAGGCTGAGCACCTACGGTAAGGCGCACCTCACACCAGAACTGCTGGCCGCCTACGCCGCCCAGGCCGGGCACCTGGCCAGGCACGTCGCCGGACAGACAAAGAAGCTACTGGCGATCGACCTAGATGGGACCGCATGGGGTGGCACCCTCTCGGACGACGGTATCGACGGCATCGAGGTCGCCGACGGCTTCCGGGGGCAGGCGTTCCGCACGTTCCAGCAGGCGGTACGGCAGCTGGCCGCGCAGGGCGTGCTGGTGGCTGCGGTCAGCAAGAATGATCCGGGGCCTGTGCAGCAGGTGCTACGCGAGCACCCGGGCATGCTGCTGCGTGAAGCGGATTTCGTCCGGGTGGCCGCCAGTTGGCGGCCCAAGCACGAAAGCCTCGTCGAGCTGGCCGCGGATCTTAACGTCGGCGTGGACAGCATCGTGTTCGTGGACGACAGTCCTTACGAGACCGGCCTGATACGCCGGGAACTGCCCGAGGTGGCGGTCATCCAGGTGGGCGACGAGCCGGCCTGGCATGTGCGGAAGCTCCTGGCCGACGGTTGGTTTGACGTGATCGAGCTGACCGCGGAGGACCACGCCCGGCCGGAGAGGTACCGGGAGGAACTGGTCCGTCAGGACTTCCTCAGCTCGTCCGCATCGATCCAGGATTACCTGCAAGACCTCCGGGTCAGCGTGCGGGTAACGGTGGCCACCGGAGCCGAAGTCGGCCGGCTATCGCAGCTCACGCTCCGCACCAACCAGTTCAATCTCACGGCCGAGCGGTTGCGGCCGGCGGACGTGCAGGCGCTGATGTGCGATCCGCGCGCGCTGGTTCTCGCCGTGCACGCCGCCGATCGGTTCGGGGATAACGGTTTAGTCGGTGCGATGATTACGCACCGCGCCGCCGACACCGTGTATATCGACAATTTCCTGCTCAGCTGCCGGGTATTCGCCCGAGGTGTGGAACAGGCGGCGCTATCCGCGCTGCTGCGGCACGCGCAGGCAACCAAAGCCGACTCGGTGGTCGGCACATACCGCAGGACGGAAAGGAACGTCAACGTGCGGGAATTTTATGCCAGGCACGGATTCGAAACCGTCACCGACGACGGTGACATCGCGACGCTCCGCCACGAGCTGGGCCAGATCGCACCTCCCCCCGCACACGTCCAGCTAGCCGAATGCCTCGAGCGGATGGCCAGCACGTGAACGGCATAGCCGGCTTCGTCGCCATCCTCCAGGACGAGCTAGGGCTGTCCGTCACGCAAGACGACGTCGGCAAGAGCTTGGACCGGGTAGCCGGGTGGGATTCGGTGCACCTGCTGGAGCTCTTGGCCGTGCTGGAGCGGGAGACTGGCCGCCACGTTTCGCTGCCCGATGCGCTGACCGCGTCCAGCCTGGCGGAGATTTACGCGTGCGTGGCCGACGGAAACGGCTGAGCAGCTTGATAATCGGCGGTCACATGCGAGGAAATATTCTTACTGAACAGAACCTGGTGCACCTGACCGAGCCGAGCGCACCCGTAGCCCGGCTCGTCTGCTTCCCGCATGCAGGCGCGGGCGCCTATGCCTTTGGCACGTGGATGGAGCAGGTTCATGAGGACATCGAGCTAATCGCCGTGCGGCTGCCCGGCAGGGAGACCCTGTTTGAGCAGGTCCCGCTCCGGAGCATGTCCCTGATTGGCAGTTCCGTCGGGGATATTCTCCTGAACGTCGCACAGCCTGGCCCTATTGGCCTCTTCGGATACTGCGCGGGTGCCTTCGCCGCATTTGAGGCGGCCCGGCGGATGACGGAAAGGCAGGAATCTCCCAGCCTGCTAGCCGTGTGTTCACAAGTTGCCCCGCATGCCAACGTCAACGATACCGTCGTGCACAACCTTCCTGCAGGTCAGCTGAAAGAAGTTCTTCGCGCCCTGGGCGGCACCCAACCCATAGTGCTGGAGCGTGAGGAATTCTGGGAACTAGCGGAGCCTGCGCTGCGGGCCGATTATGAGGCAGCTGAAACTTACTCGGCTTCGCCTGAGCCCAAGCTCTCCTGCGACATTATCGCCTTTTGCGGATCTCACGATGACGATGTGCCGCCTCAGGAGATAGGCGCCTGGGCGGAGGTAACCACCGGCACGTGCGCCACGCATCTGCTGGACGGAGGGCACTTCCTGCTGCAATCCAGGGCGGCGGACGTGCTGGCCGAGGTGGAGCACCATCTCCTCGGCGCTAGGCCCGGTGAATGATGGGGCTCCCCCGCAGCGCTCGCGGCCGGACGACGGCTGGGTCGCATAGGTTGTCACGCATGTCCGACTACCCGGCGTCACCCAAGCGGCCCGCTCAGCTCAGCGAGGCGGCCCTGGCCGAACTGGCCCGGGTGCTGCGCGCGGTCGGCCGAGTGTCAGTCGTCAGCCGACTCGCCGGCGGGTACGGCAATGAGAACCTCCTCATCCGCACCGGCGACGGCCAGCAGTACGTGCTCCGCCGTCAACTGCGCGGCGATCCCGCCGTCGAGACGGCCCTGCTGCGCCACCTGCAGGGCCGCGCGCCGACGCCCGAGTTGGTGTACGCGGACCCGGCCGGCGACCTACTCGGCGAGCCGATTTCGATCAGCCGTTTCGTGCGCGGAGCAATGGCAGCGCGGGTGCTCGGCCAGATCAGCACGCCGGAGGTCGAGCAAATCGCACGAGCCATCGGCGGGGCGCTCGGCGCGCTCGCACGCGAGACGTTCGCCCGGCCGGGCTTTTTCGTCGACGACACGCTCCAGCCGCAGCAGCCTGACGGTGACCTCACCACGGACCTGACGGCGTTCGTGACGGACCGGTTTCGCTCAGCAGGCGCCCGGGCCGCCCTTTCCCCGACGGAGCGCAGCACCTTCCTGCGGATCATCGCAGACGCCGCGCCGCTCCTACAGGCGGTCGCGGATGACCGAAACCTCGTCCACGGCGACTTCAACGCCAAGAACGTCCTGGTCGATCGCGCCAGCGGCATATGGCGTGTGACCGCTGTACTTGACTGGGAGTTCAGTTTCGCTGGCAGCCAGCTAGTTGACGTGGGCAATATGCTCCGGTTCCCCGACGAGCTGCAGCCCGCGTTCCCGGATTCATTCGCCCGCGGATTCCTCGAGGCCGGCGGCCGCCTGGATGCGGGGTGGAAAAGCACCAGTCGCCTCCTTGACGTGTTCTCGCTGGCGGACTTTCTGAAACGGCCGGCCAACCACCCCTTCTTTGGCAAGGCGGTAGGGCTTATCCGGCAGATAGCGCACCGCGGGTATGTTTAGCGAGCCGAACAAAGCATCCTGGCCAATTATCCTTGATCGGCGTACGTCAGTTCGGTATCCTATTCAAAAGATGTTTCTGATTTGCCAGTACCGCCGGTGATCGCCTGTGCCACAGGCGCAGGGAAACGATCAGCTCGTTTGCCGTTATTTCGGCCGCGCCGGGTTGCTTATACGGAAAGTGAAGCGCCTGCATGAAAACTCTCAACGATTATCAGCTGGACCGCCTGCTGACGACGGGCTTCGTACATGTACCTCAACTGATAGACGCGGCCGCTGTGGACTGCGCGCTGGAGGCCATCAACTCCGATCTCGCCGTGAGCGGGCTTGACCCATCCCGGTTTGTTGATTACGAGGGAACGTCATTCTGCTCGGAGATCCGCTACGATCCGGCGATAACGAACCTGCTATACAAGTCCGCGGTCTGGCCTGTGCTTGAGGATCTGTTCGGAGTCGGCCGGGTGGCACCTCGCAAACGCGGCCAGATTGCACTGCGCTTCCCCGAGCGCGCCACTCAGCGCCAGGAGAAAGTGTTTCCCGGCCGCACATCGACGGGTTCAGCAATCCTGGAAACTCCATTTCGCCGAAAGAGATGCACTGTCATAGCCTGCTGGCCGCGGTGCACCTGAGCGACGTGATCGCCGAGAACCAGGGCAACTTCACGGCGTGGCCGGGTACGCATCTGGTGAATAGCCGCCACTACCGGGAGCATGGGATGACCGGGTTTTCGCACGGTTACTCCCAGACCACGGACTCGTGGCGCGAGCAGATACTGTGCCGACGCGGGGATGTCACCCTGATCCACTACCTCACCGGTCACCATCCGGCCCCGAACCTATCCCCCAATATTCGCTATACGGTGCTGTTCCGCATGTCGACGATCGGCCTCGACGAGCGCCGGGACTCTTCGGTGCGCGACCTGTGGTCAGAATGGGACGGCCTGCTCAGCCGCCGCCCGGCACCGGCCCGCTGAGGACTAGCCTCGCCGGATGGCCTCGAACGCCGAGCAGAAGCGCAGGACCGAGTCATCGCCGAGCCACCGTCCGACGACCTGCATGCCCACCGGGAGGCCGTCGGCGGCGACACCGGCGGGCACCGAAGCCGCCGGGTGCCCGCTTAGGTTGAACAACGGCGTGAAGTACGACCAGCCCGTTGGGCCGACCGGCCGGCCGAGCACGTCACCGGGCGCGTCGGCGCCCGCGGTGAAGGCGGTCACTGGCGTGACCGGAAGCAGCAGCAGGTCGTATCCGTCGAGCAACTGGTTGACCCGGGCGAAGCTCTCCACCCTGGTCTCCTCGGCCAGAGCCAGCTGCACGGCCGTGTAGCGCAGGCCCTCCTCGGCGAGTTCCAGGCGGCGCGGGTCGGCCAGGGGTCTCACTTGTTCCAGATCCGTTACGTGCATGGTGGCTTGAGCGACGGCCTCGATTGTCCGCGCCGCTCGCAGGTAAACGTCGCCGAGTCTCGGCTCGATGGTCTCGACCTCGCAGCCGAGATCCTCCACGGTGGCCAGAGCGGTGTGCAGCGCCGCCAGGACATGTGGCTCCGCTGTCCCGAATCCGAGGTCTGCGCACCATGCCACACGCCAGCCGCGCACTGCGCGATCATCAGCACCAGCAGGAAGCGCAGGGAGATATGAACGCCGATCGTCCGGATACGCGCCGCTGACGACCTCGAGGAGCAGCCCGGCGTCCGGAACCGTTCTGGTCATCGGGCCATTACAGGCCAGTGCTCCAAGGCCCGCGCGGGACCGGCGGTGCGGAATTCGGCCCAACGACGGCTTGAACCCGACGACACCGCAGAACCCGGCGGGAGTGCGAATGGAACCACCAGCATCGCTGCCGAGCGCCAGCGGTCCCATCCCCGCCGCCACCGCTGCCGCAGCGCCGCCGCTCGAGCCGCCCGCCGTCCGCGACGGATCAGCTGGATTGCGCGACGGGCCAACCAGCAGGTTGCCTGAGTCGGCCTTCCACCCGAACTCCGAGGTGTTCGTCTTCCCGAGCACGACGGCTCCAGCCGCGCGGATACGCTGCACGCTCGGCGCGTCATTCTCCGGGACGAGATCCCGGTGGATGAGTGAGCCATGGGTTGTCCGTAGCCCCCGGGTGGAGATCAGGTCCTTGATAGTGACAGGAATTCCGAGCAGCGGCGCCCACTCGTCCGCCATGATCGCCCGCTCGGCCGCCCGGGCCTGATCGCGCGCCCCGTGATGGTCCACCGTGATAAACGCAGTGAGATAGCGGTCCATCATGTCTATGCGGCGCAGGATCGCGTCGACCGCCTCGACCGGAGACACGACGCGCTGCCGGTACAGGAGGCCAAGTTCTCCAGCCGATAGCATGCACAGCTCGTCCTCGTTCGTGGCCGCCGACGTCCCGGCACCCGTCACGTCGACGCCGGCTCGGCCGGTGAGCGCAGTGCGTCGACTCGCCCGATGCCGGAGCGGAGCCGGGAAACATGCCCGGCCAATTCGGCGACGGTGGGGTTCAGGAAGACCTCCGACCACTGCACCGTCACGCCAAACCTCTCCTGCAACCGGGCCAAGGTGTCGAGACCCAGCAGCGAATGGCCACCGAGGTCGAAGAAGTCGTCGTGCAGGCCAACTCGCTCTAGCTTGAGCACGTCCACCCAGATCTCCGTCAGGGCGATCTCCTCCTCGGTCACCGGCGGCACGTACTTCCGAATGCTGGGTGAGTTGACATCCGCTTGAGCCAGCGCGATGGCGTCGACCTTTCCACTGGCCGTCCGCGGAAACAGGCTGAGCAGATGGAATGACGCCGGGATCATGTAGGACGGCAAGGAGTTCCTGACGAAGGAGACGATATCGACTCGAGTCGGCCGCTGATCCCGGTGCGGCAGGATGAATGCCCTCAGGGCGTTGTCCCCGTTCGCGTCTCGATGGATCAGGACGGCGACTTCCTGGACAGCCGGATGGCGAGCGAGAGCCGCCTCGATTTCTGCGGGCTCGACGCGGAATCCGCGAATCTTCACCTGCTTGTCGCGCCGACCCACGAACTGAATCCGCCCACCTGGCATTCGCCGTCCCAGGTCCCCGGTGCGAAATGCTCGAGTGACTAGGCCACCGGGCAGCCGGGTGACACTGAACCGCTCTGCGGTCCGCTCCTCGTCGTTTTCATACCCTGCGCCGACGGTGTGCCCCACGACGACAATCTCACCAGTCGCTCCCATGGATACCTCAGCCAGCAACTCGTCCGCGACCATGACCGTGACATCCGGGATGGGACGGCCAATCGGCAGGGGGTCCGAGAGACGGTCGCCCCGCCTGATCTCCAGGGTCGCCGCGATTCCGCTGGTCTCGGTCAGGCCGTACATGTTAACCAGGCGCGCATCTCCGGGCCGAATCTGGTCGATCGCGTCGGCGACGGCCGCCGTGAGTGGCTCACTGGCCGACAGCAGCAGCCGCAGCTCGCTGTTCTTGATATCGGCCCCCAGGCTGCCTCGATCCTGCCGGATAACGGCGCAGAGCCGCGACCAGTAGGACGGCACCAGGTCGATGACGGTGACACCTCGGTCAGGGACCGACCGCAGCAGGCGGATCGGGTCCATGATCTCCTTTGCGCTGGACAGTATGACCGTCGCACCATGCGACAGCGGCAGGAACTGCTGGCGAATGGCCGAGGAGAACCCGGAGGACGCGGTGTGCAGGTACCGGTCCGCAGGGGTCAGACCAAGCGTGACCCACAGCGAGCTGACGTAGGCCGCCAGGTTCGCATGGGTGATGATCGTCGCCTTTGGCGCGCCAGTTGAGCCGGAGGTGTAGATCAGGTAACAGTGTGTTTCCGGATCGCCGGTCCACGTGGGGGGCAGGTGTGCGTCCGGCACCTGCGGCTGCTCTTCCGCTATCAGTACCGGAGGTCCCGGCGGCAACTGAGCAACGCGGGACTTGCTGGCCACGACCACGGCAGGAGCGCATTCAGCGAATACCTGGCTCAGCCGTTCTGCGCCGGTGGCCGGGTCGAGCGGCACGAACGTCGCGCCCAGCGCCATCGCCGCTATCGGCACCGCCAGAAGGTCGGCCGTCCGGTCGAGCAGCAGCACGACCCGCGACCCTTCTGCGACGCCTGATGCGGAGAGCAGCCGGCGCCAGCGCCGAACCTGACCGGCCAGCTCCGCGTAGCTCACCTGCCGTTCCCCGTCGTGGACCGCGACGGAATCAGGCGTCCGGTCGGCCGCCCGCAGCACCATCTCATGAACGAGCTCGCCCGGTGCGGCCGCCACCGGTCCCGGCTCCGTCGAGGCGACCGGGGCCGCCGTGACGCCAACATGTCCGATGAGGCTGTCCAGGCTCTGCGGTTCATTGACCACGATCGCCTCGAGCTGGCGGGCAATGGACCGCGCGAAGGCCTCGGGCAGGACGGCCGTCGCGTACCGAAGTTCCAGCCGGACGGCGTCGGCTGCCTCGCACAAGACCAGCCCGGCTACGAACCGGTCGGGGAGCGAGTCGAGCACCAGCAGGTCCGGCACCTCGGGCGTAATCTCGTGCAGGAACGCAAACGGGAAGATCAGGTCACCAAAGTCGGCTCCGTCCGGCCAGGCGAACCTATGCTCGTCAGCCAGCGCAGCGACGACGCCCTGACGGGTGGCCTTCGCCAGCTCGCCGAGCGTCGTATGGGCATCGATGCCGACCTGAACCGGCAGGAGCCGTGCGAACGGCCCGACCGCGTCGGCCAGTCCGTCGACTGTCCGCCCGCTGGCCAGTACCCCGACCGTAAACCGCGACTCGCCGGTCAGCCGCCACAGCACCGTCTGCCAGTACGCCAGCACGAGATCTGCGGGTGCCACGCCGAGCCGGGTCGCAGCGTCGCGCAGCCCCTTGGACCCGCCCTTGGGCAGCTCAAGCGCAAGCGTAGCGGTCGTGGCGGATGTCTCATCGTCCGCCGGGATCTGCTGGAACGGCAGGCGGACCTGCAGGCATTCCGCCAGCTCTTCCTCGGCTGACAGCTGAGCCGGGAGTCCGGAAGCTCCCTGAGTCTCCCGTTCCTGCCAGGCGGCGTAGCTTACGTACCGGATGCCGTCGGGCGCCGACGCACTGCTCGATCCTGAACCTGAGTCCCGTAGCGCCCCCAGCAGTTCTTCGATTATCAGCGCCGTGCTGGCACCATCCGCAGCCAGTGCGCTGACGGCCAGCCCCAGCAGGGTCCGGGTCGGCGACACGACCAGGATCGCGCCCAGCGTCACCGCCTTGGTCACGTCCAGTGGCAATTCGTGAGCCAACCTGGCCGCGAACTCCACGGCTTCCGACCCGTCCGCGCCGGACTCAATGCTCCTGACAACGACTTCCTGGCCCACCCCTGGCACCTGAAGCGGAAGGCGCCGGCCCGGGACCGTGACGAAGGAGGTCCGAAGGACTTCGTGTCGATCGACCACCCGGCGCAGGCCGGTGGCGAGCACCTCATGATCGGGGGGCTCCTCAAATTCCGCGACGGCCACCGACCTGGCAGCCGGCGACTCGTGAAATGCCCATACCCGGCGCTGTTGCTGGCTCAGTCGAAACCCTTCGATATCCGCCATGATTCAGTCCCCTCCCTCGATCGGGGACTCCTGGGAATCCGTTAGCGAGCCCGTCAGGGCGACTCCGCCGCCGTGGTAAGTCCCCGCGTACATCTCGCCAAGGGCCAGCGCGATCAGCCGCTCACCGCGATACGGCGTTCGTGCATGGGCGACAAGCATGTTGTCGAGCATGATGACGTCGCCTTTCTCCCAGAGGAAGTCGGTCTTCGCGGCCTCGTAACACTCGGCGATGTGCTCGAGCGTCTCCTGCTCGATCGGGCTTCCGTCACCGTAGTAGGAGTTGCGCGGCAGGTCCTCGTCGCGATAGGTCGCGAGCAAGGTCTTGGTCACCTCCGGTTCGAGGCTCGTCACGTGGAAGTGGTGAGCCTGGTTGAACCACGCGCGCTCACCGGTCGCCGGATGAATTGCCACCGCGTGCCTGACCTGCTTTGTCCGTAGCCGGTCCCCGCCGATCCACTCGTAGTCGATCCCGTGGCCGCGGCAGTAGGCCTCCACCTCCGGGCGGTCCTCGGTCTGGAAGGTGGTCTGCCAGGATAGGCCCATGCCCTCGTAGTAGTTGCTCACGTACATCACGCCCAGATCCTCAAACTTCTGGCGGATCTTCGGGTCCATCCTGTTCAGCACCACTCGGATATCGGAGATCGGCGTTCTGCCCTCCCATTCAGCCGGATGAATGCACGAGAACCAGAGTTTCAGCGGCCACTGATGGGAAAATGAAGTGGTATTGTGAAAATGAATGTACTGGTCCGCCGGATGGATAGTCGACGTATAGATGTTCTGACCCAGCTCCGTACGGGGAGACCGCCGCTCCAGATACGGCACAAGCTGCGGAGTAAAGACCATGGCGAACTCGCGAAGTCCTGCGATCGAGTCCACGCCGAACCCCCTGAAAAGGACGGCGCCGTACTCCCGTAGCTCCACCAGCAGGTGTTCCTTGTTGGTGCGCGCCCAGTTCATCGGGTCTATATCCGCCGAGTGGCAGCGAAAAAGCGCGATCGGCGTACCTCCCTCGACCGTCTCGCGGCTTACCAGGTCTTCGCTCGAGGTGCTGACCGTTGTGGGCGACGGATCATCAAACATATTCTCACGGAGCCTTCGGTCGATGAGGTGACGGAGATCCGACGGATAGCAGGTGTTCCGCATTCGTCGCTACCGTTGACCCTACGCGCGGCGGCTGAAGACATCGTGAAATCCTCCTGATGACAAGTGAAGCGGAACTGCTCCCATGTTCTCTGCACCGATAGCTTGACCACATCGGGCGCGGCCTGAAATGCTATACGTTCGTGACACAGCAGTCATCGTACGGATAGCGTCGCCGATGCGCGGGCGGGTATTCCCGCGTGCTCGTTTGAATGTTAATTCCATGAAATTATCCTGGTGATTTTCTGCGGGGCAGGAAACTTGAGCATCGACACGGGAACGCTATGCACCAAAGCCCGACTCTAGATATGAGGATGACGGTGCCCCCCAACCCGATCTCGCCATCCAACACCGGCTCGCTCATTCATCAGCGGATGGCGCCCGACGCTCACCAGCAGCCCCGGTGGCACGACCTGCCAGCGGCCCGCCGCATCCGCGCCGAACTGGCGGGCCTGCCAAGCATTGTCGCCCGGGCAGAGATCGATACGCTACACGCCCTACTCGTCGAGGTAGCCGCAGGCCGCGCCTACCTCATTCAGGCCGGTGACTGTGCTGAAGACCCCTCCGAATGCACCGCCGACTGGGTGCAGCGCAAAGCTCAGTTCCTGAACATATTGGCCGAGGCGCTCGGCGGACGTCATAGCCCTGTCATACGCGTCGGCCGAATCGCCGGCCAATTCGCCAAGCCCCGCTCACAGTCAACCGAACACGTCGGTCAACAACAAATACTCTCCTTTCGCGGGCACCTCATTAACTCGCCAGACCCCACCCCCGACGCACGACGCCATGACCCCCGCCGTATGCTGCAGTGTTACCACGCCGCCCGCAACGCCGCGAATACTCTCCGAAAAATGTCCGACGACGTCACGTTACCCGTATTCCACCGCATCTGGACCAGTCACGAGGCTCTCGTACTCGACTACGAGCTACCCCAGGTGCGCCCGGATGCCCGCGGGCGGCTTATCCTTACTTCCACCCACCTGCCATGGATCGGCGACCGTACCCGGCAGTTCAATGGTGCCCACGTGCGCCTCTTCTCCGCCATCGCCAATCCCATCGCATGCAAGATCGGCCCCAGCGCCACCCCTGCCGAATTGACCACGCTGTGCGCCAGGCTGGATCCGCACCGCACGCCAGGACGGCTTACGCTTGTCGCACGCCTCGGTGCCGGTAATGTTGCCCGGCAACTGCCTGCCCTGGTACGGGCCGTTCGCGCTGCCGGACACCCGGCCATCTGGCTGTGCGATCCGATGCACGCCAATACCGTCACCGGACCGAGCGGACGCAAGACTCGCCTCCTGACCACCCTCTGCCACGAAATAACTCGCTTCCTCGAAGCGGTGACTGCCGAACGTGGCGTTCCTGGTGGTCTCCATCTCGAAACTACACCCCACCCGGTAACCGAATGCGTCCATGACGAAGGACGACTTGAGCAACTTCGCTATGCCCATTACACGACGACCTGCGACCCACGGCTCAATCTGGACCAGGCCCTGCTCATGGCGCGGGCATGGACCGTGCATCTCCCGCGCGCCCCATGACTCTCATCGTCCCTTGGACGGCTGCCTGACAGGCCTAGTCCATCTTCCGAAGATGTGGTCCGTAGCGCCGATCTCGTAACCGATCCTCATCCGCCAGGAGGCTGCCGTCGTGCCCGCTACCCCCCCTGTCTCGCCCATTGCCTCTCATCAGCTAGTGGTATTCCTGCTGCAGGTCGGATTGCTGCTGCTGCTTGCCTGTTTGCTCGGGAGGCTGGCGTTGCGGCTAAAGATGCCGGCCATCGTGGGTGAGTTGTGCGCGGGCGTGCTGGCCGGCCCTTCCGTACTGACCCATCTCGCACCTAGCGTTAGCGCTTGGCTGCTGCCACGTGAGCCGACCCAGCTCCACCTGCTCGACGCCGTCGGCCAGATCGGGGTCCTGCTGCTGGTAGGCATCACGGGAATCCAGCTGGACCTCGGCCTGCTGCGCCGCAAGGCGGTGCCCGCGGCTAGCGTCGGCATCGGCGGCCTGGTCGTCCCGCTCGGATTCGGCATCGGCGTAGGCCTGCTCCTGCCGGGCTCACTGATCCCGGCGCATGCGGCCCGCAGTACATTTGCAATGTTCGTGGGGGTTGCGATCGGGGTCAGCGCGATTCCGGTCATCGCCAAGACGCTTGCTGACCTTGGCTTACTCCACCGGGACATCGGTCAGCTGCTCCTGTGTGCGGTCGCGGTCGATGACACGCTCGGCTGGCTGCTGCTGGCCATCGTCTCGGCCCTGGCGGCCGGACAGGTACGCGCGGCCAGCATCGGAAGACTGATCGGCGGCCTCGCCCTGGTGATCGTCGTCGCGGTCATTGCCCGCCCGGTCGTACGGGCCAGCTTGCGGGCTCGGGCCCGCAAGCCCGGCGGTGGGCCAACGATCGCGGCGGTGACCATTATGGTGCTGCTCGGCGCGGCGGCCACCCAGGCATTGGGACTGGAAGCGGTCTTCGGCGCATTCGTGTGCGGCCTCATGATCAACAGCTGCGGCGCGGTGGACACGGCTCGGCTCGCCCCGCTGAAAGTCACCGTACTGTCGGTTCTTGCGCCCCTGTACTTCGCGACCGCCGGACTGCGCATGGACCTGACTGCACTCGCCCGCCCATCCGTTCTGCTGGCCGGAATCGTCGTGCTTGCCGTCGCGGTCGTCGCCAAGTTCGCCGGCGCGTACGCAGGGGCCCGGCTGGGCCGACTCAATCACTGGCAGGCACTGGCGCTCGGCGCAGGAATGAACGCGCGCGGGGTCGTCGAGATCATCGTCGCGATGGTCGGACTCCAGCTCGGCCTGCTAAGCCCGGCGATGTACACCATCATCGTGCTGGTCGCCATCTCCACCTCGCTGATGGCTCCGCCCCTGCTGCGGTGGGCCACTAGCCGGATCGGCTGGACCACGGACGAGCGCCTACGCGTTGACATGCACGCCGATCCGCACCTATTGGTCACGCCCGTTAATTCGTCGGGGGTCGCTGCCCGGTAGCTGGCTGGTCCAAGCGGTGGGGCATAGGGGCAGGGTGGTGCCGTCGGGGAGTTGGCCATCGATGTAGGCGAAGGCGCCATGATAGCGCACGAGGACCCCGGTGAGCTGGGTGGCCCGGTGGGTGAGTTGTGGGATCTGGGATCTGGCACATATTTCGGGCTCTGGCGCGGATTCCGGGCCAGAGCCCAACTCAAACCGCCGTAACCGGCGGTCGCTGACACGACCCGGTCAAGGGCCGTGGCGGCATGGGGAGGATCCCAGCAGGGACCGTGCCCTCAGCCGCCGCACCCTCGCCGACGACCCACGAATCCCGGAAACTGGCCCACTCCCCGTACACCGCAAGGCCCGGTGGCCACCGCCGGAGCGCCAGGTGCGGCCACGTTAGGAGTTAGGCCCGGGACACCCGCACAGCGAGCGAGACGACGACGGCCATGTCACGTACCGGTGGTACCACCGCTTGTCATCTGGCCGCCATCGCGTCAGCTGACGGGCTTTCCAGCCACCTACAAGGCCGTCAACGCCTGATCAGGGGCCGCCAGCCTGTTCAACAAAACGACGGCATCGCACTCGCCGACGTGCCATCGAGAGCCAATCTGTGCACCTGAGTGCCGGTCAGAGACGTCCAGAACAACGGTCAAATGACGGTCAGGCGATCTTGGAACTCAGCCAGATGGGTCAGAAATCGCGTCCTGACCTGGTATTTCTAGTGGAGCTATGGGGATTCGAACCCCAGACCTCTTGCATGCCATCCAGCGGCAACCCGTCCACACTAGTCCATACCTGCAGGTCACCGTCCTCCCACGTCCACTCCAGTCCGCCCGCGTCCGCACCTGTTGCGGTACTTTCCTGCTGTACTGCGCCGTACTGGCCAACCGAACCAGTCACGCCCCTGCAGGCGCGTGATCAGCCAGAACCTCGCACGATCCTACCGCTCGCGGTTCCTGCGCCACCAGGCATCCGACAGAGGCCCCCGCGAGCGTCAGAATCCCACGCGTTCAGGGCCGCCGCACGGCCTCTCCCCCACAGTCGCCCGTCCCGGGACTCCGCTGAGCAGATCCAGGCCACTCGACGTCGCCGATCCCTATGATCCAGAACACCGGCGAATGTCCGACTCTGCCGAATAGCGGACGTTGCCTGAGCGCAAGCTTATGCGCCAACTAGAATGTTCAGACATACGAACGCCAGCATAATCATAACCCGGGCATGAGTCCTCGTATCCTCGTCGAAGATCTGAAAGCCAGTCAGATCTTCGATTACGGCCGCTGAATTATTGACCAAATTTCCCGAACCACAGCACGCGGATTATCAAGTTCGCGGTTGCCCGTCAGGGCGGATCTGACCAAACATTCTATCGCCAGATACTCGTAGCGTGCTGTTTCCGAGTACAGGTCCCTTGACGTTCCACAGATATCTCGAAGCGATGGCACACCGCTGAGCCCGAGTAGAACGAGAATGTCGCCATCTATCAGGCCGGCTGACTTGGCGCACATCCTTATCGGCGCGTCGACCCTATTCTGAGATAAGAATCCTGGAATTCGCCTCGCAGCGCGAGAATCTCGAAGCCATCTACAGCGCCAAACCAGTCCACTCTGCGGACAGAAAGCGAGTCTGTCGCATAATCCAGGACCGCAAAGAAAGCGCCAAGTGCATTCTCGGGAAGTTCCATGGAGACCGGACTGTCCCAGTCGATTGCCATCCACGAGATCACAGGCGGTGCCGCGTTGAGAGCGTCCAGGAATACGCCGATGACGCATGTGCCATACATGTCATCGGCATACACCATAAACCTGCTCGGTGGCGGAATCCTGAGCCAGTCGACTGGGTCAATGTCAATAGTTTCCTCACCGGTTATCGCTGGAATATGGTCAATGACTACTACAACCGGCACGCCAGACGAGTTGTTCCTCTTCGCCCCAATGCCATCTACTACTCGCTTAGTCACGTGGCTTAGCACATTACTCTTATTGAGAAAGGCGCAGAGAAGCGCCACCATTCCTCCATGTATAACCACAGATCTCTACTTCCGTTTGGCCGCTCGGCGTTGAGCATTGTCAACTTTCTCAGCAATGTCCACTAGCCGTGCTGCAAGAGTCTTCACGTCAGCGGAAGTCGGCCCATCATAGCGCAACGAGGCTCCTTGTATGGAAACCTCAAGGGAGGTAGCTACATGCCCGCCAGGTTCTCTATCCTGAATAACTGCCCCAAGGAATCCGACTCCTGAGCGGTCCCGTATCACCCAGCTAACGGAATCGCCGTCGATGCGACGTTCCCGAACGGAGAAATAGCTTGCGAGTGCGGCCTCCATGGGGAACTCCGCATCAGCGACTGTTCCGTTCGCGGCAGTACGCTCAGCTAGGTCCACCGATTCTTGCAGCGACGGAAACTCGGATCCGATTATTAGTCGGTCACTCCCTAGGCGTGCATGCGCTTCGCCTTGCCGCCCAAAGATTTCAACAATACTGCGCTCAAGGCCGTGGCGATCATTGCAAAGCGCCGCCACGAAGAAGTCGGGTCCATAGTTTTCGTCGACCACAACGGATCGGTAATGCGCGAGATCTCCTTGGCTAAATTCCGGAAGGCCGTTGGGATGATGACTGTGCCATGTTCCCAGGTGCTCAAGCGTCGGCTCTTGTGACTCCAGAGCCCTAAATACTTTCGTCTGGAACTCGCCGTCAGGGAGAAGAGCGGTGGCAGTCCGCTTGGCCTTCGGGCCAGGAGAAATGCTGCCCACCAGGAGAAGGCAGTGATCATGAGCAGCATGCTTGCTCCATACCTTTGATATCTCGCGCCCGTATGGAGAGTTGGGTGGTTTTGATCCGGGAGTTATGATGTAGCCGAGAAACTTGCCTCCGGTTTCAGCCTTAGGCGATGATTCGATTTGACGTTTCGAAACCTCAATAAGGTCCTTGTGTAGTATCACGAGCGGCACTTCGCCGTTCGGAGTTTGCGGCTTCCTCGCGAATATGCTCACGTTGCTCCCAGAATCTCTAGTCTCTGATGTTGCTGCAGCAAATGCAGCCGTCGATCTTCGGGAGATCAATCAATGTCGTCTGCCACTCCCAATTGCTCGCCAAACGAATCTGGATCGCCATCCATGATGCGTTGAGGCGGGGAATTGATCTCGCCGCCTGCTCTAGGTCAAGCAGTTGTGCCATGCTTGCCTGGGCGTGGATTGCTGACACGATAGCTATATCAGCTGATAGACCGGCCAACGCGTAATTGCGCTGACCCCGGCCATAGATAATGTCCTGCTCTTCCTGGGACCGAGGGTAATCCTGATCGGCCGGCAGGCCTTCCAAGCCTTCTGAAACTGTTTCCAAGCACATGTAACATCCGGACATGCCGGGCTGGAAAGCCATAACAGTGCCGCCTGTCCCGCCTCGGTGAACAAGGCCGACCGTCATAGGAGTCTGCGTCCTGACGCAAAGGTCATTTATCATATGGCGGATCGAGTTCGAATCGGTGGCCGATATAATAAGATCTGATTCTTCGGCCAGCCTGCTCATTTCAGATTCGGCCAGATCCCTAATGTCACGCGGATCTACCACTACTTCGCTATGCGGATTCCTGTCGGCTAGCCACTCAGCTGCGATATCAATCTTCAGGCGTCCTTGATCTTTCCTTAGTCCTGGATGCTTGACCAGGTTGACAGATTCGAGCTTGTCCGGATCGATTAGCGTGAATCTTCGCCATCCTGACATCGCCAGGTGCTGCATGACCGGAAACCCGCCGGATCCTAGACCTACTATTGTGATCTTGCTATCCTGCGTCCCGGCTCCCGTTAGGTGGCGTATCCGCTGGCAGTCTAGTCCTAGTGTCTCTGTTGGTTTCCCGGCCATATCCCGCTCCTCAACCATTCCTCGTGTTTGTGAATCCACACGTATGTCTTAGCCACGGCATAGGCTAGAGTATAGCTGGGCGTCCATTGATTGATCTGCCATAGACACATCTCAGTGTCGCTATAGCAATGCACTCCGCCGAGCAACCAGTTAACAGAGAATGCTCGAGGAGGATCGTACGGATAATCGTCCGGAACTACTAACTTGAAGTCCCTTATCAAACCTTGCGGGAAGGGCTGTATGGCGCCTGCGATCATCCCGATGTAGCCGCCCGAGTCATCTATGGCGATCGTGCTCCAAGCACTGAGAAGCTTGTCTTTTTCCACGGAATGCCGTTCGCGGTTATTTCTTACCCGTTCGCTCATCCGGAATTCTGGCGAGTTCTCATTGAAATCTGTCGAGTCCCCATCAAGAAATGGGAAGCGCATTTCAATACTCGCCCTTCGGGTCGTGAAGTACTATTTTTTTCCCCAGACGATAAGGCAATGGTTCATTACTCGATACGAGCGAGCCATCCGAGCGAAGGTTAATAACCTGGCCCTTCTTCTGTGCATCGAGTGTGGCTTTGGCCCTTGCGCGGAGTTCCTCTGGCGTCACGCGCCTCCCCCTTCCTGTATGCAACGCTACTTTGCACGTGCGGCGCAGGCGGCAGCATATCACTGTCCAGTCGGAAGCTATGGACAATTTTTGCTTCCCTGTTCAAGGTTATTTTTGCTTCCCTGTTCAAGGTTAAGAGCGGGCCGGTGCGGGAGGCCGGGGGGTTGGTCGGCGGCAAGCATGGCTGCCGAAATCACGTCCGAGCGACCCAACTTTTCTTTGCCGAACACCGTGTTGCGCGCTGGTCTCCTGAGTGTCCTTGTCCGATTAGTGCCATTCCGGCCCATCGGAAATTGCAGGACAAACTCGGACAGACTGCACACGCCTGATAGAAGGGCATCAGCCCGCAGTGACGCCGCAATCTCCGTCGACATACCATCTGATCGGATGAGCACTCATGCCGGATAGCCTGGCCCAACATGGTGCGCACACCGAGCACGCCTCTCCTGCCCCTCGCGTGGGTCACGAGAGACCTTGGCCTCGTCGGCGGCGCAGACCCGGATTACACGGACGAGGGGACTGGTCAGTTGGCCTGCATGATTATGCATCGCTACCCGACGCCGTAAACGTCCGGTTCTGCCGCCGACCGGGCGGTTCACCGGGTCTCTGTGGACCTCCGCGGCTGCGGCCCGCCCCAGCCCCGCCTCCTACCCATCGGGCCGCCGCGCCTCCAGACCACAGCCGTCCCCGAGCCTCGGTCGTAACAGAGCGTGGACGGGTGACCGAGTGCGAGCGCACACATCCCCGCCGATATGCATGCGCGAGTGGCCGCCAGTACCGGTAGCTGGTCGGGTACAGATCGAACACTCTGTTGTCGTGCCTGGGGCGGATGTTCGTGTCTGAGGTCGCGTGTCAACGGCCAAGTCGTGGTCCCCGCTGGTGGCCAGTTAAAAGTCCCCACCCCT
>ODAK010000211.1_pt1 | contig 66077 bp, 67 predicted proteins | sample 1539591 | NCBI WGS metagenome assembly ODAK01 (sample SAMEA3539303, study PRJEB22396) | soil metagenome | biome: tundra; feature: field; material: soil | place: USA | collected 2010-05 | depth 0.15 m | reverse complement strand
GGGCCGGTCACGCCCCAGGGGCCCGCCACATCCCCCTGGCCGAGATCCAGGGCCGGCTCGGCGGGCTGCCCCGCGATCGACGCGTGGTGGTCGTCTGCCGGTCCGGGGGACGCTCGGCGAGGGCGACCGCTCTCCTCGCCCGGTCCGGCTTCGAGGCGGTGAATCTGAACGGTGGCATGCGGGCGTGGGCGTCGGCAGGACTGGCCGTCGAGACCGACGACGGACGGCACGGTGCGGTCGTGTGAGGCTCGTTCGCTGGTGCTGCGAAATCGGGGTCGCGCTGACGCCTGGGAGGTGATGGCTCGATCGTGGCCGTGGCCGCGCAGCCGCGACCTCGCGGGAAAGGCAGGTGCGGGGGCCGGTCCGGCGGGGTCGCTAGACCCGATCACCGGCGAGGACCTCGCTGAGCTGATCTCGCTGATGCACGCTGGTCGACGCCCGAGCGCCATCGGGCGTTACAAGGAGCCTTCGCCAGGGCCGCCCGCCGGTCTCTGTGGGATGTCGCACGATCGGGCTGCTGCGCGGACGCGCCGCGACGGCTGGCGTCACCGATGCCGCGCGGATACAGTCGCCGTGCAGCTCGGATAAAGCGACCGCGCGACGCGCGAAAGGGATCGGGATCAAATGGCAATCGGGTTCTACTTCAGACCCAGCGGGTTCACGCCTGACAAGTACGAAGAAACGCTCCGCCAGCTCGAGGCGGCGGGCGCCGGGGCGCCTGAAGGGCGTACCTACCACGTCGCCCTCGAGGTTGACGGCGCGATTCACGTTTTCGACATCTGGGAGTCGCAGGCCACATTCGAAGCGTTCGGGGCGACCCTTGTCCCGATCATGAGCGGACTGGGCGTTGATCCGGGCGAGCCGATGGTGGCCCCGGTGCACAACGTGATCGAAGGCTGAGAGCGCCTCGCCGAGGCCGAACTCGCGGGGCGGTGTCCGGCCGGGCGCCGCTCCGTCTCGGCCGATGAGCGGCCCGGCTCAGCTGACCTGCGTCATCAACTGCTGGAGCGTTGCGAGGCTCGGGACGGCGCTGACGCTGGGATCCTGGTTCTTGTCGTAGAACACGGAGCCCTGCGCGCCGCTGACGATGATCGCCGGCGTTCCAGTCACGCCCGCGGCGTGGGCGGCCTGGCTGTCCGCCATCACGTCGTTGAGCAGCGGCGGACTCGTCATCGCGGCCTGCCACTTGATCAGGTCGAGGCCGGGTACCTGTGCGGCGAGGTTCTGGAGGTAGTTGCTGGTGATGTAGGAGACGTTCTCCGAGTTGGCGGGCTGCTCCTCATAGGCCAGCAGGATGTAGTACCAGGCACGGTGCTGAAGGCCGGCTGAGCGGATCGCGACCTGCGTGTTGACGTATTCGCCGCCGTTGGCGAAGCTGCTGGCGGTCTCGAGCCCGCGGAAGACGAGTTTGGCGTGGCCCGTGCGGACCTCCGCCTGGATCAGCTGCTCCTCGGAGGTCAGCGCGAACGCGTCGCAGGTCGAGCAGACGAGGTCGGCGTACTCGGTGACCGTGACCGGGGCGGCGGGCTCGCCCAGCGTGTTGCCGGACTGCGGGATGCCGTCGATCAGCTTGCGGACGCTCGCGATCGCGGTCGTCGGTGCGGTCTTCTTCGTGCCACTGCCGCCCGAGGTGGTGACGACCACCACGACCAGCGCCACGACGACCGCGAGCACGATGCTGCCGAGCCAGATCAGCCGTTTCCGCCGCGTTTGTGCGGCGCTCAGCTGCTGTTGTCTGGCTTCGCGCGCGGCACGCGCGGCAGCCTTCTGTTCGGCCCGGTTGGCCATTCGATCTCTAACCGAGTTTATCGGCGCCTTCCGGCGCGAGCTGAGCCCGGGCCTCAGAGTTGCGGCGTTCTACGCGTCTGGTGACGCTGCCGTCCTTTCGCGCTCCGACGGGGTGGTTCGCCGGCTCCCTCACGGGCGCGACGCTGGGCTCAATATGATCGGCGCGAATGAGTTGGCGATCGAGTGTTCCGAGCTGGCGCCTCGCAGCCGGCGTCTCGCTCGCGGCCATGCTGCTCGCCGTGGGCACCGACGCCGTGGCGGCGCAGCGCACGATCACGCGAGCCGAAGCGCTCGGCGTCGCGACGGCGATCAGCGTGCGTCATGCCGATCTGCCGACGTTCAAGCAGCAGAGCAACCCGATGACCGCGCAGGAGCAGCGGCTCGCTGCGCAGCTGACCAAGTGCGCCGGTGGGGTGCCTGAGAGCGAGGCGCTGGCCAACACGCAGTCGCCGAATTTCGTCAACTCCTCCGGCTCGTCGGTCACCGTGAACTCCGCCACCGAGATCCTCCCGTCGACGGCGTTGGTCGCCAAGGATCTTGCGGCCATCACGGGCTCGCACGGCCCAGCCTGCCTGCTTGCGGAGCTGCGCGGCGAGCTGGTTCCGTCGCCCGCGAAGGACGAGACCGTTACGGGTCGCGCCGCGCGGCTGCCGTCGGTCGTATCAGGAGCCGACACCGCGTTCGCCGACCGCTTCGCGGTCGTCATTCGCGTCACCCACCCCTCGACCACGCTGATCCTGCCGCTGTACGTCGACCTGATCGGCTTCACCTACGGCCAGGCCGAGGTCAGCCTGAGCGTGATGACGGTCGGCACGAAGCCGTCCACTGCGCTGGAGCGTCGGCTCGCGGCGCCGCTCGTCGCCCGCGCGAAAGCGGCGATCGGCTGATCGCCCCGGGGGCGGACGTCGAGAGATGGCGTGCACGTCCAAGAGTAATCTCCGAGTTCGGGAGATCACATGAGCCTGCTCGCATTCCTGATCGTGCTGGTGGTCATCGGCCTCGTGGTCGGGGCGCTCGCGCGGCTGCTGCTCCCGGGGCCCGATCCGATGGGCATCGGCATGACGATCGTCGTCGGCCTGCTTGGGTCGTTCGCGGCCGGCCTGTTCTCGTGGTATGTCCTTCAGCGCCACGGCGCCGGCCTGATCCTCTCGGTGCTCTTCTCGATGCTGATCGTGTATCTGATGAGGCGCGCCGGCAGTCGCTCGAGCAGGTGACTCGCGCGGTCGCAGCCCGGCCCGTCGCATGAGGATCACGTCGCTTCAGGCGCGCGACATCAGGTTCCCCACCTCGCGTTCGCTCGACGGCTCCGATGCAATGCACCAGAGCCCGGACCACTCCTGCGCGTACGTTGTGCTGCGGACCGACTCGGAGGCGGGTTTCGAGGGTTGCGGTCTGACCTTCACCAACGGCGCCGGAACCGAGATCGTCGTTGCAGCGGTGCGCGCGCTTGAGCACCTCGTCGTCGGGCGGACGCTCGAGGAGATCGCGGGCGATATGCGCGGCTTCTGGCGCAGCCTCACGTCGGACGGGCAGCTGCGCTGGCTGGGGCCGGAGAAGGGCGTCATCCACCTCGCGACTGCCGCGGTCGTCAACGCTGTCTGGGACCTGTGGGCGAAGTCGGAAGGCAAGCCGCTGTTCATGCTGTTAGCGGACCTCGAGCCGGAGCAGATCATCGCCGCGATCGACTTCCGCTATATCGAGGACGCTCTGTCGCAGGACGAGGCGCTCGACCTGCTGGTGCGAATGCGCGCCGGTCGCGTAGACCGACTCGCTGAGATCATGCAGTCGGGCTATCCGGCGTACACCACGTCGGCGGGTTGGCTGGGATACGACGATCAGAAGATCGTGCGCCTCGTGCGCCAGGCGGTCGAGGCCGGCTTCACGCATGTGAAGATGAAGGTCGGCGTCGACATCGCCTCCGACGTCAGGCGCGCCGAGCTGATTGCGCAGTCGCTCGGGCCTGGCGGCGTGCTGATGATGGATGCCAACCAGTACTGGGGCGTCGATGACGCGATCGCGGCGATGCGCATCCTGGGACGTTTCCAGCCGTGGTGGATCGAAGAGCCGACGAGCCCTGACGACGTTCTGGGCCACGCGCGGATCCGCCGAGAGATCGCTCCGATTCGCGTCGCGACCGGAGAGCACGTGCAGAATCGTGTCATCTTCAAGCAGTTGTTCCAGGCCCAGGCGATCGATGTGTGCCAGCTCGACGCCTGCCGGATCGGCGGGGTCAACGAGGCGCTCGCGATTCTGTTGCTCGCCGCGAAATTCGGGGTGCCCGTCTGTCCGCACGCCGGCGGCGTCGGCCTGTGCGAGTACGTCCAGCACCTCGCGATGTTCGACTACATTGCTGTGAGCGGGTCGCTCGAGGATCGCGTGGTCGAATGGGTGGATCACCTGCATGAGCACTTCCGCGATCCGGCAGTCGTCAGCGCCGGGCGCTACCTTGCCCCAACCGCCCCCGGGTACAGCATCGAGATGCTGGCAGAGTCGCTCGATCGCTTCGAGTTCCCGCACGGGGCCGCGTGGACCGAGCCGGTGGCGATGGTCACACGATGAAGGCCGTCTACTACGAGGGGTCCGGGCGTTTCACGCTCGGCGAGTGCGAAGTCCGCCCGCCGCAGCCCGGTGAGGTCCGTCTGGCCGTCGCCTACTGCGCGCAACGGCCTGAACTTCACCGAGCGTGGGTTCGGCGTGCGCGCGGCACTCGGCTGCTCCGATCGTGGGCGCTCGACTGCCTCACAGATGCGTCCCGGGGATGTCGACTGGGGGCGGATCTTCGGCTCCGACGGCGTCCGCTGGTTCCACACGGGCGGCGTCTTCTGCGCGCTGTCGCCGGACACGGCCGCGCTGGCCGCCGAGGCGATGGCGGCTGCCCGCCGCCACGGCACGATCGTCTCCTACGACCCCAACTTCCGGCCGTCGCTGTGGAAAGCCTCTGGCCTCGACGCGCCCTCGGTCAATCGGGCGCTCGTCCCGCACGTCGATGTCCTGCTGGGCAACGAAGAGGACTTCTCGGCTGGGCTGGGCTACACGCTCGACGGCGTCGACGAGCGCCTGCTCGTGCGCGACGTGGCGACTTACGAGACGCTGCTCACGACGGTGATGGCGGACCATCCGCAGCTGGCGCTAACCGCTGCGACGCTGCGCGACGCGCGCACCGCGACGCTGAACGACTGGAGTGGGGTTTGCCGGACTCGCACGTCTTTCCATATGGGCCCGCGCATGGGGGCACTCGAGATCTTCGATCGGGTCGGGGGTGGCGACTCATTCGTGTCAGGCCTCGTATACGGCCTGCTGGGCGGCCTGGACGTGGACACTGCGCTCGCCTACGGCGTCGCGCACGGCGCGCTCGCGATGACGACGCCGGGAGACACATCGATGGCCACGCTCGAGGAAGTGGAGCGCCTGGTCGCCGGCGCTTCCCCGCGCGTGATCCGCTGAGCAGCTCGCGGCGCTTCGGTACCGTCCGTCCGGACGGTCCTGCACTTCCACGATCAAACCGAGACGACATGGCAGACACGCTCGCCGGCCGGCCGCTGGAGATAATCGCCGGCAAGAACTACGCGCACCTCGCGATCCCCCGCAGGGACGGCACCGTCCAGACGGTGATCGTCTGGGCCCACACCGACGACGGCAACGTCACGCTCAACAGTGCGGAAGGACGCAGCTGGCCCGCGAACCTGCGCTGGGCGGGCACCCCACGGTCACCGTGATGGCCGACGGCAACCCCTACGAGTGGGTCTCGGTCACCGGTCGCCTGGTCGAAGACACGCACGACAGTGCGCTCGAGCACATCGACGCGCTGGCGAAGAAGTACATCGGCGCCGACAAGTATCCGTTTCTGCAGCCGGGTGAGCAGCGGCTTCGGTTCGCCCGGGCGCCGGAGCGCGTGCAATACCACACGCCGCGCTAGCGGCCAGCGCCGCCGCGGCACGGCGCTCGGTTCGCGGAGCGCGTGCTGCGGGTCGCGGCGCGCTCGAACGCCGGGACGCGTGAGCCGGCGAGCGCGCGAGGCCCCTCGCGCGCCCCGATGACGCGGTGAGGCCGACCATCGCCCTCTGCGGGCCGGCTTGCGATACTTACGCGGCGCGATGACTCCCCCCCGCAAGCGACAGGTCAGACTGGTCGTTTCGCTCACGCTGGCGGTGATGCTCGCCAGCGGCCTGATCTACACGAGTTTCTCCGCGGCCAGTCCGGCGCTCACGCCGAGCCAGCTGTTGCGCGCGGCGACGCGCTCCGACACCGTGCAGCTGACTGGAGTCGTCCTGAAGGGCGTGCGCGACCTGCCGGACGGCGTGGTCGACTTCGGGCTCGCCGATCGCGCCGGTGACGGGCCATCGGTGAAGGTCCACTACAGCGGCAGCGTCCCGCCGACCTTCACGGTCGGTCGCGAGCTGATCGTCACCGGTGAGCTGAGGGGGCACACCTTCGTCGCGCAGCCGGGATCGATGATCACGAAGTGCCCGTCGAAGTACAGCGCGGCGCCGAGCTCGACGTGAGCCGGGCGGGCGGCTGATGGCATTCGCCGGGCGCGTCGCGCTCGTGCTCGCGCTGGCGGTCTCGCTGTACGGCATCGCCGCCGCGCTGTACGGGGCTCGCCACGGGCGGCGCGACTGGGTCGACTCGGGTCGTCGGTCGGTGTATTGCCTGGCGGCGATCCTGACGGTGGCGATGGCGATCCTCGAGGTCGCCTTCATCCGTAACGATTTCTCCTACAACACCGTCGCGAACACCTCCAGCACGACGACGCCGCTGCTCTACCGCGCCGCCGCGATGTGGTCCTCGCAGGAGGGGTCGCTGCTGCTGTGGGTGTGGCTGTTGTCGATCTGGGCCAGCGTCGCGACGCTGATCACGCGCAACCGGCTGCGCGACGTCGTGCCCTACGCGACGAGCGTGCTGCTCGGCTTCGGTGCGTTCTTCACGACGCTGTTGGTGTTCTTCGACTCGCCGTTTGCCCAGACACATCCGGCGCCGCCCGACGGAGCCGGCCTCGATCCGCTGCTGCGAAACCCGAGCATGCTGATCCATCCGCCGATGCTCTACTCGGGCTACACCTTCTTCACGATCCCATTCGCCTTCGCCGTCGGAGCGCTGATCGTGCGCCGAGTCGACGCCGACTGGATCCGCGTCACGCGCCGCTTCGCGCTCGCCTCCTGGCTGTTCCTGGGGATCGGGGTCGTGCTCGGCGCGCGCTGGTCCTACTACGAGCTCGGCTGGGGTGGCTACTGGGGCTGGGATCCGGTCGAGAACGCGGCACTGATGCCGTGGCTGATCAGCACGGCGTTCCTGCACTCGGTGATGATCCAGGAGAAGCGGGGAATGCTGAAAATCTGGAACGCCTCGCTCGTGCTCGGCGCGAGCACGCTCGCGATCGTCGGCACCTTCCTCGTGCGCTCCGGTGTCCTGAACTCGATTCACGCCTTCGGCGCGTCCACGCTCGGGATCCCGTTCGTGGCGCTGATCGCCGCGATGATCGGCGGATCGGTGTACCTGGTCGTCAGCCGGCGGGAGGTGCTGCGCAGCGAGCACGCGCTCGACTCGCTGTTCTCGCGCGAGGCCGCATTCCTGCTGAACAACGTCGTGCTGGTGGGTCTGTGCTTCGTGATCTTCTGGGGAACCTTCTTTCCGCTGATCTCGAAGGCCGTCACCGGCACAGCGGCTGATGTCGGGCCGCCGTGGTTCGATCGCTACACCGTGCCGCTCGCGCTGATCCTTGTGCTGCTCAGCGGCATCGGGCCGGTGATCGCCTGGCGGCGGGCGACGCTCGCCAGCGCGCGGCGCAACTTCCTCGTGCCGCTCGCGGCCGCCGCGGCGATGGCGCTCGCGGCCTACACCGTCGTGCCGATCGGCTCCTCGATCGGCGCGGTGCTGCTGTTCTGCGCGGCCGCGTTCGTGTTCGCCAGCATCGGTCAGGAGTTCTGGCGCGGCTGGCGCGCGCGCCGCGCGACGTCGAGCGAGTCGCCGCCGCTGGCGCTGGTCTCGATGGTGCGCCGCAACCGGCGTCGCTACGGCGGCTACATCGTGCACGTCGGGATCGCGGTGCTGTTCATCGGCGTCGCCGCGTCCTCGACCTTCCAGCACGAGCAGGAGCTGAGCCTGCAGGTCGGCCAGTCGGTGCGCGTCGGCGCCTACACCATGAGATACCAGCGGGCGACCGGATCGGTCGTCACCGATCCCAACCACACCGGCGCCACGATGACCCTCGGTGCCGTGCTGCGCGTCACGCGCGGCGGGCACTATGTCGGCACGCTGCGCCCGAGCGCCGGCTACTTCCCGGCGGCGCCGATCGTGCCCGGTCAGGTCGTCGCTGATCTGATCTCGGGCGACGCGGTCGACCAGATCGGCCTGAAGTCCAGCTGGCGGCGCGACCTGTGGGCCGCGATCAAGCCGCTTGGCACGACGCTTCCAGCGCTCGGCAACCAGCTCCCGGAGGCGCGCCTGGTCGGCCTGGCCGACGCCAGCATCGATCCCAAGCTGCCGGCGCAGACGCAGCTGGATGCGGCCTACACCGAGCTCGACGCGATCGTGACGCATTACATCCGCTACCCGCCGCCGGCCGCGTTCACGTTGATCGCCTCGCCTTTGGTGATGTGGATCTGGGTCGGCGGGCTGATCGTCTTCCTCGGCGGCCTGACGGCGATCTGGCCGGCTCCGGCGGCGCTGCGCGGCCGTGTGCGGGCTCGCTACCTCGCGCGCGTCGCGCAGGAGCTGGGCCGCGCGTAGGGTCCATCCCGGTAGGGCGTCCCCCGCCCGGATACGGCCGCGGACGCGTCGCCGATCCGTGATCCTCGCGCCCGCGCTGGCCGCTGGCGGAGGCTTCGCATCGCCTGTGCACCTCAGCGTGCATCCTGCGCCCGCTTCGTCCATGACTGCCCAGAACCAACGATCGCTAACGGGATCGACCCACGCGGCCGATTCACGCCGGCGATGACGGCGCTGCTCGCGGCGCTGCTGATCGCGGCGCTGCTGACCTTTGTGATGTGGGCTCTGAGTGGCCCGTTCCGCTCGCGCGACACGACGGTCGACGGCCCCGACTCCGACGAGCGGCGCGCGCTGGAGAGCGCACGACAGGCGAAGTACGCGGAGATCCGCGACAATGAGACCGACCACCGCACCGGCAAGCTCTCAGACGAGGACTTCCGGGCGCTGGACCGCCAGCTGCGCGCCGAGGCGGTGGATATCCTGCGCGCGATCGACGAGCTGGACGCGTGGACATCGGCTTCGAGCGATTAGACTGACGGCATGCAGGCAATCTTCTCGACGCTGCAGGTCGTGATCTGCGTGATCCTCGTGCTGTTGATCCTGATGCACTCGGGCAAGGATTCCGGCCTCTCCGGCGCGTTCGGCGTGGGCTCCGGAGCGGGCCCGCTCGGCGGCGGCTCGCTGGTCGAGCGCAACCTCAATCGCTGGACGATCTTCTTCGCGCTCCTGTTCGTCGCGAACACGATCCTGTTGCTGAAGCACCCCTGGGGCGGATCAGGCTGATCCGCCGCTGACGCGGAACCCGTTGGCGCGAAGTGCCGGGCAGAGCACACCGCTGGCGAAGCGCTTCCCGTAGAGCTCGGTGTAGCTGACCAGCCGCGCGCCCGCCGTCAGATCCTCGGTTGCGCCGAGGATGCGTAGTACCGAGTCGGTGAAACGTACGTCACGCAGCGGCCGTGCGATCTTGCCGTCTTCGATTTGGAACGTGCCGTCGCGCGTCATGCCGGTGAGCAACGCGTGGCGCGGCTCGACCGTGTTCACGTACCACAGCCGCGTTACGAGCAGTCCGCGCTCGATCGGCGTGCAGAGCTCCTCGAGCGTGGCGGAGCCACCGCCCGCGAGGACGAGATTGGTCGGCTCGGGACCGTCCGAGCTGCCGCCAGGAGCCAGCGCATGACCGGTGGAGGTCGTGCCGGCCAGCGCGGCGGAGCGCGTGTCGTGGACCACCGCGTGGGCGATGCCGTCCTGGATCAGCGCCAGGGGGCGCTTCGGCACGCCCTCCGCGTCGAAGCTGCGCGGCAGCGTGCCCGGGGCGCGCGGCGAGTCAGACAGGTTGACGCACGGGGCGGCGACACGCGCGCCAAGTGTCCCGCACAGCGCGCCGCGCTGCTCGGCGTGGGCGAGCCCGTTGAAGGCGAGTGAGCCGAGGAAATCGAGCAGCGTGCCCACCGCTGCGTGATCGAGCACGACGTCGTACTCGCCCGGCTCCAACTCGTCCGGCTCGTCCCTGCTGACCTTGGCTGCCGCGGTAGCGGCGAGCGCGGCAGCGTCGATCGCGCCGGCGGCCACGGCGGTGGTCGCGGCATAGCCGCTGCGCCGATCGCCGTCGCGTGCGATCACCGTCATGTGGGCGTCGGTGACGGCGTCGGTAACCGCGATCCCGGTGCTCGAGGCGATCGCAGTTGCCACCTCGCCCGCCGTCCAGATCCCGAACGCCTCGAGCTGCGCGGCGCGGCAGCTCGCAAACGCCCCGGCCAAGGCGGCGCCGGCGCCGGCGGGATCGAGCTCAGCGGTGGCACGGTCGTGGCCGCCGTGACCGCTGGTCGGCACCGGCTGAGGGAGTCCCGGGTATGCGCCCGGACCGCTTCGCGCGGCGGCTGCGGCAGCCGCGCGAGCGCGCCGTGCGGCGTCTGCGAGTCCGGCGTCGTCGAGTTGGTTGGTCGATGCCGCGCCGGTGTGGCCGTCGAGCACACAGAGCAGCTCGACCGAGGTGTCGTCGATCGCCGTTGCCTGCGTCGCGACGCTGCGCGCGAACCTCGAAGCCAGCGAGCGCTCGCGTGTCACGGTGGCCTGCGCCTGATCGCCGTCCAGCCAATCGAGTGCACGTTGGGCGAGCGTGAGCTCGCGCTCGCCGGTCACCTGAGGACTCCCACCTCGACATCCCTGAAACGGGCGGGTGCCGTGCCGTGTGAGACATGCGCGGTCTGCCCGGGCTCGCCCTTGCCGCAGTTGAGCAGCCCCCACAGCCTCCACTCGGTCGCGCCAGCGATCGCGTCGAGGGAGCGCCAGAACTGTGGCGTCACGCCCGCGTAGGTCGGGTTGCGCAGCAGCCGGCCGAGCGTGCCGTCGCGGATCTCGCGGCCGATCTCGGTGCCGAACTGGAAGTGCAGCCGGCGGTCGTCGATCGACCACGAACGGTTGGTCTCCATGTACACGCCGTGTGGCACGTCGGAGATCAGCTGCTCGAGCGTCCCGGCCTCGCCGGGCTCGAGCGAGACGTTCGTCATGCGCACGATCGGCTGGCGCGCGAAGCCGTCGGCCCGCGCCGCGCCGCCAGGGGCCACGCCAATCGCCGCGGCTGACTGCCGATCCGAAAGCGTTGCCTGCAGGACGCCGTCCTTGATCAGCATCGTGCGCTGCGCCGCGACCCCCTCGTCATCCCAGCCAAAGGACCCCAGCCCGCCGCGGAGCGTCGCGTCGGCGCTGATCGAAAGCAGGGGGGAGCCGTAGCGCAGTGCGCCGATGTCGGTCGGCGACACCCAGCTCGTGCCGGCGTAGGAGACCTCGCCAAGCAACATCCGGTCGAGTTCGAGGGCGTGGCCGATCGACTCGTGGATCTGAAGCGCGAGCTGCTCATCTCCGAGCACCAGCGTGGTTCGACCGGCCGGGCACGGCGGCGCACTCAGCAGCGACACTGCCTCCTCGGCGACGCGCGGGGCATGCGCCGCCAGCTCGAGCGCGAGCAGATGCTCGTGTCCGGCAAGAGCGACCGAGCCGCCGTGGGCGTTGGGATAGGAACGCCGCTGCAGCTCGCCGTCCGCCGCAGCGTATGCGCTGATCCCGCCGCCGCATTCGGTGCGCTCCTGCGTGCATGCCGCTCCGTCGCTCGACGCGAAGGCGACGACGGTGCGGATCGCCAGCGACTCCGCGACGCCTCGGACGATACGAGGATCGCCGTGAAGCAGCGCCTCGGCGCTGATCAGCAGCTCGAGGCGTTCATCGAGCGAGCGCGCGAACGGGTCGATCTCGCAGGTGCTCGCCCAATGGCCGCGGGCCGGAGGGACCGGCGGGAGCGGATCGCGCGGGGGTGCCGCCGGCAGCGCTCGAGCGATCGCCGCAGCCCGGGCGAGCGCCAGCTCGAGGCCGGTCTTGGTGACCTCGCGCGTCGCTGCGAAGCCGAAACCGTGCCCGGGGACAGCCACGCGGATGCCGACTCCCGCTTGGCTTGCGCACTCGATCCCATCGACGCGGCCGCCGCTGACGCGCAGCTGCTCGGCGGTGCGTTCGACCCAGCGCGCCTCGACGTACTCGCAGCCCCGCGGAGGGCTGGCGACGAGGTCGCGCAGAAGCTTGAGTGGCGTTAGCCGCTCGCTCCGGTTGAGCCGGTTGAGCCGGACGCCGGCGTCACGTGGAGCAGATCGATGATGAAGATCAGCGTCGAGTTCGCCGGAATCGTGCCCTGAGCCTGGTTCTTGTAGGCCAGTGCCGGCGGGATGATCAGCTCGCGCCGTCCGCCGACGCGCATCCCGATCAAGCCCTGATCCCACCCGGGGATCACGGCGGCGACACCAATCTGCGTGGCGAACGGTGTCTTGCTCGTCCAGGACGCGTCGAACACCTTGCCGTTGCTGTAGAGCGCTCCGACGTAGTTGACCGTGATCGTGTCGCCACTCGCGACCGTCGCACCGGTACCCGTGATCAGGTCGGTCTTCACCAGCGTCTTGGGGGCGTGGCTCTTCGGGACCGTGATCTTCGGTTCCGTCGAGAGCGGCCCAGTCTTGGGCGTGGTGATGGCCGGCGTCGTGGAGGTGCTGGTCGTCGAGGTCGAGGTCGCGGAGTACGTGAGCGTCTGAGAGGCGGAAGGCGGAAGCTGGACGTGGGCGAGGTCTGAGTTGTTCGACGAGCCGCAGCCGGCGATCAGGCCGGCGGCGAGCGCCGCGCAGACGGCTAGATATCGGGATGACATGCGCAGCAGGCTATAGGTTCGGGCCGCCGCGCGGTGCCAGAACGCCTCGCCCGCCGCTGCGGACACGTCCGCTGTCCGGGCGGTCGCTACGATGCGCCTCCCTTGAGTGTGGTCGTGGGAGTTCGGACCTTGGGGGACGCGCGTCGCTGGCGGCCCGTGGCCGCCTACGCGATGCTCGCCGCGGCGACCCAACTGCTGTGGCTCTCCTACGCGCCGCTGACGACGGCGAGCGCGCATCACTACCGCGTGTCCGAGACGGCGATCGGCTGGCTTGCCGAGATCTTCCCGCTGTTCTACGTGGTGCTTGCGCTGCCGGTCGGTCGGCTGCTGGATCGCGCCTTCCACCGCTGGCTCGCGGTCGGCGCCGCTCTGACCGCAATCGGTGGGCTTGCCCGGTTGGTGGCGCCGGATTTCGCCTGGGCGCTGCTCGGTCAGCTGCTGGTAGCGGTCGGCCAGCCGCTGGTGCTCAACGCCGTGACCAAGGTGGCGAGTGAGCACCTGCCGCCGCGCCTGCGCCCGCACGGCATCGCCGTAGGCTCTGCAGGATCTTTCTTGGAATGCTGCTCGCGCTGACACTCGGGACGCTGTTCGGCGGAGCGCACCTGCAGGCGCTGCTGGAGCTCGAGGCGGTCTTCTCGCTGCTCGCCGCCGGGGCGCTGTTGTTCGAGCTGCGCCAACACGGCGGCGCCGCCGGAGCCGAGCCGGCCGCAGCGATCGGGATGCTCGCGTTGCGGGAGGTCCGGGCTGATCCCAACGTCCGCGTGCTCAGCGGACTGTTGTTCCTGGGCTTCGGCGCCTTCGTCGCGCTGACCACGTGGCTGCAGGCTTTGCTGCACAACTACCGCGTCTCCTCAACAACGGCAGGCGGGTTGCTGGTGGCGATGGTGCTCGCCGGGGCACTCGGCTCCGCTGGGCTTCCGCCCCTCGTGGTCAATCGCAGCGCCGAGCGGCGCATGGTCGCCGCCGCCGTCGCGGTCACCGTCGCCGGCGCCGTGGTGCTCGCGTTCGAGCACGTGGTGGCGATCGACGCGGTCGTGCTCGTGGCGATGGGTTGCTGTTGCTCACCCTGTTGCCGGTACTCCTGGAGCTGAGCGAGCGCGGCGCCGGGGCCAGCGCAGGCACGGTCACGGCGCTGCTGTGGCTGGCCCGCAACGCCGGCGGCCTCGTCGTCGCGCTGCTCGTCGCGGTCCTCGTGCATCACCCGACGGCGGCATTTCTCGCGTTGGCGCTTGTCAGCCTCTGTGCGGTGCCGCTGGTGCTGGCGCTTTCGACCGACTAGGCAGGCATCTGACCTGCGCCTGGTGACGAAGTGGCGGCGCAGCCGTCCGCGCGGCATGATTGGATACCCGCCCATGGAGCAGCAGGTGGCAGCGGACACGGAGTCCGAGTCGGCCGGGAACCGGGTTGATGAGCAGCGGGCGCTCGAGCGTGAGGCGCTGCGGCGCCGCGTACGCGAGTCGCTCTTACGCTGCCCGGGTGCCGAGCCCTCACGGCCGGCGTAGGACGTTTAGATCAGGCGGGCCGCAGGCACCGCTGGTACGCGCCCCGATCGGCGGCGCCCAGGCGCCGACGCGTAGTTCTCCGCGACGGTACTGCGGGGCGCTGAGCGCTGACCCGCTATAAAGCGAGGTACAGGTCTCTCGTCCGTATGCGCAACGTCCCACTCGACAGCCCACTCGGTGACCAGCAGCTTCGCCGCTCGCGCACCGATCTGCTGCGTGCTTCGCCGCCGATGTTTCGCTGGCCCTGGCTGGACCGGCTCTCGCGCGTGCATCCGGTCGTGCCGCCGCTGATCTTCGGCCCGGCGATCCTGCTACTGACCGTGTTGGCGCTCGGCGGCGAGTCGGTCCCGCGCACGCTACTCGGCGCGCTCGGTGGCTACGCCGCCTGGACGTTCAGCGAGTACTGGATCCATCGCGCGATCTTCCACTTCGAGCCGGAGGACGGGATCGGCGCGCGGCTGCACTGGATGGTGCACGGCGTCCATCACGACCATCCAAACGATCCGTTGCGACTGGTGATGCCGCCGGCCGTCTCGGTGCCGCTCGCCGTGCTTTTCGTGGTCGCCTTCGTCGCGATCTTTGGCACGCCACTGGCGTGGGCCGTCGGCGCCGGATTCCTCGCCGGCTACCTCGTCTACGACATGCTCCACTACGCGCTGCACCATCACCGCCAGCCGCGCACCGCGCTCGAGCGCCGCCTGCGCGAGCTGCACATGCGCCACCACTTCGAGGACGAGACGCGCGGCTACGGGATCAGCGCTCCGTGGTGGGACATCGTCTTCGGCACCTTCGGGCGGCGTCGCAGCCGCTCCTGACGTCGGACGTCGGCGTCGAAGCGGCGCCTGACGAGCCCGGTCGCCGGCCCGGCGGCTGCCCCCGAGGAACCCGGTCGCCGGCGTCGAGCGTTCGCGTTTGATAAGATGCTTGCTGATAAGCAAGCTTCTGCGAAAGGGCGACTCCGTGCGGGCCGACAACGACGACTCGGGCGCGAGGCTGCGAGCGGCGATCGGGCGGCTCGCGCGAAGGTTGCGCGAGACGCGCGCCGGGAGTGGGCTCACGCCGACGCAGATCTCGGTGCTGTTCACGCTGGTGCGCGACGGGCCGCTGCCGCTGACTGAGTTGGCGGAGCGCGAATCGCTCAACCCGACGATGCTCTCTCGCCTGCTGGGCGGGCTGTGCGAAGCGGGACTCGCGCTGCGCAGTGCCGACACCGGTGATCGCCGCGTCGCGGTCGCCTCGGCGACGGCGTCGGGCAGGCGACTGCGCGAGCGGATCCAGCGCGAGCGCAGCGAAGCGCTCGCCGCCCATCTGGCCGCTCTCGCGCCCGCCGAGCGACAGGCGATTCTCGACGCGATCCCGGCGCTCGAGGCGCTGGCCGAGCGCCTGCGGTGAACGCCTCGGGCCACCTCGCGCCGGCGGCCTTGCGTGATACGCGCAGGCGCACGTTTGCAGCGCTCTCGGTGCCAAACTACCGCCGCTACTTCGTCGGCCAGGCGACCTCGCTGATCGGCACCTGGATGCAGATGGCGGCGCAGTCCTGGCTCGTGCTCTCGCTGACCGGCTCGGCGACCGCGCTGGGTGTGATCGTCGCCCTGCAGACGCTGCCCGTGCTGCTGCTCGCTCCTTACGGCGGCGTGATCGCCGATCGGGTCGACAAGCGCCGACTGATGATCGCGCTGCAGACGGCGATGGGCCTGCAGGCGCTGGTCCTCGGCCTGTTGACGATCACCGGCTCGGTGCGGCTGTGGGAGATCGGCGTGCTCGCGGTTGTGCTCGGTCTCAACAACGCGTTCGAGAACCCGGCGCGACAGTCCTTCGTGCTGGAGATGGTGGGCGCGGACACGCTGCGCAACGCGGTCAGCCTGAACTCGGTGCAGGTCAACGTGGCGCGCGCTGTCGGACCCGCCGTGGCCGGCGTGCTGATCGCGACCGTCGGTCTTGGCGAGTGCTTTCTCATCAACGCCGCAAGCTTTGTCGCTGTCGTCGCCTCGCTGATCGCGATGGAGCGCTCGGCGCTGCACCCGACGCCGCCGGCGCCGCGTGCCGCCGGGCAGCTTCGCGAAGGGTTGCGTTACGCGGCCGCGACGCCGGAGATCATCGTGCCGCTGCTGATGATGGCGCTCGTTGGCACGTTGGCGTACGAGTTTCAGGTGTCCCTGCCGGTGATGGCTCGCCACGCGCTGCACTCGGGCGCGGAGGGCTACGGGTTCATGACCTCCGCGATGGGCTTCGGGGCGATCGTCGGCGGCTTGGTCGTTGCGGCTCGTGGCCGCACCGGCCTGCGCCCCGTGACGCTCGGCGCGCTGGCTTTCGCGATCGCGATCGCGTTGGCCGCGCTGGCACCGACGATGGCGGTCGAGTTGATCGCGCTGGCGCTCGTTGGTTGCGCCAGCGTGTCTTTCATGTCGACCGGCAACTCCACGCTGCAGCTCGCCGCCGACCCGGTGATGCGCGGCCGCGTGATGGCGCTGTGGTTCGTCGCACTCCAGGGCTCGACGCCGATCGGCGGACCGCTGGTCGGCGCGATCATTACCCTGGCCGGCGCGCGCGCAGGCCTGGGCGTGGGCGGGCTCGCCTGCGTGTGTGCTGCCGCGATCGGCTTCGGCGCGCAGCGGCGCCTGCGCCGAGCAGGTGGGTCGCTCGTTCGGCCCAGACCGACTGCTGTCGGCATACCCTCCGGCGCCGGCCCGCCGCGGTGACCGCTACGGCGTCGAGATCTCGATCGCGCCGAAGTTGACCAGCGCCGTTCTGTAGATGCAGTAGTACTGCGCGACGGCGCCGCGCGTGGTCTGGGCGGTGTCGGCGGTGACATCGGCGCACTGCGGTCGGGTGCGACTGGCCCGCCAGGCGGTCTTGCGACCGGCCTGCAGCTCGAGTGCCGGCACCCAGGTCGGGACGGTCAGGGCGATCACATCACCGGGCGCAACCGGGATCGAGCTCGCCAGCGGGAAGGTGGCGGTCTGGCCGAAGTAGGGCTCGAGGTGGATCAGCGGGCTCTCCGACTCCAGCCGGTAATCGAGTCCATTGACCTGGCGGATGACCGCGATGGCGGCCTGCGAGGTGCCGCCCTCGTTGGTATCGAAGTACTTGATCTGCGCGGTGGTGGGAGCGCTCAGCGTGATCTCCCAGCCGACGATCCGCCCGGCGGTCGTGACCCTGAACGGTGCCTTGCTGTTGCCGACCTCGACCTGCTCCGCGGTCGTGCGCGAGATCACGGTGCACGGTATTGCGGTGCTCCCAGGGCAGCTTGCCACGGCGCTCGGGTCCGCGGGGTTGGTCACTGTCACTAGGAGCGCGCGGGCGGCAGCCGGGAGCGCCAGCGCGACCAGCGCGAGCCCGAGTGCGACGCTGAGGGATCTTCTGCTCATCGTGCCTGTCGGCATGCGAGAGACTAGCGCCAGCCTCGGCCGATCCGGATCGGATCGCCACGCAGTGGTAGCGCACGCCGCCGGCGGGACTCTGGCGCCGCGGCACGCGCCGCCGGAGCCGGTTTCACCCGTGCCGCGCTGTACTCAGATCGGGTAGTGGCGCTCGGTCTCCTGGATCGTGATCCAGCGCAGCTCCGTGAACTCCTCGAGCGCAGCGCGTCCGCCGAAACGCCCCCAGCCGCTGTCCTTGACGCCGCCGAACGGCATCTGCGGCTCGTCGTGGACCGTGGCGTCGTTGATGTGGCAGATCCCGCTCTGGACGCGCCGGGCGACCTCGAGCGCCTGCGCGACGTCCGCGCTGAATACAGCTGCCGCGAGGCCGTAGTCGGTGTCGTTGGCCACCGCCACCGCGTGCTCCACTCCGTCGACCGGGATGATCGAGGCCAGTGGCCCGAACGATTCCTCTCCGTAGACGCGCATCTCGGAGCTGACACCGAGCAGCACGGTCGGCGGGTAGCACGGTCCGTCGGCCGCTCCGCCGGCGAGCACCTGCGCGCCGCGCTCGCGTGCGTCCTCGACCAGCTCGCTGACGCGCGTCAGGGCGGCGTCGTTGATCAGCGGCCCGATCTGGGTCTCGGCGTCGCGCGGATCGCCGACCCGCAGCGCGCTCGCGCGAGCCGCGAGCAGCTGCGCGAACGGCTCCGCAACTGAGCGGTCAACCACGATCCGCTCGGTCGACATGCAGATCTGCCCCTGGTGGAAGAAGGCGCCGAAGCTGGTCGCGGCGGCGGCGCGCTCGAGGTCGGCGTCAGCCAGCACGATCAGCGGCGCCTTGCCACCGAGCTCGAGCACAGTCCGCTTCAGGTGGCGTCCGGCGAGCTCCGCGATGATCCGTCCGACGCGCGTCGAGCCGGTGAAGTTCACGCGGCGGGTGTCCGGGTGGGCGATCAGCTCCTCGACGACCTCGGCAGCGTCATCCGGCGCGTTGGTGAGGAAGTTGATCACCCCGGGCGGGACCCCGGCGTCGGCGATCGCGGCGGCAACGTGGGCATGGGTCCGAGGGCACAGCTCGGAGGCCTTCAGTACGACCGTGTTGCCGAATGCCAACGGCATTGCGACGGCCCGCACCGCGAGGATCACGGGAGCGTTCCACGGCGCGATCCCGATGACCACGCCAGCCGGCGCGCGAACCGCCATCGCCAGCTTACCCGGCACATCGGAGGGGATGACCTCGCCGAGCGTGCCGTAGGTCTGCGCCGCGGCCTCCCGCAGCATTCCCGAGGCGAGCATGCAGTTGAACATGCCCCAGCCGAACGTGGCGCCGGTCTCCTCGATCATCGTCTGTGCGATCTCGTTCTGGCGCTCGGTGATCAGATCGGCGGCGCGCGAGAGAATCGCGCGGCGCTCACCCGGGCCGGTCTGTGACCACGCCAGGAAGGCGGCCTGCGCGGCGTCGACGGCCGCGCTGGCGTCCTCACGGCCGCCCGCGCTGGCGCTGGTCGCGGTCTCGCCGGTGTAGGGGTTGGGTCGCGAAAAGGCGTTGCCGGATCGTGCGGCGCGCCACTCACCGTTGATCAGAAGATGCTGCTCGGCCAGGTCTGCGGTTGCCATCTGCTCTCCCTCGTGGTGGTTACCGGCCGTCGGCTGCGCTCGATTGTGCACGGTCACCGAGTGGGGCAGCGTGCGGCGGCGTGAGACGGCCTCGATGATACGTTGTGCGCGCAATGACGGCATGTTCACATTGCGCACAGCGATGGCACGGATCATCAGCCTGAGCGATGCGGTGGCCGAGATCGTGCGCGACGGGGACTCCGTCGCGCTCGAGGGCTTCACGCACCTGATTCCGTTCGCCGCCGGTCACGAGCTGCTGCGTCAGGGGCGGCGGGACCTGGAGCTGATCCGGATGACGCCCGACCTGCTCTACGACCAGCTGATCGGCATGGGTGTCGCACGCCGCCTCGTCTTCTCCTACGGCGGTAATCCGGGCGTCGGCTCGCTGCACCGCTTTCGCGACGCGATCGAACACGGCTGGCCGCGGCCGATCGAGCTCGAGGAGCACAGCCACGCGGGCATGGCCAACCGCTACGCGGCCGGCGCGGCCGACCTGCCGTTTGCCGTGCTGCGCGGCTACGCCGGCACGGATCTGGTCAAGCACACAACCGTGCGCTTCGTCGACTGCCCTTTCACCGGCGAGCGGCTCGCCGCCGTCGCGGCGCTGCGGCCGGACGTCACGATCGTGCACGCGCAGGAGGCCGACGGCGACGGCAACGTGCAGTTCTGGGGGATTCCCGGCGTTCAAAAAGAGGCTGTGCTCGCCGCTCGCCGCTCGCTGGTGACCGTTGAGCGAATCGTCGATCGCCTGCTGCCGCGCCCAGGCGCCGTCGTGATTCCCGGCTGGGCGTTTGAGCTCGTCGCCTGCGCTCCCGGTGGCTCTCAGCCGTCCTACAGCCAGGGCATCACAGAGCGCGACAACGACTTCTACCGGGCCTGGGACGAGATCAGCCGCGACCGCGCCCGCTTCAGCGCCTGGATGGATCAGCACGTGCTCAGCGAGATGGCGGCTCTGTGAGCCTCGTCGCGAGCACCGACGAGGTCCAGACGGTAGTCGCGGCGCGGCGTCTCGCGAGCACGAAGACGGTGTTCATCGGCGTGGGACGGCCGAGCACCGCCGCGATCCTCGCGCGCATCGTCCACAACCCCGACCTCGTGCTGATCTACGAGTCCGGCACGATCGGTGCGAAGCCGTTTCACATTCCGCTGTCGATCGGCGACGGCGAACTCAGCGAGACCGCCGATGCGGTCGTCAGCGTGCCCGAGATGTTCAACTATTGGATCGGAGCTGGGCGCGTTGAGGTCGCCTTCCTCGGTGCGGCGCAGGTCGATCGCTTCGCCAATCTCAACTCGACTGTGATCGGCCACTACGACGCTCCGCGCGCCCGCCTTCCCGGCGCCGGCGGGGCTCCGGAGATCGCGTCCAACTGTGGCGAGGTCATCGTGACCGTTGCGCACTCGCGGCGCACGTTGGTCCCGCGACTTGACTTTCTCACGACCGTCGGGCACGGCGACGGACCTGGCGCGCGAGCGCGCCTCGGGCTGCGCGGCAAGGGCCCGACGGCGGTGATCACCGATCTTGGCGTGCTCGAGCCGGACCCGGCGAGCGCCGAGCTGACGCTGACAGCGCTGCACGAGGGCGTGACCGTCGAGCAGGCTCGTAATGCCACCGGCTGGGAGCTGGCGGTTGCCGCGCCGCCGCGTGTCACCGAGGCACCGACCGACGCCGAGCTCGAGGCGTTGCGGGAGCTGCTCGCACGGTGAGCGAGGCCTTCGTCTACGAGGCGGTGAGAACGCCGTTCGGCCGCGTCGGCGGCGCGCTCGCCGGCGTGCGGCCCGACGACCTGGCTGCGCACGCGCTGAGGGCGCTGCTCGATCGCGTCAAGGACCTCGATCTCGCGACGATCGATGATGTCTTCCTCGGTGATGCCAACGGTGCCGGCGAGGACAATCGCGACGTCGCGCGCATGGCGGTACTGCTGGCGGGTCTGCCGACGAGCGTCACCGGAGTCACGGTCAACCGCCTGTGCGGCTCGAGCCTCGAGGCCGCGATCCAGGCGAGTCGCGCGATCCGCTGCGGCGAGGCCTCGCTCGTAGTCGCCGGCGGCGTCGAGTCGATGAGCCGTGCTCCGTGGGTGATGCTCAAGCCTTCGCGCGCGTATCCGGTCGGGTCCGAGACGCTGCACTCGACGACGCTCGGCTGGCGGATGGTGAACCCGAGGATGCCGGCCGAGTGGACGATCTCGCTGGGCGAGAGCGCCGAGAAGCTGGCCGCGATCCATAGTATTTCGCGCGATGCGCAGGACGCGTTCGCGCTGCGCAGCCATCAGCTTGCCGCGAAGGCGTACGACGAAGGGGTGCTCGGCGAGGTCGTGCCGGTGCCCGGCGTCGATTTGACCCGCGACGAGGGGATCCGCACCAACGGCTCGCTGGCGGCGCTGGCCGAGTTGCGTCCGGCGTTCGTCGAGGGCGGCACGGTCACGGCCGGCAACTCCTCGCCGCTCAACGACGGCGCGAGCATGGTCCTGATCGGCGATCGGCGCGCGGGCGAGCGGCTCGGCCGGGAGCCTCTCGCGCGTATCGTGTCGATGGGCGCCCACGGTGTGGATCCCGACGTCTTCGGGATCGCACCGGTGCAGGCGGCCAACGTGGCGCTCGGGCGGGCTGGGCTCGGCTGGGGCGACATCGCCGTCGTCGAGCTCAACGAGGCGTTCGCCGCCCAGTCGCTGGCCTGCCTGCAATGCTGGCCGGAGCTCGACCCTGAGCTCGTCAACATGCGTGGCGGCGCGATCGCGATCGGCCATCCACTCGGAGCGTCGGGGACGAGGATCCTCGGACGCCTCGCGCACGAGCTGAGCGCGCGCGGCGGCTACGGTTTGGCTGCCATCTGCATAGGCGTGGGCCAAGGCCTCGCCGTGATCCTGGAGGGATGAGAGTTGACCGATGTGGGCAGCGAACCGCGGCAGATCTACGATCCTGTGGCAGACACGCCATCCAGTTACGGGCGCGAGGGGGAGGGCATCCATCCGCCGCTTGACTGTCCGGAGTACAAGTCGACGCAGCTGCGCCACCCCAAGCAGCCGCTGATCTTCCTGCCCCAGAACGTCACCGAGCTGACCGGCCCGGCGCTCGGCTCGCTTGCCAGTGGCGAACTCGACAACGACCTGACCCGCCAGCACGAGGGCGAGCCGATCGGCGAGCGGATCACGGTCTTCGGGCGCGTCTTCGACACCGAGGGCAAGCCGCTGCGCAACACGCTCGTCGAGATCTGGCAGGCCAACGCCTGCGGGCGCTACCGCCACCGCTGGGATCGCTTTCCGGCGCCGCTTGACCCCAACTTCAGCGGTGCCGGCCGCGCCGTGACCGACGGCCAGGGCCGCTACAGCTTCGTCACGATCAAACCCGGGCCCTATCCGTGGGGCAACCACTACAACGCCTGGCGCCCGGCTCACATTCACTTCTCGCTGCTCGGACGCGCGTTCGCCCAGCGGCTGGTGACGCAGATGTACTTCCCCGGCGATCCGCTCAGTCCCTACGACCCGATCTTCAACTCGGTCCATGGTGCGCCGGCACGCAACCGGCTGGTCTCCCGCTTCTCGATCCGCGACAGCCAGCCGGACTGGGCGTTGGCCTACGAGTTCGACATCTACCTGCGCGGGCCCGGCGCGACGCCGTTCGAGGAGACGCTGTGAGCTTCTTGGGAACGCCCTCCCAGACGGTTGGTCCGTACTTCGCGATCGGTCTGCCCTGGCCCGAGGGACCCCACGCGGTGGCGCCCGGCACCGCCGGCACGATCACGATCAGCGGCATGGTCTACGACGGCGCCGGCGCGCCGATTCCCGACTTCATGCTCGAGACCTGGCAGGCCGATCCTGCCGGCCGTTTCGCCGATCTGTGGGGTCACGGCGGCCGATCGGAGCTTGAGGGCTTCCGCGGCTTTGCGCGCGTTGGCCACGAGGACGGCGACGGCAGCTTCGAGCTGTTGACCGTCAAGCCGGGCAGGCTGCGGATGCCGAGCGGCGCGATCGCGGCCCCGCACATCGACGTCTCGCTGTTTGCACGTGGGCTGCTGCACCGCTGCGTCACGCGCTTCTACTTCGCCGACGAGGCCGCCGCCAACGCCGCCGATCCGGTGCTCGCGACGGTTCCGGCGGAGCGTCGTGAGACGCTGCTCGCGAAGCCGGTCGATGGCGGCTATGCCATCGACATCCGCGTTCAGGGGCCGGGGGAGACCGTCTTCTTTGCGCTCTGAGAGGCAAGCTGGAAGCCGGCCGAGCACGACCGAGCGCTCAGATGCGCTCTGAGGGGCTCTTCGACGCGCTCTACGCGCGCGGTGCCGTTGCGGCGCAGACCGACGGCCGCGCGTGGCTGGCCGCGATGCTCGACGTGGAGGCGGCGCTCGCCCGCGCCTGCGCCGAGGAGGACCTGATCCCGGCGGCATCGGCGATCGCGATCGCCGATGCCTGTCGCGTCGAGCGCTTCGATCTCGGCGAGATCGCCAGGGCCGCCGGCGAGTCCGCGACGCCTGTCATCGCGATCGTCGCGGAGCTGCGCCACGCTGTGGGTGAGCAGGTCGCCCCTCACGTGCACCTCGGCGCGACCAGTCAGGACATCATCGACACGGCGGCGATGCTTCTGTCACGCCGCGCGCTCGAGCCGCTGCTGGCCGATGCCGCGTCCGCCATAGCGGCCGCCGGGGCGCTCGCCGAGACGCACCGTGCGAGTCCGATGGCGGCGCGCACCCTGCTGCAGCATGCACAACTGACCACCTTCGGCCTGCGCGCCGCCGGCTGGCTCGTCGGGCTCGAGGAGGCCTGCGCGCGCCTGCGCGAGGTTGCGAGCGCGCGGCTGGCCGTGCAGATGGGAGGGCCGTCCGGTACACGGGCGCCGCAGGTCGCCGCGCGTGTGGCGGCCGAGCTCGCTCTGGTGGAGCCGACGCTGCCGTGGGGGACGGTCCGGGTACGGTCAGCCGAGCTGGCGAGCGCGCTCGGCGTGCTCGCAGGCGTGCTGGCCAAGATCGCTCGCGACGTTGCGCTGCTCGCGCAGAGCGAGGTAGGCGAGCTGCGCGAGGGCGGCGCTCCCGGACGTGGCGGGTCCTCGGCGATGGCCCACAAGCGAAACCCCGTCGCGAGTGTCTCGGTCGTGGCCTGTACGACGCGTGTCCCCGGTCTCGTGGCGACGATGCTCGCGGCGATGCCCCAGGAGCACGAGCGCGCCGCCGGCGGCTGGCAGGCCGAGTGGGGCACGCTCAGTGACCTCCTGACGCTGGTCGGCTCGGCGGCGGCCTGGTCGGCCGACCTGCTCGGGAATCTCGAGGTCGATGCCGAGCGGATGCGCGAGAACGCGAGCGGTCTCGAGGGCGAGCTGGACGCCGTCGACTCGCTGATCGATCGCGCGCTGGCGGAGAGTGCGCGTTGAACACCGTCGAGCTGCACTGCGAGCGGAGTGGTCCGCGCGACGCCCCCGTCGTCCTGCTGGGACCCTCGCTCGGCACGACGCTCGAGATGTGGAATCCAGTCGTGGCGACGCTCGTGGGTGATCATTGCATCGTGCGCTTCGACCACCGCGGCCATGGTCGATCCCCGGCGCCGGCGGGACCCTATGAGATCGCCGATCTCGGCGGCGACGTACTCGCGCTGCTCGACCGCCTCGAGCTGGAGCGCGTGGCGTATGTGGGCGTCTCGCTTGGCGGCATGGTCGGCATCTGGCTGGCCGCCCACGCGCCGACGCGGATCGAGCGGCTGGTCTGCATCTGCAGCTCGGCCCACCTGCCGCCGGCGCAAGCATGGGCCGAGCGCGCGGCCACCGTGCGCGCGGCCGGCAGCGTCGCCGTCGTCGCCGATGCGGTGCTCGCGCGATGGTTCACGCCGGACTATGCGCAGACGCACGTCGAGGTCATCGAATGGGTCGGCGCGATGCTGCGAAGCAGCCCGCCCGAGGGGTATGCGGCCTGCTGCGGGGCGATCGAGCGCCTCGATCTGCGCGGCGAGCTCGCGCGGATCGGCGCGTCGACGCTGGTGGTCGGCGTGGCCGAAGATTCCGCGACGCCACCCGAGCATTCGCGAGCGATCGCGACGGGCGTGGCGGGGGCGCGCCTGGAGGTGCTGGCGCACGGGGCGCATCTCGCTGCGATCGAGTGTGCCGATCAGGTGGCGGCGCTAATCGACGGTCACCTGCAGGCGGCGCCTTGAACGATTCGCTCTACGACGATGGCATGGAGGTCCGCCGCTCGGTGCTCGGGGACGAGCACGTCGACCGCGCAATCGAGCGCACGACGGAGTTCACCGCGCCGTTTCAAGAGTTCATCACCCGCTACGCCTGGGGCGCGGTGTGGGCTCGCGACGGCCTGGACCGCCGCACGCGTAGCGCCGTCACGCTGGCCGTGCTGACGGCGCTGGGGCGCGAGCACGAGATCGCGATGCACGTGCGCGCTGCGCTGCGCAACGGGCTCTCGGCCGCCGAGATCGGAGAGGTACTGCTTCACACGTCGGTCTACGCCGGCGTTCCGGCCGCAAATCGCGCGTTTGCGATCGCCGACGAGGTGCTGAGCAAGGAGCCGCCACAGTGAGCGAGACGGCCGCGCCCGCCGGGCATTTCGTTCAGTCACTCTCACGCGGGCTGTCGGTGATCCGCGCGCTCAGCGGCCCCGATCCGATGACGCTGAGCGACGTGGCGCGTGCCAGCGAGCTCTCGCGCGCCTCGGCGCGGCGCTTCGTGCTGACGCTCGAGGAGCTCGGCTACGTGCAGCAGTCCGCCGGACGCTTCGCGCTGACACCACGCGTACTCGAGCTGGGCTTCGCCTACCTCTCAGCGCTGGGGCTGCCCGAGGTCGCGCAGCCGCACATGGAGCGGCTGGTCGAGCGGGTCCGTGAGTCCTCGTCGGTCTCGGTGCTGGACGGCGAGTCGGTGGTCTACGTCGCCCGCGTGCCGACGCGGCGGATCATGAACGTGGTGATCAACGTCGGCACGCGCTTCCCGGCCTATGCCACCTCGATGGGGCGGGTACTGCTCTCGGGCCTCGACTCGCAGGAGCGGGCCGAGCTGCTCGACCAGATCGAGCTCGTGCCACTCGCCCACGACACGATCACGACGCGCACGCAGCTCGAGCTGGAGCTGGAGCGCGTGCAGGCGCAGGGCTATGCGATCGTCGACCAGGAGCTGGAATCCGGCCTGCGCTCGGTTGCGGCCCCGATCCGCGATCGCCGCGGATGCACGATCGCCGCGATCAACCTGGCCGTGCAGGCTGGTCGCGTCAGCGTCGAGGAGATCAGGCGCGTGCTGCTCGGTCCGCTGTTGGACACGGCTGCGGCGATCGAGCGCGACCTCGGCGCCAGCGGGTCGGCGCGATGAGCGTCGCGCGGCCCGCCTGATGCGCCTGGCCAATCTTGCCGGGCGGCTGATTGTGGGACACCCGGACGACGGCTTCGTCGACCTGGCGCTCGCGAGCGAGGGCCGCTTCGAGACGGATCCCCAGCTGATCTACGAGCGATGGGACGAGTTCCTGGCGTGGAGCGCCGACGCGTCGCTGGGCGAGGGCGCCGAGCTCGGTGCGGAGGCCTGGGGCCGCCTGTGCCGCCCCCGCGTCAGCTCTTTGCGGTCGCGCTCAACTACCGCGCCCTGATCTTCACCGGCACGCCATCGGGCGTGGGCGCACATCGCGAGCCGCCGATCTTCCTGCGCGACGGCGACGAGGTCGTCAGCCGGATCGTTCGGATCGGCAAGATCATTCAGCGCTTCGGGGCCGAGTAGGCGGGCCTCGACGGCGCGGTCGAGCTCGAATCCGCTCACGGTCCGGCGCGGTCGGCGATCGGCGCCAGCTCCGCGCCCGTCAAGCTCACCAGATCCGCTCCGCCCAGCGGGAAGACCGCATGCGGCGTGCCCGCCGCGGCCCACAGCTGCGAAATCTCCGCGAGCTCGCTGTCGGCAACCGTTCGCAGACCGGGGCCGTGGCCGACGGGCGGCACGCCACCGATCGCAAAGCCCGTCTGCGCTCGGACCCAGTCGGCGTCGGCGCGCTCGACCGGCTCGCCGAGGTGGCCCTCGAGCAGTTGCGGATCGACGCGGCTCGTCCCGGCGACGAGCGCCAGGATCGGCGCTCCGCTGCGAGCACCGCGGAAGATGAGCGACTTGACGATCTGGCGTTGACTGACGCCGAGCGCGACGGCAGCCTCGGCGGCGCTTCGCGCCGAGTCATCGAGCAGCCGGATCGCCCCGGCGTGCCCGCGCTCGCTCAGCGCCGCGGCGACGCGCCGGGCGGCGCGAGGAAGCGGCGAGTGCTCATGCGACACGCGCCGATTGTCGCCGATCAGCTAGTCGTTGCGGCCGGCCGGCGTGCTCGGCCGCGCGCGACGGGCCCCCTGGCGGCGGCCGGCCTCGAGCCGGGTCGGTGGCGTGTGCGGAACCCGGTGATGTTTGGGCACCCACTCGCGGAGAATCGTTCCCAGGACTCGCCAGCCGTCGGCGAAGGTGCGCAGATTGCTGCGCCCGTGGATCCGCGCCAGCTCGAAGCTCGCAACCTCAGTCACACGCAAGCCCGATTTGGCTGCGCGAAGGTTGAGCAGCGTCTCGACCTCGAAGCCGTCGACGTCCACGTTGAGCTGGGGTAGGCAGGCGTGCCAGAAAGCGTTGTAGCCGTAGCAGAGGTCGCTGTAGTGCGTGCCATGCAGCACGTTCGCCAGGTGTGTGAGGGCTCGATTGCCGACGTTGCGCAAGCGCGTCATGTCGTGACTTCCGCCTCCCTGGATGGCGCGCGTGCCCTTGGCGAAGTCGGCGCCGCTGACCAGCGCTCCGACGAACGCGGGGATCTCCTTCGGATCGGCTGAGCCGTCGGCGTCGAGCGTGACGATGATGTCTCCGCGACAGGCGGCGAACCCGCATGCCAGCGCGTTCCCCTTCCCCGAACCGCTCTGATGGATCACGCGAACATCGGGTCGCAGGGTTCGTGCCACGGTCTCCGTCTCGTCGGTGGATGTGCCCGGCACGAGCACGACCTCGAACACGTTGTCGGGCAGGTTCGCCAGGACATGGCGAAGATTCATCGCCTCGTTGAGTGCCGGGATCACCACGCTGACCCGCAGCGCGCTGATGTTGCCGCGCCGACCGGCGCCGGCGCGCTGCTCTCGTCGCTCCTCTTCGCGGTAGCCGTGCGGCGATCCGTTGCGCTCGCTGACCGCGGCGCTGGATCCCACGGCGACGGCGTCGCGGAACTCGTCAACGAGGTGCCCGTTGTCGGTGGCCAGCTTGGCAGTCGAAGCAGATGGCTCCACGGCGGCCCATATCGGCTTTTCGTGGCCGATCGATGACCGAACTCGCCGCCTGTGGACGGATGGTCATGGCCTGGCGCAAGATCGCGCTCGGCTTCTGGGCCAAACTGGCCGATAGATCCGGTATGCAGGTCTCACCAGGCGCGCCGACGCCCAGCGCCGTTGCGATCGAACACCCGCGTGGCGGGCGGGCGCGACTCGGGGACATCGTCGTCGATCTCGGCTTCAGCGACCGTCAGACGGTCGAGGATCTCGCGCGCGCTGCACGCGAGATCGGGGAGCAGATCGGCCAGGTCCTGATCGAGCACGGCGCAATCACCACCGAGCAGCTCGCCATCGCGATGGCCAAGCGTTTTGGTCTGGAGCATCGAACCCTCGATCAGATCACGCTCGACGCGACCGCGGCACAGCTGGTGTCCTTCACCGCCGCCCGCCGGATGCAGGCGGTACCTGTCGCCTTCGAGTCCGATAACACGCTGATCGTGGCTGTCGCGAACCCCGACAACTACCTCGTGCTGGAGGACATGTCCATGTTCACCGGCATGCAGATCAAGCCGGTGGTCGTGTCGGGCGAGGATCTCGATGCCCTGCTCAAACGGCTCAGCGTGCTCGACGGCGAACTTTTCGAGGACGAGGAGGCAAGCGACACGCGGCCGCCGGACGTGGAGCAGTTCGACAGCCCCGACGATGCCCCGACGATCAAGCTCGTGCGCTCGATCGTCTCCGAGGCGGTTGACCGGGGCGTCTCGGATGTGCACTTCGCGCCGGACGACGGCACGCTGACGGTGCGCTTCCGAATCGACGGCGTGATGGTCGACGCCGCACGGGTCCCGCGCAGCCAGGCCGCCGCCGTGATCTCGCGCATCAAGATCCTCGCGGACCTCGACATCTCGGAGAAGCGGCTGCCGCAGGACGGCCGGATCGGCATCGTCATCGACGGCCGCCGCGTGGACATCCGTGTCGCAGTGATGCCGCTGGTCGGCGGTGAATCCGCCGTGTTGCGGATCCTCGACGCCGGGCGTTCGCCGCTCGGGTTGGACGATCTCGGGATGAGCCCGGCCGATCGGGAACGGCTCGATACCTCGCTACGGCGCACGCAGGGCGGAATCCTTGCCACCGGACCGACGGGATCGGGCAAGACGACGTCGCTTTACGCGATGATCTCGCTCGTCCGCTCCCCGGAGAAGACGCTGACGACGATCGAGGACCCCGTTGAGTACCGCCTCGGGGGCATCAATCAGATTCAGGTGTCCGAGCGCAGCGGACTGACGTTCGCAACGGGGCTGCGAGCGATCGTGCGAGCGGACCCCGATGTGATCATGGTCGGCGAGATCCGCGATCGCGAGAGCGCGCACATGGCGGTCGAGGCGGCGCTGACCGGCCACCTGGTGCTCTCCACGATGCACACCAACGATGCACCGAGCGCGCCGATGCGGCTCGTCGACATGGGGATCGAGCCCTACCTCGTCGCGGCGTCGATCAACTGCGTGGTTGCCCAGCGCCTCGCTCGGCGCGTGTGTAACAGCTGTCGGCGACCGGTTCGGGTGTCGGGTGCGCTCGTCGGCCTCGACGGCGGCGAGGTGGATATCTTCGAGCCGGGCGGGTGTGGCCGCTGCCGCCAGACCGGCTACCGCGGCCGTCTCGGGCTCTACGAGGTGATGACGGTGACCGACGAGATCCGCACGTTGATCGTCGCTCGCGCGGCTGCGCAGGAGATCCGGCGCGTGGCGATCGAGCAGGGGATGCACACGCTGCGCGACGACGGACTGGCCAAGATCCGCGCGGGCGAAACGACCCTCCTCGAGCTCGAGCGCGTGCTCGGCTGACGCGGGCCGTGCACGGCCGGATCGTCGTCAGCGTACCGCCGAGGCCATCCGTGCGACCGCGTCGGCGAGAATCTCCGGCGAGGTCGCGAGGTTGAGCCGCACGTGACCGGCGCCGCCCGTGCCGAAGCGTGGCCCGGAGTTGAGCGCTACACGGCCACGCTCGAGGAACACGCTGGCTGGGTCGTCTACGAGCCCCAGTGCGCGGCAGTCGAGCCACGCGAGATAGGTGCCCTGCGGTTGGCGGTAGGCGACGGAGGGGAGGTGTTCGGCGAGCAGGTCGCTGAGCAGCCGGCGGTTGGCGTCAAGACCGAGCAGCAGGCTCTCGAGCCACGCACGACCCTCGCGCAGCGCCGCGACGTGAGCGATGATGCCGAAGTGGCTCGGCCCGTGGCGGACCTCCTCGGGCAACCTGGCGAGATCGTCCGTCGCCTGTGCGCCGGCCACCGCGAGCGCCGCCTTCAGCCCGGCGAGGTTCCAGCCCTTGGATGCTGAGAGCAGCGCGAAGGCGCTTTGCGATCCGCTCAGCGAGAGGTACGGCACATGCACGTTCCCCGGGTGCACGATCGGAGCGTGGACCTCGTCGGCGACCACTCGTACACCGCGTCTCGCGGCCAGCTCGCCGATCGACTCGAGCTCGTCGCGCGTATGCACCGTGCCGGTCGGGTTGTGCGGGCTGCACAGCAGGAACGCCGCGCTGCGGCCTGCCGCGGTGGCCAGCGCGAAGGCGCGGTCGAGCGCGGCCGGATCGATGCGGTGCTCGGCGCTCAGCGGTGCCTCGATCACGCGTCGATCCATGTGCTCGACGAAGCGGTAGAACGGCGTGTAGACCGGCGAGTTGACGACCACGGCGTCGCCGCTTCGCGTGATCAGCTTCAGGACCTCGACGATCCCGACCATCACGTCGGCGACGTTTGCGCTGGCCGCGACTTCGAACTCCCAGCCCCAACGCTCGCGCGCGAACTCCGAGAGCGTCTCCGCGTAGAGGGTGCCCTCGGGGTAGCCGGTGTCGCCGAGCTCGATCGCTCGCTCGAGCGCCTCGACGATCGGCTCAGCGAGCGGCACGTCCATCTCGGCGACCCACAGCGGCAGGACATCGGCCGCGTAGCGTCGCCACTTCATGCTGGTGCGCCGGCGTAACTGCTCCAGTGACAGCGCACTCAGGGGGTTCGCCATTCCGGGGACGCTACATCGCGCGATCGCTCCGCAGCCGCTCCGCGCGCCAACCGCGGGGATTCGAGTCCACCCTCGGGGCTCTCGCCTAGGACGTGCCCAACACGACGTCCAGCGCCGGCAGCTCGTTCGTGCGCGCGATCTGGGAGTAGACCTTGGCGCTGCGCTTCGGTCTGCGCCGCTGTGTGTCGTAGTCCATGAACAGCAGGCCGAAGCGCTTCTGATAGCCCCAGGTCCATTCGAAGTTGTCATGCAGTGACCAGTAGAAATAGCCGGCCAGCGGAACACCCGCCTGGATCGCGCGCCAGGCCGCATCCAGGTGCCCGTGGATGTACTCGACGCGCTCGACGTCGTCGACCAGCCCGTCGGGGTTCACGTAGTCGTTGGCCGCGCAGCCGTTCTCGGTGACGTACAGCGGGCAGCCGGGCGTCGTCTGGGCCGCCAGGTCAACCAGCGTGTCGTAGAGCCCGCTGGGCTCGATCGACCAGCCCATCGCAGTGAGCGCCAGATGATCCGGCTTGTAGGTGATGACGCCGGGGCGCCCGGCGCTCGCCTCTTCGTCGCGGCGCAGCATCGAGGTGTCTCCGAGCTTCACGTAATGGGGCGAGTAGTAGTTGACTCCGAGGAAGTCGACGGGCGCCGAGATCAGCTGCATGTCTCCGTCGAGGATCAGCGAGGACGGCGGCAGCAGGTGCTCGCGTGCGCGCTCCGGGTAGCGGCCGTGCAGGACCGGATCGATCCAGATCCTGTTCTGCTCGGCGTCGGTGATCTCCGCCGCCTCCTGCGCCCTCGGATCGGCGGCTCGAATCGGGTGGATGTCGAGTGTGATCCCCGCGCGGGCGTCGGGCAACGCGCTGCGCAGCCGCGCCAGTGCCAGGCCGTGCCCCAGCATCAGATGGTGGGTCGCGGCGGCGGCAAGCGCGTCGTCGCGGATGCCGGGCGCGTGGACTCCGGTGCGGTAGCCCTGGTTGGCGACGACCTGGGGCTCGTTGAGCGTGATCCACATTGCGCCGGCGTCGCCGATCGCGTCGGCGAGGATCTGGGCGTAGTCAGCGAAGCGCTCCGCGGTGTCGCGGTTGGCCCAGCCGCCGCTGTCCTCGAGCGCCTGTGGAAGATCCCAGTGGTAGAGCGTTATCGCCGGCACGATGTCGCGTGCTCGCAGGCCGTCGACGAGCGAGCGGTAGAAGTCGAGTCCCCGCTGGTTGATCGCACCGCTGCCGCCGGGTTGGACGCGCGGCCAGGAGACGGAGAAGCGAAAACCGCCGAGGCCGAGGCCCGCCATCAGGTCGAGGTCCTCCTCGTAGCGGTGGTAGAAGTCGCAGGCGACGTCGCCCGTGTCGCCGCCGCGCACCTTCCCAGGCGTGTGGCTGAAGGTGTCCCACACCGAGGGACCTCGTCCGTCAGCGTCGGCTGCGCCCTCGATCTGGTAGGCCGAGCTGGCTGCGCCCCAGAGGAATCCGTCGGGAAACCTCCGTGAGGCCACGCCCGGGCTGCCGGCGTCAGTCGCTGTCATCTTGACCCCTCGTCCTCCCAGTCGCGTGGTCTTGAGGCGGCGCCTCCGCCCCGCTCCCGGGAGGAGCGGGGGGCGGGGCGTTGGCACCGGTTCTGCGGGTTGGGAGAGCTACTTGAGGTGCAGCACGACGACCTCATTGGTCGGCGTGTTGGGGCTACCTGACTCGTACGGGTTGCTCGGTGTAGGCCAGCCGCTGAAGTTCACCGAGCTGTACTCGTCGAACGCAGCGCCGTACACGGTCGGGATGACCGGTAGCTGGCTTGCGACGAACTTCTCGATCGGCGCGAGGTACTTGAGCTGTCCGGCGGTCGTCGTCTGACCTGCGAGTGATGCCAGGTCCTTGTCGATCGCCTTGTTGTTCACGCCCTCGAAGTCGCCGCTCGCGTTGGTCGGCGTGTTCAGCTTGCTATCCAGCCAACCGTCGTAGATGCCGTAGGGCAGGATCGACGTGTTGGACCAGTGGCTTGTAGCCGAACCGAACTTGCCGTCGGCCAGGTCCGCATACCACGCGTTGTCCGACAGTCCGTCGAACGATGCCTGGATGTGCGCGGCCTTGAGCTCGTTGGCCATGAGCTGGTCGTCCAGCGCATAGTCCGAGTAGTTGGCCGGGTCGGTGATGGTGATGTCGACCGTCTTGCCCTTCAGGGCGTAGAAGCCACCCTTCAGGGTGTAGCCGGCCGCCTTCAGCACGGCGTCAGCCGCCTTGGCGTTGGCCTTCGGCGACAGCGTGGCGGTCTTCAGCGCGGGTGCCAGCAGCGGAGCGAAGTTCGGCAGCGTGATGCCGCTACCGTTCGTCGCAACCGGCTCGAGGCCGGACTCACCCTGGCTGCTGATCGCGGTCCGGTCGATGGCCAGGCTGACTGCCTTGCGGACGGCCAGCTGGTTCATCGGCCACTGGCGCAGGTTCGGCTCCAGCGTGTTCGTCTGCACTGGCGCGAACCACGTGTGGTGGGTCGACGGGGACGGCGAGACGAAACCGGCCTGCAGGCCGTTGATGAAGTTACCGGCCCAGTCCAGCGAGTTGCCCTCGAGCGCCGAAAGAACCGTCGGCGTGTCGGCGAGCAGCGGGAAGGCGACCGCGGTCACCCACTTCGGAGCACCGCCGCCCACGTTCCACGGTCCACCCCAGTAGTGCGGGTTCTGCTTCAGGATGACTCCCTGGGTCGCCGCGAACGAGCCAAGCTCGTACGGCCCGGTACCCACCGGATTGGTGTCCGTGAACGTCGCCGGATCGCCGCTCAGCGCGCCCCAGATCGCCGCCGGAACGATGTACACGGAGGCCACGTACTGCAGGTTCGTGTACTGCGACGACGAGAACGTGATCGTCACGTTCTGCCCGGACACCGTCGCGCCCGTGATCGGCACGCCGTTGGTGTTGGTGTCGGGGTACTTGACCAGCATGTTGTAGGTGAAGGCCACATCGGCCGGCGTCAGCGCCGTGCCGTCGTTCCACTGCACGCCCGTACGGATCGTGAACGTGATCGACGTGCCACCGGCGCCCCACTTGTAGCTGGACGCGAGGAAGTCGTACGGCGCCTGCAATGGCTTGGCGATGTCGAACTGAAGCAGATTCTCGTAGATCAGCGACGTTGCGCCAACCGTGGTGCCCGCCGAGGTGGACACAAACGGGTTGAAGTTGTCAGTCAGCGTCGTCTCCTGGCTGGACTCCATCGTCAGCGTCTCCGAGACCGCAGCATGCGCTACGGCGCTGGCGCTAGATGCGCTCGGCAGCGCGAAAGTGACGACGAGAGTCGCCGAGGCGGCGACCGCGGCCACTGCGGAGGCAAACAGCCTTCGCTTGTTGGACGTTTTCGGTTCCATTACGTGTTGTACCTTTCGTTGAGCAGTAAGCAGTGCGATGCAGATGGGCGCGTGTGCCGCACGCGCCCGAGTTGTCAGCGCCCGGCGCGGCAAGTTCGCTTGCGGCGTCGGGCGGCTGGCAGTCCGAGTCAGGTCTTCATTCCTACGCTCCTCTCCTCGCCCGTCTCGGAGACCAGTTCGGGTGCCGCGACATCCAGTCGCCAGCAGGCCGCGGCCCGCTGCGAGTTGATCGGCAGCAGTGGCGGCGCCTCAGTGCGGCAGCGGTCGTCGGCAAACGGGCAGCGCGTGCTGAATCGACAGCCGACCGTCGTCGAGAGTGCGCTGCCGGCGCGGCGCACCGCGCGAGCGGACACCGGCTCGTCGAGTTCCCGGTCGAGACTGTCGGGATCAGGAGAGGACGCGACGAGCAGTTGGGTGTACGGATGTGCGGGCAGCTGGGTCAGATCCTCGGAGGGGCCGCGTTCGACGATCTCGCCTGCGTACATCACGAGCGTGTCGTCGGCGAAGTAGCGCGCCGACGCGATGTCGTGCGTGACGTAGAGCACCGCGAGCTCGAACTGCGAGCGCAGCTCGTCGATCAGGTCGAGCACCTCGAGGCGGATCGAGACATCGAGCATCGAGACCGGCTCGTCGGCAAGCAGGACCCGCGGCCGCGCGGCGAGCGCACGCGCGATCGCGACCCTCTGTCGCTGACCACCCGACAGCTCGTGCGGGTACTTCGCCAGGAACTGCTCGGGCGGGGTCAGGCGCACGCGCTCGAGCAACCGCTGCAACTCTGCGGCGACCGCCTCCTTGCCCTTCGCGCGCTGGTGCAGGCGTACGGTCCGGCTGAGCGCATAGCGCACCGTGTGCACGGGGTTGAGCGAGGCGAACGGATCCTGGAAGACCATCTGCACGTCGCCCTTGTACGCGCGGAACTCGCTGTGGGTCCACGGGTGAACGTCGGCGCCGTCGAGCAGGATCTCCCCGGCCGTCGGGCGCTCCTGTCCGGCGAGCATGCGAGCGACCGTTGATTTGCCCGAGCCGCTCTCGCCGACCAGCGCCACCACGGCGCTGCGGTAGAGCCCGAAGGAGACGTCACGCACCGCGGACAGCACGCTGCCACGCGGCCCTCGCGACAGTCGGAAGTCCTTCGAGAGCGCGTGTGCCTCGAGCACGAGCGGCCCGCGTGCGGCGGCTGCCGGAAGGACCTCGGTCCGTGTCTGTGGCGCGCTCACGACTGGCTCCGCTCCGGCGCGACGCTCGCTGTCGTGGACAATGGGGTGGGCGGGGCCGGAGCTGTCGTCTCCGGCGTGACGAATGGACATGCGCTGAGATGACCGGGGTTTGAGCCCGGCACGGGAAAGACACGCATGTCGATCTCGCGACAGCGCTCAGCGGCGTAGCGGCAGCGTGGCACGAACGGGCAGCCCGGCGGTAGCGAGCGCAGGTCAGGCGGCGTGCCCGGGATTCCCGCGAGCTCCCTGCGCGCACCGTGGACGCTCGGGAACGACCCGAGCAGACCGCGCGTGTAGGGGTGCGCCGGTCGGTTGTGGATCTGCTCGGCGCTGCCGACCTCGACGAGCTTCCCGGCGTACATGACGGCGATGCGGTCCGCGATCTCGATCAGCAGCGAGAGGTCGTGCGTGATGAACAGGACCGCGAAGTGCAGGCGCTTCTGCAGCTCGACGATCTGCGCGAGGATCTCGCGCTGAACGACGACATCGAGCGCCGTCGTCGGCTCGTCCATGATCACGACCTCCGGGTCAACGGCAAGCGCCATCGCGATCATCACACGCTGGCGCATGCCGCCGGACAGCTCGTGCGGATAGCTGCGCAGACGCTCGCGCGGGATGCCGACCAGGTCGAGCAGCATCTCGAGCCGCTCCTGTTTCTCGTCCCGTTTGAGGTCGAGATGCGCGTCGAGCACGTCCCCGAGCTGATCGCGAACGCGCAGCACCGGGTTGAGCGCGTTCATCGCGCTCTGGAAGACGACCGAGATCTCACGCCAGCGCAGCTTGCGGAGCTCCCGTGAGTTCTGGTCGAGAAGCTCCACTCCCTCTTTGGCGACGCGGCTGCCGCGGTAGATCACACTCCCGCCGGTGATCACCGCCGGCGGGCGCAACAGCCGGCACAGCCCGAGCGCCAGGGTCGACTTGCCCGAACCGCTCTCGCCGGCGAGGCCGACGGTCTCGCCGGGCGCCAAAGCGAGGTCGACGTGATCGACTGCTTTGACGTTGACGTCACCTGAGCGGTAGACGATCGAGAGGTCGCGGACTTCGAGGACCGGCTTGCGTGCGGCGGCGTGCGTGTCCGGCAGCGATCCGTTGGCAGCGGCGCTGGCGGGGGTCATCTGGCGGGCTCCGCGCGCTCGACGGGTGTCGGGTCGGTCGGTCGCCACGCACGTTGGCGGCGCTTCTTGCGCCCCGAGGAATCGCGCAGGCGCGGGTTGCCGAGCTCATCTAGTCCGAAGTTGAGCAGCACGAGGCTCATTCCCAACAGCGCCGCGGCGATCCCAGGCGGTCCGTACCACCACCACGCTCCAAGGCTGAAGGCGTTCCCACTCTGAGCCCAGTAGAGCATCGTGCCGAGGTTCCAGGTGGAGAAGTTGGCGACACCGATGAATGCGAGTGCCACCGACGTGAGGATCGCGTAGAGGAACGTCCCGACGAAGTTCGCGGCGATCAGGCTGACCTCGTTCGGCAGGATCTCGAAGACGACGAGGCGCCAGGTGCGCTCGCCGGTCTCGCGCGCCGCGGCGACAAAGTCGCGACTTCGCAGCGTCAGTGTCTGGGCGCGGATCACCCTCGCACCCCACGACCAGCCGAGCGCGCTGAGCACGATCGCCGTGGGAAGATCGCCGCTGCGCGGGAGGTAGCCGAGCAGGACGATCAGCAGCGGAAGCGCCGGCAGCACGACGAACACGTTCATCACCAGCGACAGTCCCTCGTCGGCGACGCCGCCGAGGAAGCCCGCCGTCACGCCGAAGGTCATCGAGAGCAGCGTGGCGATCGTTGCGGTGAGCACCCCGAGCAGGACCGACGAGCGCATCCCGACGAGCAGCTGCGAGAGGACGTCCCCGCCGTCCGATGTCGTGCCAAACAGATGGTGGATGGTCGGCGCGAGCGCCGAGACCTGACCGGTTGTCGCGTTCGGGTCATACGGCGCGATCGCCGGCCCGATGATCGCGATCAGCACGAAGACCGCGAGGATTGCGCCGCCGACCTTCGCCTTCGCCGGCATGCCGCGCAGAAACTGGCCGCGGCGCGGGACGATCGCTGCGATCTCAGCGGGGACTGTGGCCGCGACCGCCATCAGAACGCCGCCCTGTGGCGCGTCCGCGGATCGGCGATCACGTAGATGACGTCGGCGAGCAGGCACGCGAGCAGCACCGCGGCGGCGATCGCGAGGAAGATCCCCTGCATCACCGGGTAGTCATCCTGTGTGACCGCGTTGTAGAGCGCGTAGCCGACACCCGGGTAGGAGAAGACGATCTCCATCACGAGCGCACCGGCGACGACGAACCCGATCGCGAGCGCGAAGCCCGCGATGTTCGGCAGGATCGCGTTGCGCGCCGCGTAGGTGAACATCACGCGGCGCGTCGAAAGCCCCTTGGCCTCCGCGGCGAGCACGTAGTCCTCGCCGATCGTTGTGATCATGACGTTGCGCATCTGCAGCATCCAGCCCGCCATCGATGTGACGATGATCGTCGCCGCCGGCAGGATGCCGTGACTGAGCGCATCACCGATGAACTTGCTGTTGAAGCCGATCGTCGTGCCGAGCGTGGAGCCCCCGTACGCCGGGAAGAGGTGCCAGTCGTTCGCGAACAGCTGGATCGCCAGCAGCGCGAGGAAGAAGTAAGGCGTCGCCTGCAGGAAGGTGAACGCCGGCATCAGCTGGTCGAAGCGCCCGCCCCGCCGCCACCCGGCGAGGATCCCGAGCATCGTCCCGATCACGAAGCTGATGATCGTCGCCGTGCCGACCAGCGCGACCGTCCAGGGGATCGTGGTCCGCAGCGCGGTGGCGACGGTCTCCGGGTACATCTGACTCGACACGCCAAGGTTGCCGTGGAACAGCTGGCTCAGGTAGGCGAAGTACTGGTGCAGCAGGCTGCCCCGGTGCCCACCGACTCCGAGCTCAATGTCGAGCGCCTTCACCGAGGACGCCGTGAACTCCGGGTGCCGAGCCATCATCGCCTCGACGGGGTTGCCTGGTAGCACGCGCGGTATGAAGAAGTTGATCGTTACCGCGACCCACGCAGCAACGGCGTAGAACCCCAACCGGCGGAAGATGAACTGCATTTGCTCGACCGACCTCCTCTAACCCGCTCCTCCCACAAACAGCACGCGCACTTGCACACGCGTTACCATCATTGTGGAAACGCTACCAGCCTGTTGCTGGCGCGTCAAACCTCAACCATCGCCCCGTAGGGGCGACTCGACAGGAGCCATCCGTGCGGTATGGACATTTCGATGACGAGCGCCGGGAGTACGTCATCGAGCAGCCTGCTACGCCACTACCGTGGGTCAACTATCTGGGGACCGACGACTACTTCGGGATCATCTCCAACACCGCCGGCGGCTATTCGTTCTACCGGGACGCGCGACTGCGACGCCTCACCCGCTACCGCTACAACGCCGCCCCGTTCGACGTGGGCGGCCGCTACCTCTACCTCCGTGACAATGCGAGCGGCGAGTACTGGTCTCCGTCGTGGCAGCCGACGCAGGCCCCGCTCGACGCCTACGAATGCCGCCATGGGCTCTCCTACACCGTCATCTCCTCGACCTACCGGGATGTGGACGCCGAAACGCTCTACTTCGTCCCGCTCGGCGAGACGCTCGAAGCGTGGCGACTGCGCGTCACCAACCGTCGGGATGAGCCGCTGGATCTCTCCGTCTTCTCCTCGGTGGAGTTCTGCCTGTGGGACGCCCAGGACGACGCGACCAACTTCCAGCGCAATCTGTCGACCGGCCAGGTCGAGGTCGTCGACGGCGTCGTGTACCACAAGACCGAGTACCGCGAGCGACGCGATCATTTCGCGTATTTCGCCTGCTCGGAGCCGCTCGAAGGCTTCGATACGCAGCGCGAGGACTTCCTCGGGCCCTACCGCGGATTTGACCGGCCGATCGCCGTCGAGCGGGGCGTCTCGGGCAACTCGATTGCCCACGGATGGGCGCCGCACGGCTCCCATCACGTCAAGCTGAAGCTCGCTCCCGGCGAGAGCCGCGACGTCGTGTTCGTGCTCGGCTACTGGGAAAACCCGCGCGAGCAGAAGTTCGATCCGCCGGACAGCCAGCTGGTCAACAAGCAGTTCGTGCTTCCCGTCATCAAGCGGTGGCTGCAGTCGGCGACGATCGACGATGGCCTTGCCCAACTGCGCGAGCACTGGAACGGCCTGCTCACCAACCTCCAGGTCTCAACCCCCGACGGCGACACCGACCGGATGGTCAACATCTGGAACGCCTACCAGTGCATGATCACCTTCAGCATGAGCCGGTCGGCGTCGTTCTACGAATCGGGCATCGGACGAGGCATGGGCTTTCGCGACTCCAACCAGGACCTGCTCGGCTTCGTCCACATGGTGCCGCGGCGGGCGCGCGAGCGCATCATCGACATCGCGGCCACCCAGATGGCCGACGGCGCTGCCTACCACCAATATCAGCCGCTGACCAAGCGCGGCAACAACGCCATCGGCTCGGGGTTCAACGACGACCCACTGTGGCTGGTCCTCGGTGTCGCCTGTTACCTGAAGGAGACCGGCGACACCTCGATCCTCGACGCTGCTGTGCCCTACGACAACGCCCCCGGCAGCGCGACGCCGCTCTATGAGCACCTGCGGCGCAGCATCGCGTACACGCTCGAACGTCTCGGGCCACACGGCCTGCCGTTGATCGGTCGCGCCGACTGGAACGACTGCCTCAACCTCAACTGCTTCTCCGAGACCCCGGGCGAGTCTTTCCAAACTACGGAGAACCGCTCGGACGGCACCGCCGAGTCGGTGTTCATCGCCGGCCAGTTCGTCCTCGCGGCCAAGGAGATGGCCGCCATCGCCGACACCTTCGGGAGCGGTCGCGCCGGGAGCGACGAGGCCGACCGCTACCGCGAAGCGGCGGCTGCGATGGAGGCCACGATCACCGAGCACGGTTGGGACGGAGCATGGTTTCGCCGCGCCTACGACTTCTTCGGCGACCCGGTCGGATCGGCGCAGAACGAGGAGGGGCAGATCTTCGTCGAGCCACAGGGGATGTGCGTGCTCGGCGGCGTCGGCCTTGTCGACGGCAAGGCCCGGATCGCACTCGACAGCGTGCGCGATCGGCTCGCGACGCCCCATGGCGTGGTGCTGCTGGCGCCCGCCTATTCGCGCTACCACGTCGAACTGGGCGAGATATCGTCGTACCCGCCCGGCTACAAGGAGAACGCCGGCATCTTCTGCCACACCAACCCGTGGGTGATGATCGCCGAGGCTCTGCTGGGCGACGGTGACGCCGCCTTCGACTACTACAGGCGCATCAACCCCTCGGTCCGCGAAGCGATCAGTGAGGTGCATCGCTGCGAGCCCTACGTGTACGCCCAGATGATCGCCGGGCGCGACGCAGCGACCGAAGGCGAGGCCAAGAACTCGTGGCTCACCGGCACGGCTGCCTGGAACTTCGCCGCCATCACGCAATGGATCCTCGGCATCCGGCCGGAGTATGAGGGCCTGCGCGTGGATCCCGTGCTACCCGCCGCGTGGCCGGGCTTCAGCGCCGTGCGGTGCTTCCGGGGGGCGACCTATCGCATCGCGGTCAGCAAGCCGGTCGGCGTCTGCGCACGCGTCAGCCGCCTCGTGCTGGACGGCCGCCACGTGGCGGGCAACGTTGTCCCGCTGGCGTCACCCGGCGCCACGGTCGAGGTCGAGGCGATCGTCGAGCCGTAGTAGGTTGACGGCGACGGTGCGCGCCGTTGGCCGTTCCAAGGGCCGAATGACGCGCGCCCTGCAGCACGCGGTGTATGAAAAGAGGTAACGTTTTCAGATACTGCGCGACTGAGGGCCACGATGGCGACGACTCCGAACAAGAACGGCAGACACGGTCAACGGACGACGATCCGCGAGGTCGCGGAGCTGGCGGGCGTCTCGATCGCCACCGTTTCGCGCGTCGTCAACGGCAGCGGATACGTCTCGGACAAGACGCGATGGGCCGTCGAGAGCGTGATCCGAGAGCACCGCTACACGGCGAACCGCAGCGCACGCGGTCTGTCCGGCGGGCGCACCGGCCTCGTCGGGGTCACGCTGCCGCGGATCCACCCGACCTACTTCTCGGTGATCATCGCCGGAGTCGCTGAGGCGCTCTACGAGCAGGACATGCGCATCGTGCTCGCGCCGACGCTGCACGAGCACGATCGCGAGGTCTCACTGCTCGAGCGTCTGATGCACGGAACGACCGATGGCGGTCTGCTCGTGCTGCCGGAAGAGTCAGGCAGCGAGCTGCGGACGCTGATGGCGTACGGCTACCGCTTCGTCGTGGTCGACCCACGCATGCGGATCGACGAGCGCGTGCCGACCGTATCGGCCGCGCACTCGTCGGGCGCCGACCAGGCGACACGCCACCTGTTGGATCTCGGCCACCGCCGGATAGCCGCGATCACGGGCCCCGCCGACATGATGGCCACCGAGGAGCGGTTGCGCGGCTACCACGCGGCGCTCGCAGCCGCCGGCGTGCTCCCGGACCCCAGGCTGGTGATCGAGTCCAACTGGGAAGTCGACGGCGGACGGGAAGCCGGCGCCGCCCTGCTCGAGCTGCAGGACCCGCCGACGGCGATCTTCGCGTTCAACGATCCGCTCGCGATCGGTGCGATGCGGGCCGTGCTCGCGGGCGGTTTCGGCGTCCCACACGACGTGTCGATCGTTGGCTTCGACGACACCGCCGAAGCTGAGCTCGTCACGCCGATGCTCACGACCGTGCGCCAGCCGCTCGCTGAAATGGGCCGTATGGGGGTCAGCCTCCTGCTGCGGCTGCTCGAGAACCGTCGCTTTGAGGCACTGCACGTCGAGCTCGCAACGCAGCTCATCGTCCGCGGCTCGACGGGCCCGGCGCCCGCGGCCCGCTAGTTCGACCGGGATCATCTCGAGCTGACGCCGCGCGCTCGAACTCGGCGCCTGCCTCGCTGCGGCGCCCGAGCTTGGCGAGCAGGTCGCCTCGCACACTCGTCTCTCCTTCGGTTTGAGGGTTGCAAGCCGGCGGTGCGCGTGTTGGCCACAGCCTGCTCTACCCATGCGTCGAACGGTGGAGCGCGAGATCGACATCGGAGCGCCGCCATCCAGAGCACGACTCGCAAACGCCGCGCCACCGCATCGCAACCGTGACCGCCGCGGCGCCGGGGACAATACGCAGGCCGTTCGTGTCGGACGCCGTGGCGTGGTGTCACCGAGACTTGGTCGAGCCTCCTGTTCACGCTGACTACAGCCCTCCTCCTGTGTCTGCTGGGCCTCGGCGTGGGCGTGTTCGGAACGCTGGTCGGCGCCGGCGGCGGGTTCATCGTCACGCCGGTACTGCTGCTGCTCTACCCGCACAGCACACCAGATCTGATCACGGCGATCAGCCTCGTGGTGGTGTTCTTCAACGCCACGTCCGGATCCGCCGCCTACGCGCGACAGCGGCGCATCGACTACCGCTCCGGATTGATCTTCGCGCTCTGCACGCTGCCGGGCTCGATCGTCGGCGTGCTGCTTGCCAACCGCGTGTCGCGGCCGGGTTTCGACGTGATAATGGGGGTTGCGTTGACGGCTCTGGCGATCTGGCTGATCTTCGGACGCACCGAGGCGGGGGAGGGTCAGGCGGGCGTCGGCTCAGCGCGCACGATCGTCAGCCGCGACGGCACGACGTACACCTATCGGGCGCGCCTTCGACGCGGTGCCGTGCTCAGCGTCGGCGTGGGCTTCGTCTCGAGCTTCCTCGGGATCGGGGGCGGAGTCGTGCACGTGCCTCTGCTGGTCGCGGCGCTCGGCTTCCCCACGCATGTCGCAACCGCCACCTCGCATTTCGTACTCGCGATCATGGCGCTGGTGGCGGTGATCACTCACGTGATCACCGGTTCGTTCCATCACGGGGCCGGGCTGCGCCGCGCCGCTGCGCTCTCGGTCGGCGTGGTGGTCGGCGCGCAGATCGGCGCTCGCCTCTCCCAGCGCATCAGCGGTCGGCGCATCCAGCACCTGCTGGCCGGCGGCCTGTTGGTGCTCGGTGCCCGGCTGATACTCAGCGTCGCCCTGTAGGGCTTGCTTGCGCCTGCGCCAGAGCGCAGGCGCAAGCAAGCTGCCGCCGAGCTACCGGGGTTGGGGCACGATCCGAATGTATGGGCGTGGCGACTCCCAGCCGTCGGGGTAGCGCTCGCGCGCCTGCTCGTCGGAGACCGAGCCGGCGATGATGACGTCGTCGCCGGGCTGCCAGTTGACGGGCGTGGCGACCTGGTGCTTCGCCGTCAGCTGCAGCGAGTCGATCACGCGTAGAACCTCGTCGAAGTTGCGGCCGGTCGTCATCGGATAGATCAGGATCAGCTTGATCTTCTTGTCGGGCCCGATCACGAACACGTTGCGCACGGTCTGGTTGTCCGCCGGCGTGCGGGCTGTCGGGTCCCCCGATGTCTCGGCGGGCAGCATGTCGTAGAGCTTGGAGACGGTGAAGTCGGCGTCGCTGATCAGCGGGTAGTTGAGCGCCGTGCCCTGGGTCTCCTCGATGTCCTGAGCCCACTGCGCGTGGTTGGCGAGCGGGTCGACCGAGAGGCCGATGATCTTGACGCCGCGGCGCTCGAACTCGGGCTGGATCGACGCCATGTAACCGAGCTCGGTGGTGCACACGGGGGTGAAGTTACGCGGATGCGAGAACAGCACCGCCCACGAATCGCCGATCCATTCGTGAAAGCGGATCGGGCCCTCGGTGGTTTCGGCCTCAAAGTCCGGGGCGATCGCGCCTATCTGTAGAGCCATACGTTTCTCCTTGCTTGACGGCGAGAGAGGAGGCCAGCAGCTGCCCTGCGCCGCGCCGGGCTGCCCTCGGCGCGGCGGACCGACCGCGCGCCGGCTGGAACCTGGGGTTCGGTTCTCGTAATTCTACTAAATGCTGATTGGAAATCAGGAAGATCCGCTGTGGTCGGTGCGCACCGGATGGCGGCAGCGGGGCACTGGAGCGAGCGGAGGGGATCCGCCCGTACCGGTCGCAACGGCTTCTTACGGATGCGCAGATCTCCGCGGAGCGGTTAGCTACTTACGCAGTGTCTGCCGCCACCTCCACCGACGGTAGTGCCGGGTTGCCCGCCGAGGACGGCCGCGGCATGAGCTCGCGCGAGCGCGTCGAGCGTGCGCTCGCGCACCGGGAGGCCGATCGAGTTCCGCTCGACCTCGGCGGCAGTCTCATCACCGGGATGCACGTGAGCTCGGTCTACAAGCTTCGTCAGGCGCTCGGTCTCGATCCTCCGGGCACCCCCGTGAAGGTGATCGAGCCCTACCAGATGCTGGGCGAGATCGGCCCCGATCTGATGGATGCACTCGCCGTGGACGTCGTCGGCGTGGGCCGGCCGACCAACATGTACGGCTTTCGCAACGACGACTGGAAGCCGTGGAGCGCGTTCGGCGGCATTCCACTGCTCGTCCCCGGCGACTTTCCGACGGATCCGCAGCCGGGCGGCGACATCCTCATGTACCCGTGCGCCGACCGTTCCGCGCCTGCCTGCGCGCGCATGCCGAAGGCCGGCTTCTACTTCGACTCGATCATTCGCCAGGAGCCGATCGACGAACAGCACCTCGACGTCGACGACAACCTCGAGGAGTTCGCTCCGATTAGCGACGAGGCCGTCGAGCACATCCGCTCCGAGGTGGAGCGGCTACTGCCGAGCGGTCGCGCGATCCTCGGCGACTTCGGCGGCATGGGCTTCGGCGACGTCGCCCTAATCCCCGGCCCGACGCTTCGCCACCCCAAGGGCATCAGAGACCTCGAGCAGTGGTACATGAGCCTCGTCAGTCGGCCGCAGTACGTCTACGAGGTCTTCGACCGCCAATGCGAGATCGCGCTCGCCAATCTGGCGCGGATCCACGCGGCGATCGGCGACGGCGTCACCGCCGTGTTCGTCACCGGCACCGACTTCGGCAGCCAGCAGGGCCCACTGATCTCGCCGAGAACCTACTGCACGCTCTTCAAGCCGTTCCACGTTCGGATCAACGACTGGATCCACGCCAACACCGGATGGAAGACCTTCATCCACTCCTGCGGCTCGATCTGGCGGCTGCTCGACGACATCGTCGATGCCGGCTTCGACGCGCTGAACCCCGTTCAGGCTTCGGCGGCCGAGATGGATCCCGAGCGCCTGAAGCAGACCTACGGCGATCGCATCACCTTCTGGGGTGGCGGCATCGACACCCAACGTGCCCTGCCGTTCGGCACGCCCGAAGAGATCCGGGAGATGGTCCGCGAGCGCATTGCGATCTTCGGCCGCGGCGGAGGCTTCGTCTTCAACCCCATCCACAACGTCCAGGCCGGCGTGCCGGTCGAGAACCTGCTCGCGCTCTACCAGGCGGTCGACGAGTTCCGCGGCTATGCGATCGGCGGGAGCGCACCCTAGGAGGCGCGACACCAATGGGCATCCTCGATCAACTTCGCGAGGCCGTCGTCGACGGTCAGGCGAGCGCGGCCGTCGAGCAGACAAGGCGTGGGCTCGAGGAGGGCATTCCCGCGCAGTCCCTGTTCGACGACGGCCTGATGGCCGCGATGCGACGCGTTGGAGCGCTGTTCGAAGAGGGCGAGGTCTTCGTTCCGGAGATGCTCGTCGCCTCGCATGCGATGACCGCGGCGCTTGAGGTCTTGCGGCCCGAGCTCGTAGCTGCGGGCGCCCGCTCATCCGGTCGGGTCGCGATCGGCACCGTGATGGGCGACCTGCACGACATCGGCAAGAACCTCGTCGCGATGATGCTTCAGGGTAACGGCTTCGAGATCGACGACCTCGGCACCGACGTCTATCCGGAGCGCTTCGTGCAGGCGATCCGGGGCGGCGCCGAGGTGGTCGCGATGTCCGCTCTGCTGACCACGACGATGACCAACATGGCGGAGATCGTCGAGGCGATCCGTGAGGCCGGCCTGCGCGAACAGGTCGGCATCGTGATCGGCGGCGCGCCGATCACCCAGACCTACGCCGACGAGGTCGGCGCCGACGGCTACGCCCGCGACGCGTCGAGCGCCGTCCGGCTGGTCGAGGAGGTCATTGGTCGCGTGCGTGCCGCCGATGCCGGTTGAGCGGCCGCGCGTCAGCGTCGAGCTCGAACCCATCGGTCGTCGTGTCGAGGTGCCGGTGGGCACGACGATCCTCGCCGCTGCGCAGTCCGTCGGCATTGGCCTGACGTCGGCCTGCGGCGGACAGGGGACGTGCGGATCGTGCAGAGTCCAGATCGTCGGCGGGGAGGTCACACCGGCGTCTGAGGAGGAGCGCCAACAGCTGGGCGAGTCCGCGCTCGCCGCGGGTGTTCGTCTCGCCTGTCGGACTGGTGCGCGCGGCGACGTCCGAGTCGCGATCCCAAACGAGTCGTTGACCACCACGCAGCGCCTGCAGCTCGAAGGTCAGTGCTTCGACATCCCGCTCGACCCGGCCGTGGCCGGGCTCGATGTCGTTCTCAGGCGGCCGGCACGCGACGATCTGCGCGCCGACGCGACGCGCGTGCTCGATGCCCTCGCTTCGCGACAGCCGCGGATCGACCTGGCGCAGAAGCCGCGAATCGGCCTGGCCGTACTTGCCGAGTTGCCCGGGCGCCTTCGCTCGCAGGAGTGGTCGGCGCGCGTCGCGATTCACCGGCCACGGGGCGAGGTCGTGGCTGTCCGTCCGGGCGGCGCCCGACTGTTCGGTCTCGCCGTCGACCTCGGGACGACGAAGCTCGCGGCCTACCTCGTCGACCTCGAAACCGGCAGCACCGTCGGTCGGGCCGGCGCAGTCAATCCGCAGATCAGCTGCGGCGAGGACGTCATGAGCCGGATCGCCCACGCCAACACCGGCGCGGCGGCAGCGCGCGCGCTCGGCGCGGCGGCTGTGGAGGCCGTCGGTCGGTTGGCGGACGAGCTATGCGCCGCCGAGCAGTGCGAGCGCAGCGCGATCGTCGACTGCGTCGTGGTTGGCAACACGGCGATGCACCACCTGTTCGCCGGACTGCCTGTTCGCCAGCTTGGGCAGGCGCCCTATGTCGCGGCGGTCAGCGATCCGCTGGACCTGCGTGCCGGCGACCTCGGCCTTCGCTTCGCGGCTGGCTCGAGGGTCCACCTGCCACCGCTGATCGCCGGCTTCGTCGGCGCCGACCACGTCGCGATGCTGCTCGCCACGGGGGCCACCGAGGCCAGCGCGACGGTGCTGGCGCTCGATATCGGCACCAACACAGAGATCAGCCTCGCTCACGCCGGCAGCCTCTGGAGCGCCTCCACCGCGTCCGGCCCGGCGTTCGAGGGCGCGCACATCACCGACGGCATGCGGGCGGCCCCCGGTGCGATCGAGCGCGTCCACTGCGGCGACGGACGCTTCTTCGTCCAGACAGTCGACGAGTGCCCGGCCGTCGGGCTATGCGGGTCGGGCATCCTCGATGCGGTCGCCGAGGGTCTGCGCGTCGGCATCATCGACGCCCGGGGGGGCTTGACCCGCTCGCATCCGCTGGTCGCGGCGGACAACGGCCGGACGAGGTGCGTGCTGGTGCCTGCGGCCCACACTGGACACCACCGCGACATCGTCTTCACGCGCGCTGACGTCGGCGAGATCCAGCTCGCCAAGGGCGCGATCCGTGCCGGCACCGAGCTGCTGTTGAGGGCCGCCGGAATCGAAGCCACGGAGCTCGATGAGGTCGTCGTCGCCGGCGCGTTCGGCACCTATCTCGACCTTCGCAGCGCGATCCGCGTCGGCCTGCTTCCCGATCTGCCCGCGGAGCGCTTCCGCCAGGTTGGCAACGCGGCTGGCGCTGGGGCCCAGCAGCTGCTGATCTCGCGCGAGCGCCGCGCGCTCGCGGTCGAGCTCGCCGGCCGCGCCCGCTACCTCGAGCTGACGACACACCCGGAGTTCGCCGAGCATTTCGTCGCGGCGATGCGCTTCTGATGGGCGCCGTCGTCCAAACCTATGAGCGCCTTGCGATCAGCGAGCTCGACGAGTTCGTCTTCGGTCGCTGCCCGCACCCGTTGAGCGTCGGGCACGGTCTCGAGATCGGCGCCGGGACGGTCCACCCCGAGCTCAACTTCACACTGCCGCCGACATCGATCAGCGCAGCGACGATGGCCGCCGTGTGTGCTGAGTACGCGGCGATGATCGACGACGTGTGTGCGCGCGCCGTGGTGTTGCATCTGCCGGGACTGCTGGTCGAGTTCGAGCTCCTGCCGGAGCTCACCGAGCGGCCGGAGTGGGGCGCCGAGGTGACCTCGACGCTGCGCCAGGCGCTCGACCGCCACCACGACCGCCACGGCCTTGCCTGCGCGCTGCGGGTTACGCCGAACGACATCCGCGAGTTCGTCCGGCCACCGCTGATGCGCAGCGGAGAGAAGTGGGAGCAGATGGTGCGGAGCTTCGAGCTGTGCGCCGACGCCGGCGCCGATCTGCTCGCGATCGAGTCGACCGGTGGCAAGGAGGTCCACGACGATGCACTGCTCTCCGGCGATCTTGCGGGCGCGGCGTTCGCGCTCGGCGTCCTCGGCCCGCGGGACATGGCGTTCCTCTGGGACCGCATCGTCTCGATCGCGGCAACCCGCGGCGTGACGCCATCGGGTGACACGGCGTGCGCGTTCGCCAACACCGCGATGGTGCTCGCCGAGACGCGCCACATTCCGCGCGTCTGGGCGGCCGTGATCCGGGTGATGACCGTCGCCCGGAGTCTCGTCGCCTATGAGCGCGGCGCGGTCGGACCGAGCAAGGACTGCGCTTACGAGGGGCCCTACCTCAAGGCGATCGTCGGCTGTCCGATCTCGATGGAGGGTGCCGAATCCGCCTGCGCGCACCTCTCCCCGGTCGGCAACATCGCGAGGGCCACTGCTGACCTCTGGAGCAACGAGTCGGTGGCGAACGTCAAGCTGCTTGGCGGCATGGCACCGACCGTGTCGCTCGAGCAGCTGGCGTACGCGACGCGACTGATGAACGTGGCAACGGACTGCGACCGCGCGCTGGTACTGCGTGATCTGTTCGTCGCCTCCGACGCGTCGCTCGATCCGCAGGCCCACGTGCTGCGCCCGGACGTCGTCCTCGACCTCGCAGCACAGATCGTCGAAGAGCCGACGCCGTACCGCAGGGTGCGCCGCGCGGCGATGGCGACGCTGGCGACGCTGCGCGGCGCGAATGGCAGCGGCTCGTTGAAGCTCTCGAGCGCGGAAACCTCGTGGCTCACCCGCCTGTCGGGCGCCGCCGAGGAGTTGCCCGACGATGAGCGGACCCTGATCGAGGCCGTGCTCGCGCGTGTTGACCGCAGCAAACTCCGCCTCGAGGAGTACGACCTCGAGGACATCGAATGAAGCCGCGCGAGCGCGTCGCCGCCGCACTCGACCATGTCGGGCCCGACCGTTGCCCGTTCCAGGCGACGTTCACGCCGGAGTTCGCAGTGCGGCTTCGTGGCGACCTGCAGCTCACAGATGACCGCCTCCACAATCCGCACGGCGGTGGTAACACCTACGACCTCGAGATCGCCCTCGGGGAGGACCTGCTGCTGACATCCGTCGGCTGGGCCAACTCCTACTACCAGCAGGGTGAGACCTACGTCGATGAGTGGGGGGTGGGCTGGCGCGCGGTTCCGTACAAGACGCCCTACGGCAGCGGCCACTACACCGAGCCGTGCGCGCATCCGCTGGCCGACAGGGCCGCGCTCAACACCTACCGCCCTCCGGACCCCAATCGGCCCGAGCTGTACAGCGACTCGGCCGCCGCGATCCGCGACTTCGGGGACGAGTACTGGATCGTCGGCGTCACCGTCACGACGATCTTCGAGGCGGCCTGGGCGCTGCGCGGGCTCGAGCGCCTGCTGATGGATTTCATCGAGGACCCGGACACCGCCGAGGAGGTCCTCGAAATCCCCTACCGCTACCACCTCGCCGCCGCCGAGCGGCTCGTTCGCATGGGCGTCGACACGATCTGGCTGGGCGACGACATCGGCCAGCAGACGGGCCTGATCATGTCGCCGCGGCACTGGCGGCGCTATCTGAAGCCGCGGATGGCGAACATGATCGAGGTGTTGAAGGCGATCAACCCGCAGCTGACGATCGCCTACCACACCGACGGTTGCGTCTACGCGATCATCCCGGAGCTGATCGAGATCGGCATCGACGTGCTCAACCCCGTGCAGCCGGTGGCCATGGAGCCAGCCAGGCTCAAGCGGGAGTACGGGGGGGAACTGTGCTTCTGGGGGTCGATCGACGAGCAGCACACGCTTCCCTTCGGCAGCCCGGACGACGTTCGAAGTGAGGTGCGGGAGCGGATCGCGACGCTCGGCGCCGGGGGCGGGCTGATCCTCGGACCGACCCATCACCTGCAGCTCGACACGCCGCTGGAGAACTTCTGGGCGATGGCCGAGGAGGTCACCGGCCGGGAGCCGCCGCGCCCTGCCTGACCGCGCGGGCGAGCTGGCGAGCCCGCCCGCACGGCCGCCGGGGGCGCCCCGGCGTTCGGCTAGGTTTCGCCCGTGCGCCGACCGCCCGGACCTCTCGTGACGCGGTGAGTCCGCGGCGCCTGCCGGCGTGGTGGCCGCTTGTGGCGCTCACGCTGCTGGCGGCGGTGCTGCGCTTCTCGACACTCGACCTGCAGAGCTTCTGGTACGACGAGGCGTTCACCCCGGTTCACGTGCTGCATCCGAGCCTTGCGGCGACGCTGCACGCGGTGGTGCACGACGAGAACACGCCGCCGCTTTGGTACGTGTTGATCTGGGCGTGGTCGCGCGTGTTCGGGACCGGGATGGTGGCGCTGCGCTTCCCCTCGGCGCTCGCCGGTCTGGCCACTGTCCCGGTGGCCTGGGAGATCGGGCGGGAGCTGGCCGCGCGAGTGTCCAGCTCCCGCCGCGCCGCGATCGTCACCGCCGGGCTGGTGGCCGTCAACCCGCTGTTCGTGTGGTACTCGCAGGAGGCTCGTGCCTATGCGCTCTTTGTGCTGCTGGCGGCTCTCGCGATGCTGTGCTTCCTGCGCGCCGAACGCGAGCCCAGCCCACGCCGGCTGGCGGCCTTCGCGCTGGTCGCCTCGCTGGCGCTGCTCAGCCACTACTTCGCCGTGTTCCTGCTGATCCCGATGGCGCTCTTGCTGGCGCGAGACCGTGCGAGTTGGCGGATCACGCTGCCGGCGCTCGGCGCGCTGGGCATCGTCGGTGTGGCGCTGCTGCCGCTGATCGCCGCTCAGGGAGGGCACGGCACGCAGTGGATCGCGGCGTGGGCGCTCGCCAGCCGCCTGGAGGCGATCCCGCAGTACTACCTCACCGGATATTCCGGCGCCCCGCTTGGACACACGATCGAGCTGGCGGTGGCGCTGGCGATCCTGGTGGGTGTCGGGTTCGGCCTGTGGCGGACGCTCGAACGTACCGAGCGCGCCGGCGCAGCGCTCGCGCTCACACTCGCGGCCTGCGGCGTGCTGATTCCACTGCTGCTGGCGCTGCTCGGCGCGGACTACCTGGCGCCGCGCAACGTTGTCGCGGCGATGGTCCCGGTGACCGCGGCGGTGGCGGTGATCGTCGCTGCGCGGCGCACCGGCCGCTCCGGTATGGCCCTGGCGGCGCTGATCGGACTGGCCTTCGCCGCCGTGAGCGTCGACGTGGACCTCAGCCCGCGGCTGCAGCGCGGCGACTGGCGCGGGGTTGCGCTAGCGCTGTCGGCACGGCTGCGAGTCCCGGCCGCGAACGGCGCGGTCGGTCGGAGTCCGGGTGCCGCGAGGCCGGCCAGGGTCATCACCACCGTCGAGTTGGGGGCGGCGCCGCTCGAGTACTACCTGCCACCGCTGCGCAACCTGCCCGAGGGCACCTCGGTGACGGTCAGTGAGATCGACGAGACCGGATACGCGCCGCTGCGTCGCGGCGCGGGCGATCCGCCTGCGCCCGGCTTCCAGTTGCGCGCGCGACTCGATATCGACGGGCTGATCGTCTACCGGTTCACCGCGCCGAGCGCTCGCACGGTTTCCGAGGCGACGCTGCGCCGTCACGTGATCACGCTGGCGCTCGCGGAGGTGCTCGTGCCCGGGCGCGGCGGCGCGAGCGTGGGAGCGCCGTAGCGTCGAAGGTGGCCCGTCGAGGCGATCGTGGGGTCTCGACCCGACGCGCGCCCACGACACAGAAGAGCCCCAACGGGGGGCTTCCCGAGTGCATTCCGAGAGGACAGCTCTCAAGCCTCTCTGGTCCCTGAAAGTCCTGCTGGATCAGGCCTGCCCAGCTCGGGGATGACCCGACGAGTGGCCTTCGGGGCTAATGCTCGTCGGAGCGAGCGTGGCTGGTGGTTTCGGAGGCCGTTGGCGCAGGCGACGTTCGCTAGGGCGACGTTTGCTCGTCTTCGCCGAGCCGCGTCAGTCGCCGTGCATCGTGGGAGTCGCCGGCTCGTCGAGCGTCGCCCCGCGCAATCCCGCGCCGCACATTCGCGCGCGGCCTGATCGGTCGGTCGTCGTGCGTTGTCTACGGTTGGTGTGGCGCGCGTGTGCGCCTGCGGAACAGGATCGTGACCAGCGTTCCGAGCAGCCAGCCGAGGATTGCTGCGAACAGCGTCAGCCAGACGAGCGGCACGGTCGAGTGTGCGAACACCCAATCGACTCGCACGTCGCGCGTGTTCGTCGTGGCGAGTGCGACGACGTAAACAAGCAGCGCAACCGCCGCCAGCGCGTAGAGGTGCAGGCGGGCGCGGTGTGCCATGCGGCGCGTGCGGGCACCGCGGCTCTCACGTTCGGGTTTCGCCGGGGCCGATGGCTGTGGCTCGGCAGCGCCGGGAAGGGACACCTCGGTGGACGGATCGTCGTGCTGCGGCGCGGGGACCTCCCCGGATGCCGGGTAGTCGATCATTTCGGGTGAAGCACCGTCAATCATCAGGGCCTCCTTGAACGCTCGCGGCGCCTGTTGGTTTCGGGCGCGGCTCGGCGAGCAGTGATGTGGTTCATGTGGTTACGAGACCGTCTGTGAGGACAATCGCATCGCGTGTGGATGCGGGCATATCGGCGACCTTCCCGAGCGCTGAGACGGGCTGGGTGGCGCTGTCAAGCTTCACGTCGCGACACTTGCGGCCGTGCGGGCGGCCTGGTAGCTGACGGTGCGCGCGTTGCGGCGTGGTCTGGAGCGCTGCGCCTTCGGCATGGTTGCGCGTCCATGCGCGGCGAACGTCGTGCCTCGCGCTGTGGGCGAGTCACGCAGACCGGCGCGGGCGCGGACCAGCAACGATTTCACGCCTGGCACGGTCGTGTTCATGGCCGTCGCGATCTGCTGGTAGGCGAACCCGTCGATCTCGCGCAGCAGCAGGGCCGTGCGCTGCGTGTCAGGCAGCGCCTGAACGCCGTCCACCAGCTCACGGAACTGCTGGCGGCTGGCCAGCTTGTCAACCACGGTGCGCCCGTTCTCGGCATGGTGCTCATCCAGCAAGTCAACCGCGACCGTCCTGGCGCGGCGCAGCTGGTTGATGCAGCGGTTTCTCGCGATCCGATAGAGCCACGGCCGCACCTGGATTTCGCGCTCGTCCGCGAGGAGTGCGCGAAACGCGGCCGCAAACACATCCTGCAGCGCGTCTTCGGCGTCCTCTTTGGATCGCAACATCTTCCAGCAGAACCACAGCAGTCGCGTCTGATATCGGGCCGCGAGGGTCTCGAAGGCGCTATGGCGACCTTGTCGGAGCAGTGCGACCAGTTGCTCATCTGAGCGCGCGTCCAGCGCACCATCAGAGTCATCCAGCAGCGACGTCGAGGAATGCTGCGGGCGGGTCAGGGTCAGGGTTGGCATCGGTGCCTCCGGAGTCAGTTAACTCGCGGAAGTACGGTCGCATTGCCCGTCCACTCGCTGTGGGCCGACCTCACAATGATGCCCTCCTGGCTTCAGTCTACTCCGCGCACCGCTCGAAAACCACCGGCACGTCAGCAGGCCGGCCGAATCGCGGAGTTCCGTGCGAGGTCGGCGTCAGCGCGGCGGCGAGGCCGAGTGTTCTGCCGGTAGCTCGTCGAAGTCGATGAGGTCGGTGGGGGCGAGGATGAAGACCTCGCACATCATGTCGGGATGCTGCTGGTTGCCGCTCATGAAGCCGATCACGCGCCGGCCGGTTGCGTTCTCGATGACCTCTTCGAAGCGCTCGCGCATGAGTTCTTGGAACTCGATTCGCTGTTGGATGACGGCCGCGCCGCGGCCGCCCGCGAGCAGTGTCTGTTCCACGCGCGAGAAGCCGCCGCGCAGCACGCAGACCACGAGGTCGTCGGCGTAGTAGGACTTGGTTCGTGACGGGCCGTGGCCGTAGAAGTCCTTCAGCAGCGCGACCATGCCGTCCGAGATCGCGCTCAGCACGTCGCCGTGGGCCCGAGGCGGGGCTTGGACCTCGCGCGGGCTCATGGCGCGGGAGCCGGATGTCGTGCCGTCGCCAGAACGTCTGAAGCGTATCGCGCCGTGGCGCTATGGTGTCGGCGAGCATCGCTCGTGGGGTCCTCGCCCTTCGCTCCGCGCGCGAACTGCCCTGAGGGACGAGAGAGAAGGCCGCCATGTCGGCCCCAACCACCCCTCTGCACGGGGAGGAACTGCTCGTGGCAGTTACGGACGCGATGATCGCGCTGCACCAGCGCTACCACCATCGCGCCCCAGCGACCGCGAAGACGCTGCTGCTCGGTGGCGATCTGCTCGCCTGCGTGCTCGGAGGCGTCTACACGACCGTCGAGCAGACAATGATCGAGCTGCAACGTTCGACGATCGTGCAGGAAACCCGCAGCGCCTTCCAGACCGCCATGCGGCACAAGTTCATCGCCGCCGTCGAACGCCTTTCGGGCCGCGACGTGCTCGCCTTCATCTCCAACCACCACGTCGGACCCGACGTCGAAATCGAGCTCTTCATGCTCGAGCCCCAGCACGAATGACGCGCCTCGAGCGGGGCCGTGCGAGTGAGCGGTGCCGGAGCGCGCAGGAGGAGTAGCAGTAGCGCGAACGTGTACTGCTGTTCGCGAGGGCATGCACGTGGGGTCGGCCACCGCGCCGGCAGCACGACCTGACTTCCGAGATCCACTGACTCCCGGAGGTCGCAGTGCCCCACCAGCTGTCTCTCGCCGATCTGCCCAGCGAGCGAGTGAGAACCGCGGGCTTGGCAGCGCTTGCCGCAACTTTCCGGCTCACGGAGGCTCTAAGAGACTGATGTCGCGGATCACACGACTATTGCTGTGCCTGCTCGCGGTTGGGTTGACCGTTTCGGTGTTTTCGGCCGGTGCGGCGCCCGCTCGTTCGGCGGCGGCTCACCATCCGGCGGTCGGGATCGGCGACAACAAGCCCGACATGTTCAAGGATCCGCGGTTTCTGGCGCTCGGGATCAAGAACGTGCGCTACGACATGTCGTGGGACGCGCTGACGGTCACCTGGCAGCGTCAGGAGGTGACCGCGTGGATGAACGCCGCGAAGAAGGCCGGCCTCAACGTGCTGGTCACGATTGACCATTCGGACCGCGTCATCTACAAGAAGGTCAAGGTGCATGGGAAGACCAAGAAGAAGGCTTTCAGCCAGGTCCGCGTGATGCCGGACACCGCGCAATACATCAACGCCTTCAAGGCATTCCGCAAGAAGTTTCCCTGGGTGAAGCAGTACGTGACCTGGGATGAGACGAACTGCTATTGCGAGGTGAGCTTCAACAGGGAGGGGCAGATCGCGTCCTACTACCGCGCGCTGCGCTCGGCCTGCTCGTCGTGCACGATCCTCGCGGCGGAGTTCCTCGACACCGCCAAGCAAGACGCCGTGCCGATGAAGACCTGGGTATCGAAACTCGACAAGGCGCTCGGCTTCCAGCCGGGCTACTGGGGCCTGAACGACTACGAGGACGCCAACCACCTCGTCAGCACGCAGACGCGCCAGTTGCTCGGGCTCGTCCGCGGCGAGATCTGGCTCGCCGAGACCGGCGGGCTCGTCAACCGGCCGGCGGTCAAGCATCCGGGGTTCCCCCAAAACGCCTCCCACGCTGCGAAGGTCGACTCCTATGTGCTGAACACGGTCGGCTCGTTGAGTCCGCGGATCCAGCGCGTCTACCTCTACGAGTGGGACGCCAAGACCCGCCGTGACACTTGGGACAGCGCGTTGATCTCGTACAACAACATTCCGCGTCCGGGCTACAAGGTGCTCGCCAACACGCTGAAGTCGTGGGGAATCAAGCCGAACTGCTCGATCTCCCGGGTGCCTCCAACCTGCCCCCGCCTGTCCGCCACGCCACAGAGTGGCATGCGTGCGATCGGCGCGATCAGCGCAACCCACTGAGCGGAGCGTTTACGCCGCCGATCGCCGCAGGGCGCCGTCGGATTGCGCGCGTTCCTCGCACTCTTTGCGGCCCGCCCCAATGCAATGCCTGCCCCGCGCGCGTACCGTGGCCGGTCGCGGGCGTCGGTTCTCGGGATTGTCGCTTGGCGAGTGTCGATGTCGAGCGGTCGTGCGGTTCAGCGGCGCGGTTGGAGCAGGCCGCGGAACGCGCGGATCACGAGGTCGACGAGCAGCGGGCGGGGTATCTGGGGGTGCTCGAGCGACCAGAGGGCGAGGCCGGCCATCGCGCTGCGCAGCAGTTCGGCGAGCGGCTCGAGCTCGTCTTTGGGGATCGACAGGTCGGGCTGGGCCTTGAGCAATGCTGCGATGACGGTGCGGGCGTCTGCCTGGATTTGGCGGCGGGCGGCTTGGATGTCCGCGTCGCCGGTGCTGTCGTGGAAGATCATCTTCCACGTATCGGGTCGCTCTTGGACGCGGGCGAACCAGCCGTCGATCAGCAGTGGAAGCCGCGAGATGAGCGGCTCGTTTGTCGCGGCTGGCTGGACGAAGCGCGGCTGCTGTTCGCGGTGTTGCTCGAGCGCGCGAGGTAGAGCGCCTTCTTGGAGTCGAGGCCGTGGCCGCCTCCGCCGGGATCTGGCCGAGCCACCTGGTGACGCTCGAAGTGCACCCGAGTGGGAGCAAATGACACTAGTCGCCCAGGCCCGCGAACAGCTCCGTGGTCAGGTAGCGCTCGCCGAAGGATGGGATCACGACGACGATCAGCTTGCCGGCGTTCTCCGAGCGGCGCGCCAGCGCCAGGGCGGCCCATACAGCGGCGCCCGAGGAGATGCCCACCAGCAGCCCCTCCTCGCGCGCCAGGCGCCGGGCAGTCTCGAACGCGTCGTCGTTCTCGACGGTGACGATCTCGTCGAGCAGGTCACGATCGAGGATGGCGGGCACGAATCCCGCGCCGATGCCCTGGATCGGATGGGGTCCCTTGGCTCCGCCGGACAGCACTGGCGAGCCCGCCGGCTCCACCGCCACGAATCGAACTGACGGCTTGCGCTCGCGGATCACCTGAGCCACGCCCGTGATCGTGCCGCCGGTGCCCACGCCGGCGACGAAGATGTCGAGCTTCCCATCCGTGTCGCGCCATACCTCCTCGGCGGTGGTGGCTCGATGGATCGCCGGGTTGGCCGGATTCTCGAACTGCTGGGGGATGAAGTAAGCCGGGTCGCTGCTGGCGAGCTCCTCGGCCTTGGCGATCGCGCCGGGCATGCCCTCGCGACCGGGGGTGAGCACCAGCTCGGCTCCGTACGCGCGCAGCAGCATCCGCCGCTCCTTGCTCATCGTCTCAGGCATCGTGAACACGCAGCGATAGCCGCGTGCCGCGCACACCATGGCCAGGGCGATCCCGGTATTGCCGCTCGTCGGTTCGAGGATGATCGTGTCCGACCCGATCAACCCGGCTCGCTCCGCCGCGTCGATCATGGACACGCCGATCCGGTCCTTCACGCTGTGTGCCGGGTTGAAGAACTCCAGCTTGGCCACGACCTGCGCCACGACGCCCTCAGTCACCCGGTTGAGCCGCACCAGCGGGGTGTTGCCCACCAGTTGGGTGATGTCGTCAGCAATTCTCATCATCGTCACGCTTTCAGTTTCGTCGCGTGGCTGCGTCGCGAGGTTGGTCATCCGATCCACAGCCCTTCCACGCGGACCTGCAGCCCGGCCGGCGTGTGGCTCGCGTAGTTCATGAAATAGTACAAAGGCAGTCGTCTTTGATAGGTTATACTGCCGAACAGAGGAGCACCACGTGAGCGAGCATCACCGCCCCGAGACCGTCGCGCTGCATGGTGGCCAGCAGCCGGACAGTGCGACCAACGCACGCGCTGTGCCGATCTACCAGACGTCGTCGTTTGTCTTCAACGACACCCAGCACGCGGCCGACCTGTTCGCGCTCGCTGTGCCGGGCAACATCTACTCGCGCATCATGAATCCGACGTGGGCCGTGCTCGAGGAACGCCTTGCAGCCCTCGAGGGCGGCATTGCCGCGCTCGTCACCGCGTCCGGGCAGGCGGCCGTCACCTACTCCGTGCTCAACGTCACGCGTGCAGGCGACAACATCGTCTCGGTCTCGCAGCTCTACGGAGGGACTTACAACCTGTTCGCGCACACGCTCCCGCAGTACGGCATCGAGGTCCGCTGGGCCGATGCCGACGACCCCGGCGCCGTCGCTCGCCTCGCCGACGAGCGCACGCGCCTGGTCTTCGCCGAGACGATCGGCAACCCGAGACTGAACGTCCTCGACGTGCCGGCGTGGGCGGAGGCGGCTCACCTCGCGGGGCTCCCGCTGATCCTCGACAACACAGTCCCGACGCCGATCGGTGCCCGTGTGTTCGAGCAGGGCGCCGATGCGGCGGTGCATTCGCTGACGAAGTTCATCGGTGGCCACGGCACCTCGATCGGTGGAGCGATTGTCGATGCCGGCCGCTTCGACTGGGTGGCACACGCACAGCGCTTCCCGGGCCTCACGACGCCCGACCCGTCCTACCACGGCGTCGTCTGGAGCGACGCGCTCGGCCCGGCGGCCTACATCGGGCGCGCACGGACGGTGCTCCTGCGCAACACGGGTGCCGCGCTGTCGCCGTTCAATGCCTTCCTGTTCCTGCAGGGCGTCGAGACGCTCCCCTTGCGCATGGAGCGCCACAACGCCAACGGCCTCGCCGTGGCCGAGCATCTGTCAGAGCACGAGGCCGTCGAGTGGGTCTCTTACCCGGGCCTGGAGTCAAGCCCCTACCGCGAGGTCGCCGACCGTGTGCTGCGTGGGGGCTACGGGGCGCTGGTCACGTTCGGCGTGTGCGGTGGAGCGCAGGCCGGCAAGGCGTTCATCGAAAACCTGAAGCTGTTCAGCCATCTCGCCAATATCGGCGACGCGAAGTCGCTCGCGATCCACAACGCCTCGACGACGCACTCCCAGCTCAACGACGAGGAGCTCGCTGCGGCCGGCGTGACGCAGGAGACGGTGCGTCTGTCGGTCGGCATCGAGCACATCGACGACATCATCGAAGACCTCGACCAGGCCCTGGCCGCAACCAGAGCGCTCGTCACGGCATGACGATCGGCGGCCTTGGCCGCGTGCAGACGCAGCGGGTCGTGCTCTTCGAGGAGGACGACCCGCTCGTGCTGCAGTCAGGCGCGACGCTCGCGCCGGTAGAGGTCGCCTATGAGACCTATGGCACGCTCGACGCCGATCGGGCTAACGCGGTGTTCGTATGCCACGCGCTCAGTGGCGATGCACACGCTGCTGGACACCACGGGGACCCAAGCCGGCGTGGCTGGTGGGACACGATCATCGGTCCCGGGCGCCCGCTTGATACCGAGCGGTTCTTCGTCGTGTGTCCGAACCTCCTCGGCGGCTGCGCCGGCACGACTGGGCCGGCGACGATCGATCCGCGCACGGGCCGCGCCTACGGCCTTCGCTTCCCGCTGCTTACCGTTCGCGACCTCGTCGCCGTACATCGCGCGCTGCTATGTCACCTCGGCGTCGTGCGCCTGCATGCGGCGATCGGTGGATCGCTCGGCGGGATGCAGGTGCTGCAGTGGGCCATCGATCAGCCTGAGGACATCGATCGTGGCGTACTCGTCTGCGCGAGCGCCCGCCTGAACGCGCTCAACATCGCGCTGACCGCCGTCGCACGCTCCGCGATCATGAGCGATCCCGACTTCCAAGACGGTGACTACCTCGACGGTCCGCGGCGGCCGGACCGCGGCCTTTCGCTCGCGCGCAAGCTCGGGCACATCACCTACCTCTCGGGCGAGTCGATGCGCCGCAAATTCGACCGTGCTCGACGAGGCGGACCGCCGGCGGCGATGACGATGTCCAACGACTTCGAGATCGAGCACTACCTCGACCACCAGGGCGAGAGCTTCGTCGGGCGCTTCGATGCGCTCAGCTACCTCTACCTCACGCGGCTGATGGACTATTTCGACCCCTTCGCCGACCGCGACCTCGAGCTCGCGCGGGTCAGCACCCGGCTGCTGGCGATCTCCTTCGACAGCGACTGGCGCTTCGGCAGCGAGCACTCCCGCCACCTCGTGGACGTGTTGCGGGCCGGGGGCGTCGACGCGCGCCACGTCGAGGTGTCCTCACCGTGGGGGCACGACTCGTTCCTCATGGAGGGGGACGCCTACCAACGCCTCGTCACGCAGGCGCTGAGCGAGCATGTCGGGCCGCGGTCCACGCCTGGACGGCGCCGAGACGCCGCCTAGGTTGGTGTGCCCGCACCCCGGATCACGATCTCGGGGAGCGCCCGAGGGCCGCGGGGTCTCTCAACCGCCAGACGGCCCGAAGACGCAGAGAAACCCGCCATCGCGGAGCCCTTTCCCAGTGCGCCAGAGAGGACTCGAACCTCCACGAGCTAGGCGCTCACGAGGCCTGAACCTCAATCGTGGGGTGTCAGATACGTCCGCGGGCGGCCGCACCGTCCATTTCGGGCGCGCCCTGGGGACCCGTCGGACGCATCTCATGTGGCGTCTGTTCTCACGGCGTTCTACGGTGCTGACCTGGATCACCCCAGCCCTATCCTGATGATCGTCGTGTGCGCGACGTTGGCAATCGGGGACTCGCTGACGTAGGCGGTGGAGCCGCTCAGCGCGGTCGAGCCGAGCGTCGTCGTGCCGCCCGCACCGGGCTTGCGGTTTGAGCACAGGCTTGCGCTGTTGTAGTTCTGGATGTAGCCGGGCTGATAGCCCGGGTCGCGGAGCACCGCCGAGGGCAGGCGCAGCAGTAGGCGGTCGTGGCCGGCGGTCGAGATCGAGGGCAATCCGAGGAGCAGTTCCTGGGCGCAGCGGTCGGTCTGCTCGTACAACAGCCGGCCCTCGTCCAATGCCGGGCTTGCATACTGCACGTTCGCGGTGGCCAGGCGCAGGACGCTGCGGACGCCGCTTTGCAGGTTCTCCTCGTAGATGGCGCTGCGCTGCGCGTTCGCGTAGGTCCAGGCGACCGTCGATCCTTCGATCGTCGGCCGGCCGATCGCCCCGGAGCTCACCGAGCCCGCGAGGTAGCGGCGCTTCGCCCGCTTGCGCAGCGACACCGCGAACAGGTTTTCGACGCCTCTGGTGGTCTCGTCACGCACGATCAGCCAGCGGGCCGAGACGGCGAGGGCGTCGATGCTCGCGCGCGGCGGCGCGGGAATCGTCGTCGGCGAGCTCGAGGGAAATCCCGCGGCGACGATGATCTGGCTGCCTGAGACGTAGGCGAGGTTCCCGCCGCCGAGGGCCGGAAACCGGCCCGGAAGCTTCACCGTCTTCGAGTGCGCGAACAGCCAGCCGTTCCCGCCGACCTTCTGCCAGGCGAGCGATCCGCCGTAGGCCGACGGATCTGTAGCGAAGTTTGACGCCCCAGCCAGCGCACTCGAGCCGGCGAGCACGGCGGCGCAGGCGCTCAGGCCGATCGCGTCCAGACGCCGCAGGCCAAGCCATAGGCGCGGTTCGAGCGCCAGACGTTCGAGCGCCAGATCGCCCCGCTCGGTACCGAGGCGCGGCGCGATCCACAGCACCGGCAGCGCGCGGCCGACTCCGAACGCGACGCCGACGACGACGCCGAAGATCGCGCTGTCGGCCGCGAAGCTGATGCCGGCGAGCGCCCAGACCGCGAAGCTGAGCACGAAGGTTGTGAAGCCGAGACCGAGCAGCAGGCCGTAGAGCCCGCACGCCAGCGGCAGCGGCATGATCCAGCGCCAGCGCTCGGGAACCTGGCGGCGAATCTGGGGCGCGATCCGCCAGCCGCGCCAGTCGGCGAACGCGGCGGCGAGCGCGAGCGCGCCGGCGAGCGCGTCGCGCAGCCCGGTCGCGCCGTGCCCGAGCAACTCGCCGAGCAGCGAGAGCCCGCCGAACGTGACCACCCCGCCCGCCAGCGCACCGATCGTGAAGGTCGCCGTCGCGGAGATCATCACCATCCGTCGCGCGTCGCCGAGTGCCGTGCCGATCGTGTCGACCATCGAGAAGCCGCAGGGCGACCAGGCCCCGGCGATCCCCGCGACCACCGCCGTGACGGCGCCCGCGGCGACCAGCAGGCTCAGCACGGCGTCGCGGTCTGGTAATAGGTCACGCAGAAGACGTGCCGTCCCGGGTAGCAGTAGCCCACCAGGGCCGCGTCCCCATTGATGCGCACGTTCGTCACCCCGCAGCAGTCGCGGATGCGGCGCACCGTCCCGCCGCAGCAGCGATACCAGGAGCCGTCGAGGCTCAGTTTGATGTCGTAGTCCTGGCCCGCCGTCTCGCAGACCTTGGTGCGGGGCGCGGACGCGAGCGGCACACCGTCCGCATCCTTGAGCACGCGGCCGTGGGCATCGATCGGCGCGCCGATGGCGTTGATCGGTCGTCCGAGGTCGTCAACCGCCACGCCGTCGCTCGCACGCAATGGGTATCCGTTGCGGTCGATCCGCGGTAGCCCGGTCGGTGCCGGGCAGTTGCCCGTCGTGTAGGTGTGCCCGCAGAAGTTCGTGTAGAGGTAGGCGTCGGCATCGGCAGGCAGCGCTGCCGACGCGATCGTCTTGGCACCGGCAAGCGCGATCACCGCGCCGCCGAGACGCTCCAGAAAGCCGCGACGGCTGCTCTGGTGGACCATCGCATCGCTCAGCTGGCGATCAGAGCGCAACTGCGAGATCCGTTTCGCGCCCGCGGGCCGTGGCGATGATCCCCTCGAGCTGGACCAAGCTGTTGAACGTCCCCTTCGCGAGCGCGACACCGGCCAGGTCGAGCGCCACCGCATACGGGCTCCCCGGAACCGCGGCGGCTGCCCAGGTCGGCGCGTCGGCGACCTCGTCGAAGATCCTGACGGCAAGCAGCGGGTCGGCGGCGACGTAGCTTACGGCCGGCTCCAGTCTCCGGCACATCGGGCACCCGTCCGAGCTGAATATCGCCAGCCCGAGCAGGGCTCCAGGCGTCCACGTCAGCGGCGCAGCCCATGGCTGGCGCTGACCGACGCGTGGGCCTTCGTCGGGGATCTCCAGCGCCCCCTGGCTCGCCAGCGAGAGCCGCAGTACGCCGACCTCGCGGGCGAGCGCGAGCACGACCACGCCCATGCCTCCAACCGCGAGCAGGCAGAGCGTGAGGCCGGCTGTCAGCCAGCGATCGTAGCCCGAAGGCGCTCCGCCCAGCCAGTGACGGCCAAGCGCGAAGGCTAGTCCAGCGGCTAGCAGCGCCTGTGCCGGTGAGGAGGGGCTCAGGCGTGAGCCGGCGCCGAAGCAGGCACAGGGTCGTCCGGCGCGCCCGGCGTACAACGCGGCAGTCGAGGCGAGCGCGAACGTCACAAGCAGTGCGCAGGCCGCGTCGGCTGCCCACGCGAGCCCGCCGAGCAACGCGGCGGCGATCGCCAGCTCGGCCACGACGATCAAACCGAGCGCCGCGAAGCGTACGCGGGCTCCGCCGATCCCGTAGGTCGCGAGCGCGTCAGCGCTGCCACCGCTGTCGCGCAACTTGAGCACGGCGGCGGCGAGCAGCAGGATCGCGAGGAGAGTCTGCGCTGCCGCGCTCATCGCGGCGGAAAGCTAGCACTCACGCGCTGGCGACGAGCACTTGGACCGCCGGCGAGCGCGATGCCGACACCTGGATGCGCCGGCACCGACCCAGGACGTTCGTGACATGGTCGGCCGAGCCCGCACATTGGCCGGAGGCGACCTCCGGGTCGCGGAAGCAGCGCCGGTGACAGTCGGGCCATCCGCTCTTCGCTACCGGGCAATCGACCGGTCCAGCGTAGCCAGACGGGTCAGCGGCGAACGCGGACCAGAGCCGATCAGCTGGCCGACGCTACGGCGTGGCGCGACTTCTTGTCCTCGTACATCGCCTTGCCGGCAGCGGACATGAACCTGAACGCGTACAGGCATCTAAACCTCCTCGCGGGCCGATCACCTTGGCCTCTAGAAGCCATCAGCCGGGTGCCGGTTCAGGCGGGTTTCATCGCCTGGCGGGACCCTACCAGCAGGCGACGCCGCTGGCGGCCGTGTGCGCGTGCCTACGCGTCGCTCGCTCGGGCATCCTTACGGCGATGGGCAAGACGCTCTACCTGCTCCGCCACGCAAAATCGAGCTGGGACGATCCCGCGCTCGCCGACCACGACCGTCCGCTAGCTGTCCGCGGGCGTCGCGCTTCGAGCGTTGTCGCCGAGCATCTACGCAGCCAGCGGATCAGGCCGACGCTCGTGCTGTGCTCCTCCGCGACACGCGCCCGCGAAACGCTCGACGGGCTCAGCCTCGGCCTCGGCAACGAGACCGAAGTCCAGATTGACGAGGGCCTCTATGCGGCCTCCGCCGACGACCTTCTCGACCGGCTTCGCCAGGTCGAGGCGGCCGTGGACTGCGTGATGTTGATCGGTCACGACCCGGCGATTCAGGAACTGGCGCTGAATCTGGCCGCTAATGGGGCGCAACTCGAGCGGCTGCGAGAGAAGTTCCCGACAGCGGCTCTCGCGACTCTCGTCTTTGAGGGCAGCTGGAGTGAGCTGGCTACGGGATCAGCCGGGCTCGTAGCGTTCGTCAAGCCGCGGGAGCTGGAGGGCTCGTCGGGCTAGAGTCTGCCCGCACCGGAGCTTCCTGATCCGGTGCGTGAGGGCCCGCGTGGAGTTGCCGCAACACGCGAAAGCCCCGCATCGCGGGGCTTTCGCAGTGCGCCCGAGAGGACTCGAACCTCCACGAGCTAAGCGCTCACAAGGCCCTCAACCTCAACCTGGGGGTGTCAGATGCGTCCGCAGGCCGCAAAATCGGCCGTTTCGTACGCGCGCTCAGACGCATCGGACGCATCTGGAGGAGCGTTTGTTCTCACGATGTTCTCACGGGCGTCGTCGGCTGGCCACGCATCCGACGGCAGGCGTCGCTGTCGCTTTCACGCGGGAGGAGTCGCGTAGGTCGATCGGGACGGGCTGTCGCTTTGGCTTGGCGAAAGCGACAGCGCAGGCCCCGGGGTCGTCTACGCCTCCACTTCGTCCGACTCGGGCGTGTCGCTGGCTACGCGGGGGCCACCTGCGTTCCGCGCGAA